>Ga0209184_1000002_pt1 | contig 374234 bp, 330 predicted proteins | sample EN8Hudsemesocosm_2_FD_184627 | JGI IMG/M metagenome (GOLD analysis project Ga0209184, IMG submission 184627) | Methane-oxidizing microbial communities from mesocosms in the Hudson Canyon - EN8C Hudson Canyon (SPAdes) (version 2) | ecosystem: Environmental > Aquatic > Marine > Cold seeps... | reverse complement strand
ACAAACAAGGTGATACATCAGAACTGAAACATTATGACTTTTATGGAGAAATATACTCATCCTGATACTTTAGCGCTTATCCCAAATCGCAGCAAGCTGCGGGGAATTAAACCCCAAAGAGATTAAACTTAAGAAACGATAGGATATAACAGTAATATTATTAATACTACTGCATTTTATCCAACGGAATATAAATCGTAACTATCTCTATTTTAACAAACTTTTCTCAAGCAACATAAGAGGAAGAACATAAGTCTAAATACATCAATTCTATAAAAAAGTAGACTCATGATTTTTTATATTTTAAACGTAAATTAACTTAATATTTATTGTGAACTCAATCGACAATCTATAACAATAAATTTAGATTCGGGATATATAATCAAAAATTTGATCTAAAAATATGATGTTACACTCAAGTTGAAATAGTTTATTATTAATATGCTACGTGGCAAATTCAAAGATGAATCTTATAATAAAGGCAAAAAATGAGAGTTATTACTTTTGGTACATATGATGTTTTTCATGTTGGACATGTCAATATTTTAGAGCGTGCTCGACTTCATGGTTCCCATTTAATTGTTGGCGTTTCGTCAGATAAATTGAATATTTCTAAAAAAGGTCGAGCTCCTATTTATTGTGAAGAAGATAGAAGACATATTATTCGTTCATTAAAGTGCGTCGATGAAGTTTTTTCTGAGGAATCTCTAGAATTAAAAGCTGAATATATCAATTTTTATAATGCTGACATATTAATTATGGGAGACGATTGGGAAGGAAAGTTTGATCATTTGAAAGATATTTGTGAAGTTATATATCTCCCAAGAACACCATCAGTCTCTACAACCGAAATTATTGAAATAGTCAAAACTAAGCGTAGCTAATGAAACATAGTCAAAACTTTTTATTCTACATATCATTGAATTATTCCTTCGAAATTTTACGACCTTTGCAACAAGAAATTATAAACCAAGGGAATAAAGTCGCTTGGTTTGTTGCTGGAAAAGAGGTTGATATGAGTAACTTTAGTGCTAACGAACTGGTGCTTGAAAACATTGAGGATGTTATAAAGTTTAATCCTGTAGCAAGCTTTGTCCCTGGAAATGTGATCCCAAAATTTATTCCTGGCATTAAAGTACAAGTTTTTCACGGTTTAGAATGGAAGAAAAAAGGTCATTTTGTTATTCGAGACTGCTTTGATCTCTATTGTACTCATGGTAAAGCGACAACAACTCGATTTAATGAATTAGCACAAAAGCATCAGTTTTTTGATGTGAAGGAAACTGGCTGGCCCAAATTAGATAATTTATTCAATACCCCTAAAGAACAATATTTCAACGACAATAAGCCAACGATTCTTTTTGCCCCTACTTTTTCACCATCTTTAACGTCTGCACCTTATTTGTATGAGCAGATCACGGCTCTAGTGAATGAAAAAAAATATAATTGGCTTGTAAAGTTTCATCCTAAAATGGATGAAAAATGGATAATGCTTTATTCGCAACTTATATCAGACAACTTCAAAATAGTAGAATCTTCCAATATAAACAGTTTGTTGCAGTCTGCAGACTGCATGCTTTCAGATACTTCATCTGTTATTGGTGAGTTCTCATTATTAGGAAAACCTGTAATATCATTAAACAATAGCCAACCGGGCAATTATTTAATTAACATTACTGAAGCAGACGAACTACCCAAAGCATTAATAGTCGCATTATCTCCCCCAGATACACTTATAACGGCTATAAATCGTTATGCTGATGATTTGCACCCTTATAATGATGGTAAGTCATCATTTCGTATATTAGAGGCCGTAGAAAATATACTGTTGAACGGTAAGCAATCATTAAAACCCTTACCGTCGAATATTATTAGAAATTTAAAACAGCGGAAAAAGCTCAATTACTGGAAGTTATAAACGCCTTATATTAATTTTGTCAGGTATTATTCTTTTAAAATATTAATAATCAATTGACAATATTTGAGTAAATACGCTATTAATAGATGATTGTTTGCTCACAAGAGCTAAACCAACCAAATAAGATGATTTAATGACAACAATTTTTAACAATACAAATGCTATTCGCATTAACCTCCTCCTCGCATTAACGGTGCGCGGATAGGTTTTTTGTTGTTGTAAATTAAATATAAACATTAAAACCCGCGCACATTACCGCGGGTTTTTTTATGCCCGTGTTTGAGGTAAGAAACGAATCTTCAGTGCAAAAAATATTAAGGAATAAAACATGGACAGCAAAGTAATTATTTTCGATACCACTTTACGTGATGGAGAGCAGGCTTTAAATGCAAGTCTTTCAGTACATGAAAAATTACAAATTGCACTAGCTATTGAACGTTTAGGTGTTGATGTAATGGAAGTTGGCTTTCCAGTATCTTCTCCTGGTGATTTTAAATCAGTTCAACAGATTGCTAGAACGGTTAAGAATTCACGTGTATGTGCCCTAGCCCGTGCTGTTGAAGGAGATATTCAAGCTTGTGCAGATGCTTTGAAAGTAGCAGACCAATTTCGTATTCATACGTTTATTTCAACCTCAGATGTTCATGTTCAACAGAAATTAAAAAAAGATTTTGCTGATGTAGAAGCAATGGCGATTCATGCCGTAAAGTTCGCACGAAGATTTACCGATGATGTTGAATTTTCTTGTGAAGATGCTGGTCGCACACCTATTGATAACTTATGTAGAATGGTTGAAAACGCAATAAAAGCAGGTGCTACAACGATAAACATCCCAGATACCGTAGGTTATACATTACCGAATGAATTCGGCGGCATAATTACACAATTATTTAATCGTGTACCTAATATTGACCAAGCTATTATCTCAGTACATTGTCATAACGATTTAGGTTTAGCTGTAGCAAATTCAATGTCTGCTGTTCAAGCGGGCGCACGTCAAATTGAATGTACGATAAATGGCATTGGCGAGCGCGCTGGTAATTGTTCATTAGAAGAAGTCGCGATGATCATGAAAACCCGTCAAGACTTCTTAAATGTAAGCACCAATATCAATCATCAAGAAATTGCGCGTACTTCTAAATTAGTTAGCCAGTTATGTAATATGCCAGTGCAATTAAACAAAGCAATTGTTGGCGGTAACGCTTTTAGTCACTCATCAGGTATCCATCAAGATGGCATGTTAAAAGCCAGCAATACTTATGAAATTATGACACCCGAAAGTGTCGGCATCAGCAAAACAAAATTAAATTTAACCTCGCGCAGTGGTCGTCACGTAATTAAGCATCGCATGGCAAGCTTAGGTTATACAGAAACTGAATTTGATTTAGAAGAGCTTTATAGCGACTTTTTAGCGTTAGCCGATAAAAAAGGCCAAGTGTTTGATGATGACTTAGAAGCTTTGCATTTTAACATTCAGCAACAAGGTGAAGATCAAGAGTTCTATCATTTAGAAACACTTAACGTGCAATGTGGTGGTGGAGAGTTTTCAACGTCAAGCATTAAGTTATTAGCAGGAGAAGAGAGCCATATTGTTTCTGAAACCGGAAATGGCCCTGTAGATTCATTGTATCGTGCAATTAAAAAGGCGGTAGATGTCGACTTTGAGGTCGCTGACTACAAAATATCAAACAAAGGTGAAGGTGAAGACGGTCTAGGTAAAGCTGATTTAGTCGTCGCGTGGCAAGGCAGAAAATTCCATGGCTATGGCATAGCAACAGATGTTATTGAAGCCTCAGCAAAAGCATTGATCCATGCACTCAATAATATTCATCGTGCAATAACGATTAATGAAATTAAAAGCGAACTGAAAAACGAAGTACAAGCTTCAGTATAAATAGAATTCACAATTATAAGATTTACTTAAAGGTATAAAAAACATGTCAAACATAGCAATATTAGCCGGAGATGGTATCGGACCAGAAGTAATGAGTGAAGCTAAAAAAGTATTAGCCACTATCGCCAATAAATTTGATATTGAAATATCTACACACGATTATGATATTGGTGGCGCGGCGATCGATATTCACGGTAATGCCCTTCCGGATGAAACTATGAAAGGTTGTGAACAAGCAGATGCTATTTTATTTGGCTCTGTCGGAGGTCCAAAATGGGCTAGCCTTCCTCCTACAGAGCAGCCTGAGCGCTGTGCACTATTAGGTTTACGTAGTCGTTTTGATTTATTTTGTAATATGAGACCTGCCACTTTACAGCCGGCACTATCTTCTTTATCAACATTACGCAGTGACATTTCAGAACAAGGTTTTGACGTACTTGTTATTCGCGAATTAACCGGTGACATATATTTTGGTGAGCCTAAAGGCCGTCGTGGAGAAGGCGAAGAAGAAACCGGATTTGATTCGATGTTTTATTCTCGTAGAGAAGTTAAGCGTATCGCGCACTTGGCCTTCCAATCAGCACAAAAACGTAATAACAAAGTAACTTCAGTTGATAAAGCTAACGTTTTAGCCACAAGCCAATTATGGCGTCAGGTCGTTGAAGAAGTTGCTGTGGAATATCCTGAAGTAGAATTAGAGCATTTATATGTTGATAACGCAGCAATGCAACTTGTTCGTGATCCAAACCAATTTGACGTGATGTTATGCCCAAATTTATTCGGTGATATTCTTTCTGATATTTGTGCCATGATCACAGGCTCTATGGGATTATTACCTTCTGCAAGTTTGAACAGTGAAGGTTTTGGAATGTATGAACCTGCTGGTGGCAGTGCTCCGGATATTGCTGGAAAAGGTATTGCTAACCCTATCGCACAAATTTTGTCAGCAGCATTAATGCTACGTTATAGTTTAAATGAAGGCGCTGCAGCAAAAGCCATTGAAGATGCAGTATCAAGCGCTTTAGATAATGGAATTCTTACGGCTGATTTATTACCTGCTAATCAAAAGAAAAATGCAAAAAACACTAGTGAAGTTGGTGATTATATTTGCCAGCATATATCCGACCAACAAATTAAAGAGGCTTAATAATGTCTACTACTTTGTATGAAAAATTATGGCAACAACATGTTGTTGAAGAAAAAGACGGCGAAACGCCATTGCTTTATGTCGACCGTCATTTGATCCATGAAGTAACCTCGCCACAAGCTTTTGCTAACTTGAAGTTTCACAATCGCCCTGTTCGTCATCCGGAGCGTACTATAGCGACGATGGATCACAACATTTCAACCCAGTCTATTGAAATTGATGCCGCTGGTGAAGGTGCTGCAAATCAATTACGTACTTTAGAAAAAAACTGTAAAGAGTTTGGTATAGAGTTGTTCGGCATGGGTCATAAAAACCAAGGTATTGTACATGTAATAGGGCCAGAACTTGGTTTAACCTTACCCGGAACAACAATCGTTTGTGGTGACTCACACACCGCAACACATGGCGCATTTGGCGCATTAGCCTTTGGTATTGGCACGTCTGAGGTTGAACACGTTTTTGCGACACAAACATTACGTCAAACTAAAGCTAAAACCATGAAAATTGAAGTTAATGGACAAGTTGGCTCTGGCATTAGCGCGAAAGATATTATTTTAGCAATAATTGGAAAAACAGGCAGCGCAGGTGCTACTGGTTATGTGGTTGAGTATTGCGGAAGTGCAATTGAAGCACTAAGCATGGAAGAACGCATGACCGTTTGTAATATGAGTATTGAATTTGGCGCTAAAGCCGGTTTAATTGCACCGGACCAAACAACCTTCGATTATTTAGAAGGTAAAGAATACGCACCCAAAGGTGACGTATGGGCTCAAGCTCTGAGCGATTGGAAGAATTTCAAAACTGATGAAGGCGCACTATTTGACGCTACATTAACGTTGAAAGCTGAAGACATTAAAGCACAAATCACTTGGGGTACAACGCCAGGGCAAGTAACGTCGGTTGATAACGTTGTGCCATCACCTGATGACTTTAGCGATCAAGTAGAAAAAGATTCTTGTTCCGCAGCTTTAAAATACATGGGTTTAACGGCAGGTACTAAAATTACTGATATTACTATCAACAAAGTTTTTATTGGTTCATGTACTAATTCTCGTATTGAAGACTTACGCGCAGCAGCCGTTGTTGTTTCAAAATATCAAGCACAAGGGAAGTCTGTATCAGCGGCTGTCGATGCAATTGTTGTTCCCGGCTCTTATCGTGTAAAGGAACAAGCAGAGTCTGAAGGCTTAGACAAAATATTCAGTAATGCGGGTTTTGAATGGCGTTTACCTGGTTGTTCAATGTGCTTAGGAATGAATGACGATGTACTTGAAGAAGGAGACCGTTGTGCTTCAACAAGTAACCGTAACTTTGAAGGCCGACAAGGTCGTGGCAGCCGTACGCATTTAGTAAGTCCAGAGCTTGCTGCAGCATCTGCAATTACTGGTCACTTTGTTGACTTGAATTCACAAGGAATATAGTAATGGAAAAATTTACAACACATACTGGCTTGGTTGTTCCTTTGGATGCAGCAAACGTTGATACCGATCAGATCATTCCAAAGCAATTTTTGCAAAAAACTGAACGAGTAGGATTTGGTACACACTTATTTCATGATTGGCGTTATTTAGATGTTTCAGGAAAAGAAAGTAATCCTGAGTTCATTTTGAATAAACCACAATACCAAGGTGCTAGTATTTTATTAACGCGTGAAAATTTTGGTTGTGGGTCAAGCCGTGAGCATGCGCCATGGGCATTAGAAGAATACGGTTTTAAAGTGATTATTTCGCCAAGTTTTGCCGACATATTTTATGGTAATTGTATTAATATTGGTTTATTGCCGATAAAACTTAGCGACGAAGAGATTGATGTTTTATTTACGAAAGCGGCAAAAGAGAACATTGAATTAACCGTAGATTTAATTAATAACAAAATTAATTGTGGTGAGCTTAGTTTCTCTTTTAAGTTAGACAAATTTCATCAATATTGTTTAGAGCAAGGTATAGACAGTGTTGGCTGGACATTGAATAAGCTAGATACAATAAAATCTTTCGAAGCCAACCTACCTTCTTGGCAATAAATCTACAGTAATAAACCTTCAGCAATACAAATGAAACCTTGCTCAAAAATATAAATATTTGAGTGAGGTTTTTTATTTGTCTTCGAACATTTTTTTATTTCAAAAACTAGACTAAAATATTAATTTTTAAGACGTCTTAACTTACATGTCTAGCTTTCAAACTAAAGATTCCTACCCTATTGAACATTACCTAAATGTTTCGATTTTGGTGCCAGTATTTAAGCTTTGATAAACGCTTCATTCAAGAACTCGCACTAGGGGCATTTCTACATGATATTGGTAAGATATTATTACCCGATGATGTTTTGAATAAACTCACGCCTTTAAATGCCAAAGAGGAAAATATTATTCTTAGCAACGTTGCACTTGGCTTAAAGATATTAGAATAAGTATTAACGTTCATTTTAATGCTTTTCTACCAAGTCGAAAGCGCAGGTAAACTGAACTGTTCACCTTTAAAGGTTAAAATTACTTTTTGCGCATAAATATGGTTTAGCACCAATCCATTTGAAATAGTGTCTCCTTCATAACGGTCTCTACCGTTAACTTTAACCCAGCTTTCGCCATCACTGGTATATATGTGTTGTTCAAAACTAATGGAAGGAAGGTCGTTTTGTACCCATGTAGGCATATCTGATAATGCAGGAACATCTATTTCTAATATTTCATTTTGGTCTGAACCATTGTCCGAACTACTCTCTTGTTCAGTTTCATCTATTGCATTTTGAAAGCGAGCGAGTAAATCATCAGAAACACCATCAACAGCATTAACAGAGAGTTTTTCCTTAACCTTGGCATTGGCTTTATTCTCCACAATAACAGGTTTTTCTGCTTGTATGTCTCTATCTTCGTTGACTTTATCGATCTTAAGCTCCACAGCACTTACTTTATCGCCATTACTTTTTATCTCAAACTCTTTAGTTAAGTTTTCTTCCAGAACCTCTCCCTTAATTTCTGCAAGTTTTTCTATTTCATCATCAGTTGCCTTAGGCGTTGCGATAATCGTTTTTATAGCATCTTTATGAACAGGTATTTCAGACGAATTGACTATTTTCTCTGAATTAATATTTTCACCATACATTTGCCCTACGAAATAAGAACTCCCAATCAGTACCGCCATCAAAACAAGGACTCCGGCTGCTTTCACTGCTATATTTTGCCACCAATGTTGAGCTTGATATTCATCACCTAAAGCTTCTTGAGCTGACTGTAACACCACTTTTTTAGTCACTAAGGCATTATTAGTGCAATAAGCATTTGTTAGAGATCGTTCACATAACAAGTTAATGATACGAGGTATACCTTGTGATATTCGGTGAATTTCAGCAACAGCAGCATTTTCAAATAACATACGGTCACACTGTGCAACTGACAGTCTATGTTGAATATAATGGGTAACTTCAACTTTTGTTAAAGGAAGTAAATGGTAACGGGCGGTAATTCTTTGTGCTAATTGCCGTAAATCTCGGCGTTGTAATAATTGCTTTAATTCAGGTTGTCCAATCAATATTACCTGCAGTAACTTTTTTGTATCTGTTTCTAAATTAGTTAATAAACGTAGTTGCTCTAAAACTTCTGGCGCTAAATGTTGTGCTTCATCAATAATTAATAATGTATTAAGGCTGGCTTTATGATTTTTATTAAGCTTTTCATATATTTTATCAGTAAGTGTTTTTAACGTTGCTCCAGTCTTGCGATATCTTATTTTCAATTCATCACAAATAGTAGCAAGTAGTTCTTGGCTTGATAAAGTAGGGTTAAGAATAAAAGCCGCTTGAGTGTTTTCTGGCAGTTGTTCCATTAAACGACGACTGATGGTCGTTTTACCTGTACCTACTTCGCCAGTTAATAATGCAAAACCACCAGTTTCACCTAAACCATAACTTAAATGGGCTAAGGCTTCTTTATGACGATCACTCATAAATAAAAAACGAGGATTAGGTGCAATTGAAAAAGGGCTTTCTTTTAAGCCAAAGTAACCTTTATACATAATAAATTTACGTTATTTCATAATTCAAAAAACTGCCATAGAAACTACCTTGTAGCACTTCATAAGTCAAAACTAGTGGGTAAATAAAATGTAAAAATATGATAATATCTCTTTAAGACAAGCGATAATATTAAAAGGTATAAAGAGCAATAATGAACAACAATAATCCTGAAGCGCTCAATAGCTATTTAGTAGGCGGCGCAGTACGCGACAAACTCTTGGGGCATAAGGTTTATGATCGTGACTTTGTTGTTGTAGGATCTACAGTTGAAGAAATGTTGGCTTTAGGATTTACACAAGTAGGTAAAGATTTTCCTGTTTTCCTTCATCCAAAATCTAAAGAAGAATACGCGCTTGCAAGAACTGAACGTAAGCATGGGAAAGGGTATACAGGCTTTATTTGCGATGCGAGTTCAGCGGTAACACTTGAAGAAGATCTCTTACGTCGAGACCTCACTATTAATGCAATGGCGATCCCTTTCACTGACACAGTCGCTACTTCAAACATAATTGATCCTTATAACGGTAAAATTGATTTAGAGAACAGAATACTTCGTCATGTTTCATCAGCATTTGTTGAAGACCCTCTAAGAGTTTTACGTGTTGCTCGATTTGCTGCTCGTTATCATGATTATGGTTTCACGATAGCAGATGAAACATTACAACTAATGCGTGATATAAGTAAAAGCGGCGAACTATCAACACTTTCCGGAGAACGTATTTGGCAAGAAATGCAACGAAGTTTAAGTGAAAACCACCCAGAAGTATTCTTTCAAACATTACGGGATTCTGGCGCATTAGAAAAAATATGGCCCGAACTGAATTCTCTATGGGGTATTCCTAATCCTGAAAAATGGCATCCTGAAATTTGCTCAGGTATACATACTATAATGGTTCTTCAGCAGGCTGTTAAACTATCTAGTAACACTTCGGTTCGGTTTGCTGCACTTTGTCATGATCTAGGAAAGTCATTAACGCTTGAAGAGAATTGGCCTAGACATCAAGGACATGAAAAATCTGGATTAGCCTTGGTTGAAAAAATATGCAAAGAATTAAAAGTCCCTAAAGATCACAAAAATTTAGCCCTTAAAGTCTGCGAGTTTCACTTACACAGCCATAAAGCTTTCGAGTTAAAAGCCAGTACGATAATTAAATTATTCAATAACTTAGATGTATGGCGTAAACCTGAGGAATTTTTTGACTTTCTTAAAGCCTGTACTGCTGATTTTCGCGGAAGATTACATTTTGATGAAAAACCCTACCCTCAAGTTGATTACTTAAAGAGTGCTTTTAATGCAGCTCTAGCAGTAACGGCAAAAGAGTTTGTTGAAAAAGGGCTAAAAGGGATTGAGATTAAAGAAGCGATAAATAACAAACGTATAGCTATTGTTCAAGAGATTAAAGAAGCTAATCTACTTTCAGCCAATGAGTAACGGCAGGATTAAATAGTCCTGAATCTTTAAATGCTTTTGTGATTGTGCCCTCAGCACGCATTAATTTCATTCCCTTTATTAGCGCTTGATAAGTTTCATGTCCCAAGGGATGCTTTTTAGAAATAATCACATGTCGACTTTCATCAAGTGGAAATTTTAAATTAGGTATGGGCTTTAATTCTATATTTTTTATTTTGTAACTTAAATCTTCATTATTAGAAAAAGGGATCAGCATGACATCTATTAAGTGTTTATTGACTAATGAAGCTTGAGACATCCATTCATCTTCGTGAATAACTCGTTCAAAACCAGCTTTAGTTAAGTTAGTCCAATCTACTGTCCAATGCTTATTTGAAACAATAGATAAACGTTTTAATTGATCTATTGAATTTACAGATAAAACTTTTGAATTATTTGAGGAAGCATAAAATCCAGCTTGATACTCTTTCTTCCTGATTAATGGTGGCGAAATGAAGACATGTTCTTCCATTGAAAGAGCTTCAGTTTGCCAAACTGAATCTACGCTAATGAGTAAAAGTCCATTTTCAAGTAATTTGCGCTCACGCATATTGTAGTAAACGGGATCTAATATAAACTCATACTCAAAACCACCTAAAGCTAACATTTGTTGTATCAGTATGATTTCAATAACTTCTCTTCGAGAGCACTTTCCACCATAGTGTTTAACCGTTAAAACATCTTGGTTATTCAAAATACAAAGATAGTCTCTGTATACATCTTCATTAATCACGATGGTTAGTGATGGTAGGGTTTTCGCTGATAACGCAGAAGTATATAAACAAAAGATAATAAGTATTTTATACACGAGAAACCTTATAAAAAATGATGAGACTAAAAGTATGTTAACTGATTATATTAATGTAGACAAAAAAAAGCCCTACAATTGTAAGGCTTTATCTAAGTTTAGTTAATGATGGTTACTCATTAAAAGGTGTATGTACCTTTAACATAGTAGAAACCGCCATTGTAGTCGAATGGACCACTTTCATAATAAACGGCTCCAACAACACCTTTAGCGCCACCTTCTTGTAACTTTTGAGCTTCTTGTTCAAAGAGGTTGTTAACACCAGCAGATACAGTAAAGTTATCGTTTATGTTATAGCTAGCTTGAACATCTATAGTAATAGCTGAATCGCCTACTTCTGACCAACCATAGCTACTGTCAACATCAGGCTCATCAGCATGCGTTGCAAAGTATTCACCAAAGTAGTTAGCTCGCACTAGTACGTTGATATCTTCCCAATCTTGAGAAACAGTGAATGTTCCTCTGTGCTCAGGCATACCTTCTTCTAAACGTCTTACTTTAAAGTCAGATGTGTAGTTACCAGCATTATCTACTTCAGTTGTATTGTAGTTATAAGCTAAGCTAAAGCTCGTATCAGGAGCATTATCAAGTAAAGACATTGAGTAGTTAGCTACAACATCAATACCCTGCGTTGTAGTATCAAAGTCATTAGCGAAAAATGTTATAGAACCACCTAATAATAATTCAGGGCTAGCAACACCAGCAGCTTCTAAACCAGGAATATCACTTGCTTCAATAAATATTTTATCTGTTTGAGCAATACGGTCTGTAACTTCAATGTTGTACATATCAACAGTCATAAAAAAGTCACCTTTTTTATAAACAGCACCGACTGCAAAACTGACAGATTCTTCTGGTTGAAGTTCTATGCCACCTTTTTGTGCAGATACAGGATGCGTTGGTGGGTATGTTGCTGATTGAATCAACTCTCCATTCACTAATGATGTTTGTGTATTAACAACATTTGCTTGACCAACAGTTGGTGCTCTAAAGCCAGTACTGTGTGAAGCACGGAATGATAACTCATCCGTTAAAGTGTATTGAGCCGTTAACTTATAGTTTAATGTATCACCGAATGAAGAGAAATCTTCATAACGTAATGCAGCACCTAGTAATAACTCGTCTGTAACAAATGCTTCAACGTCAAGGTAAGCGCCAACACTGCGACGTGAACTAGTACCTTGAGATTCAGGAGAGAACCCAGCAAAACCATGAGAACCAACACTAAAACCTTGAGTAGCTAAAGGACCTTGTTCCCAAGAAGCTTGTTCACCAGAGGTGATCTCAAAGCTCTCTTCGCGCCACTCTAAACCGGCTGCAACGTTAATAGGCTCATCAAGCCCATCTACTTCAACAGATTTACTTAAATCAGCGTTAAAAGCCTTTTCAAGTTGCGTATAAGAACCTGCATCAAACGAATTATCAAGAGGCTGGTTAGCACCCAATGATGGGTTAACTGTATTTGCTAAGGTATATGTTGATTTATTGCGACCTACCGTACCACTTACATCGTAGAATGCGTCTTTTAGGAAACCGCTTTTGATTTCGCCTTTAGTACCCATAACAAGTGAAACATCGTTTATTTCACCGGTAAATCTAGGTGTATAACCGCCAGGGAATAATTCATTGAATGCAAAACAATTATCATTATTCGCAACACCAGAAAGGTAATTAGGCTGAGTTAATACGTTTGGAGAAGTGATAGCAAGATTTGGACATGCATCTGCATCACCATCCATTGCACCCACTAATAAATCACCATTACCGTCAGTGAAAACACCACCACGATTTTGCGGGTTACGGTAGTAATAACCACCTGTAGCAGTTCGGTCAGAATAGTTACCAAACATGTAGAATTCGTTATCATCACCTAAGTCTAAACCGACATTGGCAAAAATTGTAATGTCGTCATCAATCTCAGGGTTACCCCAAGTTTGTGCTGGATCATTAATAGCAGAGTTTCCGTCAACAGCTAACTGAGCAGCGTCTGGACGCTGTGTAGTACGGCTTGTTTCATCTGCAGTTTTATATTGAAAAGATAGATTTACAAAACCATCTTTAGTAAAAGGCATACCAACATTACCATCGAGAATGGTTTGATCGCCATCACCGAAATAATATTCACCTTTACGTACAGAAAGAGAACCACCATCAGCAGCATCTTTTAATACAAAATTCATTACACCAGCGATTGCATCTGAACCATATTGTGCAGCTGCTCCATCACGAAGTACTTCAACTTGCTTTAATGCGACACTAGGAATTACAGAAATATCAGAACCTTGAGCACCATCGTTAACACCGCCACCTTGGAAAGCGATAACAGAAGCACGATGACGACGTTTACCATTAAGTAATATTAACGTTGAATCTGAAGACAAACCACGTAAATTAACTGGACGGATAAACGATGCAGCGTCAGAGATTGGTTGCTGACGAACATTGAATGAAGGCACTGAAGCTTGAAGCATATCAAGCATATCACTTGAAGCATTTTTACCTAATTCATCACCACCGATAATATCAATAGGAACAGGTGAATCTGCAACAGAACGAGGAGCTGCGCGTGAACCAACAACAGCAATACGTTCAACATCTTTTACTTTTACTTCTGAGGTACTTTCTTCTGCAAATGAAGGTGCAGTTCCAAGCGCAATACTTACAGCTAACGTTAACGTCGCTGTACGAAATTTAGTAGACATGTTATTTCCTTCCTAGATTTATATTCATATTTATATTTATATTCATGTAGATATATTTATTATATTTTTAATTACTATTATATTTTTTAGAGAAAATTTACCTAGCAGAGTAATTAACCTATAAAACATATAGTCTAGCCCTTACTTTATAAAGCAGCCAAAAAAGGTTTGCAAGGGGAAATTTTTTATATAAAGATATAATTTGAACGTTTGTTTAATAATCTATTTTTAATTACGAAATAAAGTTTAGTTATTTATAAAAAGCTTTATATAAATAACACCATATAGGTTAGATACTGTAGCCTTATTAAGCAACATACAACATGCGAAACCCTTCGTAACATACAGTTACAACACAAATATCCAACCTCACCATAACGCAAAAAAGAAATAAGATATAACTAAATATTCTAAGCAGAGTTTCTCGTACCTGCTTGTAATAGATAGCAATTAAAATAAGGTAAATATCGCCGTTCGACGCTTATTTCAGGCATTTCATCGGAAATTTGACATCAATAGACTTTCTATCTAGAAAATTTCTACCTATATAATGTCAAGCTGATTGAATAAAACATGGATAAAGATGAAATTATATTGAACTTTATTCAAGATGATAAAAAGGCGCTAACTATAAATAGTTAACGCCTTTGCAAAGTAGAATTTGAGTTTAACTAGCTGGTAAGATTTTTGATGATACCGCGCCAAAACCAATGCGAGTTGCACCATCTTTTTGGCACCATGCTTTCATGATAACTTTGTCACCATCTTCTAAGAACGTCCGCTTTTCTCCATTTGGTAGAGAAATAGGTTTTGCACCTGCATTTGAAAGCTCTAGCATAGAACCCGCTTCTTCGGGATTAGGACCTGACTGAGTGCCACTACCAAACATATCACCCGCACGTAAGTTACAACCATTAACTGTATGATGAGCAACCATTTGTGCAACTGTCCAGTAAGAATCTTTAAAGTTAGATTGAGACATTTCTACCGCATCTTCATTTTGGTCGCGCATATTCTCAGTTTCAATCAGTGCTTGTAATTGAATATCAAATGAACCTGTTGCACGGTTATTTTCAGACTCAAGGTACGGCATAGGCTGAGGATCTGTCTCAACACGTGTCCAAGCTGAACGATAAGGTGCTAATGCTTCTGTTGTTACAATCCAAGGAGACACTGTTGAAGCGAAGTTTTTAGATAAGAATGGGCCTAAAGGTTGATATTCCCAACCTTGGATATCACGAGCAGACCAATCATTAAAAATACATAAACCAAAAACATGGTCTTCAGCATCATCAATAGAAACAGCATCACCGAGGTCATTACCTTTACCTATAAAAATACCTACTTCTAATTCGTAATCAAGACGCTTACACGGGCCGAATGAAGGTTCTGTAGCTGTTGGAGCTTTAGTTTGCCCAGAAGGACGTTTAAAATCACGACCAGAGACATCAATTGAAGATGAACGTCCGTGATAACCAATGGGTACCCATTTATAGTTAGGTAATAGTGGGTTATCAGGACGGAACTTCAAACCAACTGATGTTGCATGATGAATAGACGTGTAAAAATCTGTGTAATCTCCGATATTACAAGGTAAAGCATATTCAACGTCAGTTTGAGCGATTAAACAAGCTTCGACTTGTTGTTTCACAGACGAGCCTTCTTTAAGTGCATTTGAAAGCGCTAAACGTAATGCACTCCACGTTGCTTTACCCATTGACATATAGTCATTTAATTGCGGTGCACTACATGCTTCCAAACCACTTTGAGCAAGACCATCAAAGATTTCAGCATTACTTAGCGCTGTTAAATCAATCACTTGATCACCAATGGCTACACCACCACGAAATGCTTCATTAACATTCGCTCTTTTAAATACGGCAAAAGGTAAGTTCTGAATAGGAAAATCGGTGTTCGCTTCATTAGCAGTAACAAGCCAGCTAGAAAGTGCTGGATTGTGGGTTTCATTTAATATGCTTATGTTAGACATTGGCTGAAAAACTCCTGAAATTTATGACTTACGGTGATAAAACGCAATATACGTTTTAAAATACAAGTAAGTATAGAGATAATTTAATAATACGCGGCATTATACCAATGAGAAAATTAATTGATATTAATGAGAACATTGAGATATTTTTCTGAAGGTTAAGCTGTCAACAAATTGTTGCACTTAAAGGTTTACAGTATTGTTCAGGGTAATAAATGACTTAGGTTGATCACAAATAGAAAGGAATAAGTGAGGCTTTGGGGTATAACGAATAACGCAAAATATCGATTAAAATATTAAATGCATGCAACCTAGGGCAGCAAAACCAGCAATAATATCATCTAACATTATCCCTAAACCGCCGTGTACATTTTTATCTATAAATGAAATTGGCCAAGGTTTAAAAATATCAAAAATTCGAAATAATATAAATCCAACAACGACACTTTGCCAACTTAAAGGTACCATAAACATCGTAATTAAAAAGCCAACGATCTCATCCCAAACAATAGCACCATGGTCGTGCACCCCAGCATCTTTTGCAGCTTTACCACAAATATATATACCCACAATACTCATTACAATAACAGCAATTAAATAAACAATCATCGAAGAAGGAGCGAGCAATAAATATAAAGGAATGGCGGCAAGTGTACCAAAAGTACCCGGAGCTTTAGGTAATAAACCACTTCCAAATCCTAAGGCAAGGAAATGGATTGGATTAGTTATGCGAAAATTCTCTGTTGATTTACTCATTAATTAACTTCAGTTATTTATCAATAGGTGGTTTTGTAAAATGTTCAAAGTTCTGAACTTTAATGCTAACTGGTTTATTATTTAACGTGGTAGTAATTTTAACTGAGCCATTTAATTGACCTATACAGGTGACTTTATTGCCTGTATTAGCGAGTGCGGTTTCCATTCCTACTTTATTATCTTCGGCAACACTGAATAATAGTTCATAATCGTCACCGCCTTTTAAGGCTAAATCATAGGCACTTTCTAATCCTACTGTATCGATCAATGCCTCAGGGATAGGTAGATCATCGAGTACGATATTTGCTCCGACACCTGATGCTTCACAGATATGTTGAAGATCTGCGACTAACCCATCGGACAAATCTATAGCGGATGTCGCATATTCACGTAATGCTTGACCAGCTAAAACCCTAGCTTTTGGAAAATCTAAACGTTTTTGTATTTCATCTTGATATTTGGGCTCAACTTTTACATTACCGAGTATATGCTGCAATGCAAGTGCTGCCCCGCCAATTTCCCCTGTAACGTATAACCAGTCTCCAGCTTTAGCACCAGATCGCGAAATATGTTTTTCAAAAGGAATTTGTCCTTGTGCAGTAACAGTGATGCTGAGCGGTCCTTGCGTAGTATCACCTCCAATCAACTGTACATTATAAAATTCACAAAGCTCAAATACGCCACTACAAAACTCATCAATCCAATTTTCATCAATTTCAGGAAGCGTTATGGCTAAAGAAACCCAACTAGGCTCTGCGCCCATAGCGGCAAGATCTGATAAGTTAACTGCTATTGATTTATGCCCAATAGCACGAGGTGAAGTATCTAAAGGAAAGTGAACACCTGCAACTAATGTATCGGTTGTTACAGCAATGTGCTGCCTTTCACTTGGGGTAATTAGTGCACAATCGTCACCAATGCCTAAATATACATCTTTGCGCTTTACTACTTGCTCAGTAAAATAGCGACGAATGAGTTCAAATTCTTTCATACAGAAGCGGATCCTTTGCTTATCATATTATGAGAAGAAATTATTCTTCTGGACGAATGAGTTTTACAGCTTTATCAAGCACGCCGTTTACAAATTTGTGACTATCATCAGCAGCAAATGATTTTGCTAATTCTATAGCTTCATTGATAACAACTTTGTAAGGTACATCTTTACAATCTTTTAATTCATAAATAGCAACACGTAAAATAGCTTTCTCTACGTGGTCAACTTCTTCAAGCGGACGATCAACATGAGGCGAAATAGCTTCATCAATAGATCCTACTGATTTTGTTACTCCATGAAGTAATTGCTGAAAATATGGTATGTCAAATCGACGAGCACTGTTATCAGTTAAAAAATTAACTTCAATATCAGTCACTGAGTTTTGACTAAGCTGCCATGAATAAATAGCTTGAACGGCTAACTCACGTGCTTTTCTTCTAGGTGATGGTTTCACAAAAAACTCCGATTATAACTTGTCTAAAACATTAACCATTTCTAAAGCACTTAAAGCCGCTTCTGCGCCTTTATTACCTGCCTTCAATCCGGCACGATCTATTGCTTGCTCAACGGTATCAGTAGTAATAACACCAAAAGCTACAGGAATAGTGAATTCCATTGAAACTTGCGCTAAACCTTTATTACATTCACCTGCAACGAAATCAAAGTGCGGTGTTCCACCACGAATTACTGCGCCAATTGCAATAATTCCATCGAAGTTACCTTTACTTGCAATACGTTTTGCTGCCACTGGTAATTCGTATGCACCAGGTACACGAACAACGGTTATATCGTTATCAGCAACATTACCGTGGCGCTTCAATGCATCGACGGCACCTTCTAATAAACTTTCAACGACAAAACTGTTAAAACGTGAAACAACGATGGCAAATTTTTTACCGGCTGCGTCAAAATTAGCTTCAATGATATTCATTTATAATTCACTCATATAAAATTTTCCGCAATTCTAACAAAACATGAGACGATTCGGTACTTGTTTGCTTAATAAATAGCAAAAATACTGTAGAATGTTCTCATTATTCATTAAATAACAAGTAGTGATGCCTTTTATATTTTCAACAAATAAGCTTTCGGAACTGGAAAGCTTTACTTTACAGCAACGTCAACAGATATTAACACTGGCAGCAAATAAACTTACAGCACCAGAAAAGTTTGTTTTAAATATATTAAAATTAATTATGTTGGTGCCGCCATTTCTATTTTTGGCTCAATTAGAAGGGATATTCTTTGTAGTATCACTTTTTAGTGTATTAGTTGTATATTTTATTTTACTGCGCCCAATATCTTTACTTTTTACACGTAAATATCTAGTTAATGCAATCAAACAGTTTAACGATTTATCCAAAGTTTAGAGGACTTCACCTTAGAAAAGTGTTTATACCATCCCTAGAGAGATACTCCCTGCATTTTAAATGATTTCAATATTCACTAGTAGAAAATGTGAAGCTTAACTTATGTTACGCTTCACTTTGGTTATTTATAGTTAAAATTTACTCAAGATCGTCTAGATCATCAAGCTCGTCTAAAAAACTATCAATCTCATCTTCATTATCAATGACAATTGGTGGGTTTCCATCATAAACTTTATATTCCATATTCTGAAAATAAGCATTTTTCACAAACTCATACGGATCAATAGAGTCATTGATTATTTGTTCTTGCTGAGAAAGAGAAGCTCTCGTTTCAAGGCCCAGCACAGCTTGGCGAAACAAATTTGGCCAAAAATCAATGATGGCTAATGGCCAATAGTAACTGTCTACGTAATCTCCTACTTCTTCACGAACAGAACTTGGCCCTAAGACCATAAGATAAGGACCATTGTCTATACCATACGATCCCAATACTTCGCCGAACTCTTCTTGGTTTCGCATCCAATCAAAGTCGCTTGCGGGATCAAAGAAACCGAACAAGCCTATCGTTGAGTTAAGCACAAAGCGCCCTGTACTTTTTCCTGCTTCACTAAATTTTCCCTGTAAGAGATTGTTAATGATTGTTGATGGTTCATTTAAGTTTAAGGCTACATTATGTAAACCCGTTCTAAAACCTGTTGGCATATACTCAACATAAGTTTCTGACGCTGGTTTCAATACATATTTATCTGCGTAGTCCCAAGTAAATGTCCAGAGTGGACGGTTAATAGACTCAAGAGGGTCATTAGAATCTGTAGTAGTTTCTTCATCAGTTGATGGGACTGATGAGCAGGCAGTAATAAACAACACGACTAGAATAGTAATGATTTTTTTAGTTTGACGATTAAAGAATTGAGAAAATTTATCTGCGACTTTCACTTGTTGTCCTTGATATGGAAATAAAAATGCAGTTTATCATGGAGGAAAGTAATGCAACATAAAACTATTAAATATTTACAATCCGTAACAAAAAATAGAGTGTTTAATAATTAGGAAGGGTTAGTTTTGTTTCTATGTACCGATATCAACATTTCAGCTTCGGCAAGCGGTATATCACATTCACGAACCACTTCTTCAATATCTGCACCCAACTCAACTAATTTAAATGCTCTAGAATATAGCTTGTCTTGAGGCTGTTGGTTTTGAATTTGAACTACGAGTTCTTTCTGAGAAATGTTGTCTTGTTGTAATGCCTTAATTCTATGCTCAAGTTGCTTACTTACTTGTTCATTTTCAATACTTTGACTTTTAAAGTTGCGCTCTAACTTTGCTAATTGTTTATTTATATCTTCTTTAGAAGACTGTAATTCAATAAGGAGCAGTTCTTGTGCATCAACCTGTGTTTGAAGCCTTTTATTGACACGTTGAAGATCAACTTTCTGACGATAAATGTAAGCAATTATCAAGACAAATAATACTAAGGAGCTGCACAACACAACAAATGGTGAAATAATAAACATAAGTTCTTCTTGAAAATTACAACGAAATAAAGCCTGGTTAATCAGGCTTTATTTCTAGATAATTATTTAACAGTTACAAACATCTAAAACTGCTTAAGTTCATCCCATTCGTCATCAGAAAGTAGCTGATTAAGATCAACTAAAATCAATAACTCACCTTCACGATTCGAAACCCCTTGGATAAACCTTGCGCTGTCATCGTTACCTACATTCGGAGCGTCGTCAATTTCAGAGGCTTTGAGATAAACAACTTCAGCAACACTATCTACCAAAATACCAATAACTTGTTTCTCTGCTTCAATAATGACAATACGAGTATTATCCGTAATATCTGCAGGGTTAAGTCCAAAACGTTGTCTTGTATCAATAACAGTTACAACATTACCCCGTAAATTAATGATACCTAATACATAGGTTGGTGCCCCTGGCACCGGTGCAATTTCACTATAGCGTAAAACTTCTTGCACCTGCATTACATTAATGCCGTAGGTCTCACTATCAAGTTTAAAGGTTACCCATTGTAACACTTCATCGTTGTCTACGTTTTCATTTGCATTGCGTCTTTCATCAGCCATACAACCTGCCTCTTAAATATCTTATTTAAAATCAATCTGTTTGATTATTCGTCTGGTGTACTTAGTATAATACTATCTTGAGATCTAGCCATTAATCTTGGTTAATATTTGCGCCTGCGTCAAGTAACTTAATTAAAGATTCAACATCAAGCAACGCACACATACGTTCTTTGACTAAACCTGCTAACCAAGGTCGTTTGTTTGGTGCATCAAGCCATTTTACATCTTCTTGCTCTAACGTTACCGTATCTACTAAGCTTTCAGCTGACAATCCCCAGTGACTATTACCGAGCATTACAACATATTGATAGTTTAGCGAATTTTTTAATGTTTCGTCACATTTTTCTGGCATTACCCACAATGCGGTATTCACTACATTGATTTTTTCGTCACGATGTAGCATTACACCGGTAAACCAATCGGGCTTACCCATTAAACTTGTCGTTTTATCATCGTTATGTATACCACCTAATTCAATTAAAGGAACAGCTATAGTTAGACCTGCTACGTCGAAAAACATAGCTTGAAAACTGCCATTTCGGTAGTTTTTAGTTTGTTTAACGATTAGTGGTTGCTGACTTTTTCTTGTTTTTAGTGGTTCATCTATTAATATTTCTTTTTTAACAATTTCATTAGCGGGTGGTTTTATAACTTTTACTTTTGGTTTTTGCTGATTTACAGAGCTTCTTACTGTTTGAATAGGTTCTTCTTTCGGAACAGCAATATTCTGAGTTATATCAACTTTTTGTAACAGTTTTTCTAACGGTTGTTCATTTTTTTCTTTTACGGGCGCAACTGGCACTTCAGATTCGTGCTGTTCTTCAGTCAGCAATTCTGATAAATAATTCTGCATAAGTGTTTTACTTGCAGCGAGTGATTTTGCCATTGGTTATTTAACCTAATTTTTGAAGTTCTAATAAACTGCTTAATAATTTTTTATAAGCACTCACACCACGTGTTAAGGGTGCATAATCTGATGGTACTTGTAATGAATAACTTGCGTTTCTGAAATTAGTATCAACGGGGATAACTCCGGCCCAAACACTTTCATCATATAGCTCTTGTAACTTTCTATACGTTAGTAATGAAGCTTTAGTTCGCTTATCAAACATGGTTGGTACTATAGTATATTTAAATGGTTTATCTTGCTCAAGCTGCATGATATCCATTGTTTTCATCATACGATCTAAACCTTTTAAAGCTAGAAACTCAGTTTGTACTGGCACTATAATTCGTTGGGATGCAGCTAATGCATTCACCATCAAAACACCTAAAATAGGTGGGCAATCAATCAAAACATAATCATATTCACCCGACAGTTTTTTGATCGCTTTTTTCAGTACTAGCCCCATCCCACCTTTACTACCAAGTGAGCGATCTAAGGTCGCTAACCCCATCGTTGCAGGCAGTATATCTATATTTTCATATTTGGTTGGACATAAACTTTGCATTATTTGTTCTTTGCTTGAAACTTGAACAAATAAATCATAAACACTTAATTCAAGATCTTCAGATTCGATACCAAAATAATAACTTAACGAAGCATGAGGGTCTGTATCAACAAGCAAAACCTTATAGCCCTGCTCTGCTAATAAGCCGCCCAAAGAAATTGTTGTAGTGGTTTTACCAACGCCACCTTTTTGATTTGCTACGGTCCATACTACCAAGTTTATTTCCTACTTATTGTGTTTAACTAATTATCTTTGCTCTGACTGGATGTATTGTCATCTTCTCTAGTTGTAATACGAATACCGCCATTATTAAGTCGTATTATACGTATATCTTCTTTTTCAGTATTTGTATTATCTATTTGCTTTATTGCTTCTACATCTTTAATGCTAATCGTAGGAGTAGCAAGCAAATTTGATTTTTCCAGCCCATATTTTGATATGGCTATGACAACACGTCTATTTTGTGCTCGACCTTCTGATGTTCGATTATCTTCTCTAGGATAGTATTCCCCATACCCTTCAATAGCCATTCGAGCAGGATCTAATGATAAATCCTCAAGCCCCCTCAAGATAGCAGTAGCTCTAAACACTGACAATTCCCAATTCGATGAAATAAACTCAGTATTAATCGGTTGATTATCAGTATAGCCTCTTACACGAATAAAATTACTCGATGAACCAATAACATCATAAATAACTTCTAATATAGTACTCGCATTTTTTGTCGCAGAAGATGAACCACTAGGAAAAAGCATTCCACTATTCAATTCTATTTCTAACCAATCACCGTCTATTTGTAATTGCGCGTAACCTGATTCTATTAAATCATATAGGGCTGTATGTAACTCTTTTTCTAATGAGGTTAAATTTGTTCCAACTTCGCTATCTGATACATTAGAAAGTGTAATCTCACCTTCAACAAGTTCTGGGCCTGCGACATCTAAAATTGCATTACCGTATAAGCGTTTATTAGTCTTAGATGTGTTTACATCAAGAATATCGTCACCATGTCCACGGTTTTTAGGTAGCTCTTCATTTGCTTGAAAAACTTTACCTATAGATTCTGTCGCTGTTTCAAATGGTTCTTCATTAACCATAGCCATTGCATATAAAACTACAAATAAAGCAAACAACAAGGTCATATAGTCAGCATATGATACAAGCCATCGATCTACATTGTCTTGTTCAACGAAATGACGACGTTTTTTTAACCGGTTCATTGCTCTAACCGAAAGGCAGACAACTTATTTTCAATGGCATGTGGATTTTCTGCTAAAGCGATAGAAATAAGACCTTCTGCAATCATTTCACGATACATTGTTTGCTGATGAATAATTGCCTTAATTTTGTTTGCCACGGGCAAATAGATCAAATTCGCAAAACCTACACCATAGATAGTTGCAATAAAAGCTGTAGCAATACCTTGCCCCAGCAAAGTTGGGTCTGTCAGATTACTCATTGCATGTATTAAACCTAACACTGCACCTAGAATACCAATTGTAGGACTATACCCCCCCATAGATTCAAAAACATGAGCAGAACGTAAATTATGTTCTCGATATAAATCTAAATCTAATTCTAAAGATACGCGTAAGTTTTCAACTTCAATACCATCTACTAATAAGTTAAGCGCTTTATTCGTGTAGAAGTCCTGTTCTTCCTGAGCAATATTCTCTAGCGATAAATATCCCGATTCTCGTGCTTTTTCTGACCAATGCACTATCGATGCAATCCCCTCATCAATATCATATTTTGGAGGGAAAAATACCCACTTTAATAATGAAAGTGCATGAAAGAATTGAGATGAAGATGACTGTAACATCACCGCGCCTAATGTTCCGCCAAAAACGATAATGAATGCAGGTAATTCAAATAAAGCATCAAGTGAACCGCCATCAAGAATAAACCCTAAATAAACAGCAGCAATTGCTACAACTAGGCCTACTATCGTTAGCTTATCCATGATCAACTTCCTTTATAATACTTGTGCTGACATCTTCTAATGCTAAAGATAATACAGAAATACCTGCAATAGTAACGGCTTGTGGCATTCCGTAAACAACACATGAGGCTTCATTTTGTGCCCATATAGTTGCCCCTTTACCTTTTAACATTCTAGACCCTTCCCTACCATCAGATCCCATACCGGTTAAAATAACACCTAGAACAGAGCCACCAAATACTTTAGCTGCAGATCCAAAACTAACATCTACGCTTGGTTTAAACGCTATCTTTTCAGAGTTATCTTCAATAATTTTTAACTTAGCTAAATTTGCTGTTCCATCGATTATCATTTGACGACCACCCGGTGCAAGATATGCACAACCAGGCTTCAAAACATCACCTTGTTCAGCTTCTTTTACGTTAATTTTACACAAAGAGTTTAAACGATTTGCAAATGCAAAAGTAAAAGCAGCGGGCATATGTTGTATTAAAATAATAGGTAAAGGAAAGTCTTCTGGCAATTTCGTCAATATTTTTTGTAGGGCAATAGGACCGCCAGTAGAAGTTCCAATCGCAAGTAATTGATAATTTTTACCTGAACTTCTTTTTACCGGCTGACTTGTGTGAATTTCAGCGTGGGGAGTAATCACTTTGTCATTACGGAGTGATGCTCTGGGCGGTATATCTAATTTGTTTAGTGATTTATTCACTGGTGCAGCCGGTGTTATTTGTGATGACTGAACTCTCGATACGGGTTTTCTTCTCAGCGAACCTTTAGTTTTTGCTAACTCTACTACACGCTGACGAAGCAAGCTTCCGGCGTCATCTGTTGTTTTAGCTATTTCGCTAAATTTTTTCGGTAAAAAATCAAGCGCCCCCGCTTCTAGAGCTTCTAGTGTGGCGTTAGCACCTTGATGGGTTAATGATGAAAACATTAAGATTGAAGTCGGCGATTTTGCCATTATCTGCTTCACTGCTTCAATACCATTAAGTAATGGCATTTCAATATCCATAGTGATGACGTCAGGCTTTAAAGATATGGCCTTTTCAACAGCATCTTTGCCGTTTATAGCTACATCAATAACAGTAAGGTTCGGATCTTTATTTAAAATGTCCGTAACTCGACGTCTAAAAAAACTCGAGTCATCAACAACCAATACCTTATAGGGCATTTATTATCTCTTTTGTTTTTAGGAGTTTAAAAGCCCTACGAATATAGTAGGGCTTTATTATGCGTTAAGAGCGTAATTTTTTATTAGCAAAAGATTTTTTTGTGTAAAATTTAAGCATATTAGGTACATCAACAATTAGTGCTATGCCACCATCACTTGTAATTGTTGCACCAGCCATGCCTGGAGTACCGTGTAATAGGCGATCAAGTGGCTTAATGACAACTTCTTCCTGACCTATCAAGCTATCAACAACAAAACCAATTTGTTGATTACCTAATTGTACAATTACAACGTGACCTTTCTCCCTTTTCTTATCAACATAATCACGAACTAACCATTCATCTAAATAAAAGAGTGGGATAGCTTTTTCACGTACAATTATCGTTAATTGTCCATCAACAAGATTAGTTGTAGTGAGATCAAGGTGGAATATTTCATTAACACCAGCAAGTGGCAATGCAAATGTCTGTTTTCCAACAACAACCATTAATGTTGGTAAAATAGCTAAGGTAAGTGGTACTTTAATCTCTAAGACTGTGCCCACCCCCATTTCGGAATCTATACTAACCGTACCATTTAACTGCGTAATTTTGGTTTTTACTACGTCCATGCCAACACCGCGGCCTGAAACTTCAGATATTTCCGTCTTAGTAGAAAATCCAGGAGCAAATATTAAACTAAATGCTTCTTTATCTGACATTCTCGCGGCGGCATCAGCATCAAGAACACCACGTTCAATCGCAATTTCTTTTAGTTTTTCTGCATTCATTCCTGCGCCATCATCTTTGATGGTTAGCAATATATGGTCACCTTCTTGTGAAGCAGAAAGAATAACGATACCTTCTCTAGGTTTCCCCATCGCTTCACGTTTATCAGGCGCTTCGATACCATGATCAACAGAGTTTCGTACTAAATGCACTAAAGGATCAGCAAGTGCCTCAACTAAATTTTTATCTAAATCGGTTTCTTCACCGATAAGCTCAAGTTTAATTTCTTTATCTAAACTGCGAGCTAAATCTCGAACAACACGAGGAAAACGTCCAAAAACTTTTTTGATAGGCTGCATGCGGGTTTTCATTACCGCACCTTGCAAATCAGTAGTTACAGCATCAAGGTTTGAAACAGCTTTAGTTAAATCTTCATCATCTTTGGTCAAACCTAAACTTGTTAAGCGATTTCTCACTAATACAAGCTCACCGACCATATTCATTATCTGATCTAAACGTTTTGTATCAACCCGAACAGTTGTCTCTCCCTGCACTGGTTTAGCAGGTGCGGGTGCTTTAGTAGGCGCAGGTGCTTTAGCTTTAGCGACAGGCTGTTCTGGAGTTGGAGCTTTAGCTGCAGGTTTAACTGGAGCTGACGCTTCAGGGGGAACTGGCACTGGAGACGCAGATAATTTAGGCGCTTGTCCTTGACCGTGCAATTCATCTAATAATGCTTCAAAATCATCATCACTTATATCATCAGATGATGTGCTATTCGTTGGGGCTGGGTTACTTGAAGTACTGGAAGCTACTTCAGGTGAAAATGCACCTTGTCCGTGAAGTTCATCGAGTAATGATTCAAATTCGTCGTCTGAGATATCATTACTGTCTGAAGATGTATCAACAGTTTTTTGTACAGGAGCTGGCGTGGAAGCAGTTCCACCACCGCCATGAAGTTCATCGAGAAGACGTTCAAAGTCATCTTCTGACATTTCATCATTAGAATCTCCAGCGCTTTCAGTTTCATTTACTGGGGCCGCTTCTACAACAGGTGCAGGCGCTTCTTCTTTTCCTTCAGGCTGGCTTAAACGATGAAGTTCTGCAAGTAATTTTGCATCTGCTTTATCAAGTTCTTCACCATTTTGAACTTGTACAAACATCTCATTGATAACATCAAGTGCCTGCAAAATAACATCCATCAAACTTGCATTTACACTACGCTGGTTTGTACGTAACAGATCGAAAATATTCTCTGCTCCATGACAAACATCAACTAAATTATTTAATGCTAAAAAGCCTGCTCCACCTTTTACAGTGTGAAAACCTCTAAAAATAGCATTCAATAATTCGGCATTATCAGGGTCGTTTTCAAGTTCTACAAGTTGTTCCGAAAGCGTTTCAAGTATTTCTCCAGCTTCAATTAAAAAATCCTGAAGAATCTCTTCGTCTTGCTCAAATGACATCCAGCAACTCCTATTAAAATCCTAAACTTGATAAAAGGTCATCAACATCATCTTGATCAGCTACAACATCATCACGTTGCGCTGCATTAACGATCGGACCTTCAACTAAGTTATCACCAACTTTGGGTTTACTTGGCTCTGAACTACCTTCAGACGAAAGACCAAAAGCGGTTAGCATGCCAATTAAGCTATCTTCTACTTCTCGAACTAGATCAATAACTTTACGAATAACTTGTCCGGTTAAATCTTGGAAATCTTGCGCCATTAAAACATCTGTCATTAAATCATGCATACGCACAGATTCTTTGTCCGTCGTTTTTAATAGTAAATCTATATCAATACATAAGCTTTTAAATTCAGGTAAATCCAGCTTGTTATGCATTAATTTTTGCCATAACGGGTTAACTGCTTTTATTTGCTTTTGTATGGTGTCAACAACAGGAAAAATAGACTCAACTGCATCCATTGTTTTATTAGCTGCTTCTTCCGTACGAGTAATAACATAGTTTAAACGCTCTTTAGCATCAGGAATATCAGCTGTTGCTAGATCATTCAACCGAGAGTCTAATTGAAAGTTATTTAATGAATCATGTAACTGGCGTGTTAGTTTGCCTATTTCTGCAAACAACTCTGAATTAATTGGGTTTTGAATTTCTGCAATTAATTCATCGGCCTTTTCTTGTTGACCAGTTTCTAAATATTCGACCAGCAACTTTGCTTCTACCAAAGAAACATGCACACCTGTAGACACACTCATGAAACAACCTCACGTTTAGCTTAATTACCTAACTAAAAATTAACCTAAACGTTCAAATATTTTATCTAATTTAGCGTTTAACGTTGCTGCCGTAAATGGTTTAACAATATAACCATTAACACCTGCTTGAGCTGCCATAACAATTTGCTCTTTCTTCGCTTCGGCAGTGATGAGTAAGACAGGAATATGAGATAGATTTGCATCGGCACGAATTGCTTTGAGCAAATCAATACCTTGCATACCTGGCATATTCCAATCAGTTACAACAAAGTCAAAAGAGCCTTCTTTTAACATTGGTAAAGCAGTGCTACCATCATCTGCTTCAGAAATGTTAGTAAAGCCTAAATCCCGCAACAAGTTTTTCACGATACGTCTCATGGTTGAAAAATCATCAACAACAAGAACTTTCATATTTTTATCCAAGGCACCCTCCGGTGAGAACATTTTAAAAATCGAATTATATTTATATTCTACTTAACTTTACTTAACTTTGCCAAGATTGCATACGTCCTTTTAACCTATGCATTGCTTGACTGTGAATTTGGCTAACACGCGACTCACTTACATCGAGTACTTGCCCAATTTCTCGAAGATTTAATTCTTCATCGTAATATAGTGACAGTACTAGAGCTTCGCGTTCGGGTAAAGTGGAAATGCACTCTGATAACGATTTTTTAAAAACTATTTTTTCAATACTTTCATAGGGATCGTTATTATTAACATCTTCCAATTTCGATAAAGAGTCTTCACCAACACTTAGATCTTCAATACCGATTATTTTACCAGTACTTACCTCACTAAGGATATGATGGTAGTCATTTAACGAAATATCAAGTTTTTCAGCAACTTCAATATCAGTTACATCTCGTCCTAAGTCTGCTTCAAGCATTTTTATGGCTTCGCTGACCATTCGACTATTCTTATGAACTGAACGGGGAGTCCAGTCTCCACGGCGTATTTCATCAAGCATAGCACCACGAATTCTTATGCCAGCAAAGGTTTCAAAACTAGCACCTTTACTGTGATCAAAATTATTAGAAGCTTCAAGAAGACCAATCATTCCTGATTGAATAAGATCATCAACCTGCACACTCGCCGGCAATCTTGCTAATAAGTGATAAGCAATTCTTTTAACTAAAACTGTATGCTGCGAAATTATTGCAGTTTTATCAGTTTGAATACTGTAAGCATTTGGTTTTACCACTATCGCTCACTCGTTAATTATTATGTGAAAAATTAAGTACTCTAAACAAGTACTGTTAGCTAATTCTAATTATTGTTAATGATCTAACAATTGTTCAATGAAAAATTCTAAATGCCCAGAGGGCTGTTTAGGAACAGGCCATCTAATAAGTTTATCCGCAAGAGATTTAATAGCAACAGAAGCGGGTGATGTTGGATAAGCTTCAACAATAGCTTGTTGCTTTCGTACTGATTTCCTGATGTTTTCATCAAAAGGTATCACAGCAACGAGTTCTAATGCCACATCCAAAAATCGATCGGCTACTTTAGAAAGTTTACCAAATAATTGTTGACCTTCTTTTGGACTGCGCACCATGTTTGCAACAACTTTAAATTTAAATACGCCATGATCACGACTTAACAGCTTCATTAGAGCGTAACAATCAGTAATTGAGGTTGGTTCATCACAAACGACTAACATCACATCTTGTGAGGCTCGACAAAAGCTTAGTACCATATCGGAAATCCCAGCTGCGGTATCAACAATAAGCACATCAAATTTAGTATGCATATCACTAAAAGCGCGTATTAGTCCAGCATGCTCAGCAGGAGTTAAGTCAACCATTGACTGGGTTCCTGACGTGGCAGGGATAACATTGATACCTTGAGGGCCTTCAACGATTATATCGTCTAATTCGCATTCACCGGAAAGAACATGAGATAGATTGCGCTTAACACGAAGACCTAACATCACATCAACATTAGCTAGACCTAAATCGGCATCTAAAACTAAGACTCTTTTACCAAGTTGACCTAAAGCGATAGCGGTATTAAGGGAAACATTAGTTTTACCAACCCCGCCTTTACCGCCAGATACCGCGATGACTTTTATTTGTTCAGAACTTTGCATTTTTCTTAAGCCACTTGCTTGATCATTCATTTATCGTATTTCTCTACTTTCTTACGAAAATCTATCAATTAAATTTAGTATATACCTATAATCAACTAACCTGCATGTTTTTATAGGTTTAAAATTCACATCCTCGCACTATTTAAGGGAAAACAGCGCTATTTGCTGTTGCTGGTGCGGTTCGCCAATTAATTCGGTTGTTGGTTTGATTTTTTGCTGTCATTTTATCTGCTAATGTAACCAACTTTTCAGCATTTGCAACTTTAATATCTTCTGGAACTCTTTGTCCATCAGTAAGATAACCTATTGCTAAGCCATTTTGAATCGATGTTGAAATTATTTCCCCAATACTAAGACTTTCATCTAATTTTGTATAAATACAACCCGCTAATGGTACTTTTTTAAAGCGATCTACATTTTCTTGCATAACACGTTGCTGAGTATTAGCAGCAAGTACTAAATAATTACGAATTCTTACACGTGCATTTGATACTAATGTTGTTAAGTGTTTAGCTAAACGCATATCGCGTTGACCCATACCAGCCGTATCAATAAGGATTAGTTTCTTTTTAGAGAACTGCTGTAACAGTAAATCTAATGATTTTGCATCCGTTGCAAGTTTGACTTCACAACCAATAATACGTCCATATGTTGCTAACTGCTCAAAACCCGCTATTCGATAATTATCGGTTGAAATCATTACCACTTGGTCTGACCCATGAATTTGTGCAAATCTAGCGGCTAATTTTGCAACAGTTGTTGTTTTACCAACACCTGTTGGTCCAACTAATGAAACAACGCCTCCACGATGGATAATGTCATTATTAGTGGTATTAATTTGTTGGCTTATAAATTTCTTTGCTAATTCCCATGTATCTTGATCATTTTTTTGCGCTGGAATATAACCCGCAATTTGATCTGAAACTTGTTCACTCATCCCTAAAGACATTAAGCGATTTACGAGCATTGCACGAGATGGATCTTTTTGCGCCATATCCTGCCACATTAAACCAGAAACTTGATGCTCTAATAATTCACGAATAGAAGACATTTCATGTTTCATTTTCTCAAAATCATCGTTATTCACTTGTTGTGTCGAAACTGGATTAACTTCTGACACTTTTGACTGTTGTTGGTTCGAAGTCACTTGCTGATATTGATTTGTTGTTTGCTCACTATTTTGCTCTAGGCGATCAGTAAAACTTTTGAATTGTTGCTCTATATCATTTGGCTGTTGTGGAACAGGTATTTGTGCAGCCGTAGTTGGATTATTATGAGCTAATTTTGCTGCTGCTTGTGCAATTTGATCATGCTTAGCTTGATTAACTCCAGGTCTATTATTTGCTGGTGCGTGTTGAACTTGACGGTTTAGTAAGGCTGCTAAACTATCCGACGGTATGCCTGCGTTTTCTCCATTCATACTAGGTTGCGCAGATGGATTATTTAATGGGTTATTTTGTCCAATACTAACAACATCGTTTTTAATTGAACGGTCTAGCCCATCACTCGCTTCAGCAACTGCTCTTGTTTCAATAGGGGGTATAGTAGAAGTGGGTTGTTTTGGTTCATTAATTTCTACATTATTGTCAACTGCAGCCATTAATTCAACGCCTTCAGGTACACGCTTATTTGACATAATAACAGCGTCAGAACCTAACTCTTCTTTGATTTGTGCCAAAGCACTTTTCATATCTTTTGCTACAAAACGTTTTATTTTCAAAACTAACCCCTTATCAACTGCAATCGTCGTTTATTACAACTTTATTGAACGACAAATATTTCTTGCTGCGAATTACGAATACTATAATTATTGACCAATGGCGCTAACTATTTTTATCTGCTTATCGTCAGGGATCTCTTGGTATGAAATCACGCGTAAGCCCGGAATAGTATATTTAACAAACTTAGCAAGCACTGCTCGTAAAATCCCTGAGGTTAACAATATTGGCGTATCTCCCGCCATTTCTTGTTGTTGAGATCCGTCAGTTAATGATTTTTGTAGCCTTTCTGCTAAACCTGGTTCAATGCCTGCGCCATCGTCCCCAGCCATTTGCATAGACTGGTGCAACATCTGTTCCAACTCTGGCGCCAATGTTATGACGGGTACTTCAGTAACAGGTCCCACTAGCTCTTGCACAATAAATTTACGTAACGTTATACGAACAGCAGCAGTTAATATTTCTGGGTCTTGTGATTTAGGACCATATTCAACAAGTGTTTGAATAATACTTCTCATGTCACGAACGGCAACACCTTCATTCATTAAATTCTGTAGGACTTTAACCAATGTTCCCAGTGTTAACACTTCAGGGATTAAACCCTCAATTAATTTAGGATAATTTTTTCCTAACATATCGAGAAGGTTTTGAACTTCCTCATGACCAAGCAGTTGTGCCGCGTTGTTCGTCAATATCTGACTTAGATGGGTTGCAAGAACAGTAGAAGCATCTACTACTGTATATCCTAATGATTGAGCATGTTCACGTTGTGCTTGCTTGATCCATACAGCTTCTAGACCAAAAGCAGGGTCTGTAGTAGCTACTCCATCTAATTTTCCAAAAACTTGCCCTGGGTTGATGGCCAATTCATGATCATGACGGATTTCAGCTTCACCAATAGTGACACCCATTAAGGATATTTGATAAATATTAGGGTCTAAATCTAGATTATCGCGAATATGTACCGCAGGAACCAAAAAGCCAAATTCTTGTGAAAGTTTTTTACGAACACCTTTGATACGGTTAAGTAATTCTCCACCTTGAGATTTATCTACAAGTGGTATTAAGCGATAACCAATTTCTAAACCGATTACATCTACATGATTTACATCGTCCCAACCTAAATCTTTAACGTCAGATTCTTGTTGTTCAGTTTCAACTAAAGCAGCTTGTGATTTATCCGCTAGTTCTTTTTCTTTGGCTATTTTATGCTTACCGCTAATGAAAGCTGTACCAGCAATCAAGAAAGCAAATAATAAAAATGCAAAGTGAGGCATTCCTGGGATAATACCCATAACGAACATAACACCTGCAGCAATATACAATGAACGTTCTTGACCTAATTGACCGCTAACTTGCTCTCCCATATCTTGAGAGGTATTTTGACGAGTTACAACAATCGCAGTACCCACAGATAATAACAAACCAGGAATTTGTGCTACCAACCCATCTCCAATCGTTAAAAGGGTATATATTTCAACGGCACTATTGAAGCTCAAATCATGTTGAACCATACCAATAACAAGTCCACCAATAATATTTATCAATAAAATTAATATTCCAGCAACTGCATCTCCTTTTACAAATTTACTGGCACCGTCCATCGAACCATAAAAGTCAGCCTCACTCGTTACTTCAATGCGCCGCTCTCTTGCTTGATCGGCTGTTATAAATCCTGCATTCAAATCAGCATCTATTGCCATTTGTTTGCCTGGCATTGCATCTAACGTAAAGCGTGCTGTTACTTCTGCAATTCTTCCTGCACCTTTAGTAACAACAACAAAGTTAATGATGATTAATATAATAAAAACCACTAAGCCTACAGCATAGTTTCCACCAATAACCACGGAGCCAAATGCTTCAATTACTTTACCTGCAGCATCAGGGCCTTCATGCCCTTCTAATAAAACAACTCGTGTACTCGCAACGTTTAACGCTAACCGTAAAATAGTAGCGATAAGCAATACCGCAGGAAAAGCACCGAACTCAAGAGGCTTTAAGGTATAAACAGTGATCAATAACACCACCAACGATAAGGCAATATTAAAAGAAAAAAGTATATCCAATAAGAAAGAAGGCATAGGTAATATAACCATGCCAAGCGCTGCCATAATAAGTAGCGGTGTGCCTAAACCAGAAAAAAAGTTTAGCTTATTTTTTTTAAAATTCTGAAAAGTGGCTGCTAGCTGCATTTTACTCTTATGATATTTTTTTGACGCATATCATGAAATAGCAATAAACAGACCAAACTCATTAAAAAACATTTTGAATGGATGATAAATAAACAAAGTTAACACTAACCTACTGATTAGTTATAAATTAATATTTAAAGTCATCGGGGATAGGTAGATTTTTTGCGATAGGTGTTGGTTTTTTTGCCTTACCTTTTTTGTGCTCATTAAGCTGAAAAATGAAGGCTAGGACTTGAGCAACTGCAGCGAAAAGCTCTTCAGGAATTTCTTCATTAGTTTCTGCACAGTAATATAAAGAGCGTGCTAACGCAGGTGAAGCAATAATTTCCACATTATTCTCTTTGGCAATGGTACGAATATGTATGGCCATTTGATCGATACCTTTGGCCACTAACATCGGTGCACCACCTTGTTCAAGATCATATTTTAATGCTACTGCGTAATGCGTTGGGTTAGTGATCACGACATCAGAATCTGGCACATCTTGCATCATTCTTCGTTGCGACATTTCATATTGTGCACGACGAATACGCCCCTTAATTTCAGGACTACCTTCGGTGTTTTTGTTTTCGTCTTTGATTTCTTGCTTCGTCATCTTCAACTGTCTGTTGTGATCCCAAGTTTGATAGGGCGCATCAATAGCAGCAATAATACCGATGGACAAAGCTAATACTAAAAACATCCATTGCAACATAGTCACAGCATGTTCAAAATTTAATGGGATAGCTTCAAGACTCAAGCCTAATATTTCTTCAAATAAGCTACTCAACAGTAAATAAGCAACAATAAAAACGACAAAAAACTTCAATAGTGACTTAACTAATTCAACAAGCGCTTTAATACCGAACATACGCTTAAAGCCCGCTAATGGTGACATTTTACTGAGTTTTGGTGCCATAGCTTCAGCAGAAAAGCTCATTCCTCCTAGCATCGTATTACCGATAAACGCTGCAATCATGATAATGACAAAAATCCAGACTAAAGGCGCAATTAAAAGAGTCACCGTTCCTCGAAGCACACCATATAAGGCATGAATATCCATGACTTCTTCTCGTGTCAGAGTAAAGGTTCGAGTCATAACTAATGATAAGCTTTCAGTCAACATACCTCCGACAAGCATTATAGCGACTGCACTTCCCACTAAAACAAACATAGTACCCAAATCTTTAGATCGAGCAATTTGACCTTTTTTTCTAGCGTCAGAAAGCTTTTTGGCGGTGGGTTCTTCTGTTTTTTCACCGCTATCAGAATCAGCCATTAACGCCCCTTACATTCAATCAAGTGGCAGCTGAACTCGAGTGCCCGTTGCCATTGCAATTCATAATGGGTAAAAAAGTTCCCCATCGTTAACCACATAATTAATAAACCTGCACACATGGTTACAGGAAAACCAATAGCAAATATATTTAGTTGCGGTGCTGCTCGAGTCATGATGCCAAAAGAAAAATTAATCAATAACATCGCAGTAACTGGTGCTAAGGCTAACGATAAAGCAGTAGCAAACATCCATGAACCCCATTCAGCTAACTCTTTAAATTTATCAGGTGAAAATTTATATTCACCTATGGGCAGCGTTTCAAAGCTAGCTACTACAAATTGAATATAAGTTAAGTGCCCGTCCATTGCCCAAAACATAAGTGTTGATAAAATGAGGAAAAACTGTCCTACCGCTGGCACATTCATACCACTGACAGGGTCAACGAGTGACGCAAATCCTAGGCCTGTTTGCATTGCTATAACTTGACCAGCTAATGTAAAAGTATTTAGCACCATAACGGTTACAAAACCCAAGGCTATACCAATAATCATTTGCTCAAAAATAAGAAATGTTGTTTGAAAAGAAAAGAGAGAGCCAACCTGTGCTGCTGGAATAGCAGGCATAACAGTAATGGTTAATGCTACACACAGAAAAAGTTTAACTTTGCCAGGAATGATCTTTGAACCAAAGCCGATCATTGACATTATAAGCGCAGAAATGCGCGAGAATGGTAATATAAAGTCAGCTATATATTGCATAATAACTGACTCAGTGAATTCCATTAACTCACCACACTGGGAATACTGGAAATCAGCCTAATGGTATAATCCATTAGTTTTTGTACTAGCCAATGCCCTCCATAAATCAATGCTAATAATGTGACACAAAGGCGAGGAAGAAAACTTAACGTTTGCTCATTGATAGAAGTTGCAGCTTGAAACACCGCAACGACTAATCCCACACACAGGCTAGGAATAATAACGGCACAAACAAGAACAATAACTAAAAATAATGCATCACTCAGTATGTCGACAAAGACTTCTGGATTCATTAGCCACTCCCCATCCCATAACTCGTCGCAATTGTACCTATAACTAAATTCCAGCCATCGACAAGTACAAATAACATCAATTTAAAGGGTAAAGAAACAATCATGGGTGATAACATCATCATACCCATTGCCATTAATATACTCGCCACAACCAAATCGATTATCAGAAAAGGAATAAAGAGCATAAAACCTATTTGAAATGCGGTTTTTAGCTCACTAATAATAAACGCTGGAATAATAACTGTCATGGGCAAATCAGTAGGTTGATCAACCTTTTCAATACCTGACATATTCGCTAAAGTTTCTAAGTCTTTGATTCTCGTTTGTTCGAGCATAAATGCTCTTAAAGGAATTTTTGCCGTATCAATCGCTTCTACAGAAGTCATTTGATCGGCTAAATAAGGTTCAATCGCTCGTTTATTAATTTCATTATAGACAGGTGTCATGATGAACATTGTCATGAATAACGTTAGACCTATGATAACTTGATTTGAAGGTGTTTGTTGCAACCCAAGTGCTTGCCTCAAAATAGCCATGACCACCACAATTCGGGTAAAGGATGTCATCATAATAATGCCAGCAGGAATAAAACTTAATGCAGTCATAAACATTAAGATTTGCAACGTAACCGTATATTCTTGTGAACCATCAGCATTGGTGGTTAATTTGAGTGCCGACATACCCAGTTCATCAGCCGCTAATACAGATTGACTAGCGAAAAATGCAACTAACAATATAAATAGAAAAATAAAACCTTTAACCGAAAATAAACTGATACATAAATTTTCGATAACATTTCTTTTTATGTTGTTATTAGCAGCATTTTCAATGTTTTTAGAAACATTAGTTGATTTAAAATCTATCATGATTATTTTTCACTGTTGGCTTTATCTGCAGAATTTCGGCTAAAACGTGCAAATGTTTGACTAAGTTCTATTGGCACACCCGTTTTAACTTCAATAGGTTCATCTAAAGTATCAAGTAAATTAATTTGTTGTCCAGTTACGCCAAGTAACAATTGCTTTTCACCGACTTGAACGACAACTAATCGTTCTTTCGAGCCTAAATTTAAACTCGTAACAACTTTAAGACCATTAACCGCTAAACCGCCCACTTGTAATTTCTTTAAAATCCATGCAACGACAACAATAGCAACTAATACCGCAAGCAATGAAAGTATCATACTGCCTGCATCAACATTTCCGATAACATGCCGGCCCACTTCAACCGTTGCAGGTGTTGTTTGATCGATAACGCTACTGTCTTGTTTTTGAACTACGGTTGGCGCTAAAACACTTTCTTCCGCCCCTACTTTAAAAATTAGAAAGATTGAGAAGACAAAAACTAAGAAGCGCATCAGCATTACTTTAACTTTTTAATGCGTTCAATTTGACTAATAACATCCGTTAACCGAATACCAAATTTATCGTTGACCACGACAACCTCGCCATGCGCAATTAAAGTACCATTGACGAGAACATCCAGTGACTCACCGGCGACTCGATCTAATTCAACAACAGAACCTTGGTTTAGTTGTAATAAATTACGAATACTAATATGGCTACGACCTACTTCCATCGAAATCGTAACGGGAATATCTAAAATCGCATCAAGTTTGCGCTTCTCTTCACCTGTGATCGGCGCATCTTCTTCAAGTTCTTCTAATTCAACTGTTTCGGCTTCGGCTTTGGCTTCGGCTTGTTCATCCATAGCCTCATCCCACATACCTAAATCATCATTATCACTCATGCCATTGGCCTCAAATTTATTTTACTTACTACTTCAATTTTAAAAAAATTATTAATAATCAAAATCATCTTCTAAAAGATGTAACTCTGCATCGCTATCTAAACGCTTGCCACCTTTCGTTAATATGGTTAATTCGTTCTTAACTGACTCAGGACGTTTAATTTTTTCAGATATTTTAATCGCGACATTATCTCTACTACGTCCTAGTTTCGCTCTAAACGACGGTAAACCTTCAATTAACACCGTTATATGCTCTGGCATCTCAATCGGAATAATATCGCCTTTCTCTAAATCCATAATCTTTTGTAAAGGGAGATCCACAGAGATAAATTTTGTTGTTAATTCTACAGGTACGTCCATTATTTCATCACGCAGTGCTTTCGACCAACGCATGTCAGTGTCTTCTTTATCACTTTGTACACCGGCATCGAGAAGCTCACGAATGGGCTCAAGCATCGAGTAAGGTAAAGCTACGTGAAAATCGCCACCACCACCATCGAGTTCAATATGAAAAGAGCTAATGACAACCACTTCGGTTGGACTCACAATATTTGCCATTGATGGATTTACTTCAGAATCTAAATACTCAAAAGATACATCCATAACCGGAGACCATGCTTCTTTATAATCTTCAAAAATCAATTTTAAAAGCATTTGAATAATACGACGTTCTGTTGGTGTAAATTCACGGCCTTCAATTTTTGCATGATAACGTCCATCACCACCAAAAAAGTTATCCACCAAAATAAAAACCAATCGTGCTTCCATGGTAATTAGTGCAGTGCCTTTTAATGGACGAAAACGTACCATATTCAAACTGGTAGGTACAAATAGTGTATGAACATATTCGCCAAATTTTATCATCTGAATACCATTTATTGATACTTCAGCTGTGCGTCTCATCATATTGAATAAGCTGATACGCATATGGCGGGCAAAACGTTCGTTAACCATTTCCAATGTGGGCATTCGACCACGAACAATGCGATCTTGTGACGAAAAGTCATAATCAGACGTACTACCCTCCTCTTGGGCAAAGTCCTCTGTTATTTCCTCTTCTTCAACGTCATCGACACCATGTAATAGCGCATCAATTTCGTCTTGAGATAATAAATCACTCACTGAATAGTCTCTTTAGTTAAATGCATCGTCTTATCTCATAGCCTTATTGCATTACAAAACCGGTAAATAATACTTTTTCAACCACATTTTTGCCTTCAATATCTTTCATCATTTTGTGAACTTCAACTAAAGATTTTTGTTTTAATGAGGTCTTTCCTGCACTGGTTGCTAAGTCATCAGCATTTGACTGAGAAAAAACCGCCAACAGCGTACTTTCAATTAATGGCACATGTTTCTTCGCCGCTTCTTCATTATCAGAACCCCTAACTAAGAGCTGAACTCTGATCTCAACAAATCTGTCACGAGCAGCACCGGGAACATTAAAACGAAAAGGTCTTGGCATAGGTACATATAATGCATTACCAATACTTACAGATACATCTTCGGCTGCTTCACCTTCAGATCCATCGCCAGCACCTGCGCTATCAAGTTCAGCGTCAAGTTGCGCTTGAGAAACATCGTCACCGCCCATAAAAAAGAATGCAGCACCACCTCCAATAGCCAAAATTACAACAGCAGCAATGATTATGATCATTTTTTTGCTTTTGCCTTTTCCGTCTAACTCTAATTCTTTACCTTCGCCTTTTTCATCAGCCATCATGAAGCCTTAACTATCTATTTATATGTGAAGTTTACTTTAACTCAACTATATCGTTGAATCGTCAGCGAGCCAATGAGTTTTGTCATTTATGCATAGTAATCTACACCAGTTGACGAACCTTTGACCAAATTTAGTGTTTGGGTCCCACTTAAATCTGCTAATTCATTCTCTGCAATATCACCGCCACCACCTTGTTGGCGATCATCACCGAGAGCCTCGTTGTCATTTTGTTTATTTTCCTGTTCAACATTGGCATCTCCAACATCAACACCACTTTCAGCAAGCATCTCTTTTAAACGACCTAAATTTTGATCAAAAGCTTCTTTAGCTTGCTGGTTTTGAACAGTAAAGCTTACAACCGCTTGTTCATTTTGAAGGTTTATCTTAACGTTTACATTGCCTAATTCTTGAGGGTCAAGACGAATTTCAATTTGTTGGAGTTTTTGATTCATCATGACCATGACTTTATCTTTTAACTCGTTAGTAAAGTCTTTACGATAAACAGATAAAGCTTCATTTTGTAACGACGTGACTTGTTTTGCATTCGACACTGATTGTGCTGTAGATTGCACTTGGTCACCTGTCAATTTGGTGATCATTTCTTCTGCGGAAGCAGCCGATTTTGTTGCTTCATTAACCTGATGAATGTCTCTACTGAGGGTATTTTCAATACTGGTAGATACCAACTTTTTATCGAATAGTTCGCTAAAAGGTTTATCTTTAACTTGAGCCTCATTATTTACTAGCTTTTCAGTATTAGATAAAATTTGTGTTTGTTTCTGATTTTGTTGATCTAACGATTGCTCCTTAGACTGCTCTTTAAATTGCTCGCCAGTATTTGAAGTTTGCGTTTCGAGTACTTTATGAGTTGCCTGGTTAATCACTCTACTTTGATTTTGAGTGTTTTCCATCGCTTGCTTTTCACCTGAAACACTAACACCTGCAAAAGCGACTTTATCTGTATTTATATTATTCGTATCAATACTCGTATCAGCCTGACTCAATACATTCTGATTTTGAGCCTTTGATAGCAACTCAGAACCTGTAATATTGTTAGTTACTGAGTTATCAGTTTTTGCATTATTCTGAGTACTTTTATCGAGTGTTACAGGTTTATCTTGGTTTCCAATAAAATCAGCCTTAATTTTTTCCAACTCAGATTCAGTCGTTGTACTTTCCATATCTGCGGCTAAGGCTTCAAGTTCACTTGCTAACATTTGTTGTTTACTTTCGTTACCACTTTTGTCGACAACACGATCTATTCTATTTACCGTTTCTATTTGAGTTTCTTTATTTGTTTGATTTAGCTGCTGGATTTTAGTATCTGTAGTCTTGGTTGTTGAAGACTCAGCACCCTCTGTATTTTTAGCATCTGTAGTCTTGGTTGTTGAAGACTCAGCACCCTCTGTATTTTTAGCATCTGTAGTCTTGATTGATGAAGACTCACCATCCTCTGCATTTTTACCAATCAACACAGATAAATCTAACTTATTTTCACCTTTAATTGATTCGTCTCCCTCAATTGTAGGCTTAACTTTAGATTCAATGTTTGCTGTTAGTGCTTGACTTTTTGCTTCAGTAGAAGGCTTCACTGGTTCTATTATCGGCCTATGAATCTTTATGTTCCCTAATTTATCATCAGGAGCCACTATTTTATTCTCTAATTCTTTCTTATTATTTCCACCAAGTACTTGCTTTAATAATGCATCTAATTCAGTTTTTTCTGAAACTGTATAGTCAACATTTTCTTTCGATAGTTTTTTATGGTCAATTGGCGTTTCTTTGCTAACACCTTTAAGATCACCAGTTAATATTTTATCTGAAGCCGATAAAAGCGACATGAGCTGTTGCGCACTATCTTCTATTTTATCAGTAGGTAAAGGGGCATTATTAACATCGATTGATACTGCATCTTTTTTCTCAGTCGGTTTTTTTTCAGCATTATCTGACTGTATTACTTTTTCGTTAGTGTCTTTATCGCCAGAATGTGACTTTTCGGTTACTTCTTTATTTACTTCATTATCAACTTCTGTTCCAGTCTCATTTTTTGGAGACTGAACCTCGTGCGATGGACGTTTTCCTTGAACATTTTCTTTTTCAGGCTGCACTTCAGTATCAAGTTTCGATTTATTGCCACTTGTCTCTTGTTTCTTGCCGCTTTCTTTAGTTTGCTGGCTTTGATAGTGCTGTTCAATTACTTGAGAAAAATCTTTATTTGAATTTTTGGAAGAGCTTGTTGCTCCTGATTGAACAGAGCTAAAGTCGTTACTTGGCGCTATATCTATGGCTATTGTATTAACTTGCGGCATAGTAAACCCTTTTATTTTAACGGTGCATTCAAGCTATATGTGCAATTATTCTATTGTCGATCTATAGCTGATTTATATTCTAATACTTATCATCAAGCAAATATTGTTCCAATAAAGTCGGAAGCGATAGTAAGTATGTTATGAGAGCATTCTTCTTCGAACAAATTGTTGAGTGGCGATTTCATCAAACATTTTTTGCTCTTGCTTATTGGCTATAATTTCAAGTGCACTTCGTTTTTTATCGAGAAGTAACTCCACGGCCTGTATTTTCTGTCGCTGTGCAAGCCACTCTTTTTTTCTTTTTTCGACCATTGATTTACATTGCATAAGAGCAATATCAACTTGCTCTGCAGCATTATCGAGTTTGGCAATAAAGGCATGAAAATGGCTAAAAGTAGCGCTATCGATACCAACTAATGAACGTGAATTTAATCGTTTCATATATTCAAGGCGGTAATCAGTGACACTTTTTAAGCGTTCAATATTTTGCTGATATTCAAATTCAGCAGTCTGTAATGCTTGTGATGCACTTTTTTCTTTATCTTGTTCATAACGGCGTAAGGTATTAAGTTGCTTCAATGGCATAAGTTACCCCTAAGTGCGCTTGAGCTGTCGAATTGTTTTTCGTAAATTTCTTTAAGGGCTAATTGTTGAAACATGTTACTGCCCCTGCGCAGATTGAGCATGTGCTTGTGCAGCAGAAAATATTTCTTGGAGTTGCGTTAAGCTTTGATCATAAGGAATCACTTCTAACATTTTCTGTTGTAAGAAAAATTTGATAACCGGCATTAAATCAATTGATTGATCAATACGAGGATCATTACCACGGCTGTATGCCCCAATAGAAATTAAATCTTTATTTTGCTCATATAATGAATAAACTTGCTTTAATTGCCTCGCAAGTTGTTGATGTTCTTCACTAGTCACCATTGGCATAACACGGCTAATAGAGCCTTCAATATCAACAGCAGGATAATGCCCTGAATCAGCCAAAGAGCGCGATAATACAATATGACCATCTAAGATCGCGCGAGAAGCATCGGCAATAGGATCTTGTAAATCATCCCCCTCAGTTAATACAGTGAAAAAAGCTGTAATAGAGCCCTGTCCTTCTCCACCATTTCCCGCTCGTTCTACAAGTTGCGGTAACTTTGAAAATACTGAGGGTGGATAACCTTTTGTTGCAGGAGGCTCGCCAACTGCCAACGCTATCTCACGTTGCGCTTGTGCATAACGTGTAAGAGAGTCCACCAACAGTAGAACGTTTAATCCTTGGTCACGAAAATATTCAGCAATCTGAACAGAGGTTTCACAGCCCTTCAAACGCATTAACGGGGAATTATCAGCAGGTGCAGCAACAACCACTGATCGTGCACGTCCTTCTTCTCCTAAAATTTCTTCGATGAATTCTTTAACTTCTCGGCCACGTTCCCCAATTAAACCAACAACGATAACATCTGCAGTAGTGCCTCGTGTCATCATACCTAACAATACACTTTTACCAACACCCGAACCGGCAAACAATCCCATACGTTGGCCAATTCCAACCGTCAAAAAACTGTTGATTGCACGCACACCTACATCAAGAGGTTCTGTGATTGCTCGTCTAGATAGTGGGTTAATGGGTTTATTATTTACTTGATAATTATCTGAACTTTTAATTGGACCTTTGCCGTCAAGTGGATTACCAACACCGTCAACAACACGACCAAGTAAATCCATTGAGAAAGGTAAACGTGCTTTAGTGGCTAGAGGAACAACGCGTGCACCAGGTAAAACACCTTGTAAACTCTGTTCAGGCATTAGAAATGTTATTTCTTTGGAGAACCCCACAATTTCGGCAATTAAATCACCCTGTGCAGTTTCGACTAAGCATTGACTTCCTACTGCCGCTTTCACACCAACAGCTTCTAGAGTTAAACCCACAACTCTAACTAAACGCCCAGCAACAGAAACTTTATGTGAATGCACAAAGTTTTGACAATTATTTAGTCGTTCATTAAGGCGAGAAATATCAACCATAGCGGTATTTTGACTCTTTTATACAAGGGTTTACTGATGTAAAGCATCTTGCAAAAACGAGTCCAATACTTCTTTTATGCGTGATTTAATACTGAGGTCAACATTAGACGTACTATTTTCAATTTGACAGCTACCTGCTGCTAGTTGTGGTGCGGCAAGTAAACGCCAACCTTGCTCTTGTATATGTTCAGCGCCAAATTGCTTTTCAACGCGTTTGATATCACTTGGATGTAGTAAAATTTGTGTTTGTGCTTCTTGACTTGGTAATGCTTTTATACCGGCAGAAATTGCACCCGCTAATATATCAGGATTTGTTTGCGCTTCTTGTAATGTAATGGCTTCAGTAAGTTGAACAACGAGGTGAATAAGTTGCTGTTCTACGCTTTTCTCTACATTAAGTAGTGGTTGATGAAGCTGTTCAGTAAGCGAACTCCAAGCAGCAGATTGTTCATCAATACTTTCTTTACCTTCTACCAAGCCTGTTTCAAGACCTTCTTGATGCCCTGATACAAGACCTTCTTCATGGCCAGATGCTTTTCCTTCCTCATGACCTTTAGCAAAACCTTCTTCATTGCCTTGATTAAAACCTTCATCGAAAGCTGCTTGTCGAATGTTCTCAATGTCTTCAGCAGTTAACGGAACTACTTCTTCCTCTAACGAATCTTCTGGTGGTTCAAACCGCCAAGTAGGTTTACGGCCCATGGCATTAGTTTTTTCATCTTTAGATGTATTTTCAGATTCGACAGAAGGCAATGACCAAACATCTGTTTCTTGTTCAGTATTAGGCTTAATGACATCAGGTATGATTTGATTAAATATTTTCATAATATTTTATAATTGTATTTCTCAAACGTTCTTAATATTAGAGATTTCATTTAAGTTAAAAATCTCCATTCACGTTGTTCAGTTTATTCAATGACTAGGATTAATGTTTTTGCGTGGTATAATTTACCCGCAGCATTAATTCATGAGTGATGCTATAGGAACTCGTCCCCACCACCAGCACCACCTAACATAATTTCGCCAGCGTCAGATAAACGACGTGCAACTGATAGAATTTCTTTTTGTGCTGCTTCAACTTCACTGATACGTACAGGACCCATAGCTTCAAGGTCATCTGCCATCATTTCAGCTGCACGTTTAGACATATTCGCCATAATTTTTTCTTTCAGCACATCATCAGCACCTTTGATTGCTTTCATAAGGGCATCTTGCTGTACATCTCTCAATATTGCTTGTATACCACGATCATCAACATCTGCGAGATTTTCAAAGACAAACATTAAGTCTTGAATTTGTTGACTCATTTCTTCGTCGTGCTCGCGAATTGAATCCATCAACATACCTTCTACGTTGGTATCGAGGTAGTTCATAATATCTGCTGCTGCTTTTAAGCCGCCCATTTTCGCAGCTTGTGCGCCAGCTTGACCCGCAAACTGTTTCTCCATAATTTCATTTAATTCTTGTAGTGCTGCCGGCTGAACTTCTTCGAGGTTAGCAATACGCATCATGAGATCTAAGCGTACTTTTTCAGCAAACTGGCTCATTATTTCAGCTGATTGTTCTGGTTCTAAATACGACAATACAATAGTTTGAATTTGGGGATGCTCGTTACGAATGATATTTGCAACTTGCTTAGAATCCATCCACTTCAATGAGTCTAAACCTTTAGCACCACCGCCCATAACAATTTGGTCAATTAAATTACCGGCTTTGTCTTCACCTAATGCAGCCGTTAAGGCTTTTCGAACGAATTCTTCACTTTGGAAACCAATAGTGCTGAAATTTTGTATTTCATGAATAAAAAGTTTATGAACTGCGGTGATTTTTTCTTGCGTAAAATCTTCCATCGCCGCCATAACTGTTCCCACTTGTTGAACTTGTTTAGGCTCTAAGTGTTTAAGTATTTGTGCAGCATCTTCTTCAGATAAACTAAGCAATAAGATTGCAGCTTTCTCTGCACCATCAAGTTTGTCAACGTCAAAGCCGCTGGGTGCTGGTGCTAGTTCTTGTATTTCATCACTCATCTTCGTTCAACCAACTTTTAACTACTTGAGAGGAAAGTTCTGGCTCATTAGCAACAAGCGCTCGAACAGCTTTTAGTATATCTTCATCGCGATGTAAGTCTGGTAATTGTAAACTACCATCAGGGGCAAATCCTACCGCTCCGGCGTCAAATTCTGATGTTAGCATATCCATCGTTTCATCACCCAAATCAATATGGCTATCAAGTGATTTGTCACCGTAGTCATCTGGTGTCTGATCAGGGTTGATTAAACGTTTAACCATTGGTTTTACAACAGCCAGTATCAATACAATAATAACTAACGCGCCCATACCTAATTTGAAAAACTTCAAAATATCTGGGTTTTCATAAAAAGGTAGCTCAGGTGCCACCTCAATCGCTTCACGTGAAAATGGTAAGGTGACAACTTCTAAAACATCACCGCGTTGTAAATTAAAGCCAATACTGCCCTGTAATAGTCGACGAATATTGGACATTTCTTCAACCGTTCGTGGTGATGGTGTTGCAACACCCTCTGCATTCGCGACTGATAAATAATCAAGCGCAACAGAGACACTGACTCTGCGCACAACACCAGCCTGTTGTTTAGTATGGCTTATAGCTTCGTCGAGTTCATAGTTTTTGGTTGACTCGCTATGTCTGCGACCCGGCGTTGATTTTTGCTGTGCTCCACCATTTGCATTTTCTGGAATATTGGAATCAAGTGGTGGTTGATTACTTAATGCGCCAGGAATGCCGCCAAGTAAACCACCAACCGTATTATCTTCAACTTTCATTTCGCTACGCAAAGCAGGTAAATCTGAATTATAGCGACGTTGCATTTCTTCACTTGAAGTAAAGTCCATGGTCACATTCACCTGTGCGGTGTAATGCCCTAAGCCTACAACTGGAATTAATATGCTATCAATTTTGTTTAAATATTCATTTTCTCTTTTTTGTTCCATTTCAAATTCTTTTCGTGAACGAGATGAAACTGAGCTTTGAGATCCTGAATTAAGTAAGCGACCATTTTGATCAGTAACGGTTACTCGGTTAGGCTCCATTCCTTGTACTGAAGAAGCAATAATATCGACAACTGAATCGACTTCTTCTTCTGATAACATACGACCTTTGCGCATAGTTAAAACAACGGTACCCGATGGACTACGTGTTCGTTTAGCAAAAATATTTTCACGGGGTATCGCCAGTAATACTTTCGCTCTAGAAATAGCTTTTAATTCTTCAATAGTGCGAGCAAGTTGTTGTTCGCGGGAAAATTTAAGACGCTCTGTTTCAAGGCGTTGGCTTACACCAAAACCCATATCTTGCATAATAATTTCACTACCTTCTGAAGGCTCTTCCGATAAACCTTCACGCGCTAATAAAATCTTAATATCTTGATACTTATCACTGGGTACTGAAATAGTGTTATTTTCTTGACGGTAAATACCGTTAAAACCACTAGCATCAAGAAAATCCATTGTTTTGATTAGCTGTTCTGTAGGTTGTTTTGCAAGGAATCGGTATTCAGCTTGATTGGCCCACATAATAACAAATACAGCAATAGCTAAACATATTGCTAGTGCCATAATAAGGGTAAGCTGTCGTAATAAATCCACATTGCCCAAAGCAGAAGCAAAGCCTGACTTTTGCTCTTCAGCTACACTTCCAGCGCCGTCACTTGCCATCAAACCTGTGCCACCATCTGCAGCAACCATTGAGTTATTATCGGTATCAGCCACTTATTTTCTCCACTACCACTTAATTTTTATTACGAAAGTTATTGTTTTCATATCTAATCATGGATATTGACTAAACAGGCATACTCATTATTTCTTTGTACGCTTCAACAAACTTGTTACGTATTTGTACGGTGGCATCAAAGGCAATACCAGCCTTGGAGGAAGCAATCATAGTATCAGCAAGCGTAACGCTTCGATCGCCCATTTCAAAAGCTATCTTTTTCGCGCCGGCATCTTTTTGAATATCATTCACATTATTTACGGCATCTTTAAGCATATCGCCAAAATTGGCAGAAGACTTATTTACTGCTGGAGTAGCGTTATCACCCATCGTTAAGTTATTACCCATTTTTTCAAACGAGGTACTTTGGGTTGATGAATTTCCAAGCGACATACTTTGCATTTGTGCGTATAAAGAATTTGTGTTGATGTTCATGGGCTACTCACTTGTGTCAATTTTTTGCTACTAAACACATAAAATAGTGGATTAGTAAACGTTATAACAAGATATTGCAAGCATGATGCCAGTGTGAAATAAATGAAAAGAGAGGGGCTGGGCTTTAAATAACAAAAACCCAATATTTTAAGAAAAACGTATTGGGTTAATTAAAATGACTGATTTTAAGTGAAGCAAAGGACATGAATAAGTAAATTATCTACGGTATTTTTAAGCTGGTATTTGAATACCTGAATCTCGCATTCTTGCTATTTTATAACGTAATGTTCTGGGACTGATCCCTAATCTCTCAGCCACATCTTTTCGGCTGCCTCGACACGCAGTGAGTGTATCAAGAATAATTTGGTGTTCTTGTAGCTTGAGTTCATTGCCTAACTTATCTTCAGTATTAGTTTCTAAAGGCATTTCTGTAACAATTTCACTGTCAAAGTTTTCAATTAATAAATCACCGGCATCAATAATATTGTCACTGTGTAATATTATTGCTCTTTGAATAACATTGTCTAATTCTCTAACATTGCCAGGCCAATCGTAACTCGTTATTTTACTTCTACCCGCGGCAGTGAGTTCAGGAATAGCTTGCCCATTGCCCTTACATACTTGTGCAATTAAATGTTTAGCTAGCGGTACAATATCATCCCGACGCTTTCTCAAAGGTAACCAAGTTAATGGAAAAACGTTCAAACGGTAATATAAATCTTCACGAAATATCCCTTCAGATACTGCCTCTTTTAAATCTCTATTACTGGTAGCAATAACGCGAACATCTAGCTTAATGGTTTTACGGCCACCTAAACGTTCAACTTCTCGTTCTTGCAACACACGTAAAATCTTTGCTTGTAGACTAAGATCCATTTCGGTTATTTCGTCTAATAAAATAGTGCCACCTTGCGCTTGTTCAAATTTACCGGGACAAGCTTGTATAGCGCCAGTAAATGAACCTTTTTCATAACCAAACAAAGTAGCTTCAAGCATATTTTCGGGAATCGCCGCACAATTTATAGCAACAAAAGGCTTATCACTCCGATTGGAGTTGTAATGCACGTATTGCGCTAACACTTCTTTACCTGAACCACTTGGTCCAAGCACCATAACCGAAGCATCTGTAGAGGCTACTTTTTTAGCAAGTCCTAATAGCTCAATACTTTGAGCATCGGCAACTACAGGTTCATGACGTTGAGTAGCTTTTAATGGCACATACTGATTGACCATATTGAGTAATACTTCAGGAGCGAAAGGTTTTGCCATGTAATTACAAGCACCATCACGCATGGCTTGTACCGCATCATCAATCGTACCGTACGCGGTCATAATTAGCACAGGTAAATTTGGCCAACTTCTTTTAATGCTATTGAGTAACGTTAAACCTGACATGCCACCCATTTGTACATCGCTAACAACAAGATCAACACTTTGTTCTTTAAGCGTCAATAAAGCATCTTCACCTGATTCAGCTTCAACACATTGATAGCCTGATAATTTTAGTGTATCAATTAATGCTTCTCGTAATCCTGCATCATCTTCAACCACTAATATTTTGCTATGACTCATTAGTGTTCTCCCTGATTAACATGGTTAGTTTCTAAAATAGGTAAATGGATACAAAAATGAGCACCCTCTCCCGGCTGACTCACTAAACGCACATCACCTTGATGCGCATTTGCTACTGACTTAACAACAGCTAAACCTAAACCCGTACCCTGTGCTTTAGATGTATAAAAAGGTTCAAAAATTTTACTGGCGAGATCTTTATCAATACCTTGCCCATTATCTTTTACGCTGATATATGCGTATTCATTTTGGCAATATGTCGTAATCGTAATCTCTGCATCATGCCTAATAACTTGTAAGCTGTTGTGAATTAAGTTTTCAATCGCACCGCTCAATGCTCGTTTGTTACCCAAAATTTCGCAATCATCATCACAAAGTGAAAGTGATATTTTAGCATTGGCTTGTGTCACAAGTGCTTCCACACCACTAACAGAGTCTGTAATAAGTTCGTTGATTGATAAGGGCTCAACAACTTGTTGTTTACCACTTTTTGAAAACAACAGCATGTCGTTTACTTGTTGCTCTAAATCCTGCAACCGTGACATGAGTTTGTCTTGAAAATTACTTCTATCATTTGAAGATAGTTTCTTATTCTTCAAATTAGCACCGTATAACATTGCTGCAGAAAGTGGTGTACGAATTTGATGAGCAAGCTTAGAAACCAAACGACCTAATGAAGACAAACGTTGCATATGGCCAAGTTTGTCTTGTAGTAATCGTGTTTCAGTAAGATCGGTGATCATTATTAACTGACCGGGTTGATCACCTAATGCTGTAATTTCTAGTTTAACCCGACGACCATCTTTCAATGACACTTCATGCCAATCGTCTGCGCGAGGTTTAAAAGAACGTCTGATCACATCAAACCAAGCTTGCCCTAGAATAGGCTCATCAAGTAACAAGCTTGCAATTTTATTTGTTTTGATGACAATGCCGTCACCATCAAGCATGATCATACCGGTAGGCATAACATCAATAATTTGTTCAAGTTGATTAGATTTTTGACGGAGTAAAGAAAGCTCACCACGGTAAGCTTCACTTTCTAAAGTGTTGCTCGTAGAAAAAGGCTGGTGAGTAAAAGCAAATTTAGCTTGATGGAACAAACTGTCTTTCACACTATGAAGTGATGAAGACAATTTTGAAGATGCTGATGAATGTGAAACTGCAACGGCCATATACTTTACTCAGTTTAAAAATAACAACCAAATAAAGCATTAAGTATGCCAAACATTTTTTACATTTATTTTCATGAGGTTAGAGTTGGTTTTTCGAATATAAAACCATTGTCAAAGATTTGGCTTTAAGTTACTCAATCACTAATCACATAAAATTAATTACATGATAGCGACTATTCAAACAACAGATTGAAGCCAGTTACCAAATAGATTTAATTATTATTTTTTTGTAAGTTGTACTTACGCATTTTCTCAACGAGTGTTGTTCTTCGCATACCTAACAATTCAGCAGAACGCGCAACTACCCAGTCATTTTTATCAAGCGCTTGGTTAATCATTGAGACTTCTAAGTCTGCTAAATATTCTTTTAAATTTAATCCATCGCTTGGTAAAACATCAACCATAGATGCACTATCTACTTCGTTATCAAAGCTTGTTTTGTCTTCTTCTTCATCGTCGTCATAGTCAAAACCAGAAAACAGCTCATTTATTGCGTCACGCTCTTGTAACTCATCAGGGTATTCAGGTTGATATTCTTCTACATCGATATGTCGATATTTTTGAGGCAGTTCGCTTACATTCACAACTTGCTCACCAAACATAATTATCATACGTTCGATCAGGTTTGATAACTCACGAACATTACCCGCCCAAGCATGTAACTTTAAAGATTCAATCGCTTGTTCAGTAAAACGAACACTTTGACCTTGCTCTGCTTCAAAACGAGAAATAAGTTCTTTAATGAGTAACGGAATATCTTCTTTTCTTTCACGTAATGACGGTGTTTCAATAGGAAAAACATTCAGACGGTAAAAGAGATCTTCACGGAACGTTCCTGCGGTGATCATATCTTCTAAATGTTGATGTGTCGCAGCAATAATACGAACATTAGTTTTAATACTCTTTGCGCCACCTACTCGCTCAAAAGTACGCTCTTGCAGAACACGTAATAATTTTACTTGCATCGGTTGAGGCATATCACCAATTTCATCTAGAAATAAAGTGCCACCTTCCGCCATTTCAAATCGCCCTTTACGGGTTGATATAGCCCCCGTAAACGCGCCTTTTTCATGGCCAAACAATTCGCTTTCGAGCAACTCGCCAGGTATAGCGCCACAGTTAACAGGAACAAAGGGTCCCTTACTTCGGTCAGACAAGTTATGAATATTACGAGCCACAACTTCTTTACCCGTACCTGACTCACCTAAAACGAGAACACTAGCTTGTGTACTCGCGACTTGTTCGATTAAAAATCGAACTTGTAACATGGGTTCGCTCGTTCCTATTAATGAACGAAATAGCGAACTTGGGCCAGCATTAGTTCTTTTTGAGGGAAGTTGGTTATGATATTGATGACAGTGATGTACTTGCTCGGTGAGCTGGGCATAATTTAATGGTACAGATAAACTGCCGAGTACATTCACTGCTTCATTCAGTAGCGTTGCATCAAGAACATCATGCAAAATAAAAGGAGTCGCGGGGTGGTTTTTTACAAAGCTAACGAATAAATCACTGACTTTACCACATAGAATAACAGTAAGAATATTATTGGAATCATTAAAGTATTGGTCGACATCTTCTTCTGCACAAGCATGAAAATGCTCACCAACAAACGATAATACGGTAGCTATTTGATTGCGTCTGACAATGTCGTTATCAACGACAAGAACATGTTTATGACCCTGCATATATACTAATAAACCAATATTTATTCTAATTATAACTTTGATTTTAGCGGGATTAACTAAATAAGCAACAAAATATTGACGCTAATGGGTCATTAATTTGACAAAACACTTTAACTTTAACATGTTGATTAAGCAAAGGTCGTTCATTCTATTTATCAAAAAACTGACCTGTGTTTATTAAAGAATCACTTTACTCATATCAGACTCAGCTTTAGCTAAACTTTCCAAACTACCAATATCACGCAAATAACCATCAGTTTGCCAAAAGTTAAGCTTATCTAATAATTTTGGAATTAAATGAAGACTAATATCAGACTCTTGCAGCGTTGAATGTTCAATTAACTGAATAACGCGTGGATCAAATAAATATATAGCGCCATTGGCTAGGTTTGACGGTGGACTTTCAACTTTTTCATGAAAATTGGTCACTAATCCGGCTGCATTGTATTCAATGATTCCACAGCTTTTAGGTATGTCTGTATTGAATACCATCATAGTACCGAGGACATCATCACTTTTGCTAAAAAATTTCTGTTGAAAATTTTTCCACGAACATATGCATAAGTTGTCTGCATGGGCAACGAGTACATTTTCATTCTCCCAAAAACCGAGTGTTGACTTTAGCGTACCTAAAGTGCCCAGAAGCTCAGGCTCATGGAATATTTTTACACAACTTTTAAACTCTGATTTTTCAATGAATGCTTGTACTTGTTCTGATAAATAATGACTGTTGATCAAAAACTCTTCAATGCCGTTTTTAGTCAGTTGCTCTAACCAAATTTGAAGTAAGGGTTTTCCGTTGATTGGCACAAGACACTTAGGCAAAGTATTGGTTAACGGGCGTAACCGAGTGCCAAATCCAGCAGAAAGTAAAATGGCTTTTTTAACTTTCATCATAGTAATTGATCAAATGCTTGTTGTAGCTCTTGGAATGAAAGCGGTTGATTACCAACTTTAGATACTTGGCAAGCTGCGGCCACAGATCCAATTAATGATGATAGCCACAAATCACCTCCACTCGCTAAAGCCATTGCTGTCGAAGCAAGCATACAATCGCCTGCGCCCGCAGGATCAACAACATTAGTTGCTAGTGCGGGAATTTTGTCGTTAGTCCAACTTCTAATTTTTCCACTGTCAGTTACATGTAACAAAGCACCTTCATCGGCGAGTGTGACAATAATATTATGACATTGCATTTTTTGATGGAGTTTTTCTGTCAAAATAATTAAACCATCACGCGTGTTATTCAAGGCAACACGCACTTCACGCTCAGTAGGCGTTATTAAATCGACATTCCGAAAGCGTGAAATATCACCCACTTGTGATGAAGTTTGGCTATCTGCTGCGATCATCACTTTTTTATCATTACAAAGTTCGACAATGGCATCGACTAAAGATTGTGGTAATACACCGTAGTTAAAGTCGGAAAAAACAACTAAATCAATATTGTCTATTTCTGCCACTAATTTTGATAATATCGCCTCTTGAATATCCACGCCAATATCGTGATCACGGAAATCATTCACTCTTAATAGTGTTTTATTTCCGACACGGTAACGACGTTTTTGTGTGGTAGGTCGAGTATCATCTTGAAAGGTATTAGCGTTTAACTGGTATTCTGTAATTTTTTCTTGTGCGTATTTACCTGCATCATCGTCACCCAGTACAGTATAAAAAGAAACATTTTTAGCCCCTAAAGACTTTGCATGCGCTGAGGTTATACCTGCACCACCAAGAAACAATTTTTTTTCATCTGGCGTAACAACAATTGTAGGGTCTTCTTGCGACATGCCTACCGCATTACATTGCATATATTCGTCAATAATAGTGTCGCCAATGACGAGTACATTTAGTTGACTAAAGTTTTCGATGACGCGGGTAACCGCTTCGCGCGTTATTTCATGATTTTTAATATAACTTGATACTTTTTCAGCGTTTAATAAAAGCTGGTTACCTTCATGTTGGAAAACAGATGATGACTTTTGAAAAGTATAACCTGAACTAAAAATTAATTTCCCACCCAATTTTTCTAGCGCTAATTTTTCAGTATTAAATTTCCCTTCATGTTCACGTCCTTTAACCATTGCTTTAGGCTGAAGCTTTTGAATTAATTCGGTCGTTGGTAAGGCATTAATAAAACAGTAATCCACAAAACTAAGTGCTGAAACGACATCAGAGCGGTCTTCTTCATTGTTATATTGAGTACTGTGTAGAATCTCGTCACTGTTAACCGCCACCACTAAAAAGTCGCCACATTCTCTAGCAAAACGTAATAAACGAATATGTCCCGGATGAAGAATATTGAAGTCGCCTGTCACTAAGACAAGCTTTCCTAATACATCACGTTTTTTTATAAGTTCATCTAATAAAATGGTCATTCTCTATTCGCTTAAATTGTTGTCAAATATTAATAATTTTAATAATTTTAATAATTTTAATTAAAAGGTGATTACTGCTCGAGTCACCTTACGCTGCTCTATATCATCAAGCGCTTGATTTATTTGTTCCAAACTATATTCATTTGATAACAATTTTTCTACTGGCAATTGATATTTATTAATAATATCTACAATAATAGGCAAATCCTGATCTGGCTGAGTTGCACCTCCCCAGCTACCTTCTATTGATTTACCACATATCAATTCAAAAGGATCAAGTTTGATCAGTTCACCAACGGGCGGATGTGAGGCGAAAATACATCGGCCACCTCCACGTTTAATTAATGAAAATGCCGCCTCTATTGTGCTCGTTTTCCCGGCAGCTTCAACAATACTATCGAGCCCTAAAGGAAAGTCTTTATTAAATTGAGTGATACCTTCCTCATCAACACTATAACAATGAGTAGCGCCGAGTTCTTTAGCTAATTTTAACTTATTCTCTTCAATATCAAATGCGATAATATTCTGCGGCTTAAAGTGATTCATTGCTAAAAGAGCACTTAGGCCTATGCCGCCTAACCCATAAACGCCGACAGTACTATTCTGTTTTGGTTTTAATTGATTAAGGACTATGCCCGCGCCCGTAGGAAGAGCACATCCTAATAAAACAGCAGTTTTGGGAGCAATACCTTGAGGTAATTTCACAACGCGATTTTCAGATACTACCGCATACGTAGAAAAAGCAGTCACTGCACCAGAATTAATGAATCGATTACCTTGCTGATATTGGCAACCTCCAGCATCTAAACCTAAACCTTTGATCCAGCCTAGAACTACATTATCTCCCTGTGATACCTTCACTACATCAGTTCCAATTTCAACAACCCTTCCAACGCCTTCATGCCCTAAAAGATGCGGTAGAAATTTATCTTCGCCACGTTTCCCTCTGACCTCCATAAGTTGGCTATGACAAACACCAGCATGGCTTAATTTAACCAAAAGCTGCCCACTTTTCAGCTTAGGAATTTCTATATCATGATGTATGATTAAAGGTTGTCCGGTTTTTTCTAAAACTGCACCACTAATTTTCATCGCTATGTTGCCTTAAACTTTTCACGTCAGTTGGAATCAATAAGGTCGCTTCAACACTCACCCTCGTGGTATTCGAACGATTTTCCATCCCTACATGAATGAGATCATCATGGAAAACAATATAATCTCCCTGATTTGTAGGTACATCATAAATATTCAACTGGCTGATATCTTCATCGAATTTTGGTTTGGTCGTACCTGTATGATCAACTTCACCATGATAAGACCAATCGTGCTTTAAATGAGATCCTGGAATAACAGACAGGCCACTTAAGCCTATTTCAACATCAAGCGCTATCCATATCTTTAACCTAAACATACCTTTTGGCATAACCCCATGACCTAAATCCCAGAACCAACGATCAGCATGCATTGAGCCAACATCGCTATTGCCTGGTCGAACAATGCGCCAATACATTTCTTGCCAGCCACAATCTTCTTCTGTTGCGATAGAATCTATAGATAACTTTTGTTTAAGTTTTTGAAAAAAAGGTAGGTTAATAACTTGCTGAACGGCACTGGGTCCTAAAATCCTAGTGCTTTTCGGCCACATGTTCTCATGTTCAATTAAATGAGAAAGTTGGTGATATTGAGACATATCTTTCAAGTAAAATTTTTTCACTTGCTGCGGTGCCATTGTGGCTAATCTATGTAAATACTGCTCTCGAACCAAAGTTTTGATAATGAGTAACTCATCATCTGACATTGAATTAACCAAAAAGCCTAGATCATTCTCAAACTGTTTAATAATTATTTCCTCTTAATCATCTATAAACGTTAAGTTACGCTGAAGTAGTCGTCTAATACTTCAGAAAAGCTCTGATTATCAGCTTTAAATTTATCATAACTCTTCATTTGCAAAGAACCGTAAGGTGTAGGTGTTATACCTTTAGATTGTGCTAAAACACTTTTGATTTTACCAGGCATAAATTGTCTTAATAGTAATTGCCTAGCCATTTCTGCGTATGATAAATCTTCGTTACCTGATAATTGGAATACACCCAGACTTTTCATGATAAGAAGACTAGATAAAAAGTGATTAACAAAAACTAACGATACTGGAGCAGCACAGTAATTACCAAATAATTCTATTTCCTGTTTATTTTCTGCTTTACTGATTATTTGTTCAAATAAAGTAAAATTGTGGCCAATAACTTTAGTTAAACGCACAATCGAAGCATTTGATATATTCGCTTTAATATACTGTTCAACCTTTACCTTATGTTCACCGTACAAAGTAGTAGGAGAATAGCTTTCATTCCATGGAATGAAAGGCTGTTGATGATTAAAAACTTGAGAACTCGATAAAAAAACTATAAATATATTAAGTTTATTGAATGCATCTAATAATCTACAGGTATTGGTAACATTAATTTTTTCAGCTAATTCTGGCGCATTTTTACATTCTTTTTCAGAAGTAATACCGGCCAGAAAAACAATATGTGTTATTTGCTTTTCTTTCACTTTAGCAATTAAAGCCACAATCGACGAATCGACAGAAAGATCTAAATACCAAGAGTCCTGTGACGACTGTCGAGATGTTTTATTAAAAGAGAGATTATTCTCTTCTAATGATTTTGCTAAAGACATACCAATAAAGCTATCACCGCCAACAATAAGTATTTCATCAGGTGTACTCAATTATCTTTCCTTTAATATCAATTATTCAATATATTAAATGCTATTTGTTCTTTGATTTTAATGAAAATAGATGAAGTGAAATCAACTTAGAATAAAAATAAAATATTACTGTTATTTAACATTATTCAAGGTGCTTTTTTCATCAACATTAATGGAATAATAATCTTTAGCAATATCTTGAATCGCACTCGTGTTCAATGGAGTGTAATAGCCCTCTTTTAAGTTTTTAGTTAGAGGGTGAAAAGTATTTTTAATTCTAAAATCTATTGCCCAGCGAGTCATATTAGTATGATTAACGGTTTGGCCATGAATAAGGCCTAACGAAAATCCTAAGCCAGATCCAAAAGGTAAAGAAATACACTTTAATTGATGCTCATCTAGATCAAGAATTTCTTTAGGTGCATACAAAAAACCCATTTGATTCTTGGCTTTTCCACGCTCGACATCCACTCGATTAAATTGCTTTATATTTCTCTTAGTGAACAAATGGCTTTTAGGTATAACATTCAAACCACAACCTTCAACTTGACTAATTAAAGGTAACGATAATGACAATTCATAGGCAGAATTTCCATAATCTGTGTCTCTATGGATGCCGATATTATCTAAAGCTTGCTTTGGTCTGGCTATACGTATGTAGAGATTAGTTTGAACATCAAGATCTGCACCAAAAATTGATGTGAAAAATGCTAAGTTATCTGTAACAAATTGACGATGCATTTTATCATTATTTAACTGGTTAAAAACGGCGTATTGAAACTCTTCATGACGATCGCTATCGATCTTTATTTCATGATATTTATCGAGTGTCGTAAATTGATCACCGAAGAATTTTCTAGCTATACTTTCACACGTTTGTTTAATTTCAGTTAAAGCACTTAAGTGAGTAAATGAATGAGTAAAATAGCCTTGAGTCTTAAAATCATCAATATTAATCATAATTAAAAAGGACCTTTAAAATAAGTACCTGGTACATCATGATGCCCTGAGCGAACTAAGTCTTGATACAAATCAACTGCAAGTTCATTTTTTACCATTTTGTGAACTTTTTCAGCAATTTCTTTGGCGCCAAAATAATAATTTTTAGTTAGCTCATAACTGGTAGGTTCTGGAATATCCGGCATCGCTAATCGTTGTGGTGCGCATTTTAGGAAAGAAAATTTATTCTCTACTATTTGAGTAATTATATCTCCAGCGATTGAACCTGAAGTAGCTCCACTGTCTAGTACCAAAACTCGCCCCGTTTTCTCGACTGATGAATATATGGTTTGCCAATCTATCGGTTTTACCGTTCTTAAATCCACCAATTCGACAGTAATACCTTGCTCATTTAATCCTGTTACAGCCGCCATGCTCTCAATGGTAAGATACGACATAGCAATAATAGTAATATCATTCCCTGTATTAACAACTCTCGCTTTATCTATTGGTAAATAATCAGGGTGCTGTTTTACATTACCTTGAGCAACGACGCCTTGCTGATTATGTAACCAACGGTGTTCTAAAAAGATCACGGGATTATTATCAAAAACACTTTCAAGTAACATACTTTTAGCATCTTGCGGGGTAGACGGCATAAGCACTTTAAGGCCAGGTATATGAGCAAATAATGCTTGTAAGTTTTGAGCATGCGTCGGTCCTTGTCCCCAACCTCTACCTATCAACAAACGAATTGTTAATGGAACAGGCCGTTGACCGTTAAACATGTAGTTCCACTTAGCGGCGTTATTAATTAATTGATCTAAAGCTAACAAAAAGAAATCGAGCCGTTGGTGAACCATTACAGGTCTCATCCCAGCAATAGCTGCACCTATACCGATTCCTGTCATTGCATTCTCAGCCGTGGGCATATCAAAAACACGTTCAGGAAATTTTTCTACTAACCCTTTAGTGGTAGCAAAAATTCGCCCCGGATCGTCAATACCTAATCCATAACAGAAAACATCCTCTGACGTTTCCATTGCAGAGAATAAAGCTTGGTTAATTGCTTCAACATAACTGATTTCAGTGAGGGAAGATTCATGACTCATGGGATGTCTCACAATATATGTGCTGGGTTAATGTGCTTTGTTCTGGAAAAGGAGATTTATCTGCAAATGTAAAAGCCTGAGTAATAAGATCATTTACTTCAGCGCGTAATGATTTCATTTCACTACGGCTTACAAGGTTATTTTCTAACAACCAATTTTCAAATCTAGAAATAGGCTCTTTTTTCTGCCAGGCAATAAATTCATCCTCACTACGATAGCCAATATTGTTATCATAATTTGGCCCACAATGCTCACGCCATCGGTATGTGGACAATTCAATAAAGCAAGGACCTTTACCTTGACGTGTTTGATCAACTGCATGATGAAAAATATCATAATTACTCACGACATCATTACCATCACCTGAAAAACTATTTAAACCTATCGCTTGAGCTAACTCGTGAATTTTTCGATCTTTTGGCTGTCGTTTATCTAAGCTCGTATAAACAGAATACAGGTTGTTTTCACAAACAAAAATAACAGGAAGTTGCTGTAAAACAGCAAAATTTGCTGATTCATAAAAGGCACCTTCCTCAACAGCACCATCACCAAGGTAGACGATAGTTACATTTGATTGTTTTCGCATTTTTTGGCTGAGTGCTAGACCAACACCAATGGGAATAGTATTACCAACAATCGCAGTAGAACCTTTAAAGCCAACACTTTCATCAATTAAATGCATTGACCCACCTCTTCCTCCGCTACAACCAGTCGCTTTCCCATATATTTCCGCTAACATCGCTTTTGGACAACCACCTTTTGCTAAGTAATGCGCATGAGCACGGTGGGTAGAAACAGCTAAATCTTGGTGGGAAAGTAAAGTAGAAAGAGCGGCAGGGGCACCTTCTTGTCCAATAGATAAATGTGTGGGGCAGCGCATTTTTCCTTCAGAATATTTAGCTGCAATACCCTCTTCAAGATCTCGTATTAAATATAGTTTTTTCAAAATAGTTAAGCAATGGACACTATTTTCAATTAATTTACTCATTATACCCCTTAAGGAATGAACCAATAATAATCGCCGGTATAACCAACTTCTTTAAAAAAATCTTTCCATTCATCAACATGCATAATTGTTTTAGCTGTTAAGTTCCAAGCGAACATACGTTCTTTTTCAATATCATTTCGGTAGGCATCTACCGTTATAAAAGCTTTACCTTTACTTACACGCATAATTTCTTGTAGAGCTCTTCCGCAATCATCTCGTTCTAAGTTATGCACTGTATTGATACTAAAAACGACATCAAAACTGTTGTCTTCAAAAGGTAAATGCATAGCATTTGCCACATTTAATTGTGACTTTACTTCTTCTTTTGCATTTTCTATCGCGTATTCAGATACATCTACCCCCTGAATATCAACACCTGGTAATATTTGTGTAAAGTCATATAGCATAAAGCCTTTTGCACAACCAACATCAAGGACTTTAGCTTTTTTAGTTAATCCGAAGTGTTGTACGAAGTCAGGAATTACGGGTTGCCAAAATCGCGAAAAATATTTAAAACCGCCATAACCATATAAACGTTCTCCATCAAAAAAGTCTTTGCCAAATTGCCTAGCAATAATACGCATTTCGTCTGTTAATGCGTCCTGCCTTGCATGTGGATCTCTTTTACTTTGTGGATAATTTTTTAATAAATCAATTTCCATGAACAATTAAGCCTTATGAATATAATCAAGCGGTTGTTTTTTAAGGTAGTTTAAATTAGTTTTTGCCCACTGAATAGTTCGAGAAATCCCTTGTTCTAAACTTATTTTGTCAGACCAAGTTAATTCATTTCTAATTTTCTCACTATTAAGTAAATAAGCGGCATCCTTCCCTTTGCGATCATCTGTGACTTGACAAACCTCGTCAAAATCAGCTGACATTTCTTGACATACCAATTCCACAAGTTGTCGAATAGTGACCGTTGAATTTGTGGCAATATGGTAACAATCACCAATAATACCTTGCTGAGCAATGAGGTGTGTTGCATTAGAAACATCGTCTATATGAATAAAAGAGCGCTCTGAATGACCACCACCATGAAGTGATAGTTTTTTTCCTAAAATGATGTATAGGATAGTTCGAGGTATTATGCGATAAAGTTGTTGACCTTCTCCATAAACATTAGCTGCTCTTGTGCTTATCACTGGAAACTGATGTACATCAAAGAAAGTTTTTAAGCTCATATCTGCTGCTGCACGCGAAACAGCATAAGGTGTGCTCGGGTTAAAAACTTGAGATTCGTCAATATAACCAGAACAACTGCCGTATACTTCTGGTGTACTAATGTGAATATATTTATCTAAATAATCTTTATAACGTAGCATGTTATGTAATTTAATTGTTGAGACGACATTAGTCATAAACCAATGTTCCGGATAGTCCCAACTTTGCCCAACCATGCTTTGTGCTGCAAAGTTATAGATATGAGACGGTTTCAATTTATCAAATAAATTTTCTATCTGAGCTAAATCATGATTAATATCTAACTGGAAAAAATTCACTTTATTCGCACCATTAACCCAACTATATGGTAACAATGCGTCTACTGGCTCTAAAGAACGGCTAATACCAATAACTTGATAACCCTGCTCAAGTAAAAATTTACAATAACTAGCACCTGAAAATGAATTACTGCCAATAACGCAAACTGTTGTACTCATAATAATCCTATTAACCTATATATTGCTATTTTACACATAAGGCAAATAAATAATGTGCCATTGGAGAAAACCCTGTGTGAACAACTTCATCATTCATTGAAAATAAAAAAACATGGTGGAAGTGGTTTTCTAAATGTTCCTTAAATACATCACCCGAAAGGCAATTCACATGCCCTTCTTTACTGTATTTTGAAGCATACTTTTGAGACTCTAATGAAGGAATTCCTATAATGGCTATACCTTTATCGTGAATCGAATTTGACAAATTGGTTAATAAAGTCGTTTCATCCTTAGGAAGAATATGTTCAAAAACATCGAGGCAGTATACTGCATCATGTTTTTGTGCTGTAGGAGAAGATAAAATATCATGAACCACGGCATTTTCTTGCCACGCATATCTCGCATCTTTTTTCACAGATTCAATAAATAATGGGTCGATATCACTCACTGTTAAATTTTTAACTGCATCTGCAACTATCCGGGAGCCGAACGCGTCCGCACAACCGACTTCTAACACATTATTTTTATCTTGCAGCATTTTTGCCACAAACTTATAACGTGATAAAACAAAAACAACACGCTTGGGATCATCTTGCCAAACCTGATTAATCATCACACCTAATTTAGTCTCAGGATAATCAAACAGCGGATTGTATTGTGCTTCTTTTGTTTGTCTTTTATTCATCGTTATAATCCTTCACCACACTTATATATTGCTGCCCTCGACCAAACCACTGATGAAAACTTGAAAAATCTGCGGCTATATCGCCTGTTTTTAACTTTTCTATGCCATGAATAAAATCAATTATCGATTGAGATGTCTCAGGCATTTTATCACTGACCAATTCAGAAATTTGTTCTAGGCAACTAATGAATTCACCTAAATGTTCAAATGATGATGTGTTCCGAAAACGGTCATGTATCACCATCGCATTTTGAGATAATTTCTCTAGTAGATAACTTTCATTAATTGAGAATGTTTTTTCCGGCTGACTTCTATAATCTAATAAGTATCCAGACCAGACATGGTAGCTATTAGAATATGTTACGTTACTTTTATCTGCCTCTTTATACCAACGCCAGTCTTGTAAAAAATTGGGTGATGTACTTAAAATAGAAAAATTTTCAGGTAATGCTTTTAAAGCATCTTCAATTGTAAATAACCCGTTATTCGTCCAATCATGGATTATATTGTCTAATATCCAGTCTTCATGTTTCCTCGTCATTCCAGATAAGCTGTCAAAGCTTGGTTGGAATAAATTAATCAGCGTAGGCATTAATTCATCTTGATTTTTAAGAATTTTTTTGACTAACGGTAATAAGACTCGACGACAAATCTCCGACAAGTAACTCACTGCGCTAACCGTAGTAAACACAGCCACTCCTCCAGGCTTTACTGTTGTGAGTACGTTATTTAAAAAAACCTTTGGATGTTCTTGGCCTGGAAGTAAACCTTCAAATAATACAACATCAAATTGACCTTTAACGGGAGATAAAGAAACATCTTGATAAATTATATCTGCGTTAAGTCCATAAATACCTTGTTCAATCTTAGTTTCTATCGAATTTACAGAAGCTCTGGCTCCATCAATAAATCGAATACTGTTCGGTAACCAGGAGGCAATATGTAGTGCATTATCACCCGAGCCTGGGCCTACTTCTAAAACATCACGACCTTTCACCATTAAAGGTGTAATACCTAACGTTCGATAAAGAGAGGTTCTCTGGGTGAAATGTTGAGATGAGCCGGCGTTTCCTTGGCTAACAGGAACTTTATTTATTTGATCATAAAAATCTAAAAAAGCACGTTCTTTCATCAATGCATAATCTCTTTAAAAATAGAATAAGGAATGTTGTATTTAGTCTTTCAATCTTCATCACATAACAAACGCATTATCATATGCCCAACGACTAGCTGCATATCTTCTGAAATTTGCATATCGTTTATTGAAAAATGAATAGGTAAATCAAGTAATTCTTTAGCTTTCCCTCCGGCATAACCTAAAATACCCGTGGTATACATGCCTAATGATTTTGCCGACGTTATTGCGTTAATTATATTACCTGAATTTCCGCTCCCTGTGAGTACAAGTAAGATGTCGCCTTTATTACCTTTAACTTCAAGTTGCCGGGAAAATATTTGGTCATAACCAATATCATTACCCAAACAAGTAATTACTGAGGCATTAGCCGACAATGCTTCAACTCTAATAGCATTACCTTTATTAGGGCTAACACCGTAAAGAAAATCGTTCGCTAAATGCTGTGCATTACCTGCACTACCGCCATTCCCACAAATATAAAGAGAATGTCCTTCAGAAATTAAGACTTTCAGTTTTTCGGCCAATAATTCAACTTCTTGCCAATCTCTATTAGCAAGTTGGTCAATAAGATTATTTGCATAGCTTTTACAGGTAAATTTACTCATTCTTCGTCAGCCATTATAAAACGGTCTGCTCCATCCATTTCAAGTTATACCACTTGTCTTGATCAATTAGTTGACCATCATTGTAGGCTGCAATCATTTCTTCAATTGCTATTCGAACATTTTTTTTAGGTTTAAACCCCGTTGCCAATAATTTATCTGAATTTACACGATAAGATCGTGGATCATTAGATGGAGTAGTTATTACTTCTGCAGAGATTTTTTCTTTGATTATTTCCGCGATTTCACCAACAGTAATATTCTCAAAACCAGCATTATATATGCCAGTAACTTGAGGGTTTTCTAATAAAAAAACGTATAAGTCAGTAATATCATCAATGTGGATATTAGGTCTAGCTTGATCGCCCCCAAAAACAGTAACTTTACCATTTTTTAATGCTTGCATAGTTAACATGTTAACGGCAACATCTAACCGCATACGCGGTGATAAACCACAAACAGTAGCCGGACGTATAATCTGTACGGTCATATCATCGCTATAACTCATCAATACACGTTCTGAAACCATTTTGGTTTTATTGTATTCAGAAATGGGTTCTAGTATCAGATCTTCAGTAACGTTATCTTCTTCTTTTACGCCATAAACACTGCCAGAAGAAGCATAGATAAAATGCTTAATACCTACACGTTTTGCTCTATCAGCAAGTTGCATAGTCGCTAAAGCAGAAGTTTCCCAAGTAAGCTTTGGATCTAAATCACCACAAGGGTCATTTGCTATAGATGCTAAATGGATGATTGCATCAACGCCATCGAGTGGTATTGATGCCGTATCAATGACATTACCTTTAATAACTGTTAAATTTTTGTGATCAGGTAATTGGTTGCCAAACCACTGCAAATCGAACGCGATAACTTCATAGTTTTTTGCTAAAAGTTTAGGTACTAAAACACTACCTTTATAACCGGTAGCACCCGTTACAAGAATCTTTTTTATATTCATTATCATTTCTTATTTTATTTAAAAATTTCAGGATATTTGGTTAGAAAACTATCACAAATCAGCGTACGACTATCTTTGAAAGCAAAACTGTCAGGTAATTTTTCATGATAAGCTTTTTGTGCTGGGGTAGTATTACCAATAAATACCCTATTGTTAACTTGATTAGAGAATTCGGTTACCGCAAGTAATATATCCTGTTCATCATTATCCAAATATTCATAACCACTTGCTACTAATTCCTTTTGAGCAAGACAGAGTAAAATTGGCTTCACGTTATCTTCTGAAAGAGGTTTTCCTCGACAAATATCCATTAAACTAACCTCAATGTCATTTTGAAAAATGCGTTTAGGTATAAAGCGAGCATTTCTAAAATACGGAGGATGAATTGGTGCAGCATTGACAACTAATGTTGGTGTATCGAAAATAGCGGCAGTACTCATGGGTCCCGAAGTGGTTGCAATAAAAAAATCACATGCACTTATTAATAATAACTCAATAAAGTCAGAGTGTTGCTCTCCAACGTTACGGCATAAATCAATATAACTCGTTGAATCTAAATCAAGATATTGGTTGGTGTCAGCGCCAATTCTAACAACTTTATAACCTTCATCAATGAGTTTTAGAACTGATGGTTTATAGGTTGAAATATCTGCATCACGATAATCATGATGCGAGTAGTTATTTCCTGGTAAATGTTTTTCCAAATAATAACTATCTCGCACATGCAAACAAACAATCCGGTCTGACGGCCTTAAATTATATTTTTCCAGCATTTTCCAACCATCAGCAATATCATCATTGGGTATTTTCATGAATGCAGAAAAATTGTTGTAAATATCGATAAGTCGCTTACTGCCTTCCTTATTGATTGAAATGTTACTTTTGCCTCTCAAACTTCCGTTTAAATCATAAGGTAGTGCAACATAATGATTATCATCAAGTAATAATGGCCTACTTAGATAGAAATTGAACCATAAATTGCTCTCTATTACATGTGCATAATTTCTTAATAGAGTAAATAACGAATCATTAGCACTCTTTCTTCCATCAGCTATAAACAAATATAAACAGTCGTCATTGATATCCTGTCTAGAACGAGCCCAAGGTTCAATATCAGAAGCGAGATGTCCAACTCTATTCGTAGTGAGAATATTAAACTTTACTGTTTTATACTTAGGATCGACTCCTGCTAATAAACTTGCCAATAAGCTTTGGCACTCTTCATCTTGTGGGTCAATACTTAATGCAAAAACTAATGATATAATTGCATCAGCAATGCTATCTCTAGCCATATAAGCTTTATATAATAATAAAAATGCGGTGATATCAGTACTACGCATATTTGCATAATGATGTAAGAATTTAATATCCGCGGTAACCTTACCTAACCCATCTAAAGCCTGTAATTTATAAAGTAGATATTCCCCATTATATGGGTCTTTTGCTAACAAGGTATTCGCTACTTTTAAGAGCCCTTGAAAATCGCCTGCTTGAGTAAATTCTTTTACTTGTTCGAGTAGTTGACTTATTTTTAATCTAATTTGCATACAGACCTCATATTCCTTTTTAAACAAAGCTAATGCTATAAATATATCCATATTTACTTTTATTGATTAGGCTATGCTGATTACATTAACAACTTAGATTTTAATTACTGATATATAGCGACTTTTGAAATATACCTATGAAACTTATCTATATTAACATTAATGTATTTAAAATTTTTATCTAGATATTTATGTAAAATTTCATCTAGAATCGTATAAAAACATTATTTTGATAAAAAACATCTCTTATCCTTGATATGAAATAACATGCTAATATTATGCCAATAGTTAACCAAGCTTAAAATATTCATAAATAACTTATTACGGTATTATTCTTGCCTTTAACTATGTAAGCAACACAAAAACGCCAATATTTTGACTGGCTATATAATACTAGTTAGGTTAATTTGAGCTGCTGCTTTTATTTATTGAATAAATAATATCAAAAAACATTTGTAACGGAAAAATAATGACAAAGTTATCAAACGAAAAAAATGAAACCTTTAAAACTAATCCTTACGGTGAGAAATATCTTTATTCTATCAATAGACATACTTTTGAAAAAGAGAGTTCTAATAGCGTTTATAGGCGGCATTTCGGTAAACAATTTGAAAAGGAAGAGACCCTTTATCTTATTTTTGGTACTGACTCGGGTTTACTTACCAAATTTATTTTCGAACAAGAGAAGCCTAAGAATACTCGCTTTCTTTTCATTGAACTTCCTCATATTATTGAGCAAATAAAGCAAGCTCTACCAACCGATTATGATAAAGAGAGCTTTTCGTTTACAACACCTGAAAAGTGGAAGGAAGATGCAGAAGCGTTTGAAATAAGCCTATATATATACAAAGAAAATATTTGTTATATTAAGTCTCTTGCTGTAGTTAACGCTTATTGGCTTGAATATCATTCAACAAATCAAGACATTATTCGTGCTTTAGAAGCATTTTTCTTTTTCACCAGAGCTACCGTTGGCGTATACCCTTATATGACACGTCAATTAATGAATATATCGGAAAATAGCTATTCATCTAATCTACTTGATAATGTATTTTCAGGAAAGACCTGTGCAATATTGGGAGGAGGACCTTCACTCGATGACGAAATTCAATGGCTCAAAGACAACCAAAAAAACATCGTTATTATCGCTGTTTCCCGTATAGCAAAAACGCTTATTAAACATAAATTGACACCGCATATTATCGTTTCTGTAGACCCATACAATGTTAGTTTTGATGTCAGTAAAGAATTATTGCAATTACCAGAGCAGGTTTTATTTTTACACGCTAACTGTGTAACTCCAGACTTATTATCTCAATGGCATGGGAGAAGCGTTTGCATGGGCCCAAAGTTTCCTTGGGAAGATGAAACTGATTTGAATTGTAGTAGAATGAGCGGTCCAACAGTAACGAATACTGCATTGAAAGCGGCAATAGAAATGGGATTTAGTAATATATTACTCTCAGGTGTCGATTTATGTAATTCAATAACAGGCGTTAGTCACGCTTCAGGGAGTAATGAAGCACGGGTGGGTCCAATCTTAGGTCAACATGGTGTATACGTAGAAACGTACGCAGGAAATAAAGCTGAAACATCAATTGCATTTGATACAGCAATTTTAGCTTTGTCTGGACAAGCAAAACAGGTTAAAGATAAAGGGGTCTGTGTTTATAATTTGTCAAAAAATGCAGCTAGGGCTGAACATATTGAACACGTCCCAACATCAAGGCTATCCTTTGATCAGGAAGAAGAAGATATCTGGCATAAAATTCACTCGGCACTACCTAAACTTAATCGAACACTGATACGAGAATACAACAATTCAATTTTTAATAAGGTCAGTAAAGTCTTAAAAGACATTCATAAAATAAAGCGTCTCGCAGAAGAAGCTTTAGAGTGCAACAAAAGCCTATTTTCAGTAAAAGGTAAAGAGAGCGAAAATTATAAATATAAATTGCGCATGGATAAGATTGAGAAAAAAATTAGCGTTACCTATAAAAAAACAGAAGTATTTGTTAAAAATTTTGGTTTAGATAAGTTCATTAAATCAGCGCAAACTTCTCATGATGATTGGTCTGATGAGAAAATACAAGAAACTGGTCGTTTATATTATCAAGCTTACATTGATTCCAGCAACACCTTAATTAAGCTTCTTCAAAGTTGCACTGAACGCATAAAAAGTAGAATAGAGGAAGAAAAAGATTCTCCAAATTTCGATATTGTGTTTAAACAGTGGCAAAAGGATAAACACTTTGGTCGCGCTCAATCTTGGTTGAACAATAATCGACATCAATCAATACAACTAACTGATGTAATTAAAGTAAATATTAATGAACAAATTGCACAATTTGAAAAAGTACTTAATGATGACGACTCACCACACTTAGCAAGAACTAAAAAAGAAGCATCGTTAACCGGCGTAAGAAGAAAGATAATTGTTCTATTTCATCAAAATAATATTGATGGTTTAAATGTATTAGCAAATAGTTTGTCAATCTACTCAGGTGCTGAAGATAACAAAAAGCTGGCTGATGAGTTGTCTATACTTGCCCACGCTTTTTATTTTGTAATTACAGGAAAAGAGGCTGAAGCAATGGAGTTTTTTGAGAAAACAAATCCAGATGAAATAAAAGAAGACGAATTACAACAAATAGCCTCACTTGCCCTTAAATTAAAACATTACGATAAAGCAGAATGGGCCTTTAAACGCTTATCTGACTTATCGAGTATTTACACTTCACAATATGCAAAAATATTAAAGTTATTAGGTAAAGTTGATCAATCAATTAACTGCTATACCGACTATTTGGCAGATAACGCTGAAGACGTTCAAGCGTGGATATCTTTAGGGAAGCTCTATGATGATATAAATGCCGTGGATTCAGCCAAAATGGCTTTCGAGTATGTTTTAGTAAAAGAACCAAATAATCATATTGCACTAGAATACTTAAATACGCTTTAATTAATTTAGGGTGTAACAAAAAGATTTTTTGATGGTACTTTTATACTCTTTAGAACGTATTGATTTTTTGTATGGGTACCTCTTTTTCAAATACTATGAGGCTTTTTCAATTAACGTAAGCGTAGCTCATCTCTAATGTAGAGTGGTGGAATAGTGCTTAGTTTACTTAAGCATAATTTTAGCGGCTTTTTCAAAATCATCTAAGGTATCAATATCTATAGAGTCTCGTTCATTCATTATATAAGGTATACATTTACCATTATAAAATTGTGTTAAATCCCTAGCAGGTAAAATAAAAATGGCTCCGTTGGGTAACATAATATCTTTATTCTTTTGACGTGCATGAGCGGTTTTTTTCTGCTCTCCTTTGTCAACGAATTGAGCATACCCTTGATGGTCACAATTCATTATCCACGCATATTTTGCAGGTACCGAAAGACAAGAAAAAACTCTAACATTACTTTCGTTCATATTTTGATAATAAAGCTTCAATGCTTCATCAATATGGACAGACGTACGAAGCGGTGAAGTCGGCTGTAAATTCACTAGCGTATCAAAGTCACCAAATTCGTCTTGAATTTTTTGATACCCATGTTGTAGTGCAGCCATTAAAGATGCGTCATCTCCTGCTAAATTTTCAGGACGTAAAATAACTTTTGCACCATAACTTGTAGCAATTTCAGCATATTCCTGAGAATCAGTTGAAACAACCACTAAGTCGATAATCTCGCTTGCAAGTGCGGCTTCTATAGTCCAAGCCATCAATGGCTTACCATTAAGTTGCTTTATATTTTTGTCTTTAAGTCCTTTAGAACCACTTCTTGCGCCAATGAAAGCGAGAACTTTTTTATTTACTCGCATTAAAAGTCGTTTTCCACATCTATTTGAGCTTGATTATAATCATTCCATTTACCTATATCGCGCCAGTATTCATGTATTGGGAAAACTGAAACTTTATCTCCTTTTTCAATTTGGGCACTGATCAATGTGGGCATATCAATGACTTGGTTCTGAGCTACTCGATTAATTAAAGATGGAGTGATCACATAAATACCCGCATTAACAAAAAACTTATTTGTTGGTTTTTCAACCATGCTAACTAACTCATGGCCATTAGTTTGTACAACGCCATAAGGTACTTGATATTCATATTCAGTAACACACATTGTGGCAATACCCTTTTTTTCATTGTGATATGCCAGTAAATACTCTAAATCAACCTTAGTTAGTAAGTCTCCATTCATCATAATTACAGGTAAATCTGGCATATCATCAGGTAATAACCCCAAAGCACCACCAGTACCCAACGGGTGTTCTTCATAAATATATTTAATATCTACCCCCCACTGAGAGCCATCACCAAAATAATCCTGAATTTTTTCAGGCATATAATGAGTCGAAATATAGAAATTATGGAAACCTGATGCTATGAAGTTTTCCAGAATATTTTCAAGAATAGGCTTACCACCGAGTTTTAATAGTGGCTTAGGGCAATTATCGGTCAATGGTTTTAATCGAGTACCAAAACCACCAGCCATTAGAAATACAGGATTATCGTGATGTGAACGTCTTACAATTTTCTGTAAAGTCTCTAAACCAACTAAAATACCTTTCTTAACGATTGGGATCGCTAACAAAGCATTCTTATTCATTAGGTTTAATAACTTACTACGAGAAGTACCAAATTCTGCTGTTAGGGGCGTTGTGTGCATAACATCAGATATGGAGCAATCCATACTTTGATGACGTATCAATGCTCGCCTAACGTCGCCATCAGTAACTATACCTAAGAGCTTATTATCGGTATTAACAACTAAAGCTAATTGAAGCGCACCTTTATCAATGACTTCAATGGTTTCAACCATAGTTGCTGATGGCTGAATTAATATACTTTCCCAATTTTGACACATAAATTATCTTCCAAGTAGCCGAATACTAATATACAAGCGTTAATCTTTTAAGTGCAATAATTAAACCACTTTACACCGATTCGATTCGAATAAGCTGTTCAGGCTTAAAGTTATCTAAAGCTTTGCGACCTAATATTTCATAATATTGATTTGGGGATATTCCTGTTCCTGGTCTTTTTATCATCAAGTTGTTTTCCGTTAACACTTCACCTTTACGTATATCTTTTTTGGCAATAATACTTTTACGTGCGATGGCTTTATTTTTCTCCTCACAGGAACTTGCGATTTTGACTGCTTTGCCTAACGAAACCTCTACTTCTCTAATCCCTGCAACGAGGGCCTTTAATTCGTCAGGTTCTATAGAAGCTTTGTGATCTGGCCCTTGCATATTTCGGTCTAAGGTAAAGTGTTTCTCAATCACACAAGCTTCACGTGCAACCGCAGCTAACGAAACCGATATACCAGCGGTATGATCTGAGTAACCGATGGGTAAATCAAAAGTGTCAGCCATAAGATCCATAGCTTTTAAATTCACTTGGTTAAAAGGTGCAGGATATTCGGTTGTACAATGCAATAATGTTACTTTTTCCTTAAGCTGCTTTTGTCCTTCCTTTGATTTATAAGCTTGAAAAAAAGCATCACGACTTGGAGCTAATTTTTCAGTTCTATTGATTAGCCCATAAGCAATAACAGCCAACGCAAACTCAATTTCAGGAAGTGTCGACATACCCGTAGATAAAATGATGTCACACCCTGTAAGTGCATGTTCAAGAACAAAAGGTGCGTTAGTGATTTCGCCCGATGGGATTTTTAGCCGAGTTAGGTTCATGGTTTCAGTAAGGAACTTTAAGCTCAATGAGTCAAACGCCGTTGATAAATATTCGATATTTCTACTGTCACAATATTTTTTTATCGACATGTGGCTGTCAAAACTAAGTTCTAAACCTTTTAACATTGACCATTGTGATTCTGTTTTTTCGGTATTTTTTATTTGATAATCAGCTTGCTTAGCCTCAGAGGTAACAAGCTCATCCGCCTTGAACGTTTGGAATTTAATAATATCTACGCCGGCATCAATAGCAGCGTCAACCAACTTTATAGCAAGCTCTTCACTACCATTATGATTTACACCTGCTTCAGCGATGATTAATGTTGAAATCATATATGTCCTTACCACAATTTATTATTGGTTTTAATTACAATGGATTTTAGTCGTTTCCATTAATATCAATGTCGTAGAAAGATTTTTGAAGCAATGAGTCAATGTTAACTGTCATTAATTTTTCAACAATTCTTTCTGATGCTCCTCCTTTTCCATAAGGATTTACAACATGTACGGGTTCCTGTTGGAGAGCTGTTTCTATCGATTTAGAAATAGATTCAACTGATTCTCCACAATGAAAAACTGAATCAGCACAAACACGCCCTTTTTGTCTGTCCCCTATATTAACTGTAGGTACTTGAAATGATGGTGCTTCGATTATTCCACTTGATGAATTGCCAATAACTAAAGAAGCATGCTTCATTGCGGATAAATAATTGAGTTGTCCCATAGATTCAAATAGTTTTGCCCGCTCTGCATATTTGGATACAAATGTTTTCAGCGCATCAATCAGTTGACGCCCATGTGTATCAGCATTTGGAAAGGTAATGAGAACTTGATAGTTTGGATATTCAGCTAAAACGGTTAATAGATTGTCTAATGCAAGTTTTGCTTCATTTGAAGATAATGTGACTGGATGATAAGTAATTAAAAAATATACCTCTAATTGAGGGAACTCTATAACATCAGCTAATTGCTTCTTTGACAGTAACGGGAGCTTATCTATATTATCTAACCCTGGAGCGCCATAATCAAAAACCCTACTTGGGTGCTCTCCTAATTGGATAACTCTATTTTGATATGTTTTCGTTGCTGTGAAATGCAGGTGAGACATTTTGCTAATCGCATGTCTGATAACATCATCAACTGCACCTTCTGTCTTTTCTCCACCATGAATATGTGCGATCGGAATGTTGGCTAGCATGGCACATTGTGCAAGCGCTAAACATTCATATCTATCTCCTAATAAAACTAATAAATCTGGTTGTAATCTTTCCATACAATCAGCACCAGCAATTACCGCTAATGCTAAGGATTTACTTATGGCCAGTGATGAATCTGACGAAAGTAGAAAATCTAAACGTTCGGTAACAAGAAAACCGTCTTTTTCAATATTGTCTATAGTGTGTCCAAATTCATGGGACAAATGGCTACCCCCGACAAGTAATTGCAGATCAACATTATCACCGTCACGAAGTCCCTTTAATATCCAATAAAGTAAACCATACTCTGCACGTGTGCCGGTAAATACTGCAATTTTTTTCATCACTTTTCCTTTAATAATGAACCGAACTATACGTTATAAATATTGTGTTTATATTTTTTCAAATGTTCTGGGTTAACAAACCAATCAATCGTTTTAGTTAATCCGGTTTTCAAATCATATTGAGGCGTAAAATCAGTCAATTTGTTCATTTTGGCATTGTCACACCATAAACGGTTCACTTCTGACTTTTCAGGACGTATACGTTGTTCATCTAAAATAAACTCAACATCACTCCCCATAATTTCTTTAATTAAGCGCAAAGTATCTCCAACACTTATTTCAAAATTTGAACCTATATTTATTGTTTCTCCAACACATGATTGATGTTCTGCTAATGCAAGAAACCCGCGACATGTGTCTTCTACATAATTAAAATCACGTGTCGGGCTAACATCACCCAGTTTAATTTGCTTTTCACCATTAGCTATCTGACTAATAATGGTAGGAATGACTGCTCGGGCTGATTGCCGCGGCCCATATGTATTAAAAGGTCGTGCAATAGTCAAAGGTAAATCGAAGGCATTAAAATAACTCATTGCCATTGCATCGGCTCCAATCTTAGAGGCGCTGTAAGGTGATTGCGCTTGCAGTGGATGCTTTTCGTCGATGGGCACGTACTGTGCTGTTCCATAGACCTCACTTGTTGATGTGTGAATAATTCGACTCACATTATTATCTAGTGCGGCTTGGCATATATTTAGCGTACCCGTTACATTTGTTGAAACGTAAGACTCAGGGGCAATATAAGAATATGGAATGGCAATAAGTGCTGCCAGATGAAAAATCATATCAACATTTTTTGTTATATGACGGCAGAAGTGAGGATCTCGAATATCCCCACAAATGATCTCTACTTGATCTTTACAACTGATGTCTTCCAACCACCCCCAATGATTAAATGAATTATATTGCGCTAAAGCTTTTACTTTATAGCCTTTAGCCACGAGTAATTCGACCAGGTGAGAGCCTATAAAACCGTCAGCTCCTGTAACAAGTACCTTATTATTATTCATCAGAACCTTCTATTTATTAATGCTAAAACATACAGATGCAATGAGAAGTTTAAACGAAAATAGGATTTACAGCAGTGACTTTTGATAAGCTTTAATTGCTTTTTTGCCCTTTTCTTGTTTTTTTCGCTTGTCGAGAATATCATCTCTTTGTTTTATAGCAAATTTAATGGACAAAGCATCCCTTTTTTGAATACTTATTAGAAATTCGCGGTATTGAGATGAAAGAACAGCAGAGGGAGATTTTTCAGTTAACTTAGCAACGCTTTCAGCTAACTGCTCAAGCAATGCATGACGCTGAACCAACAGCGACTCACACTCGGCTTCATTTTCACTTTCAAGTAATTTCTCTACCTTGGTTGAAAGCTCATTAATGGTTCCAAATAACTGCTCAACTGTCAAAGTTAAGCACCTTTAGCTAATTTGTTTTTTTCTCTAAGTAAATCATGCCCTTCTTGCTTTGAAGCTTCAGGCATTTCAAACCATGCATTTCTTAATGGCTTAAGTAATTCAATAACTTCATCTATGCGACTGCCATCCATTGAGAGGCTCACCTGATTTATTACATCTATACAATAAATGTATAAATCGTCAAAACGTTTAGACACTACAGGTTCGGCATCAAAATCTAATGAATTTCTCAATGCAGAGATAATATTCATAAATTTAGTGACTGTTTGAGACTTCAATTCAAAGTCTTTACGCTCGATAGCGCCCTTTGAAATAGCTAAACTTTGCAGTGCACCATCAAACATCATTAGAATAATTTGATGTGGTTCCGAGCTCATTATAGTACTTTCAATATTTACTTTTTTATATGCTTTTAAATTCTGTCTCATAAATTTCTCCTACGTTCTTGAAGTAGAGCTAACTAATTAATCTTTCTCTATCGGGGCAAGTGCAGACGTTAAAAAACTAGAGGTTGCATTAAACGAAGCAACAGTAGAATCAAGGAATGAAAATCGGCTACGCAATGTGTCTTCGTAATTTCTTAATCTTGCTTCTAGTGTTTCATAATCATCACTTATACTTGTTAAATCTACATTTAGTGCCGCTTGTCTTTGTGTCAAAGAACCGTCAGAATCGTTATAACTATCGATTAAATCTGTTATTTGACTGATAACTCCATCACTAGTAGCAAAAATCGCTCCAACTTCATCAAGATTATTTGTGATTGCATCATTTAGCTGATCTGCACCTGAGTCTAAAGTGCCAATGCCCGTTACGGATATTTCTAATTTCCCTTCTGCATTGACTAAAATCCCCATACTACCCAAAGAGTTAAAATCACCAGAAATTGAAGATACAGTATTGGTAACAATATTACTTAGTTGGCTTTTCATTGACCTAACTTCAGGGTCAAAGGCTAAACGTCCTTGAACTGGAGCCCCTAAGCCAATGAGGTTTTCTACCATCGCATTATAACCCGCCACAAATTCATTTATTAATGTAGAAGCGACACTTGTATCTTGCGCAATATCTAATGTTGCAGCACCTGAAGCTGTCACTTGATTCGCAACAATAGTGACATCTTCAATGCTATTTTTAAATTCATTGGTTGAACTAGAAACGACATTTCCATCAATTTCAATAATTCCATTTTGTGCAGCGTTAGTTTCTGTCGTAGTGGCTAAATTATCTAGTGCCGTATCAGCGGTGGTAACCGTTAGTGCATTATCAGTTCCAGTTTCAGATGAACTATAGCTTAAGTATGTACCACCATCGTGATTTACCAGCGTAACATTTACACCGAAATTGGTAGATTCTTCGTTAATTTTATCGCGTATAGCTGAGAGGTCATCTGCAGCATCAATAGCAACATCAAAGGTGTCACCATTCGCTGAAGTGAACGTTAAAGAGCCATCGCCAACAGTTGTAGATGAGTCAGTAAAGTCTGACGTTTGAAGTCGAGTCGCTTCAGCAAGTTGCATAACTTCAATGGAAAATGAGCCATTAGTGGCAAAACCGTTTGTGGTAACTGAAATATCGTCATTACTTACATCAACTGTTTGTTCATAGAAATCATCAGCTGATGAAAGTTTTTCTGCAGCAGTTTGAAAAGTAGATAAGGCGGATTTAAAACTACCGATCCCAGATAGTTCGGTATTTATACGGTCTTCTTTTTCTTGTAAACGTATTTCTGTTGGGACAGATTCTGCCGTAACGAAAGCTTCAATTAATGATTCTAAATCTAAGCCTGAACCTATACCAGCTTGTGTAATATTCATAACACTGTCACCTCAAATACATTTACCTCTAAATAAAGAGGCCTAATTAGATATTTTCATCAAGAAGTATACCAGTTTTTTGACTTATATCTTGTTGCAAATCAATTATACGCTGAGCAATAGAAAGAATCTCTTCTGATGGAAACTGTTTTATCAATTCATTACTTTCAGAATCAAAAATTTTGATTACGGTTTTTTCAGAACCATCATCTTGAGTAAAATTTACTGTGCGAACAGGCATATTAATGAATTCTGAGATTGTTTTCATCGCATCAGAAACATTAACCGATTGCTCCAAAGACTCAGCTTCTTCCGCTCTCTTATCTTTATTGAGCTGTTCTTCAGTAATGTCTATTTTCTTTGAAAACTCTTCAGATTTTTTAACCTCAACTGCCGTAATATTATTTATTGCGATAGTTTTGTTTGAATCTTTATCAATGCCATCTATTTTTTGCTTAGAAGCCTTACTTGAAAGACCTAGATCATCAAGTGAAACTAATTGGTTGTTTTTAAAAGCATTTATTGACATCGTACACCTCCAAACTTTTAATACCTAAAACCAAAATGACACTCAAAGCTTGAGTGTCATTAATTTGTCGCTAAAAAATCAATGTCTACAATAATGACAATGCTATTTGCGGCTGTTGGTTTGCTTGTGCAAGCATTGAACTTGATGCCTGTTGTAATACTGAACTTTTTGCTAATGCAGCACTTTCTGCAGCATAATCTGTATCTTCAATACGTGAACGTGATGCACTTAAGTTTTGCGCTGTATTATCATTACTACGAATTACTGAAGCAAAGCGGTTTTGTTTTGCACCTAAGTCAGCTCTTGTGCTGTTCACTCTAACTAAAGCTCCATCAACTAGACCTATAGCAGATGTTGCAGCTACGTCTGAAGAAATGTTTGCTGCTGCTGCTGATAGCATGGATGTTGCATTAAAATCTTGCGCAACTGAAACAGTAATCGTTTGTGAAGCATTAGCACCAATTTGGAAATCTTTCCCTGTAAAGGTACCGTTAAGTAAGTTTTCACCACCAAACGTTGTTTGATCAGAAATACGCGTTAACTCTGTTTCAAGCTCGGTAAACTCAGCATTCAAAGCCGTTCTATCAGCTTGAGAGTTTGAACCATTCGCTGATTGTACAGCAAGTGTACGCATACGTTGTAATGTATTAGTATATTCATCTAACGCACCCTCAGCAGTTTGCGCTAATGAAATACCATCGTTAGCATTTCGTGAACCTTGATTAAGACCATTAATTTGTGATGTTAAACGACTAGATATTTGTAAACCCGCAGCATCATCTTTAGCACTATTGATACGTTTACCTGATGATAAGCGTTCGAAGTTACCCGCTAAATCATTCGTTGAATTAGACAACTGACGTTGTGAATTTAAAGATTGGATATTACTATTAACAACTAAAGCCATTTTAATACTCCTGGGTATTTTACCCTATAAAAAGTTTATTAGACGAAGCAATTAATCGTATTGGTCAATGCTTCCTACAAACTTTATCGGACACATTAAAAATAACTTTAAGTTTTTTTCTTTATTTTTTATAAAAACCAAGTAAAAAACATCTATTACATTGAATTAATTGAATTAATTAATTCAGTTTTTTATTTGTATTTAGTGTTATTAAGCATAAAAAAGCGATTATCCATATATTTTCACTTAATAAGTTAAAGTGATTTAATCAATATATGTAATTAATAGCCAAAAAAAAAGCCCTTATAAGGACTTTTAAACGTTTATTTAAACCATTATGGTTATTGTAATAACGATAGAGCTATTTGTGGCTGTTGATTTGCTTGTGCTAGCATTGAACTTGATGCTTGTTGCAATACTGAGCTTTTCGCTAATGCGGCACTTTCTGCGGCATAATCTGTATCCATGACTCGCGAACGTGATGCGGATAGGTTTTGCGCAGTATTATCATTACTACGTATAACAGAACTAAAGCGATTTTGTTTTGCACCTAAATCAGCGCGGGAACTGTTAACTTTTGCTAATGCGCCATCAATCAATCCGACCGCAGATGTTGCTCTTACAATACTTGATATTGTAGTGGTAGCTGCTGATAGCATTGAAGTAGCATCGAAATCAGTTGGAAGAGAAAGCCTAATAACTTGCCCTCCATCAGCACCAATTTGGAAGTCTTTACCTGTATATGTTCCATTAAGTAGATTTTCACCACCAAAACTTGCTTGATCCGATATTCGAGTTAACTCACCACTTAACTCTTGGAATTCCGCATCTAATGCTGTTCTATCTGAATCGCTGTTTGATCCATTTGCTGACTGAATTGATAGCGTTCGCATACGTTGTAATGCATTAGTATATTCATCTAACGCTCCTTCAGCAGTTTGCGCAAGTGAAATACCGTCATTAGCATTTCGTGTTGCTTGATTCAAACCGTTTATTTGTGAAGTTAAACGTGCTGATATCTGTAAACCAGCGGCATCATCTTTAGCACTATTGATTCGTTTACCTGAGGACAAACGCTCAAAATTAGTTGTTAGAGCATTTGTAGAATTATTCAATGCACGCTGTGAATTCAGCGATGCTATATTACTATTTACGACTAAAGCCATTGCTATCATCTCCTAATGTTAGGTAGTGGTTCTTTGCTGATAACAACATATCGATGGAACCACGGTGTATAATTTTTGACACACAAATATAAAAGCATATTGCATGCCACTTGTTACTTTTAAATGTAATTAAATAAAGATAAGTCTTTTATTTTCACAAAAACTTGTTGAGCCGCTTGTAACGCGACTTGTGACTGTTCAAATTTTGAAATTGCTTTGGCATAATCTAAATCTTCAATATTTGACTTTCCTTTGGACATAACCAATTCAGCATCTAAGTGACTAGTCTTCTGGTGATCAATAAGATTGCCGCGTACCCCTGCATCAGTTTGACGAATGGTCATATGGTTAAGTGCATTACTCAGTTGATTAAGAATTTCTTCATGATCAACTTGGTGTTGTTCAGGCGTTGTTGATGTCGTTCCTACATTCATCCAGTCAATTGCTGATTTAATGGTGTCAAAAACGCTGATATTTTCTTCTTGTGCTAATGTCAGTTGATCGCCGGGCAAAGGGTTGCCGCTTATTTTCACTTCAACACCATTGAAGGCAATTGTTTGCCCAGGAGTATAAGTAGTCGTTGGATAAACGGCAGTACCATTACTATCTGTAACGGTTAAATCGCTTGGTGCCGTAAAACTAAACGTATATTCTGGTGGAAAACTCAAACTATCGAAGCTACTTGGATCAGCAATAACTGCATTTGCTACATTAATTCCTGAAGTATTTGTTATATAAGAAGGAGTAAAGTCTCCAATAGCATTATTCACATTTTGAAATGCTGCATCGCCTGTTTGATTCAATTCAACCATCACATTTTTAGCAATTTGGAGCTCTCGAATACCCGTGTCACCTTGATAATCAACAGAATTATCTGGTTGGATCACAAAGGGTTCGGTATCAACCTGAAAGCCTGAAAAAATATAGCCGCCAGTTTCATCTTTCGTGTTAGCGATGTTCAGTAACTCTTGTTGACTGTTACCTACTAGCTCAGATAAAGAATACAAATCTTCACTAGACAAACTACCGTTGTTGGCCTGAACAAACAGCTGCTTCAATTTTTGCAATATACCATCAGCGTTTGAAAAGGAAACTTCTTGCAAGCTATTACGACTTTCAGCTTGAGTGATATTGCGTTCGTATTTTTCAATATTTTGCAAACCTTCTTTGTAGCCTGCTAATGTGCCGTAAGCCACTGCATCATCCTTTGCGGTCAAAATACGTTTACCGCTGGAAATATAACCTACCTGATCATTCACTTCAGATGACTTATTAGTGATTTCTTGAGTACTTTGAAAATAGAACTGAGCTGTAGATACACGCATGTATAACTCCTACCTAGACGCTTGTAGCAAGGTATCGAAAATAGTATTAGCAATTGAGATGATTCGTGATGATGCTTGATAAGCTTGTTGAAATCGCATCAAATTTGCGGCTTCTTCATCCAAATTCACACCAGATATTTGTTGATTACGGTTATAAGCTTGAGTATGTAAAGCTTCTGCAGTGTCAGAGACTAATTCTGCTGAACTTGCTTTTGCACCGACATCAGATGTTGAGATAGCCAAACTTTGACTGAAGGTTTCACCTCCATCATTAATGATCCCTTCTTCTTGAGTCAGTGCCATAAACGTAGCATTTCCTCCATTACCTAAACCAAATGCATCGCTGATGGTAAACTCTTCAGGCGCCAACGCTCCTTGGCCTGAAGGTTGACCTGTTATTTCAATTTGAAAAGCGGTGCTTGAAGGAGATGGTGGCATATCAATCAATGCACTATTGCCTGATAAAAAGGTACCTGAAGCAAGTGCACCAACAACAGATGGCGGTGTTGGTGGTGGAGATGATGAATCTGCATCATAAACACGATAAGAAAAAACACCTGTGGAGCTTTCATAAACATCGACTAATAAACCTGAATTAGTTGTATCAGCGTATGTCCTTGCAGCCTCTGGATCTGTAACATTGGTAATACTCACTTTTCCGTCACTGACATTGTTACTCGAAACATCAACACCTATAGACGTACTAGCAGCGATACCTTTACCATCGGTTAATGTCACTGACATTAATGATGCACTGTTTTTAGTGGGCTTTATAATGAAGCTGTCATCGCTAGTGGGTGTTCCTGACAATTCAGTAAATTCAAAACCATAATCAGGATTAGACGGTGTATAAGTACCTGAACCTGGTGCGCCAAGGTTTTGTAAACTACCGTCATTCATATTCGTCATGATGTAATCGGTGCCATCAAAACGTATTTCGAATTCATCGGTTGGGACTTTAGTAATGTCTGTAATATTGATGCTTGCTTCCAAATCACCAAGATTAGATGTAGGAGTAAGAACCCGCCCTTGTTGTAATGCTTCAGTATTTATATCTGTAAATAGATCCAATCCTTGTTGAGCATTTAAATCTAACCCTTCAGATTGTGACTGATTCAATGTCTCTGAAACAGCCATTGCCATACGGTCAACTTCTCGTCTTAATTGCGATAAATGCTCATCTCTCATCTCAAACTTTGCAGCTAAAGAACCACCAAGAACGGCGCCATTGAGTGCTACAGAGCTATTGGGACCTACAATTCTAAGTTCGGTAGCAGTAGAGTCAGGGTCACCTGAAGTAACATTCACAGATAAAGGGGTTATACCTGCAACTAAAGTCGCACCACTGCCAATCATTACGGTCATTACACCATTATCATCAACAATCGTATTAACAGAAGTATACTCTCCAAGCTCACCGACAAGCTGATCTCGTTTATCAAGTAAACCATTGGGTTGACCGTGTAGAGTTAAATCTTGATTTTGTAAAATTTGCTCGTTTATGTTTGCCAGTTCGACAGATATTTGCGATATTTTATCCGCTATTTGTACGATTTCACCATTGACTGATTTTTGTAATTGGTCGAAGTTATCATTTAAGGTATTAAAATCGCTGGCTAGAACGCTAGCTTGATTTAAAGCAATGCTTCGAAGACCTAAATCATTTGGATTATCAGCAATACTGTTCATTGTTTGATAAAATTTATCGATAGAGCTATTAAGCGCTTCCCCCGAAAAAGACATAATTTCGTTAAGCTGATCTAAATCTTTGTGTAAGGTGTCTGCATTGCCTAAATTGCTTTGATTATTAAGTTGTTCTTTATAGGTAAATTGATTGTAGATGCGAGAAATATCTTGAACATAAGTACCTGAGCCAACAAAGTTGCCACCACTGTATAGTCCAACTGATGCGTTTTGCTCTGCGCGTTGTCGATTATAGCCTTCAGTATTTACATTAGCGATATTGTTACTTGTTGTCGCCAGCTGTTGCTGTGCGGCAAGTAAACCACTAACGCCTGTGTTATATAAGCTAACCGACATGACTTCACTCCTAACCTAACCAAAACTCAAAACATATAATGCTGAGTTACCTATTTACTTAATTACTAATTCAGTAAGCTGGTTACGGTTTTTAGTGTTCCCTTTATCTTTTCTGCGTATTTGGGATCCGTCGCATAACCAGCACTCTGTAGGTTATGCAGGAAGTGTTCCACATCATCAGGTTTTTCTAATGCGTCTTTATAACGTTCACTATTTGAAAGGAACTTAATGTAATCATTAACACTATCGCCAATACTTTCATAAACCCTAAATGGCTCACGTTTTTTAACCATAGCACCTTGTTCAAATTCAAGGGTTTCTTTATTTGTTTTGTCGCCATCCCAACGTTTATCAGCTTTGATGTTGAACAAATTATTAGAGCTTTGCCCACTTTCTGTTTTAATGATCTTTTGCCCCCAGCCTGTTTCTAACGCAGCCTGAGCAATAACAACTTCGAATGGAATATTTAGTTTTTCTTCTACACGTTTCGCATCATCTGTTAATGCCGTCACAAAATCTTTAGGGGCTTTATATTGAGGCTCTTGCAGGGCAAGGGTTTCATAAATTGATAATTTTTCATTTTGTACGTGGTCATTTTTTGATATAGAAGGCGCTCTTTGAGGCATACTAAATAATGAATTCTGACTATTTGCTGAATGATCACTCGAGTCATTAGTTTGACGATCCTCGGTTGAAATAAGGATCCCTTCTTGAGCGATTGACTTACCTTTATTCTCCTCTTCATTCAACAAGCCATTATTTTTGCTGAATCGAGTATCACTTCGTAAGAATGACTGTGATGTAAAACTTTCAGTATCTCCACCTAATTGTCTAACAATTAAATCTGATAGCCCTAACGAACCATTATTAGATAACTCTAATGACATTTGCTGATCGTGCATATCACGATAAAACTTAGTACTTTCGGAATTAAATGGACTATCTGACTCTAAAACTTCTTGAGCTTTACGCATGCTCTTCATTAACATTTGCATAAAGATCGCTTCAAATTGCTTGGCAGCAGTGTTCAAAGCAGCATCCTTTGACGCTTTATCAGTTTCTTTAGACTGTTGACGAATAGAATTCAAACCATTGATGTCTAATGAATTTTGAGAACTAGCCGTCACAGATGCTAGCGGTGTAAATGAAGATAATGAAGAATTAGTCGGTGAAGTCATAAGCATTATTAATCATTAAATAATGATCAATTCTCCACGTAATGCTCCAGCTTGCGATAAGGCTTCTAATATTGCCATTACATCCCCAGGACCAGCGCCAATTTCATTAATAGCTCTAACGAGTGTATCTAAACTTACGCCAGGATTAAAAACAAACATCCGGTTATCGTCTTGGTTCACATTCACTATTGATTGGGTTGTCGCAACGGTTTCACCTTCTGAAAAAGCATTAGGTTGTGATACATCTTGTGTTTCGTTAATAGTAACGGTAATACCGCCATGTGTTATTGCTGCTGGTAACAAACGCACATCAGAGCCAATAACAATCGTACCCGTGCGTGAATTAACAATAACTTTTGCAGCAGGCCGTGATGGCTCGAATTCTAAATTTTCTAATGCCGCGAGAAAACTAACACGCTGGCTTGCGTCTCTTGGTGCATTAACCTGTATAGAAGTAGCATCTATCGCTCGGGCGATAAACGTTGCGGGATCATTAATATTGGCAAACTCACTATTAATGACTCTTTCCAAACTTCTCGCACTACTGAAATCAGAGTCTCGCAGGTTAAAAGTAATATAATCACTTGTAGTAAACGGTGAAGTAACTTCACGTTCAACTGTGGCACCATTTGCTATACGACCAACCGTTGGCGTGTTGACAATAACTTTTGAACCATCTAAACCCTCTGCTCCTAAGCCACTTACAACTAAGCTTCCTTGACCTACAGCGTAAGCATTACCATCAATACCCATAAGAATAGTTTGCACTAAGGTACCACCGCGTAAACTTTGCGCACTGCCCATTGAAGAAACAGTAATATCAATTCTTTGCCCTGGTTTTGCAAAAGCGGGTAATTCTGCATGAACGGCAACTGCAGCTACATTTTTAATTTTGGGCTTTAAATTCGATGGCATAGTAATACCAAAATTACTTAACATCGTTTTAAAGCTTTGTTCCGTAAATGGGCTTTGCTCGCCGGTTCCTGGTAGACCAACGACTAAACCATACCCTATTAGCTGGTTACTGCGAACGCCAGCTACATCGGCTAAATCTTTAATACGTTGAGCATGACTTGAAGAACTCATCAAAAACGTAAGGATGAATATCGACACTTTAATGCTTGTGAAAAAAGTATTCATAGTAATACCTATTGAAAATCTGTAATGAATAAATGCTAAATTGAATAAAGACTAAAGCGGCCACCAAGAACTACTAAAGAAACTTGATAACCAACCTTGCTCTTGCATATCAGCAAAAGTGCCTGTACCTGCATACTGAATACGTGCATTAGCAATTTTACTGGAAATTATTGTATTATCTGAACCGATATCTTGGGCGCGAATAACACCGGTTAAACGTATATACTCATCACCATTATTTAAGCTCATCCATTTTTCACCACGGATCATCAAGTTTCCGTTGGGTAAAACGCGTAAAACGTGAACCGATATATTACCGTCCAAGCTATTACCTTGATTAGCCTTAGAATCACCACTAAAATCAGAACCTTGGTTAAAGCCAAATTGAATTGGGTTACTTTTAAAGTTAACCGCTGCACCGCCTAAACCAATAATAGGATCTAATGTTGCGCTGTTTTCCTTTGACAACTCAGTTTTAGCATTCTTTTGGGCTTGAGTACTTTCACTCAAAATAACTGAAATAATGTCGCCAATACGATGTGCCTTCGAATCTGAATAAATATTATTCACGTAATTCACTTTAAATAATGACCCCGTTGGAATGATCGATGTTTCTTCCATTTCAGGTAAAATAGGGGCAAAGTCTGGATCATCTGGTAGGGTTTTAGCCTGCTCGATACTGGCACATCCGCTTATTGCTAAAAAACTAATAATTAATACTAAGGCCGTTTTCATAAGTAGATCCTTAATCGTTATAACTGCTGATTAATGTAACTAAGCATTTGATCAACAGCCGAAATAACTTTTGAATTCATTTCATATACACGTTGGCTTTCAATCAAGTTGACTAATTCTTCTGTTGTATTTACGTTAGAGGTTTCAAGTGCCCCTTGTACTATCATGCCAAAACCTTCTAACCCGGGAACTCCTTCTTGGGGTGCACCACTTACTGCGGTTTCAATATATAAGTTTTGACCGATCGGTTGCAGACCTGTCGGATTGACAAAATTAACCGTATTAATTTGTCCAATAACAGCAGGATCTGGCTGCCCTTGAAGGGTTACTGATACTTCACCGTCTTGAGAAACAATAATACTCAAGGCATCTTCTGGAATGGTTATTTGTGGCTGAATTAAATAGCCTGCACCTGGAGTAACCATGTTGCCTTCTTCATCCATGGTAAATTGACCATTTCGTGAATAAGATGATGTTCCGTCAGGTAGTTGTACTTCAAAAAAACCTTCACCTTGTATCATTAAATCTAATGCGTTATCAGTGGTTTGCATATCACCTTGGGTATGAATTTTTTGTGTAGCAACCACTTTTGTACCTGCACCAAGCATTAATCCTGATGGCATCTCTGTATCTTGCGCTGAACGCCCACCTGGTTGATTAATCGTTTGATAGAGTAAATCCTCAAATACCGCACGACTTTTTTTATAGCCGATGGTACTAGCGTTAGCCAAGTTATTAGAAATTACCGCAATATCTTTACTTTGCGCATCTAACCCTGTTTTACTTATCCATAATGCTGGGTTCATAAATCACCTCAAAAATCATTTGTTTAAATTAGAAAGCACGTAATAAAGACGCTGAACTGGCATCAATTTCTTCAGCGGTTTTCATTAATTTTAATTGCATTTCAAACTGGCGTTGCAAAGAAATCATTGCAGTCATTTCACCGATAGGGTTTACGTTACTCGATTCAAGCATGCCGTTTTCTACTTTTACATTGATGTCTGCAGCCTCATTTAGTCCATCTTTACGACGAAACAAACCATCAGAGCTTTTTGTTAATTCTTGTACTCTAGGATTCACCATTTTGATTCTACCAACCTCTTCTTGAACAGAGCTCGGTGCACCTTCAGGCTGAACCATAATGGTTCCATCTTTGCTGATATGAATGTTGTTTACAGGAAGTGGAATAAATAAGGGTCCACCTTCTCCCATCACCAATTCACCTTCGGCAGTTTCTAAAGCACCTTCTTCATTCATTCTAAATTGGCCATTTCGTGTATAACCTTCAGTACCGTCTTCTGCTTGCACAGCAAACCAACCTGGCCCTTGAATAGCTAAATCTAAATCACGAGATGTTTGCATTAAAGAGCCACTGTCAAAGTTTTGGCTTGATTTTTCTAGCATAGCAAATACGCGAGAAGGCATTCCTTCACCAAAAGCTTGCATTGAACGAGCTTGTGCCATGTCAGCCTTGAAACCAGTGGTTTTAGCATTGGCAAGGTTGTTAGCATTAACTGATAACGCATGCATATTTTGTTTCGCACCGCTCATGGCGATATAAAGCATTTTGTCCATAACAGTTCTCTAAAATTGTATCTTACAATGAGAAATGCAATAACAGTGCCAGAAGAAATATTACAAAGAACAAATGAAAATAGGAGCGCGGGAAATTTTTGATATCAACGAATAATAATGTATTAGAATACACTAAGTATGAGGGGCCATTCTGAACATCGTCGTTCCTTGCCATCGACGTGCATGGAAGTACTAATGCAGCGAAGGCATGGATGCCTAAGAGCTGCCGTGGCATCACGACATTGCCTATATGGATGTAGGTACTTATGATTTGTCTGGAACTAAAATCATGACCGTTCATCCTGAACATAAAAAAGAGATAGAACATTCAGCATGTTTTATCTCTTTCAGTTAACGGTATTAAACACTAATAACATTAAAAATAATTATATCAGACGGTTAATTATCGAATTTGTAAAATAGTTTGATTCAACTGATTATCAACTTCTAAAGCACGGGAGTTAGCTTGGAAATTTCGTTGTGCTGAAATTAAATCAATCAACTCAGCCGTTAAATTTACATTGGATTGTTCTAATGCCGAAGAGTTAATTGTCCCGAAAGTACCTGAACCACCTTCACCTGCAAGCGCTTCACCTGAACTTATACTTTCTTTCCAAGAGCTATTTCCGATTTGTGTTAACCCCTGCTCATTGGCAAAGTTAACTAAAGCAATACGTGCTAAAGGTTCAGATGTTCCGTTACTGTATGTCGCTCGAATTAAACCATCAGCGCCAATATCAATACCCGTTAAGCGCCCAACAGCTAAACCATCCTGCTCTAAAGCGGTCACTTCGAAATTCGACGCAAACTGTGTAGGCTCATTAGAGTTTGGACCAGTTGCATCCAAATTGAAGTCAATTGCTATCGTTTGAGTATCATCTGCACCATTTGACAATATGCTACTACCCAACGCTTCTGTAATAAAGCCGCCTGATGCTGCATTTGGAGATTGAGATATAAAATCACCTGAAGAGTCAAACTCTAAACGGCCACCAATAACGGATGTAGGACCTGATACAGAACCACCTACGCGTAAATCTGTGGCAGAATCACCATTAGGATCAGCTAAGTCAACCATAGTACTATCAACTGCCGCGAACACTAACCATTTATTACTGCCAGAAGGAGCTGCTGCTGCAGGGTCTTCTTTAACAAAGTAATAGGTCATAATATGGCTATCACCGAGTGAATCGAAAGTAGTTACCGAGGTAGAATGGTTATAGGTTAAAGCATCTTCGTTATCAAAGTTACCAGGTGCTCCGGAAATATATGAATCACCCGCGGGTAAATTCATCCGGATATCAACCTCACTAGTTGGCGTCGGTGCACCCGACGACGTAGGAATAAGAACAGGCTCTGCGGTACTTAAACTAACCGATGATGATGAACCATCTGAGTTTACGGGAAAGCCTAACAAGAATCCGCCTCCCGAGTTCACAACAAAATTGCTATCGTTTAATTTAAATTGACCGGCTCGAGTATAAGACGTTTCTAAAGAGTCAAGTTCAGGAACTGTCGCAAAAAAACCATTACCCGTTATCGCTAAATCCAAAGCATTATTTGTAAACTGAATACTACCTTGTTGGAATTGTTGGGCAACATCTGCCGTCAAAACTCCGTCCCCTACTTTGGTTTTACCCGCAGCGAGTAAAGAAGACGCATACACATCTACAAATTCCGCACGTGACTCTTTAAAGCCAGTGGTATTAACGTTGGCGATGTTATTTGATGTAACATCCAAATCTTTTTGAGCAGCATTCAATCCGCTCAACGCTATATTAAATGACATAATTGCACCTCATATAAAAACTGTTTATCTTAATTATTTCTAAATTTTGTGAGTATTCACGATTCATTGAAATAACAGTGGTATAAATTCATCGTTATTCTAATTAACAACTAAAACTAACCTTCTGATACTTCCACAACATCTGCTAGCGCCATGGAACTGCCACCATTAAGATTTAGTAAAATATTTCCACCTGCACCTGCTAACGTTACGCTATCGACTTTACGATAAGTCATCGCTTGCAACTCTGAGGCTTCACCATCAACTAAACCAGCAATTCTAAAACGGTATGCACCTTCAGGAGCTGATTCCCCATTAGCCATTTTACCATCCCAGTTAAAGGTAAAGTCTCCAGCAGAAACACTGCCAACAGGTACCGTTTGAATAAGTTCACCTGCAGTATTTTCAACATAAATATTGACATTACTCGCCGGTTTGTCAGTCACCATTTTACCTTTAACCGCTTCACCTTCAGCCATACCAAAAACGTTGTCGTTCACTAATACGCTACGCCCAACTAAAGAAGATGCCTGTAAGGCTTGGCTAGATGACATTGATGAAGCAAATGATGTAAATTGCTCATTTAGCGTTGCAACACCATCAGTTGTTGAAAACGCTGTCATTTGAGAAATCATTTCATTGTTTTCAACCGGTTTAGTAGGGTCTTGATGAGAAAGCTCTTTGGTTAACAGCGCAAAAAAATCTGCTTGCGTTAACATACCATTGTCATTTTCAGCTACTGGAGTAACTTCCTTTTGCCAGCGAAGGCCATCTAAAGGACTAGTTCCACTTATAGTTTCCATATTCATTCCACCTTTAGTTGTTATTTGCCAAGCTGCAGGGTCTTATTCAGCATGTTTTTTGCTGATTCCGCTAACTGAACGTTGGTTTGATATGAACGTGAAGCGGAAATCATATTAGTCATTTCTTCAATCACGTTAACGTTTGGTTTATAAATATAACCATCTTTATCTGCCATTGGATGCGCTGGATTATGCTCAACAGTTAAAGGTTTATTACTTTCAACAACCCCTAAAACCTGTACACCTACAGAAGAATCCTCTTGTCCTGCGGCAGCTTTTTGCATTGCGGCGGCAAAAACAGGATGCCGTGCACGATATGTTTTATCGACACTACTGCTAACACTATCGGCATTAGCGATATTACTGGCAGTAGTATTTAAGCGCACAGATTGAGCGCTCATACCGGTGCCTGATATAGTAAATACGTTAAATAGGCTCATATTTATTGTCCCGTAATGGCTTTTTTCAAGCCTTTTATTCTGCCAGTCAAAAATTGAAGACTCGCTTGATATTGCATTGAGTTTTCTAGATACAAGTTTCGTTCCACTTGTGCATCTACCGTATTACCATCGCCAGTATCTGGTTGATCGGGTGTTCTATACTGCACGCCATTATTGAGTTCACTGCGAATATCAAAATGTTTAGCGTGTGTACGACTCATACCTGATTGTTGTTTTTGAGAAGCTTGAGCTAGAGCAGCCTTAAAATCCATATCCTTGGCTTTATAACCAGGTGTATCGGCATTAGCAATATTACTAGAAATTACTTCTGCGCGTTTAGCACGAACTGCAAGTGTTTGCGGATGAATGCCAAGTGCTTGTTGAAAATTAATAGCCATAGTGTTACCTCCAAATCAATGAAAGTAACCATACAATATTTATGCCACAGGAGGATTTATAGAGGAGATTAATTCTTTTTTTGGTAAATTATACCTGGATTACAGCGAACCATATCAAAATTTTGGTTCAAACCAGAAAGGGATTCTGATGCGCCAAGAAATAAATATTTTTTAGAGTTCAATGCCCCTTCAAATTGAGAGATTATTTGTTTTTTAATCTCTGGAGCGAAGTAAATCAATACGTTACGGCAAAAAATAATATCAAACCGGCCCATTAAACTATAACTATTTAATAGATTTAGTTGTCTAAAGCTCACCATTTTTTTAACCGAATCTTTGACCTTTGACATACCTTTATCGCCATTTTCAAAAAACATTCTTTTGCGTTCAGGGGATAAACCACGTGACAAAGCTAAACTGTCATAATGTCCATACTTGCAGTGTTCTAGCATAGTATTGGAGATATCAGTGCCAATAATTTGAACACCCGCAGAAAAAGAACCAGGATTGCTTTGTTGAAATTCTGTCACAGCCATAGCGATAGAGTATGGTTCTTGACCTGAAGAGCTTGCCGCAGACCATATTTTCAAGGGTGTTCTTTGATTTTTGAATTCAGGAAGTAGTCGTTTTTTTAACAACTCAAATGGGTATTCATCACGAAACCACAATGTTTCATTGGTAGTCATCGCATCGATTACCGAAGCGCGTAATTGCCTTTCCATAGGGCTTAACGTACGAGTGACTAAATCACCTAGAGTGGCAACATCAAATTTCGCCATTAAAGGCGCTAAGCGGCTTTTGACTAGGTATTGTTTATTTTCACCTAAAACAATACCACACTGTTTCTCTAGAAAAATTCTAAACTGATGATAACTGCTATCATCAAGCTGTCGGTCTGACACTTATATATTCCACCTTAAATTAATATTATGAAAATTTAATAAATATAGAGCAGGTTGAACAATATTATACTTATTTAATACCTTTACCTATTTCATCTTTCTTCAACCATTTTTTAACTGCTGTTGCTAATTCATCAGGGTGAAATTTTGGAATGAAATCTTCTGCGCCTACTTTTTCAACCATAGCATTATTAAAAACACCACTGAGTGAAGTATGTAAAATAACAGGCATAGCTCTTAAACGTTCATTACCTTTAATTTCAGCCGTTAACGTATAACCATCCATTTCAGGCATTTCAATATCAGATATAAGCAACGCTACTTTTTCAGTAATGGATGAATTACAACTTTCAGCCAATGCAAGTAATTGAGTTAAAGCATCTTGACCATTCTTAGCGAGTAACATATTTAAACCTAAAGGTTCTAACGCTCGTTTAACTTGATTACGTGCAACAGTTGAGTCGTCAGCAATCATAATTACGCGTTCTCCAATACTTTCGCCTACAGTGGAATCGGCGACATCTTCGCTTAACTCAGTTGAAATAGGGCTAATTTCGTTAAGAATTTTTTCTACATCTAAAATAGACACCATTCTTTTTTCTATTTCGGTAACTGCCGTTAAGTAACTTGATTTACCTGCCCCTTCTGGTGGAGGCATAACATCGGCCCAGCTTAAGGTTACAATTCTTTCGACGCCACCCACTAAAAATCCTTGAACGCTTCGATTATACTCAGCAATAATAACAAAGGAGTTCTCATCAGGAATTATTGCAGGTCCACCTGTGGACTTACTCAAGTCAATTACAGAAATGGTTTGTCCACGAATTTGCGCAACACCTTTAATGAAAGAGTCTTGTCCCGGTAAGGTAGTTAAACGTGGGCAAGGCATTACTTCTCGTACTTTAAAAACATTAATACCAAAAAGTTGTGGTCCTACTAAGCGAAATAGTAATAATTCAAGTCTATTCTGCCCTACCAACTGAGTTCGTTGATTTACTGAGTCTAAAATTCCTGCCATACAAACCTCATATTACTTAATTCACAAAAAGGCACACTTCTTGATTGTGCTTACTAATATTATATTTAACGTTCAATTTTTTGACGTTTTATGCATATTCGCCAGCTTTTATATATTATTAAATTTATACATAAATTAAGCATAGACGAGTATTTTAATTTCCCTAGCAAATAGTTGACAAATTTATGAGTAAATTAAAGATTTTTATCGTTATTTCCTTAATATCACTGTCTTTGTCAGATTTAGCTTTTGGCCAAACAATGAACAGAGAGCAAATTCAAGATTTTGTGGTCAAATTTATAGAAAATAATATTCCATTGCCCGAACAAGGTAAAATGACTGTATCGGTATCTTCTATAGATCCTAGAATTATCATTAAACCTTGTTTATCATCTTTATTGGCAAATATACCTCAAAATCATAATGGTAGAAACGTAAATGTAAAAATAAATTGCAATGATCCAACACCATGGTATCTTTTTATTCCAGCAAAAATTCAAATGGTCGTGCCCGTAGTTGTTGCAAAAAGCGTCATTAGCAAAGGCAGTATAGTTGATGAATCAAATGTTATAATTGAACTTAGAGATACTCGTAGCATTCGCGGCGAGACTCTCGATGACACAATAATAGTCATTGGCACAAGAGCTAAAAGAAAGTTATCTAGAGGTGCAATATTAACCAAAAGAAATATTTGCTTTGTTTGCAAAGGAAGTCACGTAACAATTATTGCAAAATCTGATACTTTAATGATAAAAACAGCAGGAATAGCACTGAAAGACGGTGGTATTGGCGATCAAATACGTGTTAAAAATGAAAGTAGTGGAAGAACGGTAACAGGCCGAGTATCAGCTATCAACAAAGTCGTAATTAATTTATAATAATTGTTAAGTTATTAGGCTGCCTGCCGATAACAAGATAGTGAATATAAACCCGTTATCTATAGGATAGTATTATGGCTATAAATATCAATAACTTGTCAAACAACAGTCAGGTAAAGCAAAAGCTTGATCAACAGGTACAAGTTAAACAACAAGTCACACAAAATGCAGCTAGCAGTGAACAAGTTAAATCTGCTGGTAAAGATTCTGTTTCTTTAACACCACAAGCTAAACAGCTTAATGAGTTACAAAAGAAAGCGAATGACGCACCGGCACTTGATCAGAAAAAAATTGATCAATTGAAGAAAGCAATTGCAAATGGTGAATATAAAGTTGACCCTGAAAAGCTTGCAGCAAGCATAGCAAATTTCGAATTTAAACTAGGTTAATAGTAAGCTGTTAACCTAATCACAGGAGTTTATACGTGATGACCGCGTTAGCAGCAGAGCAAATAATTGCTCAACAATTACAAAACCTACAACAACTTGAAGATCTGCTTGTCTTAGAAAAAGAAGTATTGCAGAACCAAGATCCTGAAGCTTTAATTTCTTTAACTGAGAAAAAAAGCAATTTACTTCAAACTATACAATTGCTTGACGAGAAAAACTCTCAAGACCCTGTGTTTAAAAAGGAAGTGGATTCGGGTATTCACCAGAAAAGCATAGCCGAAATTGAAACTATATTAATTCGCTGTAAAAACAAAAATCATGTCAATGGTCTAGTCATACAACAATCATCACTTGCTGCTGAACGCATGAAAAACTCCTTACTTGAAAACCACAACCGTTCATCAATGACCTACAACAGTAAAGGCAAAAAAAGCGGTGGTCTTAGCAGTTTAGGTATAAAAGCTTAATAATAAACGTTGTAGGAAAAGTTAATATTGCCAATCATTTCGTCTTTGGCATTTCAATTTATTATTTATACTGAAAATAAAAAGCCTTAACTTTAATTTAAGTTAAGGCTTTTTTAGTTAAGAAAATAATCGTTTTATTTAAACTATGCTAGGGCTCAATTCAAGTTATTCAGTAGCTACCAACAGGCCAAATTTAGCGACTCACAATTCATTCAGCAATGATGTAGGCTAGGTATAACCTAACCAAAAAACTTGCCTAATTTTTTCTTTACTTCGTCTTCAAGTTTTTTCTTTTGTTCATCTTCAAACTCTTTCTTTTTGGCTTTCACTACATCAGAATTCATCAAGTTATCAAGTGCTTTATCCGTATCATTAATCAAAGACTCTACATCAACAAAAGATTGTTCTCCTTCACTACTTAAGCCTAAAGCTTCTGTTAACTTGGTATTTAAGCCTGCTTTAACATCCGTTTTAAAACCTGTTAATTTATTCGAAACTTGTTTTACCATTGATTTCTTCAACTGACTATCTAATGGAGAAGAAACAGACAACTCAGGATCTGTGATTTGACCTTTAGCTGAAATCGTTAACGCTAATTCTTTCAAAGATTGAACGGTATCAATAAACAAGGTACTTAAGTGAGAAGTCCCAGTTCCTGTATATTCTGTGTTATCTAGATTAAAGTTATTTTCACTATCAAGCTGGTCATCAAGTAATGAAAAAGTTCCGTTTCCTGATAATAACCCACTATTAAGTGTTAAATTAAAGGCGCTTGATTCTTGCAAAGACACATCTTTTAGACCTACTTTAGCTAATTGCCATTTACCATCACTTTTGAGTACATGGCTCTGATCTAATGAAAATTCTAGCGCTAATGTTAACTCACCAGAGCCCTGTACATTATCACTTTTCACTTCAACAATACTTTTATTGCCACGTATCCAATGCTGATGCGTCAATTCTTTGCCACTGATGGCAAATTCACCTTGAGGTAATATTAATGAAAAATTGGCTCGTTCAATAAGTACATCAGGCAAAGGGGTTTCATCGTAAAAATGGACAAAGCGTCCTCCACTTACTGATTCTTTTGCTTCTTTATCTACTTTAGACGATTTAACTAATGGTGCTATAGTTTGATAGACAGTATCAGCGTAGCCAAAATATTCACGCGCTTGTTCACCAAACAACAAATGAGCAAAGTCTGCACCGTCAACGCTTTCGAGCTGATACTTACTCTCAATATTTTTCCAATCAGCGTTAGGCGCATCTTTTAATGCTTGAGTCTGTTTTGACAATAAATCTTTAGAAGCGGTTATCTGCTCTTTCGCTTGCTTCACAATGGCTTGATCGGCTTTAAATTGTTTTTTCAGCGCTTTAAACTCTTTATTAAGTTTATCAATATCAGCTAAAGTTTTAATTTTAGTATTGCTGAGTGCTTTTATTTTTTCTTTATAAATAGCCAAACTATCTTCGTTTGGTAGTGTTTTATAAAGTTCGTTAAGTTTGTCCTTTTCAATTTGATAGCTTTGCTCTAAAGCTTTACCATGTTTAATTGTTAATAAATCACTATTATTCAGTAAATCATCAACTTTCGGTAAGCTCATATCAAGTTCAGGTAACGCTGATTCATCTGCCCCATCTGAACCATCTTCTATCCCTTTATCGTTAGCAGCATATACTTCACCTAGGGTGAGTCTTGGTTGGTCAATTCTCAACGCGACTATATTTAGTTCACTAATATATATTTTGCCAAATAGATATTGCCAGACATCAACACCTGCTGACGCTTGAGAAAAACTGACTAAGTTATGCGTAGGTTTTTCTGGGTCTGTTGCCTGAAAACCTTCAATATTTAATGTTAATGGTGCATATTTTATTTCGACATCATTAACATTAACTTCAGCGCCTAAATACCATTCTCCGGATTTTTCTATGCCTTTTTTAACTAAAGAATCAGCAAAGAAATAAACAAAAGTAACTAATAATGCAATAACGACGAAAAAACTGGCCAGCCCTTGCCACCTAATAAAACGACTCATGACAAACTCCCTTGACCAGAAACCTGAGAATAAACACTATAAAATTTTGATGCTTTCAATGCTTTTACAATACGAAACTTATCAAAAAATGCCTTAATGTGTATTCTGTATTTCTCAATTAAATAATTGCATAGAAAATAAAGTGGAATAGCTAACAAGCAGCCAATAACTAAAGCACCTAATGTATAGGTGTGATGAAGATGAGCTAGCTTAAATATCGAAATCTGGTATAAAGTATCAAATAAAGGCTGTAATGATGGGGCTGTCAATAATGATTCTCCTACCATTATGATTAGCGAAGATAATAAATAGCTTAACCCTTTAAAAAACCCTAAAGCTAATATAAAAGCACCTATATTTACTCGTAGCAGTAACACTACGAATATAAAAGCAATATTATGTAATGTTAATAATGGCGATAGTCCAACGATAAAGCCTAATGCAATGGCTAATGATATTTGTCTTGTTGAACTTTCCGAGTTCAATGCATGAAACAGTTTAACGAATAATGAGAGCATTCCTTTTCCTTTATTTTGTTTTCATTTTTATAAATTTATAACACTAAATAACAGCGTAATGAGACTATTCAGCTTCTTTGCGAGTAAACACCCAATCATTACCTTGACTCAAGTCTTCACTGAACTGGTAACCAGCGATATCAAATGACTTAAGCTGTTCAATATCTGTTAAGCGATTCTCAATAATATAACGAGCCATTAAGCCTCGTGCTTTCTTTGCAAAAAAGCTGATCATTTTAAATTGACCATTTTTCCAATCTTTAAATGCAGGAGTAATGATCTCACCTTTAAGATTTTTTTTCTTTACTGATTTGAAATATTCGTTCGATGCAAGGTTAACTAATGTTTTATCACCTTGTTGGGCTAACGCGCCATTAACGTTGTCAGTAATAATATCCCCCCAAAACTGGTATAAGTTGCTTCCACGGTCGTTGGATAATCTTGATCCCATTTCTAACCGATAGGCTTGCATTAAATCAAGCGGCTTTAGTAAGCCATATAAACCGGATAATATTCTCATATGTTTCTGAGCAAATTCAAAATCGCCCTCGCTAAATGACTTTGCGTCTAATCCTGTATACACATCGCCATTAAAAGCTAATACCGCTGGTCTGGCATTTTCTAACGTAAAGGGCATTGACCATTCACCAAATCGAGCGGCATTCAATCCTGCCAATTTATCACTTATTCCCATCAGTGAAGATATATCAGCCGGTGTTAATTTTTTGCAATGCTCGATCAAAATTTTACTGTGCTCTAAAAGCTCAGGTTGGGAATATTTATCAGTAGGCAATGGCGACTCAAAGTCTAAATTTTTAGCCGGAGAAACAACAAGTAGCATAAATGATCCATAAAATGACAGTAACAACATATATAAGTCATATAATACAATAAAACAGCTAAACATGAAGGAAAATGATAAGCCAAATAAAAACGTATCTAAAAAAATGTCAAACATGCTTGCTATATATCGAAAATTTGTTACAAATATAGCTGTATCAAGCATTACATCAAAGATCTATAGCTTTTTTAGCCATTAATGTTGTAATAATTCTCCAAATTGAAGTTTCAAGTTAAAAAGGTAAAGGAAATGACTAATCAGCTTTCACAATTAAAACAAATGACCACAGTAGTTGCTGACACTGGCGATATTGAAGCCATCGCAAAATTTCAACCTCAAGATGCAACCACTAACCCATCGCTATTATTAAAAGCAGCTTCACTTGAAAGTTACCAGCACTTGCTTAAAGAAGCTGTTTCTTGGGCAAAAGAACAATCATCAAATGCAGATCAACAAGTCATTGATGCTGCGGATAAGTTATCGGTATTAATAGGTTTAGAAATATTAAAGACTGTCCCTGGTCGTATATCAACAGAAGTTGATTCTCGTTTATCTTTTGATACCGAAGCTTCTATCGCAAAAGCACATAAGCTCATGGCGATGTATAAAGAAGCAGGCATCACTAATGATCGCATTCTTATTAAATTAGCATCTACATGGGAAGGCATTAAAGCTGCAGAGCAATTAGAGAAATCAGGTATTAATTGTAATCTGACATTATTATTCAGTTTTTCTCAAGCACAAGCCTGTGCAGAAGCCGGTGTTTATTTAATATCTCCCTTTGTTGGTCGTATTCTCGATTGGTTCAAAAAAGACACTGGAAAAAGCGAATACGCTGCAAATGAAGACCCTGGAGTAGTATCAGTAACAAGCATTTATAACTTTTATAAAAGCAAAGGCTATAAAACGGTAGTAATGGGTGCAAGCTTTAGAAATATCGATGAAATTCGTCAACTAGCCGGTTGTGATCGTTTAACGATTAGCCCAGGATTACTTGATAAATTAGAAAAGAGTAATGAAAACCTTGAGCAAAAATTATTTAGTCAACAACCTGAACTTGCTAGTGAAACTAAATTATCTGAGAGTAGTTACCGCTGGGCAATGAACGAAGATGCTATGGCAACAGAAAAACTTGCTGAAGGCATAAGAAACTTCACCATTGACCAAATAAAATTAGAAAAGCAGCTAGCTAAACTACTTTAATAGCTAATTTTCATACAGTTAGTGTTAATAAACAACTGAAAATAGTTACTTTATCAACAGTTAATGCTGTTTTTATTTGCTTTAATTATTTGCTTATCATCTTGAATGTGTTATTTAAAAGGTGCTATTAAATAAAAACGGAGCATTCTATGGATAAACTTCAAGATGTATTGGGCTCATTTGGTAAAAGACCAAAGTCCTCAGAAAGCACTAATAAGAAAAGAAAATGGCGTGAAATAGAACAATTAAAAGAAAGGTTCCAACTAGAAAAAGAACTAAAAGCTTATGAAGACTCGTTAGAGTTTATGCTAGAAGATTTCTAGTTTTATTTCAAAATGAAAAAACCCAGTTTTAAACTGGGTTTTTTATTGCCTAAAATGTATAAAGCTAATTAGGTATCGAAAGCATAGACATTAGGTTTAACCCCCACTAATTCCTTTAATCGTTCCACTATAAGGTAATTAACAGGTACAAGTATCAAGGTAATAAAAGTAGCGAATAAGATACCAAAACCAAGAGATACAGCCATAGGAATAAGGAATTGTGCTTGTGTTGATTGTTCAAATAATAGCGGCATTAAACCAATAAAGGTTGTTAAACTTGTTAGCATTACTGGGCGAAAACGAGAAGCACCTGCATTAAGTACTGAATCTATAAGTTTCATCCCTTCTGCTCGTTTTTTATTAATATAATCAACTAAAACTAATGAATCATTCACGACAACGCCAATCAACGCCAGCATACCGAGTAAGCTCATAATGGTTAATTCCATCCCCATGATCCAGTGACCTATAACAGCACCAATCATACCAAAAGGTATAACACTCATCACAATAATAGGTTGTAAGTACGATTTAAATGGGATTGCTAATAACGCGTAAATAATAAAGAAAACAAATACTAATGCCCAAGTCAATGAACCAAAAGATTCGCGTTGCTCTTTAGCTTCACCTTCAAGGGAATGACTTACGCCTGGATATTGCAAAATCAACTCATCTAAATACGTTTTTAAATCAGCTTGTAACACCGTCATATTAGTATTTTCTTTTTCAATATCAGCACTAACATTAGCGGTTCTAAATCGATCAATTCTAGAAATTGTAGAAGGACTTTTACCTGGTAATAATTTCGCTACATGAGACAAAGGCACTGAACCTCCGCTTGGGGTTCTGACGAGAATATTCTCTAAGTCAGCCTTTGTTCGGCGCTCATCTAATGGTAAACGTACCATCACTCGAACATCATCACGGCCACGCTGAATACGTTGAACTTGTGAGCCAAAAAATGAACTTCGCACTTCTTGAGATATACTCACACGCGTTAAGCCTAAGGCTTTACCTTGTTCAGTTAACTCAATTTGAAGCTCTTCTTTACCGTCAGATAAACTATCTTCTATATCAAAAACGGTTGGGTATGTCGCTAAACGAACCTTCACTTTATCAGTGATTTCTTTAAGTATCTCTAATGAACTTCCTTTCAGCTGTACATTAATAGGATCTGATGAACGCCCTAGTTCGGCCCTAAAGGTGATACTTTCAGCACCAGGAATTGGACCTATTAACGCTCGCCATTCTCTGACTAATTGCGCTGAGCCAATAGATAAATTTCGAGATTCTGGTGGCGTTATCTCAAATCGAACACTGCCTGTATTCGTAGTGCCACCTCTGCCACCAGTGGTTGCCAAAACATTAATAATGATACTTTCGTTTGTGTCTTCATCGATATATTTTTCTCGTAACTCTTCCGCTTTTTCTGTCATTTTCAAAATATATTTGTTGGTGACTTCAAACGGAGATCCGGCAGGTAAGGTTAATGAAGCCCTGACCGTTTCACTAGGCACTCTTGGAAAGAATATAAACTTTGTCCAACCATTCATAATCAACGTAATTATGATTAAGAATACAGCAACAAAGCTAATAAAAGTCGCCGCTTTAAAGTTAATCGCTTTTTTCAATAATGGTTGATAGTAACGCAGTATTGTATTTTCAAATCCGTCTGCAAAACGTTGTTGGAATTGACTGAATTTTGATATTTTAGTTTTTTCACTGCGTAACTTTAAATGTTTTAAATGTGATGGCAGAACAAACTTAGATTCGATTAAAGAAAACAGTAATACCGGAATAACAATAACAGGAATTTGAGCAAATAAAGCGCCTCGCGCGCCCTCAATAAAAGCTAAAGGTAAGAATGCAGCAATTGTGGTTAATACGCCAAAAGTAACCGGTGTTGCCACTTCTTGAGTACCACGAATCGCCGCTTCTTCACCAGAATTAGCTGTCTTTAAATGGGTATATATATTCTCTCCGGTGACAATGGCATCATCCACCACAATACCTAAGACTAAAATAAAACCGAACAAGCTTATAATATTTAATGTGATACCAAAAAATGGCATGACAATAAAAGCGCCCATAAAGGAAATTGGAATGCCAATAAATACCCAAAAAGCAATCGACGGACGTAAAAACAAACTTAATAAAGCCAGAACTAAAATGCCACCTTGCATAGCACTTGTTGTTAATGTTGAAATACGATTTTTTACGATTTGGGAATCATCATCCCAATAACTTAATTCTACACCTTCAGGTACGCTATTTTGTTCACCATCAATATAGTTTTTCACTGCGTCAGCCACATCTATAGCACTTTGTGGACCAATACGGTAAACGTCGATAAAGGCGGCTTGTTTACCATTAAATCGTGTTCTAACCGGTGTTTCTTCGAATGCATCAGTAATAAGAGCAATATCTGACAAGTGTAAGATTGAACCATCAGTATGTGTTTTTATCGCAATTTCAGAAAATTCATCTTTACGATACGCTTGCCCCTTTGACAATAATAATATATCGCCTCCTACTGTTCTTAAATTTCCCGCAGAAACATCCGTACTCGAATTACTTATTGCCGTTGAAACCTGAGAAATAGTTAAGTTATACTGCTGTAACTTGTCTTGCGGTATTTCAATCGAGACTTCATAGTTACGCACTCCACTGAGGTCGACCTGAGTAATGGAAGGAACATTTAGTAAATCATCACGAACTTTTTCTGCATATTCACGCGTTTCTTTCTCACCATAAATACTTGCTACGGTAACAGATATTACTTCTCGTTTACGAGTAGCCAGAGAAACCACAGCTTTTTCAGCATCGGCAGGAAAAGTATTTATAGCATCGACACGACTTTTAATGTCAGCTAAGACTTCTCGTGCATCATAGCCACTTTCAACTTCGATACTAACCGATGAAGCGCCTTCAGATGAACGACTAGAAATTTGTTCAATACCTTCTAAATCTTGTATTGCTTCTTCGATTCTAATGGATATACTTTTTTCTACATCTTCAGGTGTTGCACCGCGTAAAGACACAGTTACGTTAATGCGATCAGTAGCAAATGATGGAAAAACCTCTAAAGGTATTCGAACTGATAAACTGAATAAACCGCCAATCAAAATGGTAATAAGGAGCAGATTCGCGGCTACGTGATTTTTAGCAAACCATGCGATCATAATGATTCACCTTTTGCTTTTTTGGCCGCTTTACGCTTAGCCATTTTTTCACGTTTTTTAGCCCCTTGTTTACTGCCTTTATTTGTAACTTGTCCTTCAATAGCCACTGGCGTACCTGAGTTAACCTGTCCTAGAGTAGTAAGTACTAACTCATCACCAACAACCAATCCTGATTCAATAATCGCTTGCGTACCATTTTTCCAACCCAGCATTATTTCCCTACGAATTAATAAACCGTTCTCTACGATGTATACATAACTACCTTGATAGATTGCACTGCTAGGGACCACTAGGGAATTACTCAATTCTTTTCCCTCTATTTTAGCTGTAACGTACTGACCTATTTTAATAGGTGACCCAAATGACGTCGTAGCATCGTACGGTCGATTAATTTGAGCAACTACATAAAGCTGTTGTGATTGTTCATCAATAGCACTTTCTGTACGAATTATTTTTCCTTTCCAAGATTGCTCTCCCATTAAATCTGATGTTAACACTACATCATTCTTGCTCCCATGTTCGCCAATATCACGATACACTTCAGGCAAATTTATTAATGCTAAATCTTTATTCTTAATAGGTAAGCGAATTTCTACATAATCGACAGCAAAAATAGTCGCAAGCTGTGTGTTGCTTGAAACGACTTGCCCTAGATCTACTTGTTTTTTCAAAATACGTCCAGCATAAGGCGCAATAACTTGAGTACGTTCTAATGAAAGTTCGGCTTTATCCAATTTTGCCTGCGCTGAAAGTACCTGTGCTTTAGCCGCTTCAAGTTGAGGTTTACGTAAGACTAATGCACTGGCTTGTTTACCGTTACCTAAACGTTGCCAGTCAGCAAGGGCCTGATCAACCCTTGCTTTTTCTTCAAGTAAAACTTGATTAGCAGATAAAAGGCTTGCTTGAGATACTTTAACTTCTGACGTGTAATCTCGGTCATCAAGTTGAACAAGAACATCCCCTTTTTCAAAAAAACCACCATCACGAAATTGCTCACTTACTCCAGTTATTTGTCCGGAAACTTGAGCGAAAAGTATACTTTGTGTACGAGGCTTTACAGTGCCAAAACTTTCTACCATCACTTGATAAGTTTCTGCGGCTAAAACCTTGGTTTGCACTGTTATTTGTGGTTTTTTTGAAGGTTTAGATCGTTTTGATTGTGGAGGGTTACTTGAAATGAGAAATATCAAAAATGCAGCTACGCTGATAATTACCGCGAGCACTGTCAATTTTTTCTTTAGACTCGGCTTTTGATTTTTTGCTGTACTTGAAGAAAATTGTGGAGACATAATTATTCAGCCTTTGATATTGGAGTAGTGGCACTTTCATCAGAGACAGAAAAGTCGCCACCGAGTGCTAAATGTAGTTGTATGCGATTTGCGATTAAGCGGTTTTTAATTTGTATCAATGTACTTTGCGCATCAAATGAGCGAGATTGGGCATCAAGTACTGTTGTATATTCAACTAAACCACTTTGATATTGTTCGAAAGACAACGTTGCTGCAATCTTGGCATTCTCTTGTGCTGCTAACATGCTTTTATAGCTATTTTTTAAGTTTTTCTCTTGGGTAATAGCATTTTCAACTTGAGAAAAAGCATCGTATAAATCATTAAGGTAAAGTTGCTCTCCTTGTTTCAACGATAACCGAGCTTTCTCTTCATTGGCTTCTAAGCGACCAGCATTAAACAATGGCGCAGAAAGATTACCAAATAATGACCAAGCTAAAGAGGAACCAGAAAGTAAATCACTAATATCACTACTGCTATCACCCAACGATGCCGTTAAACTCAAACTTGGAAAACGTTGTTTATGGGCAAAAGCAACCCCTGCATCCTTAGCCAATAATTCATACCAACTCGCCATTAACTCAGGTTTTCTACTGATAAGCTCTGATGGAAGCCCTAAAGGAATTTCTGAAGTAAGCAAGGGTAAATCAGCATCAACTAATAGTTTTCCTTCGGGGTACTCACCCACTAACCGCTCAAGCTGTCTTATTAATTTTGTTTTTGTTGAGCGTTGTTCTGAAACCCGTGTTAATTCACTGTTCAGTTCATTACGAGTAAGATAAACATCTAAAGCTGCACTTAAACCACTGTTATAACCTGACTCAATAATATCCAAATTTTGCTGTGAATTTTTCACTCGACTTTCATATAACGACAGTAACTTCTCTGCTTCAACAACCGCAAACCAAGTGGTAACAACATCAACGACTAATTGTTGTTTACTCTGCTCAAAATTTGACTGTTCAGCCATGAACGTAAGATTCGCTTGTTGGTCAGCTGCTGAAAGCTTTCCCCATAAGTCAAGTTCGTAAGTCAAATTCAAATCAACAGAACTCGCATTAGAGTATGTCTGTGTTGCATTATTTCTACTTCGACCTGAACGTAGAGACAAATCAAGTGATGGCCACAATGTACTGCCTGAAACAATTAATTGCTGTTGTTGTATTTCAACATTGTATGCTTGCATTTTTAATTGATGATTGGAGGCAATGGCTAATTTAACTAATTGCTTAACCTGCAGGTGGTCCAACTGATTTAACCAATTATTTTGGACCTGGAGTTTTTCTTTACTCTCTTGCCAAGTAGCTGGTAAATCGATATTTTTAATATTTTGATCAAGCTCTGAAGTACTAGAGCAAGCCAGCAACATACTGGTTGCTAAACCGACAATGAAACTGTGCTTAATATTCGTTCGAATACGGTCTTTCATAAAAGATGAAACCACTATTGCTATTTTTTAGTAGCTTAATTGTAAACAATATCTATGAATACACGTAATGACTTTACAAAAGTTTACGTTCATAAAAGTGCTTGCGATGAATAGCGGCGAGAAAAGGATGAATGGTGTTTTTTTACAAACTATTTAATAAGTTTCCGGTGAATGTAAACAATAACACTAAATCAAGATTAATTTGTAGCCAACACTATACACAGATTGTACAAGCTCATTCTCTGTTGATATGGCATTCAGTTTTTTTCGTAACTTTTTGATATGGCTATCGATAGTTCGTTCACTAACAATGCGATTATCTTTATAAACCAAGTCAATTAACTGTGAACGAGAATATATTCTCCCAGGCTTTTTATTGAGTATTTTCAGTAAATTAAATTCAATCGCTGTAAGCTCCACTACTTGCTGGTAAACCTTTACTTGATAAGTATCGTTGTCTAACTCTAATACATTGGAAGGTGTTTTTTCTTGAGTGTTGTTAGTACGCCTTAACAGCGCTTTAACGCGAGCCACAACTTCTCGAGGTGAATAAGGCTTACAAATGTAATCGTCGGCTCCTAATTCCAACCCTAATAATCGGTCAATCTCTTCTACCTTAGCTGTCATCATTATTATAGCTATATCACTGAATTCCCTTAGTTCACGACAAACTGTTAAACCGTCTTTACCGGGTAGCATTAAATCAAGCAACACCAAATCAATATCTTGCTCTTTTACCGTATCAATAACATTAAGACCGTCTAATAAAATCGTTGTTTGATGATTACCCAACGCGAGGTACTCAGACAATACATTAGCTAACTTTTCTTCATCTTCAACAATTAGAATATGCGCCATAATACTTCCTTAACTTCTTATTTCTACATTTAACTAGGCAAGGGGGAAAGTGCAACGAATACGTAAGCCGCCTTTTGATGACTCACTGGCCGTAATTGTGCCTTTATGCGCCAATACTATACTTTTACATAAAGAAAGGCCAAGTCCTGAACCACCTGTTTTCCTATTTCTTGAGCTATCGACACGATATAAATGTTCAAATAACTTGTCTAACGATTCCACAGGAACACAAGGTAAAGTATCATCAATAGTAATTATTGCCATTCCTGAATCTTTAGTCAGCTTAACGAATATTTCGCCCGGTGCTTGGGTATATTTAAGGCTATTATTCAAAAAATTATCGAATAGTTGATTAACTCTCGTTTCATCTGCCCAAGCAAATAAATTTTTACTTTCAATGTTACAACTTATTGATAAACCAATTTCTTTCGCCTTATGTTGATGACGAGCAATATTCTGCTCAAGAAGCGTTGAAACATTAATGCGTTCTTTTTGGTATCTTAAAGCCCCAATTTCAGCATTCGTTAATTCTGTTAAGTCTGCTACTAACTTTTGTAAATGCTGTACTTCTTCCGATAATGAATGCAAGCTTTGTAAATCAAAAGCCCTTATGCCGTCTTCTATCGCTTCAATTTCACTTTTTATGATAGCAATAGGCGTTCGTAGTTCGTGAGAAATATTCGCTAACCATCTATTTCTAGAATATTCATTTTGTTCAAGTGTTTGTGCTAAATCATTAAAATTTTGAGATAACGACGCTAATTCATCTTTACCTGTTACTTTCAGGTTTACCTTGAAGTCCCCCTTATTGAGCAATCGCATCGAGCGCTCTAAACGTTTAATGGGCAAAACAAAATGTCGAGACAATGGCAAAGCGATAAGAATAATAAGTACAAAAAATCCGAAGAATGTGTACAGCATATTTTTTTGCATTTGCTTTGCAAAAGCTAAATCAAACTTATCCGTTAAATGTATAGCGGGAGGTAATGCAAGATAGCCGATAATTTTATTATCGAGCTCAATAGATTTCAGGCTAAAGTTTTCACGATGATGACCAATAATTAAGACTTTATCTGCATCTAATAATGCAGGCTTCACAGCTTCACGTCCAAATTCAGGCGGAGGCCCTTCTCTTCCTCTCCCTTCTTTTTGATGTGGCGGACGAGTATCACGTCTTTTGTCACGAGGCGGTCTGGGCGGCCCTGATGAATATTCATCTGCTTTATTATTTAGATAATTATCGATATTTGCAGGGAGATTTTCTCCTTGCTCTGACAATCTTAATATTTTCATCCATGACGAATTACTTTGTGGAATAGTGCCATCCGAAGGTTTTGTTTTAACATGTTTACCACTTCGAGGCTGCCCATTTCGAGAGAATGGCTTTTGTTGAGGTCTTACTTGCTTTAAATCATTACCGGCTAGTAAATGCTGCCAGCTACCTTTTTTCTGATAATATCGTGATAAATTGTCGCTGAATTGTTGTAAATTTTCTAACTGTTTTTGATTAACATATTCAAGCATACCGCGATCAAAACTTAACTGAACCACTGTAAAAATAATTGTCAGTATCATTAAGCTTGTTAACAGCAATGCTAAAATTAATTTAGTAAATATTTTCATTTTAAAATATGAAGTAGATTTTTATAAAAATTGTTATAAGACCTTTATACGCTTTATTCATTTATATGTCTTATCCATTTATTATAAATATATCAACACTTCCCGCAGTTAGACTCTCAGATAAAAAGGTAACAAGAAAAGGTGTAAATAATATGCACTAAATAAGGAAATAATGTGCAAGCTATACCTAACTTGTTTATTTCAGGCGAAATTAAGCTTTATTTTAAATAAGTACTGATTCCATCAAATGCTGAGGTATAAATATGTATTATGATTCATCAGATACATAGGAGATTACTTTAATGGCTATCGAATAAGAAAAACCTTTCGTGCTTGTCAAATGCCTTAACGCCTTTTGCTTCAAGTTAATATCTACTATTGGATCTTCTCCAAACTTTCTAATTTTTAACATTAACGCCTTTTCAAAATAATCATCTTCTGTTGTTTCTAATTCATTTACACAGTCATTAATCGTTGATGATTGGAATCCTTTCAAATAAAGTTTTTCTTTTATTTTGTTGGCGCCCAAATTTTTTGATGCAAAACTACTTGTTAATCTTCTAGCGTATCGAGCATCGTCAATTATTTCGTGTTGGATCAAGTAATCAAGAGCCGTTTGATTGAATTGGGTATCATCTTTAAATAATACATTCGCTTTTTGAAGTAAGGCTTTTGCTGAATAGTCCCCGTATCTCTCTATCATCCAGATCATATACGACTGCACTCTTTTTAAAGAAATCTCTTGAGGTTTAGTACTCTTCTTCGATGACTTATACATACCTACTCTTTATCGATTTTGACGTGTGACAGAGCTAAAAAATATCTCTTATGGGTCATTATTTATATATTTCTCTATTATTACAAGTTTCTATGGCTACATATTTATCTGAAACATCAGTAATAAAGTGAGCTAGGTCATTTAGCGACAAGCTTAGATTTTTGGTAGGTAAAAACGTAGTTTACCAGGCACTTTAAACGAAAAAAACCCATAATTTCTTATGGGCTTTTTGGTCTCAATTAAGAGAAATATGGTGCCTTGACCCGGAATCGAACCAGGGACACGAGGATTTTCAATCCTCTGCTCTACCGACTGAGCTATCAAGGCAATTTGAATTTCTGGTGAATTTCAAAGAGGCGTCATAATATAGGGTTAAACTCGTTCAGGCAAGCAATACCTGAACTCTTACCAAATTATATCTCTGTTAATTCTCAAAATGTGCTGCTTCAATATTTCTAATATAGAATAGCCCATCAAAAAATGTTGACCATTGCTGCGCAGGTAAAGTTTGATGGTAATCATTAGAAAAAAGTAATGTACTTTGCTGACTAGATATATCGTCATTATTCTCAAGGGATTTCAAATTTAAAAAACTGACGTTTTCTGTAGTATTATTATTTAACAGCGTCTCAACCATATTATTGTGGTCAGTTTTAATCATTTTGTTTTTCATTGTTACAAAGTCTAAATACTCACCTGCAGCTCCAGTAAAGTGCACCATAAAATATTGTTCACCGAAAGCCTCAGTAACCACCTGCCCAGCATTAATTTGATAACCACCATCACGTGTTAAATGCCATGTATGTGCCCATACAATGATTTTTTTATCAGGATACTGTTCCGCCCAGTACTTGATGTTTTCACCCATTTCTTGGCTTCGATTATCAGCAATTTTCCATTGTCTTTTAGCCTGAGCTTCCAAACCTTTACTGATCCGATACCAAAAACCGCTTTCACCAACATTAAGCGTTGAATCAATTAGAAAAATTTTCTGCAAGTCATGTAATTGTTTGAAAAACAAACTTTCAACTTCATTATTAAAGCGGATGCTATTAACATCTAGTACCTGTTGTATTTGATCAGAAAATACTTGCCATTGATCGAATTGATTTATGTTGCCTGACGATTGGTTAACAGCTTGTGTTAGCGACTCTACCAAACTTTTATTAGAATAACCGCCGGTATGCTGACTATCAAAACCAACGAGAATAAGTGGATCATCACCTTTAATTTCTTTATTTATATAATCAAATAAGGGTGTTACCTCAGCTGTTTTTGCATACATGTAAAAAATATTATCAGGAGCAATATCTTTTATGCGTTGCTCAGCTTGCGCTTCTTTCCATATCTGTTGCAGATCGAATAATCCACTTTCTAGTATAAACACGTCAAAATCATGATTTTCATGTAGATACTTAATCAACTGTGTTTTTAATCTAAATACACTGCCAGCACCATGTGTTTGCTCTCCTAAACCAACAATTCTGGCATTACCTAAGCTTTGTGCAAAATGGTCTAAATCATCATCTGACAACAGCCCTTCATTTGACTTTATTTCACGTGTATTCTCGATAATAGCTTGCTGAAAATTGCTATATTTTATTTGATCAGCCGGTGAATTAGCGTTAGTACTTTTTTCATTATTTGCATTACATGAGATAAGCGAGGCTAAAATAATACAACTACTGACAACTAAGGTTAACTTTCCTAACATGGCCTTCCAAAATGCTTCAATGGTATAAATTAAGTTAATGTATTATTGAATAATCGTCCTCTATATTTCAAACAATATTTTCATATAGGTTATGCACTTAAGTTGGGGTGACTTTTAATAACTAACTTACACAATATCAATTTACAGACATAAAAAAACCAGCATCACTGCTGGTTTCTTAAATGAACATGGTTAAATGTTAGGTAAATATTGCAACCATTCCCCAGAAGAAAACAATTGATAAACCAGCACCAACCGGTAAAGTAATGACCCAAGAAACAACAATATTTCTAACAACACTTAAGTTAATCGCCGCTATACCTCGAGCCATACCTACACCTAATACAGCACCAACTAATGTTTGAGTTGTTGAAATAGGTAAGCCAGTACCTGAAGCAATAACAACAGTACATGCTGCTGCTAACTCTGCCGCAAAACCACGGCTTGGTGTTAAGTGAGTTATACCGTTACCTATCGTTGCAATAACCTTGTGACCAAATAAAGCAAGACCAGCAACAATACCAAAACCACCTAGTGGTAATATCCACCATGCAATAGCAGATTTAGCCGCAATCTCACCGTCGTTACCGACAATACTAACAACAGCAGCTAGTGGACCAATAGCGTTAGCTACATCGTTTGAGCCATGAGCAAATGCCATTGCACAAGCAGTTACAATCATTAGAATTGCAAATACTTTTTCTACGTTTGCATAATGTATTTTCTTCGCTGCATTTTCATCAAACTGTATGCGGTTAATAAATAGTTTACCAACAAAAGCGACTAGAACAGCAACAATAGCTGCGTATAAGAAGCCTTCGCCTGTACCAATATTTAAACCTAAATGCTTTAAACCTTTTGTAATAGTTACTAAAGATAAAACAAAACCCGCTAAGAACATATAAATAGGTACGTAACGTTTAGCTTGAGTTAATGGATTGTCAGTATCAAAAATTAATTTTTGTGCACTGTTGAAGATAATAAACGCAATAATACCTGAAATAAGCGGCGTTACGATCCAGCTTCCAACAATACCAAGTACTTTACTCCATTCAACCGCATCAGGGCTTACACCAACAGCAGCAAAACCAACGATAGCACCAACAATTGAGTGTGTAGTAGATACAGGCCAACCTAAGATAGACGCAATAAGTAACCAGGTTGCAGCAGCAAACAATGCCGAGATCATACCAAAAACAAGTAATTCTGGAGTATCAATGAAATAAGACGCGTCAATAATACCCTTACGAATAGTTGAAGTAACTTCACCACCCGCTAAATAAGCTCCGGCAAATTCAAAAACCATTGCGATTAGAATAGCTTGCTTAATGGTTAGCGCTTTTGAACCAACTGATGTTCCCATAGCGTTAGCAACATCATTTGCACCGATGCCCCAAGCCATAAAAAAACCAACAAGACCTGCAATAATGACCAACATAGGGCCATGTGTTAATAATATATCCATGATTTACCCTACTTTCTAGCCAATAAAATTTCTAAACGAGAACCGACACGTTCAGCCAAATCAGCTAAATCACCTATCCATTCAATAATTTGATATAAGAACATTACATCGACAGGATTTAAGTCATTTTCAATAGCTAATAACTCACTACGCAATTTTATTTGCATGCCGTCTGTATCATCTTCAATTGCGTCTAATTGGTTAATCATTTTTTCAACCAATGCGACTTCTCGACCACGAAATCCAGTTTCTAATAAGTCATCTAACTCATTAATGGCGTCAGCGGCTTTCTCTGCTGCGTCAATATTTCTAGCTACGTAAGTAACAAAAGAAGCTTGCAATGTTTCAGGTATAACTAATTTACGACCTAAAATACGTCCAGCGATATCTTTTGCTTTATTAGCGATTTTATCTTGTTGAGTCAGTAACTCTAATAAGTCAGCACGATCAACAGGCATAAACAAACCGCCCGGTAGTTCAAGACGTATTTGTCGCTTTAAAGCGTCTGCGTCTCGTTCATATTTTGATATTTTACTACGAACTTTTCCTGCTGTAGACCAGTCTTGAACCGCACAAGCAGCAAAAAAAGCAGGTAGTTGATTACAACACTTAGTGACCAATCGAATGTGTTTTTCTAGTGGTTTAATAGGTGACTTTGCAAAGACACCTAGTATTGAATTTCTAGCCATAATTTTATTCCGAGAGCCTAATTGCTCTTTGTTATTATTCGTCGCGGATATTAACCCATTTAACACGATGTTCAAGCACTTTATGACTATAACGTGACAATTTTAAGTACTTTTTAATATATATACCTATTATTTAAGAGGATTTTCTCATCACACACAAAACAACTTAAAAGTAGCGTGTTTTTACAAATTTACAAAGATTTAATATCTTCAGCCGTTGTATGACGAACATCTTTGCCTTTCACGAAATAGATTATGTATTCACAAATATTTTGACAACGATCACCAATTCTTTCTAGTGCTCGTGCTGACCAAATAACACTCATAATTTGTGGTATTGAACGTGGATCTTCCATCATGTAAGTCATTAATTGACGCATCAATGCTTCATATTCACGGTCAATTTTTTCGTCACTTTGGTGAGTAAGAACGGCAGCGTCAACATCCATGCGGGTAAATGCATCTAACGTTGCTTGCAAAAATTCTAATACTTTACGGCCTAAATTATCTAAATTAAGCAATAACGCTTTTTGTTCACCAGAAAAGTTTTCTAATGCAACTCGCGCAATTTTTTGTGCTTCGTCACCAATTCGTTCTAAATCAGCAATTGTTTTTACAATAGCCATAATTAAACGTAAATCACCTGCTGCTGGCTGACGCTTAGCAATAATACGCGTACATTCATCGTCAATACTGACTTCTAATGCATTAATTTTATAATCGTTTGCTAACACACTTTTAGCTTGTGCTTCATCTGCATCATAAACTGCGCTTAGTGAGTCAGTTAATTGTTTTTCAACTAAGCCTCCCATGTGCATAACATGGTTGATTACATTTTCTAAATCTTCATTAAATTGGCCTGAAATATGACGACCAAGATTTACGTTATCCATTATTTTTCCTTATGCTTCTACAATAAAGCAGAATATTAATCTTCAGTGCTATGCCTAACGAATTAACCGTAACGGCCAGTAATATAATCTTCAGTTTTCTTTTTAGCAGGTGTCGTAAACAGCGTATTTGTGTCGCTGTATTCAATTAAGTCGCCCATGTACATAAAAGCGGTTTGATCTGAAACACGTGCTGCTTGTTGCATGTTATGAGTAACAATCACTACAGTGAACTGCTTTTTCAAATCATTGATCAACTCTTCAATAGTGAGTGTTGAAATAGGGTCAAGTGCAGAAGTTGGTTCATCAAGTAATAATACTTCAGGTTGAATCGCTATAGCACGAGCAATAACTAAACGTTGTTGTTGACCACCAGATAAACCTAAAGCACTGTCGTGTAAACGATCTTTAACTTCATTCCATAACGCAGCACTTCGCAATGATTTTTCCGCTGCTTCGTCTAATACACGGCGATTATTTTCACCCATAATACGTAAACCATAAACAACATTTTCATAAATGGTTTTAGGGAATGGATTAGGTCGTTGAAATACCATCCCGACCTGACGACGTAATGCAGATACATCAACTTGCTTACCATAGATATTTTGGCCATGAAGGTTAATTTCGCCTTCAATTTTACAAGTATCGACAAGATCATTCATCCGGTTAATACAACGTAACAAAGTAGACTTACCACAACCACTAGGACCGATAAACGCGGTAACTTGTCCTTTAGGGATAGACATACTGATGTTTTGAAGTGCTTGTTTCTCACCGTAATACAGGTTCAAGTTTTTAATTTCTAACGCCACTTGTTCTGGCGATAAGTTATTAAGATCAAGTTTAACTTTTGGGTCTAATGTTCTTGGGCTTACTGAAATCATATTATTCTCTTTCAATACTTAAATTTTATTCATTACGGTTAAAGCGTTAATTTCTTGTGTTTCATTCCTATTAATATAAGAAGAAAGTCTCACCCTAGCTATTTAGACTCACTAGGGTGATGAATTTAATTAATGCTCTAACATGCGATATTTTTCTCTTAAACGATTACGTATGGTCACTGCAGTCATATTTAGTGAAACAATGATTGTTACCAATAAAAATGCGGTTGCAAAAACTAATGGTCTTGCTGCTTCAACATTAGGGCTTTGGAAACCTACATCATAAATATGGAAACCTAGGTGCATAAACTTACGATCTAAATGTAAGAATGGGAAGTTACCATCAAGGGGTAAGTTCGGCGCCATCTTAACTACACCAACCAACATTAATGGAGCAACTTCACCTGCAGCACGAGCAATAGCTAAAATAATACCAGTCATAATAGCTGGGCTGGCAATAGGAAGAATAATACGCCATAACGTTTCTGCCTTGGTTGCACCTAATGCTAAAGAACCATGACGCATTGCTGACGGTATCCTAGATAGACCTTCTTCGGTTGATACAATAACGACAGGTAACGTCAATATTGCTAACGTTAATGCTGACCACATAACACCAGGAGTACCAAAAGTCGGACTAGGTAAAGTTTCAGCATAAAATAACTGATCTAAACTACCGCCTACCATATAAACAAAGAAACCTAAGCCAAATACACCATAAACAATTGATGGTACACCTGCTAAGTTAATCACCGCTATACGAAGCAATTTAGTTAATGCATTTTTACCCGCATATTCGTGTAAATAAATAGCAGCAACTACTCCAAGAGGTGAAACAATAACTGTCATCAATAAAACCATTAAGACCGTACCGAATATGGCTGGGAATACCCCACCTTCGGTATTCGCTTCTCGAGGGTCATCAACTAAGAAACTGCCAATTTGCTGAATAAATACTGATGCTCTACCAAAAACAGACAATTTGTTGTTGTAGGTTATTTTCAGTATTTGTTCAAAATTGATATTAATGACTTCGCCGCCCATTGAGCGCACCACTAATTGATCACGAGACACTTTGTCACGTATAGCAAGTAGCGCTGTTTCTAGTATCTGATATTCAGCGTTATAACTAGCAACTTGGTCATCAATTTCTTTTTCACGTTCAGCCGTTAATGTTTCATCAAGTATATGCTTACGCTTTTTCAAACGTAAACGTTCTATTTGATAATTAATGGCACCAATATCAACTTTTTGTAGTTCATCCATTTCATCTTGGAATACATCAACCCGGTCAACCAGCTCATCCATTTTGTCAAGACTTTCAGGCTTACCGTCTAGAATAATTCCTTCGACGTAACCATAAAAGTTACCATTAGTACGACGCTCGACAACCACCAAATCTTCAGGTTTAGTCGTTTTGTTAATGAGTGGCACTAACAACCAACGGAAATCTAAATTAACTAATTCACGGTTACCCGTTTTTACTAAGATCCGCTCAATGGTCTCTTTATTAGGATCTAAGCCTAAATTTAAATGTGACAACTGCTTTGTAGGTAAGCTTTCACGATCGTATATTTCACCGATAATCGTTACTGCTTGGCCTTTCTCATTAACCGTCTCAAATTGATAAATGTCTGCAGGCCAAAAGTAAGATAATCCGCGTGAAGCAATTAACCACAATAAACCTAGAACTGAAATTAAACTGATACTTACTCCGCCAGCAGATAACCACACCCACGGAGAACCAGATTTAAACCAACTATTCATAAACTCAGTTCCTTAACTATAGCGAGCTGTATTTTTCACGTAAGCGCTGACGTATCAGCTCAGCAAACGTGTTAAAAATAAAAGTGAAAATAAATAAAACAAAAGCAGCTAAAAACAAGATTCGATAATGTGAACTACCGACTTCTGATTCTGGCATTTCAACGGCAATATTAGCCGCTAAAGTACGCATGCCTTGGAAGATGCTCCAATCTAGAATCGCTGTATTACCTGTTGCCATAAGAACGATCATTGTTTCGCCTACAGCACGACCTAAGCCCATCATCACGGCAGAAAATATGCCAGGACTCGCCGTTAGCAATACAACTTTTGCAAGGGTTTGCCATTGTGTTGCACCTAGTGCTAATGAACCACTGGTTAAATGTTTTGGCACACTAAATATTGCATCTTCTGCCATTGAGAAAATGGTAGGTATTACGGCAAAGCCCATGGCTAAACCAACAACTAATGAATTACGTTGGTCGAAATCAATATCTAGGTCGTTCGTAATATATTGTCTAACATCACCACCAAAAAATAATGTTTCAAAAAATGGTGATAAAAGAAAAGCGCTTCCGCCAGCTACCAATAATACAGGAACAAGTATTATGGGGGCCCATGTTTCAGGAATACGGTTTTTCATATCTTTAGGTAATTGATGCCAAGCAAATGCCGTCAGAAATACCGACAGTGGTAGCATAACTAATAACATTGCGATTGCAGGTAAATAGTTTTCAATTATTGGCGCTAACCACAAGCCAGCCAAGAAACCTAAAATAACGGTTGGCAATGCTTCCATTAATTCAATCGTTGGCTTAACTTTTCTACGCATACCTGGCGTCATGAAGTACGCAGTATAAATAGCAGCACTTAAGGCGATAGGAACAGCAAACATCATCGCGTACATAGCCGCTTTAATGGTACCGAAAGAAATTGGTACTAAAGAAAACTTTCCTTCAAAGTCATCAGAGCCCGATGTTGACTGCCAAATAAATTTTGGTTCAGGATAACCTTCATACCAAACCTCTTCCCATAAAGCACTCCAAGTCACTTCAGGGTGTTCATTTTCAACGCTAAAGATTTTTATCAGATCACCTTCAACAATCACCAAACCATCAGCTCGGGGGGATATAGAGAATGCGCTAGTCTTTCCAGTCGTTAACTGACCACGCCATAAATCGGCTTCACTGGTTGTGTAGAAAACCCCCATTTCGCCTGACGGTGTTAACGTATAAAAGCTTTTTCTAAATTGTTCAGTGTAAATTTTGGTAACCGCTTCGGTTTCACTCACATCAAAACTACGAATGTTTTTAAACTGTCGACCGTTATCAGTTGCAACTTCAAACCACTGCGACACTTTACCAACACTGTTCCCAATTAAAATAGAGCTGCTTCCAGAAAGTAGAGCCATAGAGGTAACGTGCTGTGGTTTTGTGCTGTTTTGTTCTAATGAAGGAATAATCGTTGCTTTAAGCTCAACAACGTCTTCATCAGTAAGATCGTAAACAAAAATTTGATCGGCACTTCGAACAAAAGCTAAGCCCATATCAGGAGTAACTAATATTTCGTCAACATGGTCAACTGGGAAATCAATTTCCTGATAAATAGCTTCATGAGCAGAGTCGTAAGTAAAATCATCTTCTGCAATTAAACTAGTTTTAATTAGGCGTTTATCTTGAGTAAAAGCGACAAAAACAGCTTTTTCCTCATTCATGCCAAATGAAAGTTTTGACAAAACATCTTTATTTTCATCAACGTCAATAAACTCTTTACCTAATGGATAAGCGATACTTGGTATGATTTCGCGAGTACCAGAGTCAAAGTTTGAGAAGAATTTTGCCGCAACAAGTTGCACATTGCCTTCACTATCTAACAACAACTTATTTTCAACGCCAGATCGAATAACATCGACTAGTTTAGCTTCACCACTGAGTAAGTTTTCACTCAGCACTAAAGCGCCTTTTTCGTAAGCTGGGCTTTTAACCAATTGATAGAAATCAATAATTCCATCTTGATTAATTTGAAATGCTATTTCTTTAAGTTCATCAACACCCGTAGCTATAGTAGGAGCTGTTGTGCTTATTTCAAATTGACCTACAGGTTCAATTTTTGCAGATTCGAAAATAGGTTGTATCACATATAATAAATATAAAAAGATCAACACGAGTGTAAATAAAACACTTATGCCACCTAATGTTATTAACCATTGTGCTAATGTATTTTTCAACTGGCGTGGGCCAGTCGACTTCAATGCAATTGCCACTCAAAACACCTTAAAATTTGGAAATTTTAGTACAGAGTAAATTATAAGACAGTTGTGTGACATTTTTGTGACAATCATCATTTCCTTTTGTAATATATCAAAAGAATAATAACTTTACATAAAAGGTGATTGTTTACTAAAAGATTTTTGTTTATGTTAAAGGTATAAAAAATTCTTATAGATATAATAATGAGCTTAAATAAAGTAATGACTACAAACCTAATCACACTCGAAATGGATGATGATTTAGGTAAAGCAAAAGCGATATTTGATCAGCATAAAATCCACCATATTTTAGTACTTAACGATAAAGAGCTGGTTGGCGTTATAACCGATCGTGACATTTATAAACATTTAAGCCCGACTATTGGTACAAAAAATGAGACAACACGGGATTATTCATTGCTACAAAAAAAATTACATTTAGTAATGAATCGAAACCTTACGACAGCTAGCGAAAACGCTACTTTAAACGAGGCAGTATTATTATTTCACGATAACCACATATCATGCTTACCGATTGTAAATGATAAAATGGAGCCTTTAGGCATAATCAGCTGGCGTGATATTTTGAAAGTCATTGCACTGCAGTACCGCAATAAATTAACATCCGAAAAATAATATTTAATAAGCAATTAAATTGTATTGTTCTTATTTTATTTAAAGGCTTACTCAGCGAAGGGTCTTATACATAAAATAAAAAATGTTGGCTTGCTGTGATTTTTATCATTGATGTCCGATTCTCGCGAGTTTTATTTGTTGAAGTATTTATACTTAGTTAAATAACGACACAATAAATAACGGAACGATAAAATGTTAGATATTGACATTTGCCAAAGCGCTCGCTTAAGTCGTGATGCTAGGTTTGATGGTAAATTTTATACCGCAGTATTAACCACAGGCATTTTTTGTCGCCCCGTTTGCCCTGCTCGGCCTCCAAAACCAGAAAATGTTCAATATTATCAAAGTGCTGAACTTGCTCAAAATTCAGGGTTTCGTCCTTGTAAGCGTTGCTTTCCCGAACTTGCTCCGGCACCTTTATTGCCTGAAAAAATAAAGCATATCGTGCAAAGTTATTACGAAAACAATAACAGTATTGCTGAATGTGCCAAACATCAAAAGATAAGTGAACGCCAACTACAACGATTGTTTGTTCAATATTATGGTTTATCTCCAAGTGATTTTTTTCATCATCAACGTTTATTACAAGCTCGAAAGCTATTAACCACAACGCAACTCAGTATGACAAACATTGCTTATGCTTCTGGTTTTAATAGTGTTCGACGTTTTAATGAGGTGATCAAAGGTGCCTACGCTGTTACACCTACGCAAATGCGAGGAACAAAAATATCGAAAGAAAATAAAACTACAGAAAATTGTTCTTCTGAACAGCAAAATACCAATACCGTTTCAATTCACTTACCTTATCGTCCGCCGTTTGACTGGCTATTGATGTTAAGTTTTTTTCGCCATAGACAAATCAGTAATATTGAAAAAGTAACTGATACAGAATATTGCCGTAGTTTTATTTTAGAAAACTGCCATGGTTGGTTCAAAGTAACCCAGCCTACAGATAAAAAAAGTTATAAAACAAAAAACACATTACTGCTTACAGTAAATATGGATGATTTTAGTTACCTAAATCAAGTAATAACACGCGTTCGTAAGATGTTTGATCTTGACGCTGATATGTCAGTAATTCACCAACATCTAAATTCACACGAAAGACTCAACAAAGTAATACAACAATATCCGGGATTAAGATTACCGAGTTGTTGGAATATTTTTGAATTTTCAATCAGGGCAATTTTAGGTCAACAAATATCGGTGAAAGCAGCAACAACCTTAGCGCAGCGCATTGCTGAAAAATATGGAACGTCTGTAATAGAAACTATCAGTCCTTATACAGAAATGACCAAGCACTTCCCTACGCCTGAACAATTAAAACAGGTTGATTATGCTGACATTGGTTTGACGCAATCACGCATTGCAACTTTACAACGTTGGGTTGAATATTATTTAGCCACACCTGATGTTTTTTCAAAATATGAAAATATTGAAGCGCTTGAGCAAACATTAACTCAAATTAAAGGTATAGGTCCATGGACAGTTAATTACATAGCCATGAGAGGATTAAGTGATCCAGACGCGTTTCCAAGTGCTGATTTAGGCGTAATAAAAGCGTTAACGATAAACGAGGACAAACCCAATAATAAAACTATACAGACTATTGCAGAACAATGGCGGCCTTGGCGAGCATATGCAACAATCTTTTTATGGCAGTCACTTGCGATAATTGATCACACCAAAATATCAAAAGCACCGAAAAACGAGAACTAATTATGTATTTTACTATCACGCCTTCTCCGTATGGAGATATAGCTTTAACAGCAAATGACAAAGGTTTAACGGCTCTTTCATTTCAAAAGGGTGCGTCACCCCTTATTATTGATGACAGTTACATCGAAAGTGCAGAAAAATTTATAACGGTATGTAAGCAACTTGATGAATATTTTGCAGGTGAGCGCAACGAATTCAACTTACCACTCGCGCCACATGGCACACCCTTTCAGCAAAAGGTTTGGCAAGCATTAGCCACGATAAAACAGGGGGATACACAAAGTTACTTATGGATAGCGAAGAAAATTAATAATGAAAAAGCGGTACGTGCCGTGGGTGCCGCAAATGGGAAAAACCCAATAGCGTTAATCATACCTTGTCATCGTGTTATTGGCGCAAACGGAAAGTTAACAGGTTATGCCGGTGGTTTAGGATTAAAAGCTAAATTGTTAATGCATGAAAAAGCGCATTTTACGGTTTAATTTATTCATCGTTAGGTAAAATAATAGTAAGTCAATATAACTAAGCCTGATAAGATGTAAGTAATATTTTTAAAGAATAATTAAGAGATGATTGTAGATATTTTACCTATTTTTGCTGGTGCCATTATATTGTGGATGGCATGGCTATTAGTTAAAGCAAAACGTTTTACTAAATTTAAACAACTCATTGAAGATGAACTAAAACCCAAAGTCATTGAAGATATATTAGCTGGTTTAGAAGAAAGTAGAAGTGATGTATTTCCTAATAACGAAATACATCAACAGGCGACTATTTATTATTGGACACAATACAAAGCGCGTATATTACAAGCCGCACTGCAGCGTGAAATCATTACCACTCAATGGCTAAAAGATACTGGCAATTTGCGGAACAGCCAGCACCTTTTTCATGTTGAGCAAGAACATTTAAATTAGCTGCTCATCAATATTAATCTTGGCGTTTAAATTGAATATCCCAAACGCCATGACCAAGATTATTACCACGATTTTCAAATTTCGTTAGAGGACGTGAATCAGGTCTTGGTACAAAATCACCTTCTGATGCTAAATTTTCATAGCCTGGCGCTGAATTCATATCTTCAATCATACATTCTGCATAATTTTCCCAATCGGTAGCCATATGAAATACACCACCGATTTTAAGCTTTTGACGAATAGTTTCAACAAATTCTAACGAAACAATGCGACGCTTATGATGTTTCTTTTTATGCCAAGGATCAGGGAAAAATAGTTGAACGGTCGTTAATGAAGAATCAGGAATACAGTCAGCAAGCACTTCTATCGCGTCGTGTTCAAATACCTTTAAATTATCAACACCTTCGTCTTGTGCTAAAGAAATACAAGCACCCACACCAGGACGGTGCACTTCAACACCGACAAAATTTAGTTCAGGCGCATTTTTTGCCATTTCAACTAAAGATTTTCCCATACCAAAGCCAATTTCTAAAACAATAGGATTGTTATTATTAAACAGGCTAGCAAAATCGATCATTCCGTCTTGGTGATTCAAGCCCATTGTTGCCCAGAACTCTTCCAACGCACTCGCTTGTCCTTTCGTTAAACGTCCTTCACGTTTAACGAAACTACGTACTTTACGAATGTATTTACCTTCTTTCTCAGCTTGTTCAATGGTCTTGTGGGTATTTTCAGTTTTATCAGTCATAGATTTCTTCAATTTAATCCAAAATTTATTCTAAATAAATGTGCTTTAAACAAAGCCGTCAAAATTTTCAGAACCATTACTTATGATAAATAAATAGTGCTACTGAAATTAACTAACAATTCTAAGTAAAGCTTATTTATGGTGAATAAAATTATTCAGCCCACCAAACATCATAAAGCTCGCTTACAGCTACTGCTGTAGCACCATTATCATTCAACCATGACTCAACGGCAGTTCGGTTTTCATCAGTACACTTACCAATACTTTGAGTACAAACGATGCCATGCCATAACACATCGCCTTCACCACCAAAACCTAATCCATTAGGTTGAATAACTTCACTAAAAAAGTTATTTAAAAAAGCATCAACAGCATCATCATCTGTACCGTCTGCTAATTTAAAAGCAACGTCGAAACCTAATTCTTGATATTCATCAACACGTAGTTTTTTACGTAAACGGCGGTTACGGTTTTTAGCATTTACTTTCATTTTAATTCCTTAAGACTTGGGGAGTACATTTCGAGCAATAATCTCGAGACTAATATGGACGAGAGCATAATGGCATTATAAATTTTTGCAATAAAAAATGCACATTTATTCGTGTCCATTTATTAGGTAAACTAGGAGTCTATGACAAATAAAACTCAAATTTCATTAAAATCAGCGCAGTATTTTGCCACACAAACACTCGACTGGTATCAAGCCCAAGGCCGAAAACATTTACCTTGGCAGCAAAATAAAACCCCATACCGTGTATGGATTTCTGAGATAATGTTGCAACAAACGCAAGTAGCAACTGTTATTCCTTATTATCAACGTTTCATGGAAAGCTTCCCAACCATTACAGATTTAGCAAATGCTGATGAAGATAACGTGCTACATCACTGGACAGGCTTAGGTTATTACGCACGCGCACGTAATCTACATAAAACAGCAAAAATAATTCATCAAGAATACCAAGGATCTTTTCCAGAAGACATTGAGCAAGTAATCGCCCTACCCGGTATTGGTCGTTCAACCGCTGGAGCAATTTTAAGTTTGGCACTCAATAAACATCATGCGATTCTAGACGGCAACGTTAAACGTGTATTAGCTCGTTGTTATATGGTTGAAGGTCATAATGGTCAAAGCAAGTATGAAAAAGCTTTATGGCCGATTGCGGAGGTATTAACGCCCAAAGAAGGTGTTGCGCAATTTAATCAAGCAATGATGGATTTAGGTTCACTCATTTGTACGCGTAGTAAACCTAAATGTGATCTTTGCCCGTTAAGTGAGAGTTGTTTAGCATTCTCTTTAAATGAACAAAGTAGCTTTCCGCAAAAGAAACCTAAAAAAACTATTCCTGAAAAAAAGACCATTATGGTGATACCAAGAATCAATCAACAGGTATTATTAGAGAAACGACCACCAAGTGGCATATGGGGAGGTTTATGGTGTTTTCTAGAGGTTCAACATGAAGATGAAATTGCCGCTTTATTAGCAAAACAAAATCTAAAGCAAACTTCAACACAGCCCTTAACAAAGTTTCGTCATACCTTTAGCCATTTCCATTTAGATATAGAACCCATAGTGATTGATTGTGAACATTTACCGGCAAAAGAAATCAACGAAAACAGTCAACAACAGTGGTACAATTTGGCCACAACAGCATCGGTTGGCTTAGCAGCATCAACACAAAAACTGATCACTTTATTAAAGCCATGATAATTTCGAGAGTCACTCATCGAAAATATATAACGAATAACAAGAGAAATAACTTATGAGCCGTATTGTATTTTGTCAAAATCTAAAAAAAGACGCTGAAGGATTAGGATTCCAACTTTATCCTGGAGAAGTAGGCAAACGTATTTTTGATAATATTAGCCAAGAAGCATTTAAAAACTGGCAACAGAAACAAACCATGTTAATTAATGAGAAAAAAATGAACATGATGGAGCCAAATGACCGTGCATTTTTAGAAACAGCCATGGTTGCTTATCTTTTTGAAGGAAAAGAACCAGAAATTGAAGGTTACGTTCCTCCTAAAAAATAACAAGACAACCACTTTTTTTAACGCTGTAAATGATTAAATTGCGATTTTACGCTGACTATTCCGACAATAAGCAGAAAAAATCAGCAAACAAACATTTATTTAAAAAAAAAGGTTGACGAACAAAACGAAAAACAGTTTAATACGCCCCGTCTTCAAGGCAAAGCCGAAAAGACAGCAGATTAGACACTGCCTCGATAGCTCAGTCGGTAGAGCAGAGGATTGAAAATCCTCGTGTCCCTGGTTCGATTCCGGGTCGAGGCACCATCTATTCAAACACTATTTGAATATTTGTTGCTTAGTTTTAAAGAAACATTTATTCGGTGCCAAAGTATTATTAGTTACTAAATAATACTGCACACGTTCTTCGTGTGCCGACTTAGCTCAGTTGGTAGAGCAACTGACTTGTAATCAGTAGGTCGCCAGTTCGACTCCGGCAGTCGGCACCATTCCTTCGTAGGAAGCATCAAGCCCTAACCTCGGTTAGGGCTTTTTTGTATCTATTACTCTGTTAATTTCTTTCCTCATTTTCACTTACACCAATATTTTCTACACCCTGAAATATTAGTGGCTTACACACCCGTTTTATTAATTTATTGATATACCTTATAGGCCCCCCCCCATATTTAATATAAATCCCATGAGGGCGAATTGGGTATTAGAGTAAATTCAATTGTTTTAATTCTATATCAAGCGGTTTATACGGGAGAAAAAGGATTTAATCCGTTGCTTAGGGGATGGGTTGATATTTAGGCTACTAAAACTGTGAGTGTATTTGACTAGGTAAATTAGTTGATGGATTAAATTTCCGAACTGGTTATTAACACCAGTGATATCGATTAGTTTGGATTATAGTCTCAAATACATATAGAGATGGCGAAGATGTTTTGATTATAATTTGTCGGCTTAATCAATGTGTTTGTCGGGTTATTTATATACCGAACAGAAAAATATGACTATCATTGCAATAACTTTTTTTTAGGTAACTGCCGAGAAAAAGAAACTTGTAATCAGTTTACTTCTAATATTTGACTGCATCTCAGTATTAACATTGTTGGTAATTATGGACGAAAAAGATCAATTAATAGACTTGCTAAAAACTAAATTAGAAACGGCTCAAAATAGTGAGCGCAGGTTATATACACTCATTCAATCAGCCCCGTTTTGCATTCATGAAATTAATTTAAGTGGACACATAATATCCATGAATAAATCTGGCTTACGCATGATGGAAATGCAGCAAGAAGATGAGATATGTGGAATAAATTATATTGACTTTGTTAGTAATCATCAACAGGAAAAAATCCACGAATTACTAAAAAAGGCTTTCCGAGGCGAGTTTAGTAGTTTTGAATTTAGTCCTGAGAAGTCAGAGCTAGTCTTTACTTCCTGTTTCGCCCCTGTTTTCAATTCTGATGGCAGCATAGAAAGAGTCATGGGAATTACTGAAGATATTACAATAGAAAGAAAAAATGAGAAAGAGTTGCTAAAAACAAAGAAGTTAGAGTCGGTTGGGCTTCTAGCAGGCGGTATAGCTCACGATTTTAACAATATCCTTACAGGTCTTTTTGGGCACTTGCAATTGGCAGCACTAAAGTTAAACCCCGAACATCCTTCATCCTTGCATATAGCAACAGCTAATGATGCTATGAAAAAAGCAAGCCACCTAACGAATCAACTATTAACTTTTGCAAAAGGTGGCGATCCATTACTTGAGGCCGTAGATGTCGAGATACTAATTAAGGATTCAATAGCACTTTCTCTCAGTGGTGGAGAAATTAAACCTCATCTCATACTACCCGATGGTTTATGGCATGTTGATGCTGATGCAGGACTGATCTCACAAGTTATATCAAACTTATTAATTAACGCTCTACAGTCTATGCCACAAGGCGGCGGAATCGTTATTGAAGCAAAAAACATTACTTTAACATCTGAAAATGATTTACAGGACGTGTCTAAAGGCATGGTCTGCGTTAGTGTTGTTGACCAGGGTGTTGGTATTTCTGAAGAGGTGTTAACAAAGATATTTGACCCCTACTTCACCACAAAAGCATCGGGTACTGGGTTAGGGTTGGCAACTGTTCATCGAATAATCGAAAAGCACGGCGGCTTCATTAAGGTAGAATCCGAAGTAGGTAAAGGTACCAATATTAACTTTTATCTAAATGCAATCGCCGATAAACATTCAGATGTAACTATTAAAACAGAAAAAAATAGCATACCCCACAAATTTTCAGCCAATATTTTAGTAATGGATGATGATGAAATGGTGGTAGATATACTAAGTGAGATCTTAACATCAATGACACACACCGTGGACTCTGCAATTGATGGGCAAACAGCGATAAAAAAATACATCAACGCTATTGAGTACGGTAACCCTTTTGATATTGTAATTATGGATTTGACCATACCTGGAGGTTTTGGTGGAGAACAGGTCATCAAAGAATTGCTGGATATTAACCCTGAAGTCAAAGCAATTGTAACTAGTGGTTACGCGACGAGCAGCGTGATGTCTGATCCTCAAAAGTATGGATTTGTTGGGTATCTCATAAAACCTTTCTCTGTGGAATGCATTAAGGAGCTAATAAGCAAAATTATTGCACTTTAAACACATTGAATATTCAAAAAAAACATAAATATTATTGAACCTAAAACTTATATCGTTCGTATGGCTACTAGTACTTACAAAACATCAAATAAAAAAATGAATTCACTAGTAAAAATAAAAAATGAAGCGATAGTGCCAAAAGACATTAATGAAAATCAATCAATTCTAATAGCCGATGATAATGAAAATATCCGCAATCTTTTATTTAGCGCTTTTAAAGATAAATTAACGGTGTATATGGCTGTTAATGGGTATGAATGTATTCAATTAGCATTGTCAAACTTACCGGATGTAATTTTATCAGATATTAATATGCCGTTGGTTAACGGGTTCGATTTAGTAAATAAACTTACGAAAAATCCTAGAACAAATCATATCCCTATTTTGTTAATAACGGGTGAAAATGGCCCAGAAGAGCACGCAAAAGCTTTATCGCTTGGAGCAATTGATTACATCGCCAAGCCATTTAAAATTGAACCTCTAATTCAAAAAATAACAAACATAGTAGATAAACAGCAGAAGTTAATCTCCTACGAAAGAGAAAGATGCACAGAGACAAACAACCTTCACTTACTCAACGTAAAAGATAAAGTTTTTTTTGATAAAGTCCTCAAGCTAACATCTGAAAACTATCAAGATAGTGATTTCTCAGTCGACATACTGAAAAAACATTTGAACATTACTGAACGACAGCTCCAAAGGTATTTCAAAAGACTATTCCAAGCGCCACCTGCAACATTCATAAAAAGTTACAGGCTCGATAAAGCTAAAGAAATGCTTTTAAATGGTCACTCTATTGCAACAACTTATCAGAGCGTTGGTTTTAACTCCCAGAGCTATTTTAGCCACAGCTTTAAGTTATACTTCGGTAAATCTCCTAAGCATTTTATTGTCGAATAACTCGTAATTCTCATTCTAAGGCTCGAATGTCGGTTTACTTAATAAATAAGTCGCCTTTTTCAGTACAAATATTTTACATTTCTATTAAGCTAAAACCTAACGGAAACTCAATAGCAATAGGAATGCAAAAAATGAGCACCAATTTACTACAACTTCCACACGAGCTTAGTGACGCAAAATTGACGGCACTAACACTTATGATCGACAACCAAATAAACACCCTCCAAATCAAAGCTGATATATCTACGATTAGAGATACCAGTTTAAAAAAATACTTCTCAAGCCTAAGATCTCATTTTAAAAAATTTTCACTGCAGAAATTCCAAGAATTAAGCAATTAAATCATGCTAGGTAAGAATTCAAAAATAATCATTCTTGACGATGACCATACTATTGCAGAGCTTGCAGCTGAAATATTGACCGAGCTTGGCTTTGAGAATATTAATATTTATAACTCAATAGATTCATTTACAGAAAACATGCGTGTAGCAATAGCTGATTTATTCTTTTTGGATGTCAATTTAGATAAAGCGGATGGGTTAACGTTACTTAGTTGGATTAAAGCCAAGCAACCTAGCTCTAAAGTTGTTATGTTTTCCGGTGATACAAGGGAGCATCTTATAAAGGAAGCATATCAGCTCGGTGCCGAAGGTTTCTTATCTAAATATTGCCTCGATAAGAATATACGAAATTTACTCAACAGATGGAATGTTAATTACCCTTTAGCATAACTTACTCACATGAAAAATTTACTTCTTATAGATGATGATCAACAGTTCTCCCATTTCTTTGCTACGGCTACAAAAAGTATGGGAATGAATTGCAAAGTAATAAATGAATCAAAAAATATTATGCTTTTTGACCTAAAGCCAATCGAACATATTATTATTGATTTATTAATGCCTGAATATGATGGGTTACAAATATTACGTTTTCTCAAAGAAAAAGACTACCGAGGCCATATTTCTTTTACTTCAGGACAAGATATGTTACTACTGAAATCAGCACAAGAGCTATGTGAACTGCACCAGCTCCGCTTTCATTCTTTATTAAAGAAACCCTTTAGTTTATATGGTCTAGATGAATTATTTAATTTGGAGTCTTTCGTTAAGATCTCAGATGAAGAAAAACCCAAGGAAATAATCAACCAAGTAGAGTTCAGCGATACAGAATTAATGTCCCACCTCAAGATCGCTATTGAAACTTCAAGTTTAGATGTTTTCTTCCAACCACAAATAGAATTAAATACCAACAGAGTGAGTGGTTTTGAAGCATTAGCAAGATGGAAGTTAAATGGTACCTTCATTCCTCCGACACGCTTTATAGCAATAGCTGAAAAAGGAGGGATAATAAGTCAGCTCACTGCCATCATTATTGATAAAAGTTTACAACAGTTTTCTACTTTTGTGTCTTCGATAAAAAAATCGTGTTTATCTATTAACCTGTCTGCCCTTGAATTAAGCCAAAGCGATGTTCCTGATCTGTTGAAGCAGAAAGCTGCCGAATACAATATTGCCTCTAGTAGTATTACTCTTGAAATAACAGAAACCGTATTGCTAGAAAAAAACACTCTTTCGTTGGAAATCTTGACACGCCTCAGGCTAATGGGCTTTAAACTATCCATTGATGATTTTGGCACAGGTTACTCTTCAGTCAATATGCTAAAAAATGGGCCATTTACAGAGTTAAAAATAGACCGCACGTTTATTAGCTCCATGCACAATAGCAATCAAACACGGGTAATAGTCGAATCTATTATTGACATGGCGACACGGCTGAATTTAAGAATAGTTGCAGAAGGAGTTGAAGACAATGTCACAATAGATAGGTTGATCAGAATGGGATGCACAATTGCTCAAGGATATGTCTTTGCAAAGCCAATGGCAAAAAGTGAAATTTTAACTTGGCTCAATGATTGGCATAAAATTCATAATATCAGTCTTAAAAATGACAAGGTGCACTTTTTAAGAGGTCTGTTTAAATAACTCTCATGACAGATAATTTAATTGAAGCACTACCATTTAGCATATATTGGAAGGACACTTCACATAGATTTTTAGGCTGTAACGCCCGTTATTTGGCAGATATTGGTTTATTAGATAAAAAACTACTTATCAATAGAACAAGTGCTCAATTGCCAAAACATGCTAAAGATATCTACTGTAATATGGATGTAGAAAAACTAATTATTCAAAAAAAAACACCAAGACTGCAGTTGACTCGAAGTATTATATCTTCCTCTCAAAGAACAATTTATATAAAAGAAACATTACAAATCATAAACGATAGTGAGGGGAAGTTATCTGGCATTTTGTGTTGCTATGAGGAAATCTGTGAACTAGAGCATAAGTTTATGCAAGATCATAGATTAACGGAATATTCCCCACAAAGTACTAACCTAGACTATGTAACTTCGTTAGCGGCGAACCTTGCTCATGACTTTAATAATGCACTTGCTGTTATATCAGGCTACTCTCAGTTAATGCTACGAAATAGTCAGTTAGTGATCCATAAAGAAAAGTTTACTGACTATTTGAGTCGCATATCTATGGCAACTGATAAAATGATCGTGCTTACTGACAAGTTATTGCACTTTAGTCGTGCGCACATACCGCAATTAGAAAGACTCGAACTCTATAATTATATAAGAAAAAAGCTAGCAAATTATTCATCCACAATTGGCGTAGATATTAATGTGACTTTAGATAAAAGTGATAAATTTTGGGTTATGGCTGATGTTAAACAAATAGATGAAGTCCTTTTAAATCTGCTATCAAATGCGAAAGCTGCAATAATTGACTGCACTAAAGCAACACCGATCCACATCAATTTATCATTGGTAGCAATTGATACGATTAAATATGTTTGCTTATCGATAACTGACTCTGGTATCGGTATGTCTAAGGAGATTAGAGAAAAAATTTTCTATCCTTTATATACAACTAAACCTTATATTGGTGCTGGGTTCGGTTTGACAAATGTTTTAAACATCATTAACCAAAATAATGGCTACGTTATTGTTAATAGCGATGAAGGTCTTGGAACAGTGTTTAAAGTTCATTGGCCTTATGCTCACTAAATTTATGAGCTTGTAGCATAAAGCACCTTATAAAGTTACCCTAAGAGTAATGGGCTTGGAGTAGGTTAAGGCTTAATAATTAATTGTGTAAAACTGAGTGAATAATTAGATGAAACTAGAAATTTTCACATCCAATGCAGCCTTTGTCATAAACTCACCGGTAAAATTTTTGTGGCTAGTTTTATTACTATATATTTGTTAATTAGCAACTTTGGGCTCTAAAGCAACTGACTTGTAATCAGTAGGTCGCCAGTTCGACTCCGGCAGTCGGCACCATTCCTTCGTTGGAAGCAAGCAGCCCTAACTTCGGTTAGGGCTTTTTTGTATCTAACGATTGGTCGAATTCTATAATAAATTTCATTAGCACCAATAAACCCACTTACCCCGCCTATTCTGTACTCTATACGTGATTTTATTTATCTTACTAAGGAGTTATTAGGCGCGAAATTCACACCATTATCAATGCCCTGACTAGGGCACTAATTTAACCTAAGGTAAGATAATTTGGTTTGATTAATTTCTCGCTAAATATAAATTTTATTCGTTAATTTTTAACAAATTGATCGAAGAGATAAATTTTAAACCAGTCATACTTAATGCAAAAATAGCCGTTTATGGCAATTATCTATTTGCAAAATACTTTTCCTACTTTGCAAAAAAAAACATCTACTTTTCCTACTAAACTTATTAAGCTGTTGTTTATAAACACTAAAGCATGTTGGCTTGTTTTTTGCTCAAGCAGGTATAGGGGATTTTTACATAATTTACCGGAGAGACACATGAAAATTTTTTTACTCTTGTTTGTATTCTCTGCTTTTAATGTCGTAGGTGGAACATTTTTACTTAACGATTATAACCTTATAACGCTAGGTGACTTTAGCAGTAACTCTGAAGTGGAAGGTAAAACTTTTGTCGGCGGAGATTTAATTGGTAACCAAAGTCATAATTTTGGTATTAAACTAACATCCCCATACGATGGTCCAACCTCACAAGTTGCAGGTAATGTTGCAGTTGGTTCCCCCTTAAGTGTTAAAGGAGGGATGAAAGTTGGACTTAATAACAACGTACAGTGGGGTTCACAAACAAAGATAAATAATAGACATATTAATAATGTTGATTGGGTAGCAAGCTCTGATCTTGATTCAATTAGAGATTCATATGCGCTTGAATTAAAGAGCAACTCACAAGAGTTTAGAGATATGGCTAGCAATAGTAATGTTACCATTCCTTCGGGTCAGCCTAGTGGTTACAAGTTTAATGTGAATCAATCTCTAGGTTCGAATGATTATGCAGTATTTGATATTGGACAGTGGGGTCTTTTTAAAAATACTAAAGTACAGCAAATAGAAATGTTAGCAAATAATATAAGCTCTCTTGCTGGCATAATTATTAATATAGGAGGAGTTAATGCTAATTGGAGTAACAGTGGCAACATGGTAGGAAGTATTTTTACCTCGTTAGCGGGTCGTGAAAAAATACTGTGGAATTTTTATGAAGCAGAAACTATTCAACTCCACGCTCATAGCTTCATGGGCAGCATACTCGCTCCTTATGCTACGGTTACTTCGGCCAATCCGATAGAAGGCTCTTTGGGGGTATTATCGTTATTGACGACATCAGAAGTACACTTACCCAATTCAGTTATAGAGACCACAGTCATTTCCGTTCCAGAGCCTAATACAAAATATTTAATGGTAATAGCCCTATTTCTTATGTATTTACGCTTAAAATTATTTAGGGCAGTCTGTAAACATGAATAAGTGAGAGAAATTTAAGGTGGAGCGATTACTGAGCTTTAATTAATCTCTTCTTATAAGTATCTAGGAGAATAAATCAATGTTGAAAGCGAATAAAAAAGAGCTATTTTTTCAAGTGTGTGTGACCTATTTTTTGTTGCATATTTATTCCTTCTCTGTTTTAGGAGAAACTATAAATTCACATTATGAAAATGCGGTTGTTAGCTTTAAGGCGTCAGAATTTACTACAACCAAAATACATCTTAAAAACTCTTTTAGTGAACTACCTAACCATATGCCATCAAGGGTATTAAATGCACGATTATTAATTGCTTTAGGGAAAGCAGAAGAAGCAAAAATAGAGCTTAAAAAAGCACTAGATAGCGGAGCAGATCAGGTATATTTGGCTCCTTACTTAATGGACGCTATGCTTCTCCAAAGGAAGTTTGATGAAGTTTTAAGCTTTGTCGATAATCATCTGTACTTATACAATCAAAACATCAACAACACTTTTATGCTGTATCAAGCGCAAGCATTAATCGGGAAACATTTTTACAGTAAAGCAGACAGAGTTTTTTCAGAGATACTGCAAAATTCTCCCTCAGATATAAATGCCATCTTAGGTAGAGCTCAAGTTGCCTTAAAAAAAGGAAAACTTCTCCAGTCATTGGGCTTCATTAATGAAGCAATGAAAATTGATGATGATAATATTAAAGTACTGTTGATGAGCGCAGTGACAAATCAAATATCAGGAAAGTCTGATATTGCAAAAAATCATGTGCTAAGGGTGATACAAATAGATCCTAAAAATTCATCTGCCCGATTGATATATTCAGTACTACTATTTGAATCGGGTAAATTATTAGCTGCAAAAAATGAACTCAAACAAATATTAACTCTATTACCTAATGAACCCGGTGCTAATTTCATAAGTTACTTAACCAGTGTCTCTCTTGGAAGAAATAAAGAATCACAGAAGACGATTGCTCATTTGACCAATATATTGGATTCAATACCTGATGATGTTCAACATGATTTTCCAATATTTCTCTACTTATCAAGCCTAGTGAACTTTCAACAAGAACATTATTTTAAAGCTGAAAAAAATTTAGTGAGATACTTAAAGATCAATCAGGAAGATTATAATGCTAAGAAGTTACACGCTAAAATTTCCATAGCTCAGAAAAACTTTATCTTGGCTGAATCCATTTTAAGACAATTGGTTATATATGAAGCTACAGACATTGAAGTAATTGTGTTATATGGAAAAGTCCTATTGACACAGGGTAGATACAATAAAGCAAAGCGTTACTTTCAAAAGGCATTTGAAATACAACCTGAGCCAATAGAATCAACTGTGAATTTAGCGAAGTTGGACATTATAAACGGACACTACCACGATGTTATTTCAAAATTAAGTAAACATAAGCAATTGAATGAAAGTTCAGAGGCATTGTTGTTGCTAGCTAAAGCATACTTAGAAAATGATGAGCCAAACATCGCGTTAGTTCATATAAACACCTTACAATTAAAGCTACCATATGACTCATACATTCAACAACTTAAAGGCAGCGCGCTTGGCCTTTCAGGTGATATTACTAATGCAAAATTGAGTTTTCAGAAAGCTATTTTTTTGTCTCCTGAAAATAGCCAAGCTGTAATTCATTTAGCAAGAATAGATGTTCATCAAAATAAAATCGAAGATGCTATTTTAAAGTTGACAGAACAAAATAAAAAATTTGGGCAAAATAGTGCCATTTTAATCGAGCTAGGAGATGTTTACCTGCGCACTAAAAATATCGAGTCAGCAGAAAAAATGTATTTAAAAGCTTTATCAGTGAATTCTTCTAGTTATTTTGCCATGACACGATTGGTAACTTTATACCAAAAAAAGAAAAACATTAATGAAGCAATCAAAGTTACTGAAGATTATTTGGTAAAAAATAAAGAAAAAAAAGAGGCTTATGAGGTTGCTGGTGCTTTGTACTATAAAGATAAACAAACAAAAAAAGCGATTATGGCGTTAACTAAAGCAGTTAAATATAGTGTGGATAAAGAAATAAGTTTGCAGGCATTAGCAGAGCTTCAAGTGCGTTTAGGCCTTTTAGGGGAGGCTAAAAAAAATCTGGTCAAAGCACTTGCGTGGAATAATCAGTTTTTACCCGCTTACGATAAACTGATTGCAATTGTGATTTCAGAGAAAGACAAAGTACAAGCGTTGAAATTTATTCAACAGCGACAAAAAATCACGGGCCATGTGGCTCAAATAGATATATTTAATGGCGATCTATATAGCAAGCTTGATGAGCTTGAAAAAGCTACAAAACACTATCAATTGTCATTAGATAAAGAAGTGTCTCAGCAGGCTGTTATAGGCTTATATCGAATATATAAAAGACAAAAGGAAAATCATAAAATTGTAACGTTGCTTTCTTCTTGGTTAGAAAAAATGCCTGACGATCTTATCGTATCTATTGCTTTAGCTGAAACCTATCGGGATATGGGCCAAAATGAGTTTGCGGTAAATTTCTATTTAGCCTTATTGAATCGCTTTCCGAACAATCCAATATTATTCAATAATATCGCTTTAGCATATTTATCTGTAAAAAATATCAACAAAGCGTCAGAGCTAGCAAGTAAGGCTTATGATTTATTGCCTAGAAATGCCACTGTTGTAGATACAAAAGCATGGATAGAAATTAGCAGAGAAAATTACCAACAAGCATTAGAGCTTCTTAGGATAGCTTACACACTGGAACATAGTAACGCTGAAGTTAATTACCATCTTGCTATTGCTTTAGAAAATTTAGGCCGCAGAAAGGAAGCTTTTAGTTATCTTCAAACTGCAGTTCTTTCGAAAAAACACTTTCCAGACAAACAAGCCGCAATTTTATTGTTAAACCAGTGGGAGACTTTAAAAATTTAAGTAAGACAATGCTCAACTTAATTTTATCGGTTAGCTAAATACAGATTAAATTTAGTGAAAATATGTATTACTTGAATTGTGACACCTAAAAAGAACCCTAGTTAAGAATAAAACAAGAATTCTGTTTATTTATCGAATAGTGTTGCGTAAATAAAGTTTCATTATTGATATGGAACGTGTAGATGGCAACCATAACCAAGTCTAACCTACTGAGTATTAGTAATTATTTTATAAATTATTAATAAAATATTTTTATATAGGTTTTGAAATTAAAATAAGGTGGTTAATATGTTTTATAAAAATTTAGTAAATTTAATTTTTATCTTTATGTGCATATGCTCATTAGCAGCTAAAGGAAGTACATTTAATATTGAAATAGATGCAGACATGGATAATAGCACATTGCATGCGCTTTCTCTTAATGGAAATTTGGGCCCTGCGCAGGTTATGAGTTTTACAGGTCGTCATGTGGAAAATGATAACATTAGTCACTTTTATTGCGCGGAATTGACACAACCGATTGGTCCTGGTACATATGAGTTTACTCAAGTTGAGTTGTCTTCAATACATAATAAGTACCATAAAGCAGCTTGGTTGATGGATACATATTCTCATTACACAGGCACTCCGCAATCAGGGGCTGTACAATTAGCTATATGGGAGGCTATCCATGAATCGAGTGGGAATTTTGATTTGTACTCAGGTGCATTTATGTTATTGCATTCTTTTACTCTTGATTTTGCTGTAGAAATAGCCGATATAACGAGTACATTTTTGACTATGTATGATCCTAATAAGGATTTAAGCAACTATGTTGTTTACCAAAATCCAACACTCCAAGATAGCATTGGAGAGGAATTAGATATCACTGAAGTGCCAGAGCCTAGCACTTTTTTGTTGTATATTTTAGCAATTGGATTGTTATGGTTAAAAAAGGTGAATTTCAGAAGAAATATAATTGAAAAGTCAAAGTGAGAGTACTAACTCATTATTTTATCGATGGCTATGTTACCAGCCATCGAGATGACTTAAATATTTAGAAAATTCCATGCATTGGCTGCATATGTTAATGACAGTGCTCGTTGATACTGCTACTTTTCTAAAGTAGGATTGTATTATAACGCAAAAGGATTGGTATCAGCTCATAAACATTGAGCCCTCCAATGCATATTAGCCAAATGAACATCATTTGGAGTTTCTCCAAAATGAATCTGGATCCTGAGACTATCAAACAACTCAAATCATCAATAGAAAAATTAAAAATGATGATATCAAACGAATCAGCAACTAATATATGAGTACTTCGAATGAGATATACCTAGCGAATAGTTTATTAATATCAACTAAAATTATACGCTACACCCGCAGCTAGATGGCCCTACCAAAAGAAAAGTTATGACATTTAATATATAGGTAGCCAAATATTTTGTGGAATTAATCACGAAGAACTCAAAGTAGAGGTTAACTTGACTATTAACACAAAATTACTTTCTTTATAAGTCAATTTTAACGCGCTTGGGGCTAGCGAATATAGATAGATATTTTTTACTTGGGTTACAAAAAAGGTGTAATTTACTGGGTTAACACTATTTTTATCGTTGATTAATTAAAGACTTCAAAATTTAATTTTAATTTATAAGCAACAAATATAATAAAATCAAAAACATTATTATAAATATAGTAGTAAGGTAGGAAATTTATATATATCAAGAGTGCATGTATGAAGTTAAGTCGAATAACTAATGGCTTAATTTACGCTAAGTAACTGACTTGTAATCAGTAGGTCGCCAGTTCGACTCCGGCAGTCGGCACCATTCCTTCGTAGGAAGCAATAAGCCCTAACCTCGGTTAGGGCTTTTTTGTATCTAACTATTGGACGAATTCTATAATAGATTATATCACCACTAATAAACTCCTTTACCCCACCTATTTTGCACGCTATACGTGAATTAACCCTGTTGTATCAATATATTAATAGGCACGAAATACACACCGTTTTGAATTCCCCTGACTAGGGCACTAATTTTAATTAGGGTGAATTAGTTGATGGTGTAAATATCCGAACTGGGTATTAACACCAGTGATATCAGTCCGCTTACAGAGTTATATCTTTGATTTTGTTGGTGATATGCTTAATATATCTACACAATTAAGAGGTAATGCTAAGCTAACTTTTGTTCTACCCATAACAACAGATGTTTTAAAATGAAGAACAGCAACATCACTAAAAAAGAATAATTGAGTAAACTCTTCAAAATTATCCATATCTTTTGCTGTCACTATCAGTACGAAATCCGCTTCACCTGTAATGTAATAACACTGCTGGATATTATTATTGTTTTTTACTTTGTTTTTAAAATAATTGAAACAATCGTTATAACTTCTATTGAGTTGTACAGATATAATAAAGGTCATTGATTGGTTTACCGCATTAGGCGATATTATCGCTACTTCCTGAGCGATAACTTTATTATCTCTTAAGCGCTTTAAGTGTCGCTGTATACTTGCCGTCGATAAGCCTACTTCTTCAGAAAGGCGCTCAACAGAAGTTTTCACATCTATTTGCAGTAATTCCAATATTTTTAGATCTTGCTTACTTAATTTCATAATTTTATACACCCCAACAAGTATTGAAGCAACTCTATCAATATTTTATAAATATAACGAATATAAACTCATTTATCTCTAAATTAAGCGTGATATGTATCATAGGTGCTAGGTAAACTATCTATAGTTCACTAAATCATTAAGAAGGAATATCTACATGCCTGCAATACAAACTTTGTTTCCTCCAACAACTATAGCTATAAAAAACTCACAACCACAGATACAAGTATTAAATCCTGAAGACGGCAGTTTAGTCGGCACAGTAGTGAACAACTCTGTAAGTGAGGTTGACGCTATTATTCAGGCAGCAGTAATAGGGGCCCAAAAAGCTAAAAAGCTCTCTTCAAATACACGGATGTCTGTACTTAATGAAGTTGCTGCTGATTTAAGTAATCAAAAAGAATTGTTCGCTCAAATGATTGCACGTGAAGGTATTAAAACAATTAATGAAGCGCGAAAAGAAGTTTCTAGGTGCGTAGAAACTATTCGGATCAGCGCGGAAGAAGCGAGGCGTTTAACGGGAGAAACTATTGCTTTCGATCAAGCTCCTGGCTCTGAAAATAGGTTTGGATATTACCGTAGGATACCGCTTGGTGTTGTTGCAGCTATTACCCCCTTTAATGACCCTTTAAATTTAGTCGCTCATAAAATAGGTCCCGCCATAGCGGCAGGAAATTCAGTAATTCTTCTACCTCATCATGAGACGCCTCTTGTAGCAAAACTGCTTGTAGAACTATTTAATAAAACAAATTTACCTAAGGGAATCTTAAATTTGGTGACAGGATATGGCGTAGACATAGGCGATAAGATCGTATCAGATCCTCGCATTAATATGGTGTCATTTACTGGAGGAAAAAGTGTAGGAGAAAGAATTCTAAGTCACGTAGGTTTAAAGAAAATATCAATGGAACTTGGAAGTAACTGTCCAGTAGTAGTCATGAATGATGCAAATATAGAGATGGCAATGGAGGCATGTGTGAGTGGTGCTTTTTGGGCAGCAGGCCAAAACTGTTTACATGTTCAAAGAATTTACATTCAAGATGAATTATATGACCAGTTTGCTTCAGAATTTTGTTTTCGTGCAAGCAATATTTCTATGGGAGACAAACTATCAGAATCTACACAGATGGGGCCAATGATTAATAGTCGCGCTGCTCTTAAAGTTGAAGCGATGGTACAAGATGCGCTTGATAAAAATTCAACATTACTGTGTGGTGGGAAAAGACAGGGAAACTTTTTTCAACCTACTGTTTTTGCAAATGTAAGTAGTGACTGCTTAATTGCCAAAGAAGAAGTGTTCGGACCTATAACTGTGTTGTATCGATTTTCTGATAAAAAAGAGGCAATAGCCCAAGCAAATGATGTTGAATTTGGCTTACAAGCTGGAATATTTACCAATGATCTTGAATTAGCGTTTGAACTTGCAGATTCAATGGATTGTGGTGGCGTCATGATAAATGACAGCAGTGATTATCGCATTGATGCAATGCCATTTGGGGGAGTTAAAGGATCAGGTGTTGGCCGAGAAGGTGTTATGAATGCTGTTAAAGAAATGACCGACATAAAAACTTATTGTTTTAATTTACGAAAGTAACGCTATCAAACAATCATTCAACATTTTAAATAGTTAACTTAGGAAGAACATAATGAAAACATACACATTAGCAATAATCGGTTTTGGGAATGTAGGTCAAGGCCTAGCTAAAATTATTAGTGATAAAAAACAACTGTTAATAGAAAAGTTTGGTATTAATTTAAGCATAGTTGCGGTATGTGATCTATATAAAGGAAGTCTTTCTAACCCTAACGGTTTGGACCCTGAAGTTTTATTATCTGATCTAGAAAAACATGGCGATCTAAAAAGTACTTCTGCGCCAATCACTGGCTGGAATGCGACTGAAACGATTGATAAAAGTGGAGCTGATATTTTAGTAGAACTTGCTTTTACTGATCTACAAACAGGTGAACCCGCAGTAAGTCATATTAAACAGGCATTAAATAATGGTATGCATGTTTCTATGACTAATAAAGGACCCGTTGCCTTACATTTTCCTGAGCTTCGTAAAATAGCATTAAGCAATAATGTTCAAATTGGCATTGAGGGCACTGTAATGAGCGGAACTCCTTCGATAAACTTAGGTAATGAGATGTTGTTAGCTGCCGGAATAACAAAAATCCAAGGGATTCTTAATGGTACGACAAATTACATATTAGGTGAGATGTCTTCAGGTTCTGGGTATGAAGATGCTCTCAAACAGGCTCAAGAACTTGGTTATGCAGAAGCAGATCCTACAGGTGATGTTGAGGGTTATGATGCTGCTGCAAAAGTAGTTATTCTGGGAAATCTATTAATGGACTTATCTCTTACATTAGATGATATAGATCGTGAAGGTATTAGCCATATCACAAATAATGATATTGCTAACGCCACTTCTTTAAATAAGCATTGGAAATTAATTGGCACAGTTGAAAAGCATAACGATGGCTTCTTAGCATCAGTTAAACCTGAGATGATATCGAGTGAACATCCATTAGCATCAATTAAAGGCGCGACCAATGCTATTACCTATTCAACAGAATTACTCGGTGATATTACCTTAATTGGTCCAGGTGCTGGGCGCATGGAAACAGGATATGCTGTTATTGAAGATATACTTTCAATACATAAAAAATCACGCTAACAAATCACTAATGTGACAATGTTCAATAAATACTACAGATGGGCTATTATTATATTTCAACATATTATTCATCTAGTTAAGCTGCATTAATGGCGGCTTTAGTTAAACCAAGCCGATAACTTGTAATCAGTAGGTCGCCAGTTCGACTCCGGCAGTCGGCACCATTTATTCCGAAAGGAAGAAACGAAACCTTAACAGCAATGTAAAGGTTTTTTTTCGTCTGTAATTTGACGATTGAGATTGGCCGTAAATATTTGCTATATTGAATCAGTTGAGTAGATAAATAACTTTCCATTCATACAAAACTTCCCAAATAAAAAGTTTAAGATTTTTACGTTCAACCTCAACTTATATCCTTTCTTTTTTTGAACAAAAAACCATAAGGGTGTTTTAATATATTTACAGAACCCCGAACAATCATTAATGTTATAGTATAACAATTCTTTTACTTTTCTTAGAATTTCAGATTAAATGGTATGGCAAATAATAATAAATTTGGAATTAACCTAGGAAGAATGAACATGTTATATAAAAAAATGTTAAAGGCATTGTCCTTAACATCTTTACTGCTTGCCGGAACAGCTGCAGCTGATGAAGGTATGTGGCAACCACACCAATTACAAGAAATAAGTGGTAAGCTTAAAAAAGCAGGGCTAAAACTAGACCCTACGCAAATGGAAAATTTAGATCAATTTCCGATGAACGCAATTATTAGTCTTGGAGGTTGTACGGCTTCATTCTTATCTGAAAAAGGTTTAGTAGTCACTAACCATCACTGTGCCTATGGTTCAATTCAATACAATTCGACAGAAAAAGAAAACTTATTAAAACAAGGTTTTGTCGCAAAAAAAATGTCTGATGAACTACAAGCAGCGCCAGGCTCTCGTATTTACGTTACAGAGTCATTGACCAATGTCACAGATAAAGTGACAGGCTCTATTGCTAAGTCTGTTACTGGCAAAGATTATTTCAAAGCCATTGAGAAAAATGAAAAAGTATTAGTTCAGCAATGTGAAACATCACAAGACTATCGTTGTGAAGTTTACAGCTTTCACGGCGGCTTAGAATACTTCCTTATTAAACAACTCGCCATTCGAGACGTGCGTTTAGTTTATGCACCGCCTTCAAACATTGGTAAATTTGGTGGCGATACCGATAACTGGATGTGGCCACGTCACACTGGTGATTGGTCATTCTATCGTGCTTATGTCAACAAAGATGGTAAGCCAGCAGATTACGCTGCAGACAATGTACCGTTTGAACCTAAAACATTCTTAAAAGTAAATGCTAACGGTGTTGAAGAAAGTGACTATGTAATGGTTTTGGGCTACCCAGGTAGAACCAATCGTTACCGCAACGCACAAGAAGTTGAAAATCAATTTAACTTAGTCTATCCAACCGCTAAACGTTACCGTGAAGAATACATCGACGTTATCAAATCAACTGCCGAAGCGGGTAGTGAAGCTCGCATTAAGTATGAAAGTACGTTAGCTGGCTTAGCAAATTACGCTAAAAATTATGGCTCTATGATTGAAAGCTTCCATAAAGGCGATATGCTTTCACGTAAACAGCAAGAGCTAAAAGAATTACAAACTTGGATAAACGCTTCCAAAAAACGTAAACAAAAGTACGGTAAAACATTAACCGAACTCGATACATTAATTACTAAAGGGCAAGAAAATCAAGAGAGAGATCTCATCTTAGCCTACATTGGCCGCACTAACTTAATCGGCGTTTCAAAGCGTTTATACCGTTTAGCCAATGAAAAAAACAAACCTGGTACAGAGCGTAAGCAAGGTTATCAAGAACGTGACATGAACCGTTTCACGCAAGGCATGAAACGTGTAAACCGTCGTTACGATGCAAACGTAGATAAAGCAGTGTTAAGACACTTTATGGCGCAATATGCAGAGTTTCCACTTTCAGAGAGAAATACAACCTTTGATCAATTCTTTGGTTTAGACAAAACCTTCGACGCTAAAAAGCTCTCTGCTAAATTAGATAAAATGCACAGTGAAACACAGCTTGACGAAGAAAGTGTTCGCCTAGCATGGATGAACAAATCCGTTGAAGAATTTAAAAGTAGCAAAGACCCATACATTCAATTTGCCGTATCGCAATATGAAAATGACCAAAAACTTGAACAAGAAGCCGAAGATCTGGCCGGTAAATTGGCTCAAATTCGCCCACAATTTATGAAGGCGATGATTGCTTATAAGAAAAGTAAAGGTGAACCTGTTTATGCTGATGCAAACAGCTCTTTACGTATTACTTACGGTAATGTAAAAGGTTACTCGCCACAAGATGGTTTAACAGCGACACCTTTCACCACATTAGAAGGTATGTTAGCTAAGTATGTAGCAGGTGATCATGAATTCGATTTGTTTGAAAACATTCGCACTGCAATCGCTAAAAAAGACTTTGGCAATTATAAACGTGAAAGTTTAAATTCAGTACCCGTTAACTATTTATCTACACTTGATATTACCGGTGGTAACTCAGGCTCACCAACACTAAACGGCAATGGAGAATTTGTTGGCTTAGTTTTTGATGGTGTGTACGAATCAATCATTGGCGATTGGGATTACGATCCTAAATTTAAGCGTGCAATCCATACTAGCGTACCATTTATGCTTTGGACAATGGAGCACATTGACGGTGCTGGTAACATAGTTGATGAAATGACTATAGTGAAATAGTTCGTTTTAGACTTCAACAGTCGACACCATCCATTCCGCCAGGAAGGGACAAAACCTTAACAGCTATGTTAAGGTTTTTTTTCGTCTGCAATTTGTCGTTGTAAATTGGTCGTTTAAAATTTATCAATCTGAATTATTCTCATCTATCGAAACTGAACCTTTATCTTTTATGTATGACTTTCAAACTAATGTTTGAAAATTGAATTTCGAATGAATTAAAACTCGTGCGTCTGTCTATTTATTCTTTTACTATGTTCAGCGAAATTAAATTTATGCAGTACATATTTATCATAAAACTTCATCACATCAACGGACATATCCAAACAATACTACTCGCTGAGTATCCTGACAAGTTACTGCTGCTTGATGGATGTTGTCGCTCAGATATTACGCTGCTAAAACATTTCATTACGCAAACATTACAACGTGAGTTTGATGATTTATCTTTAGTGGTGGTAACACATATGCACCCTGATCATGCAGGAGCTGCAAACAAATTAAGAAAATTAACAGGGTGTAAAATTGTCACGGCTAATGTGAGCGGACAGTGGTACTCAGGCATAGATGGTCGGCTCATGCATCTAACAGACATAATGTTAGCTAGATGGGTCGCAAAACGCATGAAGAAACCCCGCCTTAATATGTGGTATTCAAGTCAGTTACAACCAGACTATAAGCTTAATGATGGCGAGCACTTACCGGGTTTTTCTGATTGGGTTGCTTTAGCGACTCAAGGTCACACAGATAGAGATTTGTCTTTACACCATTTACCAAGCAATAAGGTATATGTTGCCGACTTAATGGTAAAAGTTAAGAATAAATTCATTCCCCCTTTCCCCATTTTTTACCCAAATCGTTATCGTGCCTCTCTAGAAAAAATAAAAGTCCTAGCACCTAAAAGTGTAATTCTTGCTCATGGCGGTGAAGTAAATTTAAGCGAGAATGATTACAACCAGTTATTGGTACTTGCCCCTAAAATTCCAAAAACACATTGGCGTTCTATAAAGACCAAGTTTTTTCAGTCATTTAAATAAACCTACATCTGATATTTTTATTTTTTGATATGGCTGTTGAAATGTAATCTACTGTTTATTACGCGTGATAATTATTTTAAATTCTCATTTATATCTTGTCCAATCAATAAAAAAATAAAGCCTAACGATACTTTTATCATTAGGCTTTTTAAGAAACTTATTTACTTTAGTTTATTAAAATGGACCTGCCGTTAGTTCAGGTGTTTGCCAATAGCTTTTCCAAATACTATTGCCATGCAGATAATAAATGTCATCGCCGTGGAATATTGCTCGGTCATCCCATCCAGAATAATATGCCCCTTCAGAAGCATTTGTAGATTTTTTTAGTTTAACGCTACCCATTTCAACTAAGGTTGCATCTGTATCGTTACCGGTTACTTCAATAAGCTGTAGTGAGTTGTCAGGCGTCCAAGTGTTATACTCTTGCCCTGTTGCGTTATCAATAACAGTTTTTGATAACCATCTTTCTACAGGTAACCCAAAGCGATGGGTATTATCTTCAGTTTTTAAGTAGGTAAGCGCATGGTAATCAAACTCAACTGGCGTATAACCATTTTCATAAACAATAGATTTTATCTCAATAGGATCATTCATATTGCTCACATCGAATAAACTTATTTTAGCGCCTTCTATAATCGGTGTAATTTCATCGGCATTATTAACATTATCGTCTGTAAAGAAAAGCCTATTTGGATCAACGTTCTGACCAATACCTACAAGAAGGCTGTCTGATATAGGATGTAAGTATGATGAATAACCGGGAATTTCAAGTGCTCCGGTAATTTTTAATTGTTCATTATCAGATAGATCAATGACATACAGTGGGTCGGTATTCAAGAAAGTTACAATAAATGCTTTTTCCTCAAAAAAACGTACTGCCTTTATGTCTTCTTGCACTATACCCGCATCATTAAGCTTGCCAATTTTTTCTGGGAAAGTGTCATTGGGCAGCTGCGCAACAAGTGTTAATTCATTCCCTACTGGGCTTAAAACATTAAGGTAATGATCATAACCAATCCCAGGATCGCCTTTGGTAGTAACAACACGTAAGTCATCACCTTTTTCGCTAAACCTAAGGTTAGATAGTTGCCAGTTAAACCTGCCATCAAGTGCACCTGAAGCGACATAATTAATATCTTGCCCAGCAATTGAAAACTTATGAATAATCGATGTTTCAATCGTTTCATTATTTTGATACTGGTAATCTGTACCGTATAAATAGACAGAAGTTGGTGTGGCATAAAGACCAGAAACTTCGGTATTGATACAAATTGAAGAAATACTGTCTGGCTTTGTTAAATCTATCGTGGTTAATGTAACGATGCCATTAAAGCCATCTTTGTTTGTTGTTTCAGTGGGTAAAAAACAATTCTCTGATTCAACTAAATTCCTGCTGTTACCTTGTCCGTCGAATAATTTAGGAAGGAAGTTATTTATATTTGATAAAAATATTTTTTTATAATTATCTAATTTTTCAGTTTCAGTTTCTGCATAAGGAAGCTCTGAAATGAAAGGTGAGAAACTACTAACAATGTACAACACGTCGTCAACGCGTCGGCTATCAATAATTGAACCGTCCATTGTATAAGAAGTTTCAATGTTAGGTGCTACTTTATCAGTAACATCTAATAATGATAAATTAAACTGTTGTCCCACTGGGAATAACACACTATTAATGACGCTTGGCGTTACTGTGTCATCACTTATAGAAGAATTATAGACATCAGATAAAACAGCTAGTTTGTCATTATTCAAATACAAACTGTTGATTGAATAGGCATCTTCATTGACTACCGTTGTTGAAAGTTCTGTGACTTCACCTTGTGTATCTCGTTGTAAAATGCGTAACCAAGTTTGTGCTAAAGGAGCCGCCTCTTGAGTTCTGAAGCGTTGGTAATAATTTCTATTTGCGATATACATAAATTCGCCGTCATACTTTATTCGATCTCCTTCATCAACACCTTCTTCCTGAGTAATAGTAGTAGAATAACCTTGCTGTTGATTACTGCTACCAGTCGTTGCTGGGACTGGCGTTCCTGTATCACTCGCTGTATTTTCTAAAATACCATCCTGTTGAACACTACTGAGGTACATCCCGTTTTTCAAATGCTGTTCAAAGGCTGTGGCATTAACAGACTTTAATGGTGTCATTGCCATAGACATTTCATTAAGTTCAGGAACTTCTTTAAGGTTCTCTATTGAAACTTCGTTGTTCGAACCGCCGCCACAGCCTAAAAGTGGTAAAAATGAACTGAGTAGTATTATTTTTTTATTCAACATTTTTGCTCTCCATGTAATTAATGTACGATTATTTACGGTAAACAATACTCGCTTGATTTTTATATACTGTTGTCAAATGAAATCAAATGTAATTTGATGTAACTGAAGCTGGTAATCGTGTAAAGCAATGGTAAATTATGGTCACTGACTACTTCAGTAGACATGCACCAATAAGACTTAAAATAATTTAAGTTAACTAAGTAGATAAAACCTAAACGGAAATTTTTAATTGAAATATTACTTATTACTATTGTTAATGTTCAGCCAACTTTCAGTTGCTAATGATTGCGAGCAGATAAACGATAACTGTGCTGCAGTAGGTGAATGGAAATTTTCATTAGCTGTGGGAGCAGGCGTTTACACCAACCCTTTACACGGTGGTGATGATATTCCGCTGGTACTTATTCCGCAGATAAGTTACTACGGAGAAAAAATATTTTTTGAAAATAATGCCTTAGGCTATTCATTTTTTGAGAATGATCAACTTACCATAAGCGCAATCACTCAGCTAAATCATGAAAAAGCGTATTTCACGCGTTGGCATCCACAAAACATATTAATTGAGTCTGTTTCTTCAGGAGATGTCATAACGCCTAGTGAAGGTGACCCTGTCGACGAAGATAAATACGTAGAAGTTGATATTAAAGATGTTTCAAATCGACGCTGGGCTATTGATGCAGGTGTTCAATTTAATTGGTTCATTAATCAAACAACCGATCTTCAAGTACAGCTACTCCATGACATAAACAATGTTTACAACGGCTTAAATGGTCAAATAGAATTAACGCGGGTCATGAGAATAGAACCATTACCCAATACCTTAATGTCATTGAGCGTTGGAACAAATATTAATAGCAAAAACTTAGTTGATTACTACTACGGTATTTCACAAACATCAGAGTCGAGTGTTGATCTTGATTACCAAGGGAAATTAAGTATCAATCCTTACTTTCGTTTGGTATTGACGCATCAACTCTCAGAACGCTGGCGTGCAAAGCTGAATATTAAAAGAATATTTTTAGATGATGCGATGACTAATAGTCCATTAGTTAAAGATGATTATATTAATACCATCTTTGCGGGAGTCTCTTATGATTTCTAGCCGATGGAAAACCGTTGTTTATCTGCTTGTTGGTGGTTTAGTATTACAACCTCTGTCGGCGTCATCAACAAGCCAACTTATTATTAAACCTTCGGTATGTATGGTAAAGAAGCGAGGTGATAGCTGCAAAATGAAAGTGAACGTTATATGGCAAAATACACAGCCTATCGATGCTTGCTTATTCCAGAATGATTTACGTTTAAGGTGCTGGAAAGCAACATTTGATATTAATGAAAATCTCGAAATCTCACTTGATCAGGATATGAAATTCACTTTGAAAAATCGCGAAAAAATATTGGCCTACCAACATATAAAAGTTAATACGGCATTGCCCAAAAAGCTTCGTCGAAGGTTACGTGCAGATTGGAGCTTTTTTTAATGAATCATATATTGTTAGTGGAAGATGATTTACGTTTAGCACACCTTATTTCGAAATTTTTAGGGCAAAATGGCTTTCAAGTATCCATGCTTCATGAAGGTGATACTGTTGTTGATTTTATTAAAACTAACACACCTGATTTAATTATTTTAGATGTCATGTTACCTAAACTCGATGGCTTCGCGATATGTCGTAAAGTGAGAAACAGTTACGAGCACCCTATTATTTTTCTCACCGCTAAAGACAGCGACTTTGACCATGTACTCGGTTTGGAAATAGGTGCTGACGACTATATTATTAAACCGGTTGAACCTTATGTTTTATTGGCAAGAATAAATATGTTGCTGCGCAGGAAAAAACACAGTGTAAAAAAATCTGTTGAACACCTCGAGTTTGGCCAATTAAATATACATAAAGCTTCACGAAAAGTGTCATTATCATCAAAGCACGTTGAGCTTACAAGTCATGAATTTGAACTGTTATGGTTATTAGCAAGTAATGCGGGAGAACCGCAAAGTAGAGAGTATATTCATGAGAAAATGATCGACCGAGAATATGACGGCTTAGATAGAAGCGTTGATGTACGAATATCTCGATTACGTAAAAAGTTAGGCGACTGCACTAAAAACCCGAGTCGTATTATCACCGTTTGGGGCAAAGGTTATTTATTTAGCAGCAGTGCTTGGGAAGAACCTCATGCTTATTAGAATAATTATACGAGCAGAATTACTTTGAATCGCCTTTTCGTAAACTTATACCTTGTCATCATTCTAGGTTTATTATCTATTAACTGGTTGTCTGAACAGATTTGGCAACAGCTCATTGAATCAGAAGATCCTGAAAGTCAGCAGTTACATCATCTTGAACAAGTTGCAAAAATTTTGCCTTTGTTGCAAGGACAACAATCACAGTCAAAAGAATCAATTATAAATGAACTCAGTAAATCGCTTGATGTTCAAATTAAAATCGTGCCAATGAATGATTTTTACTGGCTTGAAGAACAAAAAGAAAAACTCATGTCCGGTCAAGTCCTGCGTAATTACGATGAACAAGACAATGTCATTTTTTATGTTAAGTTTTTGGCAAGTTCTACGATTTATCAATTAGGACCTGTTAATCAAAATGCTTCTTTAGAAACGCCCTATCAACATTTGAAATGGTTGTTTTTATTTGTTTCTTATTTATTATTGGGTGGCGTTATTGGACTGTGGACAAGGCCACTATGGCGAGACCTCAAACAGCTCAATAATATGGCAAGCGAAATAGCAAACGGTAATTTAGATGTAACTGTCTATGCTAATAAACACTCTCCAATTCAACAAATTGTCGTTACATTTAAAGACTTGGCTCATCGAATTATTCGTTTACTGTCGGATCAAAAGCAATTGGTCAATGCTGTATCTCATGAATTACGCACCCCTTTATCAAGACTTCGATTTTCGCTCGCGATGCTCGAAGGTGCGAACGAAGAACAACGTAAAGATATGGTGAAAGATGTTACTGAAATAGAAGCACTTATTGACGAAATGCTAAGTTATGCTCGATTAGAAAATATTAATCAAGATATCAAAAAGTCTTCAGTAGATTTAACATCACTTATAACGAATCAAATAGATAAATTAGTGCGTTCAAGTCATTTAGCCATTAAATGGAAAAAGCCTGAACCTTGCTTTTATCATTGCAATGAAGACTTAATCGAGCGTGCCATTCAAAATCTATCAACGAATGCTTTACGTTATGCAAAAGGTTGTGTTGAAATTAGTTTACTTATGACTCATAGCCACGTAAAAATAATTATTGAAGATGACGGGCAAGGTATAAACGAGCCGGATCGTGATAAAATTTTCGAGCCTTTTTTCAGATCAGAATCTCACCGAAATCGTACTGAAGATCAACACAAAGGCGGTTACGGATTAGGGCTAGCCATAGTTCAAAGAATTTGTGAATGGCACAAAGCCACCTGCACACTGAGCGAATCAAAACTAGGCGGATGCAAGTTTATAATTAACCTACCTAAAGATGAAATTCTATAACGAGCTATCCGATAAAATAAAATTAATTTACTTTAACCTTCCTCTTGTTCCTCTTTTTTCATTCTTAGCCATTTTATCAATAATCTTTTTTTCGATATCTATCTCTTGCCAGTGAGCAATATCTAACACTCGAAGGATAATGTCGGCTAATTCTTCTCCAAAAGCATCGGTTGGTTTTTCGTTTCGGCATTCATTAATAGCTTCTCCTACTTCTGAGGCCACTAGAGCAAGGGCTTCTAAAGTCGTTTTATTGTGCCAGCCCATTTCTTCAACCCAAAGGTAGTTCTTCTCAGCTATTTCATTAATATTCATTTTATTCACTCGCCCAGCCATTCTGATAACCGTTAGGATATAAGATTGCTTCGATAATGCAGGTTATTAATATAAAAGATATATAACATGAATAATTAAAAAAATACGCTTTTTAGAGACTATTTAGATCCGTTTTTATCTCTTGGAATATAAGCATAAGTTAATGGTTAGTTGTTATTTACAATAAAACTGTTTTTATATACAGTTCCATTGCATTTATATAAGTACAATTAAATTTAATAAAGTGAGTCTCCATGACAGAAGCGTTTAAAAATCTGTATAACGAAAAGTTTTATTTGGTTTTAGCAAGACACTTGAACAATTGCATAATCGACTTTAATGAAGACAAATTTATGCAATTAATCATGCCTGATAATTTCGAACAACTAGAGCTCAAACAGCGCATGACACATACCAAAGAGGTATTGCATCAATTTATGCCTAAAGACTTTACTCAAGCGACTGATGTGTTAGCTAAGTTGATTGATAGCTTAGTCGATGCTGGCATTAGTGAAGGCAGCGTTGAGTTTATGTTTTTACCTGAGTATATAGAAACGTATGGTATAGATGATTACCAAACATCTATTAAGGCATTTGAAAAAATCACCCAATTTACCAGCGCTGAATTTGCCGTCAGGCCCTTTTTAATAAAATACGGTCAGCAGATGCTTGAACAGATGTACTTATGGTGTAAGCATTCAAATTATTTGGTCAGGCGATTAGCCAGTGAAGGCTCAAGACCTCGATTACCTTGGGCGATAGACCTACGAATGTATAAAGATGACGCGACGTTATTATTGCCAATATTACATGCACTATTTAGTGATCCAACAGAAATTGTACGTAGAAGTGTCGCTAATAATCTCAATGATATTGCTAAAGATAACCCAGATATTGTTATTGAATTTGCTAAGCAGTACATCGGTGAAAGTGCACAATCAGACCGTACAATAAAACATGCCTGTCGCACGTTATTAAAACGAGCTTGCCCCGAAGCACTAGTTTTGTTTGGTTATGACAGTGCCGATATCGAGTTGGTTGATTTTAAAGTTCTAACAGAAAAAGTTACTATGGGTAGCCATGCTAACTTTTCTTTTTCAATAAAGAATAATTCGGCTGAGATAAAAAAATACGCGTTGAATACGGCTTATACTTCATGAAAAAAAATGGCCAGCTAACAAAAAAAGTATTTAAAATAAGTGAACGTTTATTGGCCGCCAATGAAATGCACCAAGTGCAGCGTAAACAAAGTTTTAAACCCATTAGTACCCGCGTATATCATGCTGGAATACATCAGGTATCAATAAGACTTAACGGTAAAGAATTTGAAGCCAAAAATTTCGAATTAGTCTCAATAAAATAGATTGGTACACAATAAAGCCTAGAAAATAGTACACATCGGAATGTACTGTGTTAACAAACCTCTATAGCGATTGATAATACAAATTGTCAATCGCGTTAAAGTTCAAAGCCTAAGAATAGTGAACGAAGTGATTTATATTCAACAACTTCTATCCCTCGATAAACGCGTTTAATCCATCCTTTATTTTCCCAAGATTTTAGAATTTTGTTGGTACTTTGTCTTGATATACCAATTAACGCCCCTAATTCTTGTTGGCTAATCATAACCCTATTACTTTCAAGAGAATCTAGCTCAGTTATAATATGTTTGCCTAGGCGCTGCTCTGGACTAAGTAACAAAAAATCATCAACCGCGGCAAACGCCTGACGGCAATGTTCACATAAAAGCATAACTAAAGCTTTATAAGCCTCAGGATGTTTTTCACAAACCTTAATAATAGATTCTTTAGGTAAAATCGCGATTTCAGATTGAATCGTAGTGAATGCGTCGTGAGTACGAACGCCACCATCAAGTATCGCTATTTCTCCAAACCATTTTACCGGATGTATCCGAGTAAATACTATTTCTTCACCTAAAGAAGTAGTTGCACTTATTCTTACCTCTCCACTGAGTACACCATAAAGCACACCCGCTAATTCGCCTTTAGTTTGTAAACATTGATTGGCTTTGTAGTTTCTAAAACGAACGGCAATTAATAACTCGTTGAGGGCTTCTGGCGGTAGTCCTGACATCCAAGTATTACTACTAAGGCTTTTTAACTTGTTTTCTCTGTCATCACTATTCATGGTAGAACAACATCTTATGGCTAGAAAAACCTTATATTAACTAAATGTAAAGAGGTTGACAATTCGGGTTATGTTAATGGCATATAGTCTTTAATCTAACTAGGAGAGTCTCAAATAATGAAAACTACAACTATCACCTCAAACAGCAATGACGTTAAGCAACAAGTATCAGCAGAAGAATGGGCAATGAGAGTTAACTTGGCTGCAGCTTACCGCTTAATAGCTACTTATGGATGGGATGATTTAATATTTACCCATATATCAGCCCGAGTACCTGGTACAGAAGATGAATTTTTAATCAATCCTTTTGGCTTAATGTTTGACGAAGTGACCGCCTCAAGCCTTATTAAGATTAATGACAAGGGTGAAAAGGTCATGCAAACACCTTATCCAGTAAACCCTGCAGGTTTTACCATTCACTCGGCGGTGCATCAAGTGAGACACGATGCGGGTTGTGTTATTCATCTACATACAGTGAATGGAACTGCTGTATCAACGGATCCAAGAGGACTACTCCCACTTAACCAAACGGCTCTTCTGGTGCGTGATGACGTCGCCTATCATGATTTTGAAGGTGTAGCGGTTGATTTAGATGAACGACCTCGATTACAAAAAGATCTGGGTGACAAGAATATTATGCTACTACGTAATCATGGAACGCTTGCATTAGGCGCTACTGTTGCAGAGGCATTTATGCGAATTTACTTCATTGAACGAGCTTGTGAAATGCAAGTTGCAACACTTAGCTCAACGGGTGGAACATACTACCCCACGGATGAAAACGTTCAAGAAAAAGTAGCTGAACTAGGGCGCGATGAGGAAATGGCTAAACAAGGAGCAAATATGCTCGCATGGCCAGCGTTACTTCGACGCCTTGATCGTATCGATACTTCTTATCAAGATTAAATTAGCAATAAATTAGGAACAAATTTATGACTCAACACCAATCGATAAAGGTAACTGAATACCAAAGCTTTAAGGAGTTTTATCCCTTTTACCTTTCTCAACATAACAACTCTGTGTGCCGGTTATTGCATTTCATTGGTTCACTTGTTGTACTTGCTATTTTAGCCTCGGTAGTTATATCAGGTAGTTTCAAATGGCTTGTCGCATTACCAGTGGCGGGATATGGTTTCGCTTGGGTCGGTCATTTTATTTTTGAGAAAAACAGGCCTGCAACTTTTACTTACCCTCTTTATAGTTTCGCTGGTGATTGGTTAATGTTTTGGGAAATTTTGACGGGTAAAATTTCATTCAAACAATAAATATGTATATTCGTTATTAGATAAAGGTCAAACCTATTTATCGATATGATGATCATAAACGATTATTAGGTCTAGAATATGCGATATGAGTGTTGAGCGTCGCTTTAGTTAACAAATAGTTTATTGAACATCGCAATAAAATATTTGATAGTTAGTTTTTAATTTTATATATTTTTATAGTTTATTTTGAGGTTTGATGATTATGATTGCCTTTTATCTAGAATACGAATATTGGTTTGCGGCAACACAGCTATTTCTTGCGATGCTAGGCATGGGTGCAACGCTTGCGCCAAAAGACTTTCATGAAGTTATACGAGAGCCTAAAGCTGTGTCTATTGGCATCATTATGCAGCTCATCATAGTCCCCTTATTAGCTTTGTTACTGATAATAATTGCTGGTTTTCCTCCGGCGATTATTGTTGGTGTAGCCTTAATAGCAGCCATTCCTGGCGGCACGACTTCTAATGTATTTGTCCATTTGGCAAAGGGAAATACGCCCCTGTCGATAACAATAACAGCAATTACTACTCTAGCGTGCTTACTGACAACACCGTATTTATTAGAATTATTGATTGCCGAGTATATGCCACAAGATTTCATTATGCCTTTCGCTCAAATAGCTTTTGAAATAACGGTTTGTTTACTCGTTCCCCTATTATTGGGCATGCTTGTTTTTCGATTTTCATCTCATAACGCTGCGACTTTTTCTACTTGGTGTGTCAGATTGACATTATTAGTCATTGTTTTTATCGTATTGGGATCAATTGGAGCGGGACGTCTAAATTTGGAAATGTTTGGAACCGACAATTTATTGCGAATGATAGGATTTTTTCTTTTACTCGCTGTTGTGGCAAATTTATTACCTAGAGTAATGGGGCTAAATCGAGAAGATCGTATTGCTATTGAGATGGAAGTCGTTGTACGTAATATCAATTTAGGCCTATTGTTAAACGTTTCACTTTTCCCTGCGTCAAATCCAGCACTCGCACCAATAGGCAATATAGTGCTGTTCTGTCTATTATTATTTGGTTCTTTGCAAATGCTATTAGGCGCTGTACTAGTGGGGAATGGAAGAAGAACAAAACAGTAAATAAATAATGCTATTTTCTGAATATTGTAAATATTAAGCTGGCTACAAAAAACATAATAAATCAAAGAGATTAAATAAAATGGCGATAGAAAAATGATTTTTGAATCTTGGAAAGAAACAGGCCAGCACTTTCAATATAAGAATTACCCAATATTTTATCAAGACTCAAAAGTAGGCGAAAAGGTATTATTATGTATTCATGGCTTTCCAACGGCATCTTGGGATTGGAAGAGTTTGTGGCCAGAACTTACAAAAGAGTTCCGTGTTGTTACGTTAGATATGATCGGCTTTGGACTTTCAGCTAAACCTAAAAATTACAATTATTCTATTTTAGATCAAGCTAACCTTTGCGAGTCATTTCTAAAACATCTAAATATTAGTTCGTTCCATATTTTAGCTCATGATTATGGGGATACTGTCGCACAAGAGCTATTGGCTCGACATGAAGAGCGAAAAGATAATCAAGCCAATGTGCTAGAAATTTTATCTATTTGTCTATTAAACGGAGGGCTATTCCCCGAAGTCCATACAGCTAGGCCGATACAAAAATTACTTAACAGTCCCGTGGGCTACATAATAAGTCGGCTATTAAATGAGTCCTCTTTCAATAAAAGCTTTTCAGCTGTGTTTGGGAAAGAGACAAAACCGAATCCTGAAGAATTAAGCGAGTTTTGGCAACTTATTGATCATGAAAAAGGGCAATATATTTCCCATAAAATAATACGGTATATCAATGAGCGTAAACAATATCGTGAGCGTTGGGTAACGCCACTTCAACAAACATCTGTTCCTGTTCGTTTAATCAATGGCGTTGACGATCCAATTTCAGGAATACATATGGCCGAAAGATATATGGAAATAATTCCAAATCCTGATGTTGTGCTTTTAGAAAATGTTGCACATTACCCACAGGTTGAAGCACCTGAAAGAGTATTTTCTGCATTTACAGAATTTCATAACGCTCAAAAGCTTAAGTAGTACCAAATCCATTAAGTTTCTGCTCACACAGATCTGAGTAGGAAGTAACTTATTGGAATTAGTATAATGAACGTTATAGGCTGTTTACTAGCTGAATAATGCTTTCAACTCAGGAATACATGAACCGCAATTAGTTCCGCATTTCAGTGTGTTACCTAAGCTTCCCACCGATTTACACTGCCCTGATTTAATCGCTTCTTTTATGGTTTTTTCACCAATTTGAAAGCACGAACAAATTATAGCGCCCACATCGTTTTTACCGTCACTATCAAGACCTGACATAAGCTTAAAGCGAGTTTTAACATCATGTGTTTTATTTAACTGTTCTTCAATAAAACGGGTATTAAATGTTAGCGCTAAATTGGTACTCGCCGCAAAAAAACAATGCAAAGTATTATCAATAAAACCCGCGATACGTAATACATTTTTCTGATCATCTTTTAAGACTAACCAATCATCTATTTGTGGGTATAAATTCGCTAATAACGTTTCATCATCGCCTAATGTTTGTTGGTCAGATAATAAATATTTATGACCTTGCTCAAGCTGAATTTTACTCCAATAATGAGTTGGGCATTTAACAGCTTGTGAAGAAATTAAGTAGCCAGACCAAACTGAATTAAACGGCTTAATATTAACGGGGCTGTGCTTAAACTCGGGCTGTCCACAAATAGGGTCTGTAATTGGGTTCACAAGTGCAGAAGCACGTGCTGACGCTGAAAAATTATCGTTCCAGTGAATAGGTACAAATATTTCACCGGTACGTTGTTCATGTGTAATGTTCACTCGGCCAATAAATTCAGCGCCTAAATTGGAAAGTACAGCGAGTTGCTTGTCTTCTAATTTAAAACGTATTGCGTCTTCAGGGTTTACTGCAATAGTAGGCTCGTCAGAGTGCGTCATTAATTTAGCGACACGACCCGTGCGAGTCATGGTATGCCATTGGTCACGAATTCGCCCCGAGTTCATCACTACTTGATTGTTATCAGGTAATATTCGGGGGAATTCTGCAATAATCGGAATGAAGTTAGCTTTTTGATTTTTGGTGGCAAAAACACCATCCGTAAATATGCGTTTTACTCCGTTTGGATTCGCCGTATTAATTGGCCATTTTGTCGGTATAAAATTTTCATAATCTGTTTGAGAAATATTCGCTAAGGCTGAAATATCGAAAACACGATAAATATCATTTTCACCTTTTTTGTCAGCGTAAGGGTGACTGTTTTCAAAACCAGATAACGCGGCATGCTCTCTGAATATATCAACCGGATGTTGATAATCAAAAGCTTCTTTAAAACCTAATGCATGTGCGACGTCTGTAATAATTTGCCAATCATTCTTCGCTTCACCGGGGGCTTTAATCATACTTTTATGTACAGAAATGGTACGGTCTGAATTAGTGACAGCACCTTGTTTCTCGCCCCATGTACTTGCGGGTAAAACAACATCTGCATAACTTAGCGTGTCGGTATTTTCATAACATTCACTCACGACAACCATAGGGCATTTTTCTAATGCACGTTTAACAAGATTGGCATTTGGCATACTTACTACAGGATTCGTTGCCATGATCCAAATGGCTTTAATCTTGCCTGACTCAACCGCGTCAAACATATCTACTGCTTTTAGGCCTTGTTTAGTAGCAATATTAGGGGCTTGCCAAAAACGTTTAACGAGTGCTATTTCATTGGCGTCTTCAAAATGTAAATGCGCGGCAAGTTGCGTTGATAACCCCCCTACTTCACGCCCGCCCATAGCATTGGGTTGTCCGGTAATTGAAAAGGCACCTGCGCCTTCTCGGCCTATTTTTCCTGTTGCTAAATGACAATTAATAATCGCATTGCCTTTATCAACACCTGTTGATGATTGATTAATACCTTGCGAGAAGAAAGTGATCACCTTGTCAGTTTCAGCAAATATTTGATAACTCTCAAGTAATAATGAAAGCTCAATATCACAAGCAGTTGCTACAGCTGCAATATCAGTAAACTGGCTTTGCGCCGTTTCAAGTGTTTGGTCGAACCCTTGACAATGTTTGGCGATGTAGTCGTTATCGAGCTTACCTTGCTCGGCTAAATACATTAATAAACCGTTATAAAAATAAGCATCACTGCCGGGTTTTATCGCTAAATATAAATCAGCATCTTTAGCTGAGGCGGTTTTTCGTGGGTCTATAACGACTATTTTCCGTGTTGGATTTTCTTCTCGTACTTTAATCATACGCTGATAAACAATAGGATGTGCGTATGCTGGATTAGCACCAATAATAAAAATAGCATCGGCTGATTCTAAATCTTCATAACAACCTGCAACAACATCCTCTCCAAAGGCACGTTTGTGCGCAGTGCTTGCAGATGCCATACATAAACGAGAGTTTGTATCAACGTTACCTGAGCCAATAAAACCCTTCATCAGTTTATTCGCGACATAATAATCTTCAGTAAGTAGTTGACCAGATAAATAAAACGCCACCGAATCAGGACCATATTTCTCGATGGTTTCCTGAAAGTGTTTAGCAACTGTTGATGTTGCTTCATCCCAACTTACGTTTTCACCATGAACACGCGGTTTTAAAATACGGTTTTGATGGCCTTGCGTTTCATGGAGTGAAGATCCTTTAACGCACAAGCGCCCTAAATTAGCAGGATGCTCTACATTACCTTTCACAGTTATGATTTTGTCGTTTTCAACGGTAGCTTCAATGCCACAGCCAACACCACAATATGGGCAATTTGTTTTATAATTTACTTGTTTGCTTGCTGAAGCGGGAAATTGTTTATCGGTAAAAATAATATCTTGGGTCATGGAATTCTCAAACGTTTACTGACGATAACAAGCATTTAACTCACGATTGCTATCAATAGTTAATGGCTCGTTGATAAAGCTTTAAAGCTATTTGAACAAGGAAAAGTCAACGTTAAGCTGCATTTACTTGTTGTTCATTTTCTAAGGTAGTTATAAATTCATCGCCAATTAATAACTCAGGCATCATATAATTCACGGCAGTTTGTTGTTGCATCAACTCAAAGTAAGCCATACCAGAGCTAACATCACCAAATAAAACAACACCGCTTATTTTCCCGTTCTTAGTAATGATTTTGCGATAGATAAGTGCTTTTTTATCTAACAAGGTAAAACATTGACTACCTTCTGAAGCTTCAACATCGCCAGCTGAAAATAGTTGCACGCCTGAAACTTTCAATTTTGTTGGTACGGGCGCGTTTTGAAATGGTTTTTTCACGTTATTACATAATCGTTCAGCAAGCGTAATGCATTGGCTCCAAATAGGATCAACCAAACCAAAAGTGGCGCGGTTATGTTCACAGCACTCACCTAACGCGCTTATTGAAGCATCGCTAGTTTGCATATAATCGTTGACTAAAATAGCGCGTTCAACATCAATACTAGCTGTTTCTGCTAATTCTTTGTTTGGGGTAATACCTGTTGCGATAACAGCCATTTGGGCGCTAATAAATTCACCACTCGTTAATGTAACACCTGATAATATTTTTTGATTTCCTGCTAGGTTACACTCAACCATGTGCTCAAAAGAGGCCACTTCATGACCTAAAGCAAAGGTAATGTTTTTTTGCTCCATGATGCTTTGCAACATATTGCCTGAGACTTTATCAAGCTGTCGGTTCAGCAACCATTTATTGCGGTGAATTAAGGTTACATCAACACCGCTAATGGCTAATCCATAAGCCGCTTCTAAACCTAATAGGCCACCACCAATAACAATGGCTTGTTTTGAGCCTACATTTTCTTGGTTGGCAAAGGCTTGAATTTTTTGTGTGTCTGCGATATCACGAAAGTTGAATATACCTTCAATATCTTGGTTTTTAGCGGGTATTGTTGCTGTACGAGAACCTGTAGCGATGATGAGTTCGTCGTAATTAATATGTACCAATGAGGCTAATTCAACAACCTTTGTCTCTTTGTTTATGTGAGTAACTAAGCTACCGCTGAGGAAGTTAATATCGTGATCTTTGTACCATGCTGGTGGTTTTTGCATAATACTGTCAATTGTTGCATCACCCGCTAAAACAGCTGATAACATAATACGATTGTAACTACCGAAGTGCTCTTTACCGATAACAGTAATTTGATACTTGTTTGGTGTGCGCTTAATAATTTCATCTAACAGTCGGCCTGTCGCCATTCCATTACCTATGATCACCAATGATGGCTTGATCTGAGAAACCGATTCAAAATACGGTTCTGTTAACATGCCTTCTGCTGGACTTAAGGGATTAGTCATTATACTGCTCACGTCTGTGATAAATATGTTATTTACGCATGTGAGCGTGTTACCCACATCAAAAATTAACCTTATATCTGACTAAGAGCATGTAACGTGCCATGTACTTTTCATACAAAAACAAAAATTTATCTAATTGTAAATAAAGGAATTAATTTAATAACCTATCAAAATTTGAAAGTGTAGTACTTGTTTTAGATGAATAATTGCACTGATGTGGTGCTTTGTTGAATCGTTGTGTTCATAAAATGGTGAATAAATCATTCTGTTATTATTTATTCTTTTTCGTCTGCACCCAATCTGTGCGTAATAGTCCCTGTGTTGTGCACGAAAATATCCCCTTCAACTATCGAAAAACAAATAATACCATTAAAAACAAAGAGATAATTAACTTCACGATAATGGCATTACATTTGCTCTGCACAACTCAATCGAATTATTCATATTAACTAAGCAGTGTCGCTTACTTAATAGAAAACAAAGAATTTAGGAATTGTTGTATGAGCGGTCAAGAAAATCTCAATATATTTTCATTTAAAGGCAAGATGAAAGCCTTACATATGAGTTGGATAGCATTTTTTATCACCTTTGCTGTTTGGTTTAACTTTGCTCCCTTGGTGTCAGTGATTGCAGACTCATTAGGATTAACGAAAGCTGAAATAAAAACATTAATGCTATTAAACGTCGCATTGACAATACCCGCGCGCGTTATCATTGGTATGCTCACCGATAAATACGGCCCTCGCTTAACATTCGCCGTTTTACTTGCTGTATGTAGTATTCCTTGTTTTATGTTTGCTCTTGCAGACACGTTTGAACAAGCGGCACTATCCCGCTTCTTAATAGGTTTTATCGGTGCCGGTTTTGTTATTGGTATTCGAATGGTCTCTGAATGGTTCCCCGCTAACGAATTAGGAACCGCTGAGGGTATTTATGGTGGTTGGGGTAACTTTGGTTCTGCTGCTGCTGCCATATCACTTCCCACACTTGCGTTAGCATTTGGTGGTGAAGACGGTTGGAGATACGCCGTTGCCTTTACAGGAGCATTAAGCCTTATTTTCAGTGTTATCTGGTATCAAAACGTAACCGATACACCTAAAGGTTCAACTTACTTTAAGCCTAAGCAAACAGGTGCAATGGAAGTTACGTCAACAGGCGATTTTTTCTTATTACTCATTATGAAAATACCAATGTATGGTGCCTTGGCACTATTAACATGGAAACTATCACCTTCAGGCGTCAGTTTATTAACAGAACAAAGTTCGGTAATTGCTTATGTAAGTTTAGTGGTTTTATTTGCTATTGAATTAAAACAAACGATTAAAGTAAACGGTCATTTGTTTTCAAAACCCGTTGAAGAGATTCATCGTTATAAGTTTAGACAAGTAGCGGTGTTAAATGTGCTTTACTTTGCGACTTTCGGTTCAGAATTAGCGGTTGTTTCAATGTTACCGTTATTCTTCGCTGAAACGTTCGAATTAAGCATGGTTTACGCAGCGATGTTAGCGTCGACCTATGCATTTATGAACTTAATGTCTCGCCCTGGTGGCGGTTGGTTATCAGACAAATTTGGCCGTAAAAAAACCTTATTAATTTTAACTGCCGGTTTAGCCGCTGGTTATTTTGCTATGTCAGAAATTACAGGAGAATGGCCGTTAGCCTTAGCGGTAGTCACAGCCATGGCTTGTTCATTCTTCGTGCAAGCGGGTGAAGGTGCAGTATTTGCAGCAGTGCCATTAATTAAGCGTCGCTTAACCGGACAAATTGCCGGGATGACAGGCGCTTACGGTAACGTAGGTGCAGTTGTTTATTTAACCGTATTAACCATGGTTGATTATTCAACATTCTTTATGGTGATTGCCGCGACTGCTGTGATAGGCTTTGTTACATTACTCTTTATGGAAGAGCCAAAAGGCACAATGACAGAAGTACGTGAAGATGGCACAGTAGAATTAATACATGTTGGTCACTAAGCTAGCATGACTGCCATAAGTGACATGAGTGACGAAAAGCAAACGCCACAAAGCACGGTTGTAGACTTACAATTGTGTTTCGGCGGATTTTCTTATAAAGGTTTAAAAGCAGAAAACCAAGACGCTTTCGCTGCCATTGTGCCGAATAAACGTGAATTACGCGCTAAAGGCGCAGTTGTTGCCATTGCTGATGGCGTATCGAGCGCGAGTAAATCTGCTGAAGCTTCACAACTTGCGGTCACGCAATTTATTCAAGAATATCTCGCAACGCCTGAAACATGGTCAACACAAAAATCTGCCGCTAAAGTATTAACCAGTTTAAATAATTGGCTGTATTCGCAAAGCGGATTCGTTGATGATCTCGTCTATCAAGACTCACCTCAATGGCTAACGACCTTTTCAGCGCTTATTGCTAAATCAACCACGGGTTATATCTTTCATGTTGGTGATACCCGCATAACAAAATATCGCCATCAACAATTAGAAGTGGTTACACGTGCTCACAATCGTAAACAAATAGGGCAACAGGACTTATTAACACGCGCACTAGGTGCCGATAGTCATTTAGAAGTTGATGTTTATCAAGTTGATTTGCAGGTACGAGATTTATTCATGCTAAGTTGTGATGGTATTCATGACTTTATAACGAAACCTATTTTTAAAACACTGTTTGATACCTTACCCTTATCACCAAATAAGTCAGACTTAGAAACGCTCTCTAAAAAAATTGTTGCAACGGCACTTGAACGCGGGAGTGATGACAACGTTACGTGTTTACTGGTATATATTGACGCAATCCCCAATCGTAAACTGGCTGAAATTGAACGTGATTTAAGTGCTAAAGCGATCCCGCCGGCATTAAAAGTTGGGCAGAAACTTGATGGCTACCTCGTTAAAAAAGTGATCCACGCGAGTATTCGTTCACATTTGTATTTAGTTATAGACATTAAGACAGATGAACCTTGTGTATTAAAAGCACCTTCAGCTAATTTCTCAGACGACGCGATTTATTTGCAAGGTTTTATGCGTGAAGCTTGGGTTGGAGAGCGTATTAAGCACGTTAACGTAATGCGTGTATTACCCGGAAAAAAAGACAGCCAATTTTTATATCATGTATGTGAATACATTAAAGGACAAACTTTAGGTGAATGGTTACATGACAACCCTAAACCTAGCATTTCACAAGTTCGAGATATTATAAAACAAGTGATCGGCGCATTACGATCATTTCAACGCTTAGATTTAGTGCATCGCGACCTAAAACCCGACAACATTATGATCGATGAATATGGTCAAATTAAATTGATTGACTATGGCACAGTATTTGTTGCTTCACTGGATGAAAACCAAGAAACAATTAAAGAAGAAGTACCGCAAGGTTCTTTAAATTATATTGCGCCAGAAACCTTATTAAACATGAATGCTGACTCTCAAAGTGACCTATTTTCATTAGGAGTTATCTGTTATGAAATGCTTTCAGGTGAGCTGCCATACAAACCCATGCAGCGAGCTGAAGTGACCATTAAAAATTATAACGAGATGCAATATCGCCCCATTAAACTGTTTCGACCCGAGTTGCCCTTGTGGTTAGATTTAAGCCTTCAAAAAGCAACCGCTGCAGACCCAAAGCAGCGTTATCGAGCCTTTTCAGAATTCTTTGCCGATTTAAGTAAACCTAGTTCGTCTGCCGTTGAAGAATACAAAAATCAACCCTTGTTACAGCGCGATCCGGTATTGTTCTGGCAATCGGTATCGGCGCTATTATTTATTGGTCTCGTGGTTTCTTTAGTTAATTAACCTGTTACACGTTAACTTTGTTGATCCATAAGCTTGCCGTTTATCATTATGACGCACACCCGTGGTGCGTTAGTTTCTACACTGTAGTGCAACCACTTTAACCCTACCGATACCAAGCAACCTATCCCATTGAATTTATTAATAAAAGTTATTGGTTCGTTTATTGCTAAGTAAAGATCATTACCTAGTTCCGCTAATTCAGCGGTAGTTTAAAGAAGTAGGATTGTAAAAATGAGTACACAACCTCAAAAAATCGTCGTCGTTGGCAATGGCATGGTTGGCCATCACTTTGTTGATGAAATGGCAAAACATGCAGGCTATGAAATTACCGTACTATCCGCTGAAGATCGTTTAGCTTATGACCGTGTTCACTTATCAGAATATTTTTCTGGGAAAACGGCTGATGATTTAGCAATGACCACCCCAGCATACTACAACGAAATTGGTGTTAAATTTTTCACTAACGCAAAAGTGATTAACATTGATAAAGCAGCAAAAATAGTGACCTCTGAAACAGGCGAAACTTACGCTTACGACAAACTAGTTATGGCAACTGGTTCATACCCTTTTGTTCCACCTATTCCAGGTAAAGAGCGTGACCATTGTTTAGTTTACCGCACTATTCAAGATTTAGAAGACATTCAAGCATCAGCTAAAGCCGGTAAAGTCGGTGTTGTTGTTGGTGGTGGTTTATTAGGATTGGAAGCTGCTAACGCACTTAAAGAATTAGGCCTACAAACGCACGTTGTAGAATTTGCTCCACAATTGATGGGCGTTCAATTAGACAAAGATGGTGGCGCTTTATTGCGTTCAATGATCGAAGGTATTGGCGTTCAAGTACATACACAAAAAGCCACTAATGAAATTGTAGATGGCGAAGAATGTGTTCACCGTATGAATTTTGCTGATGGTTCGCATTTAGAGACTGACGTTATTTTATTCTCAGCCGGTATTCGTCCATACGATAACCTAGCACGCGAATTTGATTTAGCGGTGGGTGAACGTGGTGGCATTGTTGTTGACAACAATTGTAAAACCTCTGACGAAAACATTTACGCCATTGGTGAGTGTGCTTTATGGAATAACTTCATCTTCGGTTTAGTCGCACCGGGTTACACCATGGCTAAGGTTACTGCTGATAATATTATTGGTGGTGAGCAACAATTCACTGGTGCTGATATGAGTACTAAGTTGAAGTTAATGGGCATGGACGTAGGTTCAATCGGCGATGCACATGCACGTACTGAAGGCTGTAAAAGCTACGTTTATTCAAACCAACCTGATCAAATTTATAAAAAAATAGTGGTCAGTGCAGACGGTAAAGAATTATTAGGAGCAGTTTTAGTCGGTGATACCAGCGAATACGACTCACTATTACAATACGCATTAAATGGCATTGAATTACCTGAAAATCCTGATGGATTAATTTTACCCAGTGCAGGCGAAAAACCAACATTAGGTGTAGACGCTTTACCCGATACTGCCACTATTTGTTCATGTTTGAACGTTACCAAAGGCGACATTATTGCTGCGATTGATTGTGGCGCAGTTGATGTGGGTGAAGTTAAATCTTCAACGAAAGCCGGTAGCGGTTGTGGTGGTTGTGCTGCATTATTGAAGAAAGTAACGGACCACGAATTAGAAAAACGTGGTGTTGAAATTAGCACTGACCTTTGTGAACATTTTTCTTACAGCCGTGTTGAATTATTTCATATTGTTAAAGCAGAACAAATTAAAACCTTTGACGTGTTAGTAGAAAAACATGGTTCAGGCTTAGGTTGTGAAATTTGTAAACCTGCAGCAGCGTCTATTCTCGCTTCTGTATGGAATGACTACATATTAAAACCAGACCATGTATCACTTCAAGACACCAACGATGTCTTCCTAGGTAATATGCAAAAAGATGGCACTTATTCTGTGGTTCCACGTATGCCTGGTGGTGAAGTAACACCCGATAAATTAATTGTTATTGGTGAAGTCGCTAAAGAATATAACCTCTATACCAAAGTAACTGGCGGCCAACGTATCGATTTATTCGGTGCACGTGTTGACCAATTACCGGCTATATGGAAACGTTTAATTGATGCTGGCATGGAAACAGGTCACGCCTACGGTAAATCATTACGTACAGTTAAATCTTGTGTGGGTAGCACTTGGTGTAGATACGGGCAACAAGACAGTATGGCCATGGCTATATTTTTAGAAGATCGTTACAAAGGGTTGCGCTCTCCCCACAAAATTAAGTTTGCAGTTTCTGGCTGTACTCGTGAATGTGCTGAAGCGCAAAGTAAAGATATTGGCGTTATCGCCACGGAAAATGGTTGGAACTTGTACGTAAGTGGTAACGGCGGCATGAAGCCTCGCCATGGTGACTTATTCGCGACTGACTTAGATGATGAAACACTCATTAAATATATTGATCGTTATTTAATGTTCTACGTGCGTACAGCAGATCGTTTAACACGTACTTCGGTATGGTTAGAAAACCTAGAAGGCGGTTTAGCCTACATGGAAAAAATAGTTAAAGACGATCACTTAGGTATTAATGCTGAATTAGAAAAGCAAATGGAAAATGTCGTTGATACCTATCAATGTGAATGGAAAACAACCATTGAAAGTACCGAGCAATTAAAACGTTTCCGTCAGTTTGTTAACTCTGACACCGTCGATGGCAATATTGAATTCGTTACTGAACGTGATCAAATTCGTCCAGCACAGGGTGATGAGAAAAAATACGGCGTTCAAATTCAGGCGGTTGATGTAACGCCTGCATAAGTCGCGTTTATTGATAAGTGACGTTTACGAATATAGAAGGAAAGTAAAATGACAACAGAAAATACGTGGCAAACTATTTGTTCAACAAGTGATTTAATTACAAACTCAGGTGTTTGCGCCTTATTAGCGAACGAAGAGCAAGTTGCCCTATTCCAAGTGGGCAACGACAATATTTATGCCGTTTCTAATTTTGATCCTTTTGGCAAAGCTAATGTTTTGTATCGAGGTTTAATTGGCGAAACTAAAGGTGACATTTACGTTGCTTCACCCTTATTAAAACAACGTTTTGTTTTGAATTCTGGAGCATGTTTAGATGATGATACTTTTGCCATTAAAACTTATGAAACACGTGTTACCAATGGAAAATTAGAAATATTCGGTTAGATATACCACTGTATGTTTTTTTAAAATCCCAGCTTAGTTAACTAAGCTGGGATTTTTTAATATTACACTATTAAATTTTCAGGTAAGTTTACCTCCATATAAAGCCTCATGAAACGCCTACACCTATGAGCATAAATCAACTCAGTCCTTGAACAGGTTATTTTGGTGCATCCTTGCATCACAAACTAATAAAAGTCAGTAAGTAAAAACAAAAAACACAACTAAGCAACTGATATAAATCAAATTATTATAATGGCATGAATTCTGCCTTATTATAAATATATTTAATTATTGGTTTTCATTGGAATAAATTGAAAAAAAACACGTTATCTTTATCCAAAAAAAATACGCTACATCAAGATGTTACTTCTAAGTTAAAAGTATTGCTTGCAGAGATTAACCATGTAAAAGCAAAAGCATTAATGGGTGTACTGACTAATGGACAATATGACATATATCATATTGCTCATTCTGGCGTACCTTTGCTAAGAGATGTTGAACAGCTAAACCCTGACGTTATCATTATTGATATAGAATCTCCAAACAGAGATATGCTTGAAAATCTCAATAAAATTTCTCAATTCGCCCCAAAACCAATCGTAGTTTTTTCAGAACAACAATGTGCTAATGCCACGATTAATCAGATGGTCAAGTCTGGGGTTAGTGCTTATGTTGTAGGAGAAGTTAACCAAACAAGAGTGAAATCAATTATTGATATTGCAATTGCTAGATTTGATCTTTTTCAGGGGTTAAAACAAGAACTCGCTGACACTAAACAGAAACTATCGAGTCAAAAAAATATAGATAAAGCTAAGCGTTGGTTAATGGAAACGAAACAGCTTTCTGAAATAGACGCTTATCACTTAATTCGAAAAATGGCGATGGATAACAGCCAAAAAATGGATGATGTTGCCAAAAACATCCTTTCTGTTGCTAGCATTTTTTAGATAATTAAAAAGCGTTTTAAAGAATTGTAGAGAATATAAATCATGTTTAATGTTGAAAAAAAAAATATAAACTTAGGCTTTATGCCATTAACAGACAGTGCCCCCGTGATTATTGCTCATGAAATGGGCTTTTATGAAAAATGGGGACTTAACGTTAACCTCACCAAACAAAATTCTTGGGCCACATTAAGAGATAAATTGCATACTGGGGTTATTGACGCCGCCCAAATGTTAGCACCTATGCCCATTGCCAGTAACTTAGGGTTACACGGGCAAGAATCAACCGTGATATCTCCAATGATATTGAGCCGTAACGGCAATGGCATCACGTTATCAACTAAACTCTATCAAAAAATATTGGCACAACATAATACAAATGAAATCAGTATGCCCTTTTCAGCGAACATACTTAAGCGTGAAATAGATGAGCGAAAAAAAGCAGGAAAAAAGTTAACCTTCGCTGTCGTTTTTCCTTATAGCTGTCACCATTATCAACTTATTGAATGGCTGAAAAACAGTGATATCAGCCCATCAGACATTAATTTGTTAATTGTACCTCCTTCGGATATGGTGCCATCTATGGATTCAGGCGATCTTGATGCCTTTTGTGTGGGTAGCCCTTGGAATGCTAAAGCGGTTCGAGAAGGTGTTGGAATTACCGGTGTTACTTCTTCTGACTTATGGGAAAACTCACCTGAGAAGGTACTTGGGTTAATGTGTGATTGGCAAATTGAGCACCCAGAAACAACATTTGCTTTAGTCTCTGCTTTATATGAAGCATGTCAATGGCTTGAAAATATTCCCAATCGATTCGAAGCGGCAAGGTTCTTAAGTCGTGCAAAATACTTAGACACTCATATCGACGTTATTGCGCCCTCATTACTAGGGAGTTGCCTAACCCTTAACAATTCGTCACCACGTAAAGTAGAAAACTATCAACAATTTTCCACCTTAGGTGATCCAGCATTCAATAGACCAGCACATTATTATGGAGAAAACATTGCCAAATTAATGCATGCAAGTGGGCACATAAACGCAAAACAAATAATGAATCTAGACATAAGCTCAATCTATAGAGAAGATATTTATCAGGCTGTCATATAGGAAGGATAAGTAGAGTCTTCAAGAAAATAGAGCTTTTTTAAGCACAATATAGACACCAAAACAGTGCAAATACTTCCCACTTTTGGATCATATCAAGCAAGCTATTTAACTAAACAGCACAAAAAATAAGATATACCGTTGATTGTAAAGACAATTAATAGCTGGCACCAATTGTGCTATATAGTAAATAGCGTTTTCATGTTATTGCAACCAACAGCGGTTGTTGTAACCATAAAATGAAAATTGGCTAAAAACTTATTTCGTTAAAACTAATCGCACTGCAACGACGTAGTCATTATTAGTTTGGCATTGAAGCCCACAGCACTCGGATTGTATCCGAAGTGCTGTGGGCTTTTTTATTTGGAGAAAGATATTTTGAAAACAACTTTAAAAAATGAATATAAAAAATTATGCCGTACTGTTATTGCAGGACTATGTATTTCTGGCTCTCTATTCACTTTGTCTTTACAAGCGGCAGAGTTAGGCGAACCCGAAAAAGAAGAGCTGAAATTTGGTTTTATCAAACTAACTGATATGGCACCTATTGCTATCGCTTATGAAAATGGCTACTTTGAAGACGAAGGCCTTTACGTAACAATTGAAGCTCAAGCAAACTGGAAAGTACTACTTAACGGCGTTATTGACGGTAGCTTAGATGGAGCACACATGCTTGCTGGTCAGCCTATTGCCGCAACTATGGGTTACGGTACTCAAGCAGACATCATTACGCCTTTCTCAATGGATTTAAACGGTAATGCTATTACTGTATCGAATGCAACTTGGGCAAAAATGAAGCCAAATATTCCTAAAATGGCTGATGGCAGACCTGTTCACCCGATTAAAGCTGATTCATTGAAACCTGTTATTGAAGAGTTCAAAGATAAAGGTAAGCCATTTAAAATGGGCATGGTGTTCCCTGTATCTACACATAACTATGAATTACGCTACTGGCTTGCAGCTGGTGGTATTCACCCGGGTTATTACGCTCCACACAAAGGTGACACATCTGGTCAAATTGATGCAGAAGCTTTACTTTCAGTAACACCTCCACCGCAAATGCCTTCTACCATGGAAGCTGGCACTATCGAAGGTTACTGTGTTGGCGAACCTTGGAACCAACAAGCCGTGTTTAAAAACATTGGTGTTCCGGTAGTCACTGATTACGAAATCTGGAAAAACAACCCTGAAAAAGTTTTTGGTATCACTGCAAAATTCGCTGAAAAATACCCAAACACAACGATTCGTTTAACACGTGCACTTATTCGTGCTGCTAAATGGCTAGATGAAAAAGAAAACGCTAACCGCCCTGCTGCCGTAAAAATATTATCACAATCTAACTATGTTGGCGCCGATTACGATGTAATTGCTAACTCAATGACGGGTACTTTTGAATACGAAAAAGGAGATAAACGTTCGGTACCTGATTTCAACGTATTCTTTCGTTACAACGCAACTTACCCATACTACTCGGATGCAATTTGGTACTTAACGCAAATGCGTCGTTGGGGACAAATCAGCGATGATAAGAGTGACCAATGGTACAAAGATCTTGCTGCAAAAGTTTACCGTCCAGACATCTACGAAAAAGCGGCTAAATCGTTAATTGCTGAGAAATTAATACCAGCTAATGAATTTCCTAACTTCGCTACAGAGACAGGTTTCAAACCACCTCAACAGCACTTCATTGATGACATTGTTTACGATGGCAACACACCAAACGCTTATTTAGAAAAGTTCAAAATTGGCCTTAAAAAAGGTGACAAACTTTAAGTTAATCTGATTCAAACCATGACTGGTTCATGGTTTGAATCAAGGCTAAAAGTAAGTAATAAGAGGAAGTGAAACATGAGTTTATCAACGGCAACAATCAACCGTTCAACGGTTAATGAGAAAATGATGAAAACCTTGAAAAGCGTATTCAACAAAGTAACCAACACGCTAATTTTACCTGCTGTCGGTATCGCTATATTTTTAGTCTTATGGTCGATCACCGCATCAAGTATTCATACCTCTTTAGGGGAATTTCCAGGGCCCAATGCAGTTGTTAAACAATTTTCTGCACTATACGACGAACACAATACAGAGCGAGAAAAAGCCGAAGCATTCTACGATAGACAAGATTTACGTAACGCTAAAAAATTAGAAAAAAAACCTGACTACGTGGTCAAAACGAGAGCCTACACAGGTAAAGAAACTTTTTTCGACCAAATATTGACCAGCTTAATTACTGTAACCAGTGGTTTTTTAGTGGCTGCATTTATCGCCATACCACTCGGTATATGGATGGGCTTAAGCGCTAAATTAAATTCAGCCATAAACCCAATAGTTCAAATATTCAAACCCGTTTCACCTCTAGCATGGTTACCACTTGTTACCATGATAGTAAGTGCTTTATATGTATCAGACGATCCCATGGTCTCTAAATCATTTCTCACATCATTAATAACTGTGAGCTTATGTAGCTTGTGGCCAATGGTTATCAATACGTCAATAGGTGTTTCATCTATCGACAGCGACTTATTAAATGTAAGTAAGGTATTACGTTTACCGACTTTTACGCACATTAAGAAAATTGTATTACCCGCTTCAATTCCCATGATATTTACGGGCATGCGCTTATCATTTGGTGTCGCTTGGATGGTACTAATTGCAGCAGAAATGCTGGCACAAAACCCAGGGTTAGGTAAGTTCGTTTGGGATGAATTCCAAAACGGTAGTTCAGACTCTTTAGCCCGTATTATGGCAGCAGTTGTTGTCATTGGTTTTATCGGATTTTTATTAGACCGCATCATGTTAGCACTGCAAAGAAAAGTGTCTTGGGACAAATCAAGCGTAAGCGTTTAAGGAAAATATTATGACTATTACTACTGCAAATACTATGACAAACACGGCTTCAAAAATTACGGCAGACAATAAAAAAATGACGAAAGAAGAAGCGTTCTTAAATATCAGTAAAATTGATATGGCGTTCCCTACACCAACAGGCAGTTTTACTGCGTTAAAAGATGTAGACCTACAAATAAAAAAAGGCGAGTTTATTTCCCTTATCGGCCATTCAGGCTGTGGGAAGTCAACCGTATTGAATATTGTAGCGGGTATATATCAAGCCACAAAAGGGGGAATATTACTAAAAAACAAAGAAGTGAATGAACCCGGACCTGAACGTGCTGTTGTTTTTCAAAACCATTCATTATTGCCATGGTTAACGTCTTTCCAAAATGTTCAACTTGCTGTTGATCAAGTATTTAGCAAAACGATGTCCAAGTCTGAGAAGAAAGAGTGGATTGAACACAATTTAAAATTAGTGCATATGGATCACGCTATGCACAAACGTCCAGACGAAATATCAGGAGGCATGAAGCAACGTGTAGGTATAGCTCGAGCATTAGCCATGCAGCCTGAAGTATTACTAATGGATGAACCATTTGGCGCACTCGACGCATTAACACGTGCACATATGCAAGACTCGTTGATGGAAATTCAAAAAGAGTTAAATAATACCGTAATAATGATAACCCACGACGTAGATGAAGCCGTTTTATTGTCTGATCGCATTGTAATGATGACTAATGGACCAGAAGCAACCATAGGTGAAATATTAGACGTTAATTTACCTCACCCAAGAAATCGTTTAGCTCTGGCAGAAAATCCTGAATATAACCGTCTTCGTTCTGCCGTTTTAACTTTCTTATATGAAAAACAACGAAAAGTTGAAGTGATACCAACCGCTAAAACAACTGAAAAAGCTGATATAGAACAACAAAAAAACAATGTTGCTTGATGCTTATGCCGCCTAATAGCTAGGTAAAAAGCATTAAGAATATTAAAAATAAATTTAAAAAAAACTTTAAGGGATAACCATGCAAACAGTTCATAAACTCTCAACAATTACTACCTTGATTTTATTGGCCGGAGTAAGTATTTCAGCTAACGCAAATAGCGATGCTAAAACCACTCTCGACTTTAACTTGCGTTACGAGGCAGTAGACCAAGACAATGCACTAAAAGATGCTTCAGCGTTAACACTAAGATCTCGTCTAAATTTCACCAGCGCAAGTTACAACGGATTTTCAGCGGCTGTTGAAGTAGAAGACTCTCGCCAACTCGGTGTCGACGATTATAACGATACACTTGGTAACAATACTGAATATTCCGTTATTGCTGACCCTGAAACCACAGAATTAGACCAAGTTTTTGTGCAATACAAAAAAGATAAGTTCACGGCTAAAGTCGGTCGCCAAGTAATCACCTTAGACAACCATCGTTATGTTGGCCATGTGGGATGGCGTCAAGACAGACAAACATTTGATGCCGCAACCATAAATTATGCAGCATTAGACAATGTAAAAATAAGCTATAGCTACATTACTAAACGTAATCGTATTTTTGCTGATTCAAAAGATTTTGATTCGAAAGACCACTTACTTAACATCCTCTACAAAACGAGTTATGGCAAACTAGTCGCTTACAGTTATCTATTAGAAGTTGATGAAGGTATGCCAAATAGCTTAGATACTTTTGGTGTTAGTTTTAGCGGAAAACAAGACAACCTCTCATATTCAGCTGAATTTGCTAGCCAGAAATCAGAGAGCGGAAGCACTGAGTATTCTACAAGTTATATGGCCATTGAAGCTGGATACAGTGTTGATGCTTTAACCTTCAAACTAGGCGCTGAAGTACTGGGCAGTGATGATGCAATGTACGGATTTTCAACACCACTTGCGACACTTCATAAATTCAATGGTTGGGCAGATCAATTTTTAGGCACGCCAAAAGAAGGTTTAGTCGATGTATATGCCTCTATTTCAGGTAAAGCGTTGGGTGGAGGCTGGACAGTTGCGGTTCACGATTACTCAGCTGACGAATCTTCCGATAATGTTGACGACTTAGGCAGTGAAATTAACGCGGTTTACGCTAAAAAGTTTGCTAAAAATTATAAGGCAGGCATAAAGTATGCGTCTTACTCGGCAGGTGACTCCACTGCAGGTAAAGTCGATACAGATAAAATTTGGCTTTGGGTTAGTGCAACGTTTTAGACTGGATCTGATGTAAATTGAAAGGCTTGTTTAATGATTTTTAGTTGTTATTTTTCATAAAGACAAGCTTTTCCCTAATACGATATTGCTAATAAATGATTGGATAATTACATCAGTTGTGCTGCCTAATATCATCAGAACTGCCAGTAATTATCACCTACCACTTTTAGCTAATAACATTTACTGAAGCAATCAGTTGTTATTTAAGGCAACATTAGCCAATATCTTCTAACTAACACTCTAATGGTTGCTCTAAAAAGCAAGAACCAAGAAAAGTGCAAATCCTGCCCCCATCGTAATTAGCGATGTTTTTCGGTTACGTTTGTTAGATAAAGCTAGAATAATTCCTGTCAGTAAAATCAACACTAACCCTATCGCGGTTAATTTTTGCAACGTTTTAAATGCTAATGGTCCATGGCCTTTATGTAATTCCACTAATTTTTTTATAAAATCAGGTTCAACTTTTTTTAATGTATAGCTGTCATCTTTCATTGTAATAACAAATGAATCTTCTGATGTAGGTCGAGTAAAAATACTATTACCACCTTGTTTAACATATTCAAACGATGAGTCTAAGCCATGGTGATTTAACAAGTCTCGAACAGCTTGTTCGCTATTTGAACCACTAATATTGAAAGCATAATTTGAATCACTTTCTATCATTGAATTTTCAGTAGTACCTTTAAAGCCAAATAAATATAATCCGCCAGAAATACTGATCATTAAAATAATAGGCGCTAAAAAGGAAGCAGCATATAAATGAATTTTTGCAGCGTTTTGTCTTAACATTTGTATTCTCTTTTAAACATATTTAGTTTTTATCTTCAATAAAGTTTACCCGTTGCCAACGTAATTGCAATGCTAAACATCAGAGTTACTTTAACAAAATGAGTTCACTTACTAATAAAAAACAGAGCATTAGACTGACTTTACGGTATGACAATACGAGGATCCATAAATTACATACGAAGTTCGTCTTGGTCAGTACCTTCTATTCCTATCTCTGCAGGAATTAAGTCTTCTTGGGAAATACCTAGGCCTAACGTAACAGTTGATGCTACATAGATTGATGAATATGTTGTTTTATCTCAATTGTCTTTAGAAGCTTCTTCTTTTAAAACATCTATAATTTTACATTCTGTAGTAGTCCGATATTTCGACAAAACGGTCGACAGGATCAATGTTTTATTAGGCAGTTTTGAATATTAAAAGTCATAGATATTGCCTTATTATTAGTGCCAATCCGGAAAAAACTGGTTCATAACATCATTATTAATGATAAATTAGTGCGCAAAGTTGACATCAGCTTTTAACATAAACCTGTCTCTATTTATTGGTTGATATAAGTGTTTCGACTCTGAAATTTTTCTTTTTGAACTGTAGAGCCCTAATTGGGTAGCCATCGATGTAATGCTTCTTGTACCTTATTAGGGTTTATTGGCTTAGCGATAAAATCATTCATCCCAACGGCTAAACATTTCTCTCTATCAACTTCCATTGTATTAGCTGTCATGGCTACTATCGGTATATCTCGATTAAGTACCTTTGAATCTGGGTGACGGATTTTTTGAGTCGCCTCATAACCATCCATTACAGGCATTTGACAATCCATAAGAACTAAATCAAATGGTAAGGTTTCTAAAGAAGTTAATGCTTCTTCTCCATTGGCTGCTAAATCAACATTCACACCAAATTTTTTCAATAAACCTTGAGCGACTTTTTGATTAATTGCATTATCCTCAACGACCAATATTCTTGCGGTAAATTGCGGGATTTCACGAGGGCTGTATGTCGTGACCAACGGTTGCTCTTGTGAATGCACTTCTGTTATCGACATTAACGCATTGTAGAGCAATACTTGATCTATAGGTTTATTCAGATATCCGTTAAAGCCAGCCGCTTTTAACTTATCTGCATCTCCTCGTTGCCCTTGTGAAGTTAACATCATTAAACGTGTATTTTTAATAACTTGACTTTCATTTTTGATCTTACTTCCGAGCTGAAATCCATCCATTTCAGGCATTTGCATGTCTAGAATAGCGATATGGTATGGAGTCCCTTTTGAGCTTTCTTCGGTTAATGTTTCTAGCGCTTTATAACCACTATCGACCAACCTATGCTCAACTTGCCATTTGGTGAGTAGCTCTCCTAATAACACTCTGTTTGTTAAATTATCATCAACAACAAGTATTTTTTGATTATGTAAGTTGTCAAAAGTTTTCTTTGGCCTCGGAGTGTTGCTGTTCGCAACCTTTACTGTAAACCAAAACGTCGAACCTTTACCTGCAACACTTTTAGAACCTATTTCACCGTCCATCAATTCAACCAATTGTTTGCTTATAGACAAACCTAACCCTGTTCCTCCATATTTACGCGTGGTTGAACCATCGGCTTGACTGAAACGGTCAAATAACTTGCCTTGTTGTTCATTAGTAAGGCCGATCCCCGTATCTGTAATTTCAAACAAGAGCTTTGTATGCTGTTCAGATTGTTCTTGGGCTTTACAATATACTGATACCTCTCCTTCTTCCGTAAATTTAATTGCATTGCCAATTAGGTTGTTTAGGATTTGTCGAATACGGCCAGGATCTGCAATGAAGAGTTGATTCGTTATAATGTTAGCAGGACATATCAGTTCAATATTTCTATTATTAGCTTGAAAAGCAATACTGCTACCAACGTCGTGCAACAGCAATTCTAAATCAAACTCAAGGTGCTCAAGCTCTAACTTACCAGCTTCAACTTTAGAGAAATCAAGAATATCATTGATGACAGTCAACAGAGACTCAGCACTATATTTAACTGTTTTTGCAAAATTGTGTTGTTCTTTGTTCAATGATGTATCAAGTAGAAGGTTTGTCATGCCTATTACGCCATTCATTGGTGTTCTAATTTCATGACTCATGGTTGCTAAAAATTGTGTTTTGGCATTATTTGCTTCATTCGCTTTTATCGTTTCTTCGTTTAACTTTTTTGTACGTTCATCAACAGCTACAATTAGTTTTAATCTACTCTTTTGGAGATAAGTAACCAATACTAAGATAGAAAGAACAATTAAACACAACGTTAATATTTGAATGAACTTTATACTTTGAACATTTCTTTCTGCGAGTGTTTTGATTGGATTTAGCATGATTTCAACAACTAATACCCCACGTAAATCATCTATATTCCAATCCGTTTTTGGCGAGTCAGGGTGAGTGTTATGACAGGTAACACAGGCTTCTACCATACGGTCGGCTACCGCGTATCTATATATCCCATCGATGCTCGTTTCTGAAAAATCTTCACGAAAGTTACTCTGTAATGCTTGCCATGCTTTATTTTCAAAAGCTGTTAACGACCTATTTCTCCATGGAAAGGGGTATGGGCTGACTAAATCAACGTGTACTCCTAAATCTTTAACATTGATTTTTTGACCTAGTTCTAAACTAACACTTGCAGGTAAGGGAATAGTGTCAAGTTTACCGTGGTATTCATGACTGATCTTCATGCCATACGCTTGGACTTTCTGCACTACTTCTACCGTATATTCTTCACGAAACTCTCGAATGATTGAAGTGATGATTTTTGCGTTTTGTGAGGCTGATTGTTGAACAGTATTATTAATAGCTTGTTCAAAACCTCTTAAAGATAAAGTAATCAAACTACTTAAAGTGACTGCTGCTATGACTAAACTAATGATATGGATTTTATTTGTTCTTGAAAGAAACCACTTCATAATTATATATAAATACCTGATAAATTAACCCCACGATCTCGTAGGAACAATAAATACTAATAAATAAATTTAAGGAAATATTTCAAATATTTACTTAATATTAATATTATAGTTGTCAATTGATATAAAACCAGTAGAGTTAAATGAATCAATAATCAGGTTTATCATCTGGCAATTCCCTGTGATGCTGTTTTGATCTTTTATAGTGATGTCTTAGTTAATTGAGTGTTTTTAAAACACAGTTAAGTGGCATTATATATTGAACAATAAAGACACATTGTGGTCGATTTTTGGTTAGCATAAGAGTCTCGTTTGTCACAAAAAGTGTGCCTTACCCGTATTGAATATACTCAATAGATCGAAATATTTTGTAGCACAGCTAAATGAAATTAGGCGACACGGATAGTAGCGACTTTCCAATTATCCAGTACTCATCGATTATAATATGACTTTTTATCAATTATTAGATAACATACGGCCAAACCTCAATAAACTGACGATTGTTAGTTGTTCTTAAATATGAAGTAAAATGTCAACTCAAACACCTGCTAAACGCCCTAATACATTTTTAGAACTCATTTTTAATATTGCTATTCCATCGCTTATTTTAATGAAATTATCGGGGGATGACTATTTAGGATCAGTGAATGCCTTAATTATAGCGTTATTATTTCCGCTGGGTTTTGGCTTGTATGATTTTGTTAAAAACAAGTCGATGAATTTCATTTCGTTACTCGGATTTATAAGTACCTTGTTAACTGGTGGTATTGGTTTATTTGAATTAGATGTAGAGTGGTTGGCAATCAAAGAAGCGGCAATTCCATCGGCAATAGGTTTAGTTGTGCTAATTTCTGGCTTTTGGGGAAAACCATTAATTGCCAAAATAATGTTAAATCCTCTTTTATTTAATTTAGAGCTAATCTATCAAACCCTGTCAGATAAAAACAAAACTGATGTATTTAAATTACGAATTCAGTGGGCAAACCACCTTTTAGCAATCACCTTTGTTTTTTCAGCTGTTATGAATTACATATTGGCAAAATGGATTGTAGTGAGCCCTGCTGGTACCGCAGAGTTTAATGAACAATTGGGTGAAATGACCTTGATAAGTTATCCAATAATTGCCATCCCTTCAATGATAATGCTCATAGCTATTATGTTTTATGTCGTAAAAAGTTTGACTAAACTAACGGGCTTAACGTTAGATGAAATATTTAACGGTGAGTAAAAAAAAGACCACTGAGTTAACTATAAATCTATTTTCCTTCATCACTTATTAGTGTGGCGATCTCGACACGGTTTTTACCGTTAGATTTCGCTTTATATAATGCAGTGTCGGCGTGCTGAAGCAATGTCTTAAGACTATTCGTTCCATGAAAGCATCGTTCTGCTATTCCTATACTCGCAGTTAGCATGATGTTGTAGTCGTCACCTTTTACGATATTTTCCATCAAGCCGTCACAAATTTCTTGTCCAATTTTTTGCGCTCTTTTGATTGGGCTATCTATCAGTACAATTACCATTTCTTCACCACCGTATCGAGCAACTAAATCATCTTTACGTAGAGGAACACCTAACAAAAATTCGGCCGTAGCTTTTAGACATTCATCTCCAACTTGATGGCCATATTGGTCATTTATCTTCTTGAAGTTATCAAGGTCAATCATCAGAAGTGACAAATGCTGATTATTCTTTAAAGCCATCTCAAAAGCAGACTCGCAATAGCTATCTAGTGTTTGTCTATTATAAAGTCCCGTTAAATGATCGGTGCCCGACTGTAATTTTATTTCATCGTGTTGAATTTCGAGATAATTGGCTTTTTCTTGAAGCTGAATATTCCTATCCGATAGCTCATTGGTTTTAGCTGCAACTTCTTTTTGTAAGTTCTCAGTAAGGTGCTCAGCAGTATCTAAAGCCGTTACAAACCGCGATGCCTGCATTTGGGTTTGAATGAATATGAAAAGAAATAATGCATATTCTGCAATGAATACATTATAGTCACTCATCTGCGTTGCCACTATGTCATTAATTATCGCTAAAAATAATGGCGTTATACTCACTAACAGTAAGACTGCATTTTCAGTTTTTGTTATAACACCTAAGACTAAAAGGCGAATAACATAACCAGCTAAAATGACCAATGTCGCTTGATAAAATAATACCTCTTTAACCATTTGATGAACAGGAGTCACCGTACTTATAACTATCGCAATACAAAGTATGAGATAAGAGAACTTAACGACTTTAGCTGAGTTTTTTGTGGGTAAGATCGCTGCAAAAAAGTGTAAACCTGCAACCCCAGGCCAAATTATAAAGATATATTCCAGCTTGGTTATCCACTCAAAATAACGCGGAGTATTGATAAAGTAATAAAAATAATCACTCGATAATATTGTTCTAAATAAAACGATAAATGCAAAAATTGCTAGCAGTAATAAAGTTCTTTCTTTGGGACGTTGAATAAAAAATATTAAGTTTTGTAAAACAACCATTATACCAATGCCCATGATAGCGACACGAATGGCAAGATCCATCTGCATTGTTTTAGTTGCAACAGAATGTTCAACAATGTTCATTTCACCGTATACGCCCGAACGGTCATACACATGTACTGAAATATAAATGACTAACGTGCCTTGATGACTTGTTCCGGGTAGTTGAATAATTTCGGGTTTATAACGTACTTGCTGTTTTACGCGTGTCTTGGATATTTTCCCTGACTCACCTAAAAATGAAACATTACCTGACTCATCTATCCACCAAGCTTGCCATGCATCAGTTACAGAGCGCATTGAAATCGAAGGGTGGGTAAATACTCGATCTAAATTCTTTATTTTAATGGCATAAGTGCCATAACCATAAATAGAACTTGGCTTTGTTTGATTCGTGTTATCAATAATTTTAGCAAGAAAGTTGGGTAAACGTACAACTTGCATTTCTGCTTCATTATTATGAATATCTTCAAAAGGGACCCAATCACCCCACTTTAAATTCCAATCACCAGACAGGCTTACCTTCCCCTGATCAAATAAAGACTGCGCATCAACAGAAGGAGTGTCTGTTGAGGCAAAACTAGCTTGAGAAACCATTAAATACATCAAAAAACACACAGTTTTCAGAAAAAAGCTAATACAAGGAGAGAATATAAGAGAATATGGATTGGTTTTATAAAAAGTTAATATAAACAAACGTCCTACTATTTAACAACGCTATGAACAGTCTATTGAATATAGGTGCTATTGTATTAATGGGCAAACAAAATAACACCATAAACAAAAAAGCGAGCATCATATGATGCTCGCTTTTATTATTTAAATACACTTAAGAAAGGTTAATCTTCTTCCACCAAGGTCATCAAAGAAGTATTACCACCAGATGCTGTAGTATCAATACTGATTGTTTTTTCTGTTAATAAACGTTGAATCAAATTGTCCATATACTCAGAGCTTATTACTGGCAATATCGCACCTTTACGTTGAGCTAATTCCTCACTGATGTAATGTTTACGATCACACTGACTATCAACAACAACACCTGATAACGTTGGATGTGCCAACATTGTGGATAGGTGACGCAATCTTGCTACTTGGAAAACGTTTTTATCTTCACCTGTCGCAATAAACTTATCTCGAAATGCCATCGCTTCGTCAAAGAACAAATCAGAAACAACCGTAACCACCGTATTACCTGTGGCTAATGCCGTTACAATGGACAATACCCAAAAGTGAAAGGTCGAGTTTTTATCAACAAAACAGATGATATTGCCACGGTTTTCTAAATAAATAATATTAGACTCGCCCGTTGGCCCCGGTAGTATTTTCGGCTTTTTCAAACGTTTTTCAATATCAATTAACTGTGAGCGCGCTGCCGCTAACGTGTAGTTTAAATCGTCGGCTAAATCGTCAACAATGTCTACATGAGCAATTTTGGCTAATAGCTGACGAACACAAGAAATACGGGTATTTAAATCAGTTAAACGCCAGTTTTTCTCTGCATTATTGGCATCATTCATTATCCTAATCGCATCAGCTTGGGCCTTATCGTCACTTTCTAAAGCTTCAAGATGTGACGGCTGCAAATTAAATTGTTCTGCATCTGGTGTGGCTTTTTCTTTCACGAGTCGCGTTAAGTAGTTTGGGCCACCTGCTTTAGGGCCAGTACCTGAAAGACCGCGACCACCAAAAGGTTGTACACCGACAATTGCGCCAATCATATTACGATTGATATAAACATTACCTGCGCGCGATAGTTTAGCTAAATCAAAGGCGCGGTGTTCAATACGAGTATGAATACCCATGGTTAAACCAAAACCAGTACCGTTGATATTATCAATAACCTTTTCTATTTCATTACCTTTAAAGCGAACAACATGAACACAAGGACCGAAGACTTCTTGCTTCAATACACTAATGTCACTAATTTCATAAAGTCGCGGGGCAAAGAAAAAGTGTTCATTGCCAGCGACTTCATCAGATATATCACATTGGTAAAGCAGTTGACCGTTAGTTTTCATGTACTCGCTGTGGGCATTAAGCGCATCGAGTGCCTTTTGGTCAATCACAGGGCCAACATCGGTGCTTAAAAATGCGGGATTACCGACATGTAATTCCGCTAATGCGCCTTTAAGCATGGTAATAACATTATCAGCAATGTCTTCTTGTAAAAATAATACGCGAAGCGCAGAGCAGCGCTGCCCTGCTGATTGAAACCCAGACGATATAACATCATCAACCACTTGCTCAGGTAAAGCGGTAGAGTCAACTATCATACAGTTTTGACCGCCCGTTTCTGCAATGAGTGGCACTTGGTCGCCACCGCGGTCAGCTAAGGTTTGTGAGATAACGGTGCCCGTTTCAGTAGATCCCGTAAACATTACCGTTTGTATACGGTCGTCAGGAATAATGACGCGACCTACTTGACTGCCTCGAGCAATAACTGCTTGAACAACACCTTCAGGTAAGCCCACTGATTTCATTAATTCAATCGTACGCAAGGCGATTAAACTGGTTTGCTCTGCAGGTTTGGCCAATACCGTATTTCCGGTGGCTATGGCTGCAGCAACTTGTCCTAAAAATATCGCTAATGGAAAGTTCCAAGGACTGATACACAACACCACGCCACGCGCTTCTAAACGTTCATCTTCTTCTAGCTCAATTGCTCTTTGTGCGTAATAGCGACAAAAATCAACGGCTTCTCGCACTTCATCAATACCATCTTGCGCAATTTTACCCGCTTCTTTAATACATAAAGCAATAAGCTCATCGGTATGACGTTCAAGAATATCAGCAACTCTGCATAATAAAGCTGCACGTTCTACTACGGGGGTTTGTGACCATGAAGAAAATGCGATTTCTGCGGTATCTATCATCGCCAACATTTTGTCTTTATCGTGATGTTGGTGAAAGCCAATAATTTCGCTATGGTTCGCAGGGTTCTTAACCGCACTTGCACCATCTGGTATATCACTTTCACTGAGTAAGTGACTTTCAAACCAGTTATCGAGTGACACTTTTAACGGGGAAATGATATTAATATCCGTTAAATCTAAACCTTTTGAGTTATCACGGTCTGCGCCATTTTCACTGTAATACAACGCAACAGGTTTAAGTATTTGCTTGTTGTATTTGTCTTTTAAACGCTGCGTTTTTTCAACAGGGTCTTCAAGTAAAGACTCAACCGGTTGAGACTCATCAACAATAGCATTTACAAAAGAAGAGTTAGCGCCATTTTCTAGCAAGCGACGTACTAAGTAAGCCAGTAAGTCTTCATGTTGTCCTACGGGTGCGTAAATGCGACATTGAATATTTTCATTGGTGACTATTTGATCGTATAAAGAGTCGCCCATGCCATGCAAACATTGAAATTCGAAACCTTCTTTATCTGCGCCAGCAAGTTCAACGATGGTTGCTGCAGTGTAAGCATTGTGTGTCGCAAATTGTGGATAGATAGTATCTCTGTAATCTAATAATTTATTAGCGCAAGCATGGTAAGAAACATCGGTAGAAGACTTACGTGTGAAAACAGGGAAATGCTGATGACCGTCTTTTTGTGCATTTTTAATTTCACTGTCCCAGTAAGCGCCTTTAACTAATCGCACCATCATTTTACGGTTAACTTCCAACGTTAACTCACGTAACCAGTCCACCACGAAGATGGCACGTTTTTGATAAGCTTGCAGTGCAATACCAAAACCGTTCCAACCCGCCAATTCATCATCACTAAAAACCGCTTCAATAATATCAAGAGATATATCTAAGCGCTCTGATTCTTCAGCGTCAACTGTTAAGCCAATATTGTAATGTTTTGCTTGTAAGCAAAGGGCTTTAAGTTTTGGCACTATTTCAGCCATCACTCGTGCTTTGTGGGTAAATTCATAACGCGGGTGAATAGCTGAAAGCTTGACGGAAATACCCGGCACTCTGCGTGGGTCGTTTTTACCCGAAGCAACCGCTGCTTCACCTATAGTTACGATTGCATCTTGATACGCTTTCAAATAATGTGTTGCATCCGCCATGGTGCGGGCACCTTCGCCCAACATGTCGTAAGAATAAACATAACCCTGTTGCTCTTTAGTTGCTGCTCGCTCAGTTGCAGCGGTAATAGTTTCACCCATGACAAACTGCTTGCCCATAATTTTCATGGCATAATTCATTGATTTACGAATAACCGGTTCGCCTAAACGACCGATAGTTTTTTTCAATAAACCAAAGCTATCTTTTTTGCGCTTATCGGCATAATCAACCATAGATCCTGTGATTAATAGCCCCCAAGAAGAAGCGTTAACAAATAAGGAATCACTACTACCTAGATGACTACTCCATTGACCTTGAGATATTTTGTCACGTATTAATGCATCTTGCGTATGTTTGTCGGGTACACGTAACAACGCTTCAGCCAAACACATCAACACTACACCCTCTTCACTTGAAAGCGAATACTCTTTTAATAATGAATCTATTGCACCATTACCCGCCTGGTCTTTACGTATTTGCAAAACCATTTTGCGTGCTCTTTCCCAAGCTCGACTTCGGGCACTTACATTAACTTCTGCTAAAGGAAGAATATGATCAACCGCTATATTTTCATCAATACGATAAAATTCACGAATTTTCTGACGCGTTGGACAGTCAGTGTTATAAGAACCATTAAAAAGCATGTGCTTGCCCTAAAAAGAGTAAATAGTGTTTTGAAACTATTTACCGTTAATTACAATAAAATTTATTTGCGCATATTAATCTAATATAAACAGAATGTGCTACTGAAATATCTATTTTTTACGGAATAAAGTACGGAATTTAACTCGCAACGAAGATATAATTCACTTTCAACTTACACTTACCGTTATTTATTAAGCAGATACAACTAGTTAATATTTCATTGAGTCTACATCAAAATATAAAACTTGGTTTTATTTATAAAAGCGGCTGAAGAAAATCTCCACTTTCCAATAAACGAACATCTTGGATATGTTAAGCCAACCACAATTAAAATGCCGCATACTCTTATTTAACTTGAGGTGTCCAAACTTTTTCAACCTTTATTTAAATGATGTAATTTAGCTATATTTACAGCGACATAACCGTATATACTTCTGGTTCATACTGCTTTATATGGATTTATACAATGATTGATTTTCGTTCTGACACAGTAACCAGACCTTCTTTGAAAATGCGTAATGCAATGTCTCAGGCTGAAGTTGGTGATGATGTTTACGGTGACGACCCTACAGTAAATGAATTAGAGCAATGGTCAGCTGAACGTCATGGCTTTGAAGCCGCTATCTTTTGTAGCTCAGGTACGCAAGCAAATCTATTAGCGCTGATGGCGCATTGCGAACGTGGTGACGAATATTTATGTGGCCAACAAGCGCATAACTACAAATTTGAAGGTGGTGGTGCTGCGGTATTAGGCTCAATTCAGCCACAGCCTATAGAAAATGAAAAAGATGGTACGCTTTGTTTAACTAAACTCGAACAAGCAATTAAGCCTGATGATTCACACTTTGCCTGTACTAAACTCGTTAGTATTGAAAATACGATTAATGGCAAGGTGCTCCCACTACAGTATTTAGCAGATCTTCGAACCTTTGTTAATGAACATCAATTAGGTTTACATTTAGACGGTGCCCGAGTGTATAACGCAGCAACAGCTTTAGATGTTGATATTACTGAAATAGCACAATACTTCGATACCATGTCTATTTGCTTATCTAAGGGATTAGGCGCTCCCATTGGATCATTATTATTAGGGCCAACTGACTTAATAAAAAAAGCGAGACGTTGGAGAAAAGTACTGGGTGGTGGAATGCGCCAAGCGGGTATTCTTTGTGCGGCAGCAAAAATAGCGTTAACTGAAAACGTTGATAAGCTAAAAGTTGACCACGAAAATGCGCAATACTTAGCACAACAACTTAACAACATTAATGGTTTTGACATTAATATTTCGCAGGTAACAACTAACATGGTGTTTGCTAAGGTAGATAAATCTGTTGATATTTATGCAGCTGCTACTGCACTACAAGCACTGGATATTATTATATCACCAAGTGAAAATATGCGTTTAGTGACCCATTTAGATATCAGCAAAGAAGATATCGACAGCTTTATTTCAGCGGTAAAATCAGTTCTTAATTAACATTAAGTACTGATTTTTGACTTCAATCCATAAACCGAGAGTAAAGTTTCGTAGTAGATTATACGTTTACCCTTTTAAAAAGATTAAGTGTTTTTTCTATATCGGCGTGCAGCTAAACCTATAATCCCCAATGACAAAATAATAAGTGTTGAAGGTTCAGGTACTGAATTTGTTCGTGCACTAACATCTTCTATAGGTGAAAAATTATTAAACGCAAGTCCAATCCCGTTATTTTTACTTCCTGTAAAAGATATTTCGATTCGAGTAATATTGCTGAGGTCACTAAAACCGAATGCCCAAGGTTTTCCATCTAGTGAGTTAATTCCTGAGGTATTACCTAAAGGTGATAAAATTGATGCTAAGGATAACTCTCCATTAAAAGCTTCAACAAAAAACTGTTCAGTTTTGTTTTTGTTGTTATTTCCATCAATATCCCATATCTCGCCAGATGCTGAAGTTACAGGGTTTAACGCATCATAAATAATATGAAAAGTACCAAAAGGTTTGTATGCATTCTTTTGCCTAAGAAAAAAGCCACCTAATAAAGATTCTGAACCAGTAGCAGCAATATCATAACTATTACCATAGGAACTCATGAAACCAGAATTGCCACCTTCTTTCCCACCACCTACGCTTTCGAATACGCCATGACTATCAATTTCACCATCACCGTTTGTGTCAAAGCCAAACTTTACAGAAACACCGTCGGCCATAAAGGTATCATCTATATTGATAATACCGTTATCAAATGGAGTCGATCCATTAGCTGTTGTTTCAAAATCGATTAAACCCGCAAAGGATTTATATGAAAAACTAAGCGCTAGAACTAAGAAAAATATATTTACCATTTTTATAGAGTGTGATGATTTCATAAGACGACACCTTGATTAAATTTTTGTTTCTAAATAATTGTATCTACTGATAGCTATATCAATAACTAAGCCAACATATCCTCACCCAACAAACAACAAATAAAACCGATTAAAAACAACCAATTAAAAAATAAACGGCATTAAGTTCTCTTTTTAAATACAGATTAATTCATGGTAAAATGTGTTGCATTATGAAAGTTTTTTGCAAATTGCAAACTATATAAATGAAAATAGAACATCTAGGTTTATGAATAAACTTCAAAGGTAAATTGTGTAAGACTAATAGAGTAGTTGTGTGTTTTTGATTTATTTGAGTAATTTACATTTCAGTCTAATATGAAAATAAGTCACTTAAAAATCTAGGCCTTAGAGGTATTATGTGCATAATAGACGAATCTAAATCCCTGACACTCGAATGTTTATATGAATAACAATATTATTGATTTACAAGATAAACTACAGGTATTACTCCTTTCTCAGCGTGATAATTTTGCACAAGGTGCGGTTGCAGATTATATTCCTGCCCTTGCCAATGTAAAACCTGACTTTGCGGGTGTATGTGTTGCGACTATTGACGGAAAAACTGTAGGCGTAGGGGATTATCAACGACCTTTTTCAATCCAAAGTATTTCAAAAATCTTCGGTTTAGTTATGGCGATGAATCGTCTAGAGGATTCATTATGGCAACGTGTAAAAATGGAGCCTTCTGGACAACCTTTTAATTCTATTATTCAGTTAGAGTGGGAAAAAGGTATTCCACGCAATCCGGTTATCAATGCTGGTGCACTATTAGTTGCTGACGTATTAACCAGTCATTATTCAGCCAGTAAGCTCGCTTTTTTAAGTTTTGTTAGGAAGCTTGCTAACAATGAAAATATTCGCATTGACCAAGAGGTATACCAGTCAGAATTAACTCATGGTAACCGAAATGCTGCACTCGCCTATTTGATGAAAAGTTTTGGTAATATTGAATCAGAAGTACCTGACGTACTTAGTCATTATTTTACGCAATGCTCAATAGCAATGAGCTGCCAACAACTCGCACAGAGTCTGCTTTTTTTAGCGAATAAAGGTGTAGACCCAATAACGAAAAACGTTATATGTAGTCCAAAAGATGCACATCGCGTGAATGCAATATTATCAACGAGTGGTATGTACGACCAGTCAGGCGAATTTGCATTCTCCGTTGGATTACCCGCTAAAAGTGGTGTTGGTGGTGGTTTGGTTGCCATTGTGCCAAATTATGGCGTGATATGTACATGGAGCCCGCCTTTGAACAGTTTTGGAAATTCAGTTGTCGGAATGAAATTAGTTGAAGGCATCGCAGAAGAATTAGGTTTATCCATTTATCATTAACGGTGTTAAAAATAAAAAATTTAATCGGTGACAACTTACAGGTGAAAAAAACTAATGCATCAAGTGAATTTATCTCGTTTGCCGAAGTAAACAAATAAATTTAAGATTCATTTGTATTTTGAATCTCCCCCGATTCTTGAATTACATTGTTTGTATTGTTACATTTTAAGGACATCATTTGATGTCCTTTTTTTCTGTCTTTTTTTTAACAATTATCAAGTGGTTATTGTAGTGCGAGTGAACCAGAATGGTGCAGCCTTAGTGGCATATCGTATTACAAAAAACAGTAAAAACAATAATAACAAGTAGTTAAGGTTCGGTATAAGTATTGCAACAATTTATTGTCATCATTAATTTATTTTCAAAACATGCCTATTCAAACACCAATACGTGGATTACGTTCATTCTGTGTTGCTTCAAAATGCTTAAGTTTCAAACATGCTGCAGCACAATTATTTTTAACACCTTCAGCCGTTAGTCATCAAATAAAGCAATTAGAGGAACAATTAGGGTTTGTGCTTTTTAAAAGAGGCACGCGCTCAATTGAACTGACGAGCTCAGGAAAACAGTTTTATCAGTCTATTCAACCGATTATTCATCAACTTGAATCAACTATTTCTGAGTTCACTCATAATCAACAAAACAAAACAATCGTGATAAGTTTGCCTGAGTTTTTTGCAAGTGAATTATTTATTCCTCGCTTAAGCGAATGGTCTGAACAAAATCCAGATATTAACCTTCAACTAGAAACAGTAAAGTCTGGAAGTGAGCCATCACAAGTGGCCGACTTATCAATAGTGCTTGCGAATGGTAAACCTAATGCGAGTATCGTTCATGAATTATTCCCTGTTCGTTATGCGCCTGCTTGTAATAAAAAGTTATATAAAAAGCTTAAAAACATTGGATTTTCTGCTCTAAGAAATACCCCCTTAATCTTACATAGATCACGCCCTTGGTCATGGCACCAATGGGCTGACAAAGTCAATATTGATGATTTTGATCCTAAGCAAATTATTCAGTTCGATAGCATGTTTGGCGTAGCACGGGCTGCACAACAAGGAATGGGAATAGCTCTAGTACCTCTCCCCATCAGTAAAACATGGTTTAGTGAGCAATTATTAGTGAAACTTTTTGACGATGAACTAAACACAAATGACAGGTATTACCTTATTCAACATGAAAATATGGAAAGTAAAACTGAGCTCACTTTATTTGCGAATTGGGTAAAAGAAACCTTTGTAGACAGCAGTTCATCATCCTTAATGTTATAGATGAATTTTATTCACTCAATAGGTATATTTTAATCGTTTGTCGGATTGTATGTAAGTTCCTATATTAAGTGTGTATCGACTTGATGCGCTTTTTAAATGGAGAAACAACATGAATATTAAACCTACATTATTGAAAACCCTACTCGCAACTTTGATCCTTAGTAACCCTGTATTAGCTTATGAAGGTGAAGCTAAATTAAAAGTTGCCATAATAAAAAATGCAACAGGTACCAATGACATCGTTAGAGGAAACTTTAATACAGGTATTAAAAAGCTTAATAAGCAAAATAAATATGAATATTCATTTGGCAGTAATATGGGCCTATGTGTTGCTTATTTACAATCTGATGACGCAAAACAATCAGAATCGGCTTGTACAGCAGCGATAGAAAGTACTGAAAAGTTTGATTTTAAAAGTACTAAAGCAGATTATCTGAAGTCGTTAAGCTATAACAATCGTGCTATTTCTAGATATATTAACAATGATATATCAGGTGCACTATCTGATTTAAATGCTGCGGTACTAATAGATGAAAATACTATTACGACCAATAATTTAAAAATTATTAAGCAACATTCTTTTAAGCAAGAAAATGTTAATGCTACTACGACATTATTTTCTGATTAACTACTTTAAAGCACAAAACCTAGGAGGTTTAACATGATAAAACGAACGCTTCAAAACATTACGTCAATCGCTACACTCATTTTTAACATCAAACACCTTTCAGTGAGTCAGTGGGATGTTGAGGAGTCTGAATACACACAACGTATTATGGCAATGCGACAGCAAAGGTAATTAAATGGATTATTTAAAAACGAATAGCAACACAACTAGAGGGTATCAGGTTTTAAAATGATACCGATGGTGTTGCTATTTTCTTTATTTTTAATCAAATAAGTTTCATGGCCATTTCCATTAAAATAATTCAATACGCTACCTTCATCTATTCTAAAGGGCACAAGCCTAATAACATTTTATCTCTATTACTTTTACTTTCGCACAAGATATTTTCTATTTGAGTAGAATCAAAAAGAGTTTAAGCAAAATTAGAAAAAATTCTAAATAGCATCCTCCACTTTAATTCCACGCTTTACAGCTGGCTGTTATAGAAAGAAGAACAAAATGATGTTCAATAGAGTAATGAACAGTTCAAGTAACTTTAATTACAAAATTATTTATCTATATATGCGAAAATAAAGGGTTAATTATTCAGGATTAACATACGACAACACTAGTCAAACTTAATCTCAGCGGGTAGAATCTAGCCCATCAATTTTTTAAGAACAACGAGATGCATTCAGATGGGCAGAGCATACCAAAATCGCAAATTATCAATGGCGAAAACAGCCGGCGCAAAAACTAAAGTTTATTCTAAGTACGGTAAAGCAATTTATGTAAGTGCCAAAGAAGGCGGTGTTGACCCAGATGGTAACCTAACACTTCGCGGTTTAATTGACCGAGCTAAAAAAGATCAAGTACCTACTCACGTAATTGAAAATGCGATTAAAAAAGCATCTGGTGCTGGTGGTGAAGATTTTGTAGCTGCTCGATATGAAGGCTTTGGCCCAGGTAACTGTATGGTTATCATTGATTGTTTAACGGATAATGGTAACCGAACGATTAAAGATGTACGCCAATGTTTTACTAAAACCTATTCTAAAATCGGTTCATCTGGCACTGTTTCGCATATGTTTAATCATCAAGCAGTATTTGCTTTTAAGGGTGAAGATGACGAAGCAGTTTTAGAAACGTTAATGATGGCTGATATTGATGTAACTGATGTTGAGCTAGAAGACGGTATTATTACTGTTTATGCACCGCATACTGAGTTTTTTAAAGTAAAAACTGAATTTGCTAATTCAATGCCAGAGTACGAGTTAGAGGTTGAAGAAATTACTTGGGTACCACAAAATTACACTGAAATTTCAGGTGAAGAAGATACCGCTAATTTTGAAAAATTCATCGCTATGTTAGATGATTGTGATGATGTACAAAACGTTTATCATAATGCCGATGTAGCTGAATAAATATTTTCAATAACATCACTGATTATTCATACTAAAGCACCTTCTAAAGGTGCTTTTTATGTTCAGGATGAACGGTATGTCACGATCACATGGATGTGAAAGAGTGACGAAGACGCTATATTTATTTGCCCAACTTTTCCAACATAACATTCACTGCATCTAAATGTTCAGGGTTGTTATGACACATACCTTGGAAAACAGCACAAATATCAAGAAAGTCTGGTAGTTCTGTACGTTGTGCCATTTTCATTAAACGCTTTGTTAAGCGCATCGAGGCAGTTGGTTTACTGGCTATTTCTCTCGACAACGTCATCACATTATCCATCAATAATTCAGGTTCAACGACATTAAGCACAACACCTAATTCTTTTGCTTCAGCTGCATTTATAATTCGTCCCGTAAAGGTTAGTTCTGCCGCCTTTTGATAACCAATAACACGTTGCATAAACCATGCTCCACCATCACCAGGTATAAGCCCTAAATTAGCAAATGTTTCTCCGAATTTTGCTTTCGTTGATGCTATACGAATATCACACATATTCGCCACATCAAATCCAGCACCTATTGCCGCACCATTAATAGCAGCAATCACGGGGACTTCACATTTGTGTATCGCTAAAGGAATTCTTTGAATACCTTGACGATAACGAGCTTCAAGCTCTTGAACATCGCCAGCAAAGTCTCCACCCCGTTCAGCCATGTCTTTAATATTACCGCCAGATGAAAATGCTGAACCCGCGCCCGTAATAATCAATACAGCGATAGACTGAGTTTTGTTAATCCATTCTATGGTATGAACAATATCATCAGCAATCGCAGTACTTGTAAGTGCATTACGTACATCATTACGATTAAAGGTTAACGTAACAATGTTATTGTCTAACGTTAATAAACAGTCTGCTAATTGGGGAAGATTATCATTCATTGTTGTTTCTCATTAATTTTCACCTGTTGCCAATACGCTTCAAGTGTTTCTAGTGAATGTTGTTCAAATTCAACACCAGAGTTTTCTACTTGCTTTTCAACACCATGAAATCTTTTTGTAAATTTTTGATTTGCTTGACGCAATAACTGTTCAGGATCTTTTTTTGCATGGCGGCAAAGATTTACAACAGCAAACATCAAATCACCTAGCTCTTCAGCTAACGCTTCAGGATCGTTTTGCGCTATTTCAATTTTTACTTCTTCAACTTCTTCAACGACTTTTGCAAAGACATCTTCAATATTGTGCCAATCAAAACCAACATGAGAACAGCGTTTTTGAATTTTGGCCGCTTGAGATAAAGCAGGCAGATTTTTAGGAATATCCGCTAATATACTAATTTTATCATTAGTACTTTTTTGCTGTCTTTCTTTCGCTTTTTCATTTTCCCAATTTGCTTTTATTTCGGCATCTGTGTTTAAGCTTTTATCACCAAAGACATGAGGATGACGACGAATAAGTTTTTCACAAATAGCACTAACGACACTGTCAAAATCAAACTTTTTTTGCTCATGGCCTAATTGGCTATAAAAAATCACCTGAAACAGTAAATCTCCCAATTCTTTCTCTAATTCAGAAAAGTCTTGGTGTTCAACGGCGTCCATTACGGCATCAGCGACTTCATAAGCTTCTTCGATAGTGTGAGGGACTATTGAGGAAAAGTCTTGTTTGATATCCCACGGACAGCCCGTTTCTGGGTTACGAAGTTCAGTCATGATCCAACGTAATTTATTCATTGAAGCTTGTTCTGTTAACATCTTTATACTTTCCATATGACGGAGAAAAAAACTAGAGTCGTTTAACTTCTAATACATCGTCGAGTTGCAATAACTTTCCAATCAAACGTCCTAATACTTCATTATTGGCAATTTCAATATTTAGCAACATCGCCACCGTTTGTTTAATATGATCAGAGCGACTCTCCATGCCAACAATACTGACACGTTCATTTGAAACAATCGTAGAAATGTCGCGGACTAAACCTTGGCGATCACTCGAAATAACTTTAACGGTAACGAGATAACTTTGTTGATCTTGCTCACCCCATTGCACTTCAACTTCACGTTCGGGTTGCTGATTTAGCGCATTAGCTAATTGGTCACAATCATTACGATGTACCGATATACCTCGGCCTTGTGTTATGAAACCTGAAATTTCGTCACCTGGCACCGGATGACAACATTTAGCCATATGTGTTAGTAAGTTACCAACTCCAGATACCGTAATACCATTTGCATCTGCCTTATATTTCTGATGAGTTTGTTGCGGTTTTACTAAGCTTTGGGGATCAAGATCTACAGGTGGTTTGTTTTTTTCATCGTGGTATTGCAAATGATTAATCACTTGCTGCAAACGCGCATTACCTGAGCCTATAGCGGCATATAAATCATCAACAGTTTTTATGTTAAAACGTCTACTGGTAGACATTAAATCAATATCAGTTAAATCCAGTTTTGATAATTCTGCATCTAATTGCTCTTTACCTGAAGCAATATGTTTATCACGGTCGAGTAATTTAAAGAAGTTTTGAATTTTCGACCGTGTTCTTGAAGCATGCGTATAATGCAAATTAGGGTTTAACCAGTCGCGACTCGGGTTCGGTGTTTTACTGGTTAATACTTCAACTTGATCGCCCGTTTTTAAGCGATAAGTAAAAGGGACTATTCGACCAAAGACTTTTGCGCCAATACAACAATGCCCAACATTTGAATGAATATAATAAGCAAAATCTAAGGGGGTAGCACCCGCAGGCAGGTCAATAACGTCACCATTTGGGGTAAACACATAAATGCGATCTTCAAATACTTGGCTTCGTAATTCCTCAAGTAAGTCACCACTTTCACTTACGTCATCTTGCCACTGTAAAACTTTTCTTAGCCAGCTAACTTTTTCATCAAAGCCTGTTTTTTTATCGTTGCTATTACCGCCAGAATTCCCTTCTTTATAACGCCAGTGAGCAGCAACACCCATTTCTGCATCTTCATGCATTTGTTGAGTTCTAATTTGCACTTCTACTGATTTACCTTCTGGCCCTAAAACTACCGTATGAATAGACTGATAACCGTTAGGTTTTGGCGTAGCGACATAATCGTCGAATTCGTTAGGTAAATGTTTCCAGCTGGTATGAACGATACCGAGTGCGCCATAACAATCATGCAATTCATCGACAACAACTCTGACGGCTCTTACATCAAAAAGTTGTTCAAAATCGAGTGATTTTTGCTGCATTTTTTTCCAAATACTAAATATATGCTTCGGTCGACCATAAACTTGGCCAGCAATATTTAAGTCTTTCAGTTGCCCATTTAGATTACTGACAAAATCAACCATATATTTTTCACGAGCAAGGCGTTTTTCGTCTAATTGTTTAGCAATATCTTTATATATGGTTGGATGAAGGTAACGAAAAGAAATATCTTCAAGTTCCCATTTTAATTGCCCAATACCTAATCTATTAGCAAGCGGCGCGTAAATATTAGCAGTTTCTTTCGCAGCTAAAACCCGAGTTTCTTCATCGGAATTTTTTACAAGTCGTAAATAACAAACGCGCTCAGCCAGCTTAATAACGACGGCTCGTACATCATCCACCATTGCTACTAACATTTTACGAATGTTATCAACTTGATTTGCAGAAACTTGGTTTGACTGGCCTTGCTGTAGTGCTTTGATTGCTTGCATTTGGCTAACACCATTGCACAAACCGAGGATTTGTTTAGAAAAGTTTTCTTCAATGTATTCCATGGAAATACATTGATATTCATATAAGGGAAGTAAAAAGGCAGCACATAATGAATCACGATCTAAATTCAAGCTGGCAAGAATTTCTACCATTTCTAATGATTTAGTTTGACACTCTTGCTGTTCGACATAGAAGTCACTAACCTGATGCCAAAGCTTTTCAAGTGCTTGATGCTTATGTTCACTAAGTTCTAATGAGCATAACCATTGGTCAAAATTTGTTTCCGACATTTGATGAGATTTACGTACCGAAACCATGAGAAAAACCTACTAAATTTTAGGGAAATAAATGAATGTCTACTTAGTAAACAATACCATAGTCTCAATATGTTTTGTTTGTGAAAACATATCCATTAGGGATATTTTTTCAATACGATAACCCTGTGCTAATAATAGTTCACTATCTTTAGCTAAGGTTGCCGGATCACAACTTACATATAGAACCATTTTAATATTCAAATGAACCAATTGTTGTAAGGCTTGATATGCACCTGCTCGCGCGGGATCGAGTAGAAGTTTTGTATATTTTTTATTTACCCAAACTTCATTTTCCCAATGACTATTTAAATCGGCTTGATAAAATTCACAATTGTTTAAGCCATTATTCAAAGCGTTTTCATGTGCCTTCGCGACCATATGGTCGACACCTTCAATTCCAACAACCTGCGCGACTTTTTTAGCTATGGGTAAGCTAAAATTTCCTAGACCACAAAATAAATCTAAAACAATATCTTGTTCATTCAAACTTAGCCATTGAAGTGCTTGAGTTATCATCGCCCTATTCACTGGGTGATTAACTTGAATAAAGTTGTCAGGGCTGAACGAAATATTAATATTATCATCTAACGCGTATTGCATTAATGCAGATGAAGATTCATCTAAAGGCGTTATTTCTTTACCGTAATCGAATAAAACGTCACAAGGAAAGTTTTCGCTAAAGGTTTGCCAATAAAGTTTGTCTTGCTTAGTTAAGACTTCAAGTTGCCTAACGACAACCGTTACTTTATCAGTAGAAATAACTTCTATATGACCAATAGCATTTTTGCCTGATAGTTTTGGGAGCAACTTTTTAAGTAGTGAAAATATAGGGTTTAATGGCTCAACCAAAACAGGACAATTTTTAATATTAATTAAATGATTACTGCCTCTTTGCCTAAATCCAATAGTTGCTTGTCCCATTTTATCATATTGCACACCAATACGTGCCTTCCGGCGGTAATGCAAAGGTTGACTAACAATTGCTGTCTGCCAAGGTAATGCTTCGATCCCATTACGCGCAAACAAATCACTCACTTTCTGCTGTTTAAAATCAAGTTGAGCCATCTGAGACATATGCTGTAAATCACATCCACCGCAGTTGAGAAAGTGCTGACATTTGGCTTGTGAACGTTGTTTACTTTTGCTTATTACTTCAATTAACTTTCCACGGCTGTATTTGTTTTTTTGCTCAATAACTTTCAATTGAACAACTTCATCAGGTAAAACGCCATCAATGAATATAGGTTTTTTATTGTATTGACCAACGCCACAGCCGTTAATATCAAGGCGAGTGATTTTGAGTTTTACTGCTTGCCCTAATTGTTGTTTCTTAGCCGTTACTTTGAAAAAATTAGCCATGACGAAATATACCTGTTAAGTGCTATAATTTTATATGACGATATGCCATTATAAGATTATTCAATACCATGATTTTACACTAAAGTTCAGCAAATAATGCATAAAATAAGTCTGAAAGATTGGGTAATTTTACTTACCATCGTTCCTACAACGCTGATCGCATTCACGATAGCCAGCTATTTTTCATATAGTCGCTATGATGAATTGAATAATTTTTTAATGCAGCGTTCTCAAAGTATTATTGAACCTTTAGCTATTGCTAGCACGCTCCCTATGCTGAATAAGGATAGAGTGCAATTACGTGATTTGATGAATGTGACACATCGCAGCCAATCTTCAATTATTAAAAGCATTGCTGTATTCACTAAAGATAACCAAGTTTTTGTCACAAGCTCTTATCACGGTGATACGAATATATTGCGCCTTAAAGCCGGCCAAGTTATCCCGACTAACACTATTTATTCTCAAACAGATGAAAATTTTATTTTTCATAGTCCAATAATTGCTGAAGCTCCACAAAATGATATTACACAATCGCTCCCTCAAAATAATATCGGTTACATTGCAATGCAAGTTGATAGCAGTAATATACGCTTAAAACAGCAAAACCAAATGATATTTGCCTTTTTTATTGCACTTTTGGGTAGTGCTTTCAGTGCTTTCTTTTCTTATCGTTTAATTAAAAATTTCACTCGACCAATAGGCTCTATGGTTCAAGCGGTCGACAGAATAAGAGAAGGTAAACTTGAAAGTCGAGTAACAGGTCAATTGATTGGAGAACTTAATTTTTTGAAAAATGGTGTCAATGCAATGGCACAGTCTCTGGGCGATTACCAAGAAGAGATGCAAGGAAGTATTGATCAAGCAACTACTGATTTACGAGAGAGTTTAGAGCAATTTGAAATTCAAAACGTTGAACTTGATATTGCCAAGCGAAAAGCGCAAGAAGCCAATAAAGTTAAATCAGAATTTTTAGCAAATATGAGTCATGAACTTCGTACACCACTTAATGGTGTAATTGGCTTTACTCGCCAAGTTTTAAAAACGCCTCTCACAGTAACTCAACGCGATTATTTACAAACGATCGAACGTTCTTCCGCTAATTTATTGGCAATTATTAATGATATTTTAGACTTCTCAAAACTAGATGCAGGTAAAATGGTCATTGAAAAAATTCCTTTTTCAATGAGAGAAGCGGTAGAAGAAACCTTAACCTTACTTGCTCCAACATCTCACAAAAAGAATATTGAATTATCATTACGCGTAAACCCTCAATTACCTGACGCCTTCATTGGTGATGCAATGCGAATTAAACAGGTGTTGATTAATTTGACCAGCAACGCGATGAAATTTACTCACAAAGGCGCTGTAGATATTGATGTAGACAGTGAACGTATTGAAAATAATATTGCCATTATCAAAATAACCATAAAAGATACCGGTATTGGTATGAACAAAGAACAACAGCAAACTATTTTTGATGCTTTTGGTCAAGCCGATAAAAGTGTTACCCGATTATATGGTGGAACAGGGTTAGGGTTAGTTATTTCACAGCGTTTAGTAAATGAAATGAATGGCAATATGGGCTTTTCTTCAGAGCAAGCCGAAGGGTCAACTTTTTGGTTTACTTTCCGTTGTGAAGTTAATCCTATTTCTATTGATAATGTTTTTGATAATCATGAGCTATCAGGAAAAAGTGTACTTTATTTAGAGCCTCATACGCATAGCCGTATTGCGACCAGTGAAATTCTTGCTGATTGGGATTTAGACGTTCACGCGGTTCAAAACTTAGATCAAATATATGACCTACTGACTAAAAAGTCGCATTTTGATTTTGCACTTATTAGCCATGATATAACGCCAACGGCATTGGTGGATTTGAAAGAATTGATCACGGCACTTTCTCAAAAGGTTACACAGATTAATCTTGCAATAAATAGTAATTCTCCTAATTTACAAGAAGCGTTAATTGCAAGTGGTGCAAGCAGTTGTTTAAGTAAACCAATAACGCCAGAAAAAATAAATAAGGTCTTATTGCCTCGTCATCATTTATTAGACACCATAAGAACCACTACTCAAGAAAATAGAATACCCGTAAAGTTTTTAGCTGTTGACGACAATGAAGCTAATTTAAAACTCATTAATGAACTATTATTAGAGCAAGTAAACGAAGTAACTACGGTAGTTAACGGCCAAGAAGCTGTAGATATTTGCAAACATGAAAAATTTGCAATGATATTTATGGATATTCAAATGCCAATAATGGATGGAATATCGGCTCTTAAAAGCATTAAAGCCATGACCTTTAATGAGAGCACCCCAATTATTGCCGTTACAGCCCATGCCCTGAAAGAAGAAAAAGACAAGTTGTTGAAACTAGGTTTTGACTCTTATATGACTAAACCTATTGACGAAGCTATGCTTCGCCATGCTATTTATGAGTATTGTGATTTGACCCAACCACTGCATTTGAAAACAATAAAAGATAAAAGCACCGGTAAAACTCATATTAATGAGATATCGCATGAGACAAAAGCAGACGCGAATGTTGAAGTTGAAACTCGCAACAATAAAATTATTGATTGGCCTCTGGCATTAAAGCGAGCAGGAAATAAAGAAGAACTCGCTAAAGAAATGCTTAAAGGTCTTGTACAAAGTCTGCCGGAAACTAAGATCAATATTTCTGAGGCACTGACTTCACAAGATGTAGAACAATTAAAAGTACTCATTCATAAACTTAATGGTGCTTGCTGTTATTCAGGTGTACCAAGCCTAGGAAGGGTTACTCACCAGATAGAAACAGATCTTAAGAGTGGTGTTACTATTGATGATTTAGAGCCTGAATTTTTTGAGTTTTTTGAACACATTGATAACGTGTTAAAGCAAGCGCTTGAGATGTTTAACAATTCGCCTGACACTCAGTAATTTCACTCTATTGACAATGATTTACCTTCAGACTATAAATAACCATAATACATTGGTTTTCTATAGCTTTCGTGAGGATAAAACCTGTTAGAGCAACAACTGATTAATGTCTTCAATTAGGCTTTTGTTAGGTCGCTCAATAATACGACCTAGTTCTTCTTTTTTACTATTATTTCGATAAATAATAATTGTTGGCGTGTATTTTATTTTGCTTTCTTTCGCTAATGCTTGTGGATCTTCTTTTTGATAATCAAGCGCAATAAGTGTCGGAGTAATATCTTTATTTGCTTTTAAAATTTTCAGTAATTTTGGAACCTCACGCTCGCTATCGTGACACCAGGTCCCAAAGTAAACCTCTATATGTAGCGTTTCTGGCCATTGAGCAATAATATCCTGCTCTTTTTCATTGATTGAAAATGCTTGGAATCTTTCATTAAAAACATTAAAACCACTTAATAATTGTGATTCACTGATCACACCTAGTGCAAAATCGTCATCATTATTATCAGCAGAAACAAATATTGAAATTAAGCAAAAAAAAGTTAGCGTGAATACGGTTAATAATGATTTTTTCATAGGTGCTCTGTGTGTTAATAAAAGTAAAGCTAATTAAAATTAGTGTTTTTTTAATTCATTAGCTTTTAATAACATGGCTTTGCTCTCTTGTAAAAAGATATCTGCATAATCACCAAACCAATCGGCAACTTGTTCGAACATGGTCACAAAAGCATCTTTATCACCCATTTCAACATCTTCTAACAATTCTAAAAAGCGATAAGCAAAGCGTTTCATCATGGCAACATTATCGCGATTTGAAAAAATAATATCCGTATAAAGCACAGGATCTTGTGCAAACAATCGCCCTACCATTATCAATTCTAAACGATAAATAGGTGAGCTCATTTCAACCAATTGCGAAATATCGGCTCCTTCAGTCATCAAATGATAGCCATAAGTAATAGTTGAAAAATGTCGCATGACTTGTACCATAGACATTGCTTGATCATGCGCTAAAGCATCAACAGGATATATTTTTGCTCCCCATACCTGAAATTGTTTCAACAACCAATTATATTGCTCCGGCGAACGCCCCTCACATGTAATAATTGTTTGCTTAATTAAACCGGATACATCAGGGCCAAACATTGGGTGCAAACCAACAACAGGTCCTTTATGAACCTTCATCATTTCATAAAGCGGCATTTCTTTTACGCTAGTAACATCAGCTAAAATGCATTCTTGAGGTAAACAGGACAACTTTTGAATGATCATTGACGTTAAACGAATAGGTACAGCAACTATAACAACTCCCGCTCCTGAAAGAATACTATCGCTATTAGGCCAATCATTTTGTTCAAGTACTTCAACTTTATAACTAGAGCGCTCAAATAAATCGACAAAGACTTTACCTAATTGACCGCTACCACCGATAACGACAATTTTTTTACATTCAGTATTCACGCACTGATAACCACTGGCATCTTGACTGATATATGAATCACGCATTAGGCGTCTAAGGATATCTTCAATTAACTCTGGAGATACACCAGCGTCCATAGCTTGTTGACGACGTAAGCTAAGTAATTCAGTTTCTCGTTCAGGTGCATAAATTGGCATGCCTACTTGGCTTTTCAGTTCTCCAACTTTAGTGGTAACCTCTCTACGTTTAGCTAATAGCTCGACTAATTGACTGTCTATTTCATCAATTTCATTTCTCAGTGCTTTCAACTGGGGAGCTATACTTTCTTTATTCATTAAATTACTCGTTTACTTTTAGCGATATTCAACTTAACACATATTAAGTTAAACGTAGCCTTAAGACATCTTCAAGTTTATTCGCAGCATTTGCGAATAAAAGCTCAGTATCATTAAAATCAATACATGCGTCAGTCACAGAAACACCATACTTCAATTCACTTTTTGGTATATTAGTGCTCTGATTTCCTGCATGGATGTTACTTTCTAGCATGATACCAATAATAGATTTATTGCCTTCTACAATTTGGTTAAACACATTTTCAGCCACCAAAGGCTGACGACGGTAGTCTTTATTCGAGTTACCATGTGAACAGTCGATTACGATGCCCGGCTCTATACCTTGTTTATTCAAGTCTTGTTCGCATATGGCTACATTAACTGAATCATAATTAGGCTGTTTACCACCTCTCAAAATAACATGCCCATCAGGATTCCCCGACGTTTTGATTAATGCGACTTGTCCTTGACGATTGATTCCCATAAAGCGATGTGATGATGCCGCTGACTGTAAAGCGTTAATTGCCACACCTAAACTACCATTAGTGCCGTTTTTAAAACCAATAGGCATAGAAAGACCTGAAGCCATTTCTCTGTGTGTTTGCGATTCTGTTGTTCTCGCTCCAATTGCCGACCAGCTAAATAGTTCAGCCAAGTATTGAGGACTAATAGGATCAAGTGCTTCTGTGGCTAATGGCAAACCTAAATCTGTTAAATAAATGAGTAATTCTCGCGCTTTACGCAATCCACTTTCTACATCAAAAGTGCCGTCCATATGCGGATCATTTATCAAACCTTTCCAACCCACTGTTGTACGAGGCTTTTCAAAATAAACACGCATAACAATGTAAAGGCTATCTTGATGTTTATCATGTAGCGCTTTTAATTTTTGCGCATATTCTTTTGCTGCATCAAGATCATGTACTGAACATGGTCCTGAGATCACCAATAAACGATGGTCTTTTTTATGAATAATGTTTGCGATAACCTTACGAGCAGCTTTAACAAAGTCGCGTCCTTTTTCTGACAATGGTAATTCATCTCGTAACTGATCAGGTGTAATCAAAACATCTTCAGAATTTACATGAATATCGTTCAAGGTTTTTACATGTGAGGTATTACTAGGTATTGAGTTAGCTAAAGACTGAGACATTGTGTTTTCCATTTATCGAAGATTTTTTAATAATTAAAGATAGAGCAAAAGAACTAAGAGTGACTTAGCAAAAGAAGGGGGTAAAATAATATCGTTTTGTTGGTATTGGCATAACAATTTTACCAACTGTACCTTTGTAAACTTAAGTTTACTCCATTCGTACAGAATATCTTACAGTGTATTTTTTTGAAGGTACAGTAGTTTTTAGTGTTTTTATTCTATGTGCTTTTTTGTTCATTTAGAACATCATCTATTTTTCTCATCCATGTGATCTTTACAGTGTTTTTAGGAATGCAGATACTTATGATTTGGCTGGAACTAAAATACGTATATGAATTGAAAAGTAGGATGACTAATTAAGGCGATCCTGAGCATCGTCACTCTTTCACATCCATGTGATCGTGACATACCGTTCATCCTGAACATAAAAAGCGCCCTGAGGCGCTTTTATCATTAATGTAAATATTTACGCTATTATCTAAGCACCATGAACAATTCGATTACTGATCAAGTTTTCAACAACACTAGGGTCGGCTAAAGTTGAAGTATCACCTAGAGTATCAATATCGTTTTCAGCAATTTTGCGTAATATACGACGCATAATTTTACCTGAGCGTGTTTTTGGAAGACCAGGTGCGTACTGAATATAATCAGGTTTCGCAAAACGTCCTAACTCTTTAGCAACAAATTCAGTCAACTCTTTTAATAACTCTGGAGATTCACTCGCATTGCCCATTAAAGTGACGTAAGCATAAACACCCTGTCCTTTAATTTCATGTGGGTACCCAACAACAGCAGCTTCTGCAACAGCGGGATGAAGTACTAATGCGCTTTCAATCTCTGCAGTACCTAAACGGTGACCAGATACGTTAAGCACGTCATCAACACGTCCCGTTATCCAATAAAAATCATCTTCATCACGTCGAGCACCATCACCCGTAAAGTAATTACCTGGGTATTGGCTTAAGTAAGTTTGATAAAAGCGATCATGGTCGCCGTAAACTGTTCTTAATTGACCTGGCCAACTACCCGTCATGACTAATAAACCAGAATCAGCACCTTCAAGTGTATTACCTTCTTTGTCAAACAATGCAGGCTGTACGCCAAAGAATGGCTTACCCGCAGCGCCTGGTTTCATATCAACTGCGCCAGGTAGAGACGTAATGAGTATGCCACCTGTTTCAGTTTGCCACCAAGTATCAACAATAGGACAATTAGATTTGCCAACAATTTCATAATACCAGTGCCATGCTTCTGGATTAATAGGTTCGCCTACCGTGCCTAAAATTCGTAGTGAAGAAAGGTCTGATTGATTAACTAAGTCATCACCAACGCTCATTAGCGCGCGAATAGCAGTTGGCGCAGTGTAAAAGATATTTACTTTATGTTTTTCACATACTTGCCAAAAGCGCCCTGCATCTGGATAAGTAGGTACACCTTCAAAAACTAATGTTGTTGCACCATTAGCTAGTGGGCCATAGAAAATATAAGAATGGCCAGTTATCCAACCTGCATCTGCTGTACACCAATATATTTCACCATCTTTATAGTCAAAAACATATTTATGAGTCATTGCGGCATAAAGAGAATAACCGCCACAGGTGTGTAAAACGCCTTTTGGTGTTCCTGTAGAGCCTGAAGTATAAAGAATGAATAATGGGTCTTCAGCGTCCATAACTTCTGGTTCACATATTGCTGATTGCTTAGCAACTTCATCTTCATAATTAACGTCAATACTATCATTCCAAGCGACATCGCCGCCTGTTCGAGCGACAACAATAACAGAATGTACATTTGGACAATCGGCAACTGCTTCATCAACATTTATTTTAAGCGGGATAACACGACCGCCACGTAAACTTTCATCCGCGGTAATAACCACTTGGCAATCTGCATCAGCAACGCGAGAACGTATAGCTTCTGTAGAAAAACCGCCAAAAACAACCGAGTGTACTGCGCCAATGCGGGCACATGCTAACATTGCATAACCCACTTCAGGGATCATCGGCATATAAATACAAACACGATCACCTTTTTTAACACCGCGTGCTTTTAATAAGTTAGCAAAGCGACAAACATGGTCATGTAATTCTTGATAAGTAATTTTTTTATCTTCACTTGGGTCGTCACCTTCCCAAATTATTGCGGTATCATTTGCTTTTGTCGCCAAATGGCGATCAATACAGTTATAACTTACATTTAATTTACCGCCAGAAAACCATTTAATATCAGCTGTTTTTAAATCAACATTACTTACGCTGTCCCATGGCTTATACCAATCAAGAAATTTATCCGCTTGTTCTGCCCAGAATACATCGGGTTGCTCAATAGATTGCTTATACATCGCATCATATGTTGCGCTATCAATATGCGTGTGTGCCTTGGCTTGTTCTAAAACCGGATAACAACTTTTCAATTCTTTCATGTTAAGTCCTTCGTTTCTAACTCGATATTACTCATATTATTATGATTACAGCTTGAATAAGTTATACACATATAAGCTGTAACTGACTTTTTAGCTTTAAACAGTATGCAACATCATATAGGAAGTTAATTAGTGCGACTACTCAACTAAAGTCGAATAGGACCGATTAATTTAAAATTAAACTGAAAATAGATGATTGCTCTTCAATTACATTAGCATTGAAACGAACAAATGACAACGCTGTCATTTGTCAGGTAAAAAAAAGCAAAAAAATACATTTGCCTTGGTGAATAAAATTGTCGTTACATAATTTATAATTAGCGAATAATAATATCTGGTGAGCCATTGATTTCACCATCTTCCGAGATGGTAACTGTGCCGTTATTATTTGATAGCACTGCGATACTTCGGCCTTTATCATTACGTATAAACAGTAATTCGTAGCCAAACTTACTTAAACTGCCAACAGAAAATTTCTGCGCAAGGGACAGTTTTTTCCACCAAGCAGAATGTTCAGGTGCTTCTTGTCTTCTATCGTTATAAGGTTGTTTTTGTAACTGCATAAAATGCCCACCGATTAAATAAATACCAATCGTATTTGATTAATACTTCATTTAGAGCTTATCAAAATATAAGTACCCGAACTAAGTATAGATCAGAATTGATAATTTAGGAGGTATTTTTTTTATTACGCAGAGAGAACAACAAATGCTGTCGCGTAGAGGGTTTCATCAGAGAGTGATATATGCCAAGTTTTGGCGCCTAATGCTATTGCTAATTCTTCTGCACGACTATTTAACAATAGTTGTGGTTGTCCTGATGCTAATGATTTTATTTCAAAATGTTGGAATGAAACGCCATTAGCTATTCCTGTACCAAGAGCTTTTGACGCTGCTTCTTTACCGGCCCAGCGTTTTGCTAAATAAAGTGCAGGATTGTGCAATAATTTATATTTTTCGAGTTCTAAAGGAGTAAGTACACGAAGCGCTAATTTGTCTCGGACTTTGGTGGCCATTTTTTCTATACGGCTTATTTCAATAATATCAGTACCGATACCGACAACAGACATAATAAATCTCTTTATTTGATGATAAGTTCTGAACTTTCCATAACGGATAGATAAATATTAAGCGAAATTATAAAAGCAGAATAGCATGGCTAACTCTGCCTTATAAAGGTGAAAGACCTAGCTACGTGCTTCTAACATTAACTGTTTCATATCACGCACAGCTCTATCTAAACCGTCGATTACCGCTCGTGCAATAATGGCATGACCAATATTGAGTTCGATGATCTCTTCAATCGCGGCAATAGGTTTGACATTGAAGTAATTTAAACCGTGGCCAGCGTTAACTTTTAAACCATTCGCGTGGGCATACCTAATACCTTCTATTAAACGGATCAATTCAATTTGTTGATCTTGCTCATTTTTAGCATCCGCATAATGACCAGTATGAATTTCAATATAAGGAGCTCTACTGGCAATAGCGGCATCAATTTGATTTTTATCCGCATCGATAAATAAGCTGGTTTCAATGCCCGCAGCCGATAACTGAGACACAGCGCGAGTAATTTTATCTAAATTACCTAATACATCTAAGCCACCTTCAGTCGTAAGCTCTTCACGTTTTTCAGGTACTAGACAACAAAATGCAGGTTTTACTTCACAGGCGATTTCAAGCATTTCATCCGTGACAGCCATTTCTAAATTCATTCTCGTATGCAAAGTCTGCTTTAAAACGTGAATATCTCTGTCCTGAATATGGCGACGATCTTCACGTAAATGAACAGTAATACCATCAGCTCCAGCATGCTCAGCAACAGATGCAGCATAAACAGGATCAGGATAATTTGTGCCTCTTGCTTCACGCAAGGTAGCAATATGGTCAACATTTACGCCTAATAAAAGTTCGCTCATTATAATCTCTCTTAAGTTTATGTGTTTTGTGTAAACAGTTTACGGCTATGTAACGGTTTACCGTCAAGTAAATGATTAATAATTTGTCGCATCAACAGCTTATATGTTTGCATGACGTCTTTAGCTGATATGTTGTCTTCTGCTATAGCTTGTAAATGGATTGCATTATAACAAGTTTGTGTAAACTTATGTCTAGTGGGTAAGAAGTTAGCAGGAACAAAACCTTTTTCAGGCAAGTAACTGTAATGACTATTCTCTTTATAAGAAATTGGTGAATAGTCAATAGTCATTCCTAACTCTTCTAGCAATCTATTTTCAAATTTTCGCAATACTAATTCAATAGAATGTTGCTGTGATAGTTGCGCAATACTTTTTTGGTATTGACAAAAAAGTTCATCGTAGGAAATGTGTTCGCCCAATAAACGAACTTGTAGTTCATTTAGATAAAAACCACTATAAAGATAATTACCGCTTAACTTGTATGACTTACTTTCGGGTTCAACGCGCTTTAAATATTGGAGACTCCCTTGCCCTTTCAATACAATTTTTAATGGTGAGAAAGGTTGGAGCAATGCTCTTTTATTTGATTTCAGCGATTTCCCTAAGTAAGAAATCGCAGAAATTTTTCCTTGCTGTGATGTTAAAAATTCAAGCAATATTTGATTTTCACGATAAGGGCGTGAATGTAATAAAAAAGCACTTTGTTCGAATTCTTCCATCTTTAGCTGTCCAACAGGTTAGTTTAAGACTAGCCTGAATATTCATCCCCATAACCTAAACTGCGAAGAGCTCGTTCATCATCAGCCCAACCTGATTTAACTTTCACCCAAGTTTCAAGGAACACTTTCTTTTCAAACAGCGTTTCCATATCTCGACGAGCTTCTTGACCAATAGTTTTAAGTCTTTCTCCACCATTACCTATAACCATACGTTTTTGGCTTTTTCGCTCGACTAAAATTAACGCATTAATGTGGATAACACCTTTTTCATCCATTTTAAATTGTTCAACTTCAACCGTAGTTGAATAAGGTAATTCATCACCCGTGAAACGAATAAGTTTTTCACGAACAATTTCAGAAGCCATAAATCGACTTGAACGGTCCGTTACATAGTCATCCGGAAACCAAAAATCACCTTCAGGTAACGAACTTAGACAAAGCTGACGAATAGTATCAACATTATTTCCTTTCGCTGCTGAAATAGGCACGATATCACTGAAGTTGTGCATTTCACCTAATTTTTGTAAGTGAGGTAAAAGTAATTCTTTGTCTTGTACATTATCAATTTTGTTAACAACTAAAATACAACGAGAACCCGATTTTTTGATTTTACTCAGTACAAGCTCATCGTCAGACGTCCAATTAGTACCTTCAACAAGAAAGACAACTAATTCAACCTCTGCTATTGAACTACTCGCTGCACGGTTCATTAGGCGATTAATAGCCCGCTTCTCATCAGCATGAAGACCAGGGGTATCAACTAAAACGGCTTGATTATTTTCTTCCGTTAAAATACCTAAAATACGATGGCGTGTCGTTTGTGGTTTACGTGAAGTAATACTAATTTTTTGACCTAGCAAGCTGTTAAGCAATGTTGATTTACCAACATTAGGACGACCAACAATAGCAATTAAGCCACAATGTTTATTTTCACTTATCATGATGATATTTCACTGAGTTATTTTTTATCAAAAATGAGCGCGAGTACTTGTTGCGCTGCGGCTTGTTCGGCTTTACGACGGCTAGTGCCGTTGGTGATAACTTCGGTATTTATCACTTCAGTTGTACACCGAACCGTAAATTGCTGGTTATGAGATTGACCCGTTGTATGAATAACTTCATAAAGTGGTAAAGCAATTTTTCGTGCTTGTAAGTATTCTTGTAATCGAGTCTTTGGATCTTTTTGTTCGTTACCCGGCTTTATAATATCTAGTCGCTCAGCAAACCAGCTAAGCACTAGCGCTTTAGTGGTATCGTTATCTGAATCTAAATACACTGCACCAATAATGGCTTCAACAGCATCCTCTAAAATCGAATCTCGACGATGACCACCACTTTTTAATTCACCAGGACCTAAAATTAAATATTCGCCTAAATTAAAACCACGTCCAATTTCAGCTAATGTTACACCACGTACAAGGCTTGATCGCATCCGTGTCAAATCTCCTTCATCATGGGAAGGAAATTGTTGATAAAGCACTTCGGCAATAACAAAGCCTAGAATAGAATCTCCAAGAAACTCTAAACGTTCATTGTGCGTACCTTTAGCACTTCGGTGCGTTAATGCTTGGATTAATAAATCTGTGTTATTAAAGTTATACCCTAGCTTTTTACTTAACCTATTTAGTGCGATTGCTGAGCTTTTCAAAATTAATTAATCCAACCTAAACGTGAGAAGCGAACATTGGTCGGAATCCACTTAGGTAAAAGGCTATTTTCATCACGGTCAAAGTCAAAACTCATCCAAATAGCAATAGCTTCACCAACAAGATTTTCTTCAGGTACAAATCCCCAAAAACGGCCATCTAGGCTGTTATCGCGATTGTCTCCCATTACATAATATTGGCCTTTCGGTACTACAAATTCATCACGTTGCGTTCCCGCTTGTTGATAATAATGCTGGGTGCGAGGCAATGTTTGGTTATCAATTAAAATATCATGCGTTTTATTTGGCATAATAGAAGTATGCCGACTCAAACCATAAGAGCCATCAGGGGTATCCGTTTCTTTTCTAAAGTTATGCACGACTTGTTCAAAGTCAGGGCATGTCGTATCAGTCTCTAGACAAGCAGGCTTAATATAAATAGATTTATTACGATAAATTATTCTGTCACCAGGTAAACCGATAACACGCTTAATATAGTCAATTTTTGGATCTCGAGGATACTTGAAGACAACAACATCCCCACGCTCTGGTAACCCGACTTCAAAAAATTTATTACGTACTACTGGATCACGTAAGCCATAGTTAAACTTGTTCACTAAAATAAAATCACCATCAAGTAAAGTTGGCATCATAGAACCTGATGGAATTTGAAACGGTTCCCATAAAAATGAACGTAAAATTAAAACAAAAGCAATTACCGGAAATATTTGCACAGAAGTATCAACGACTGCAGAAGGTTCAGATAATTTAACTATAACATCATCTGGTAACGTTTCTTGACATTGAGCTTGAGCGTTTACCAATGCCAATTTACGCTTCGGCGCTAAATAAAACTTATCAGCTAACCATACGACACCCGTAATACCGGTAAGAATTACGAGGAATATTGAAAAATATACAGCCATGACTTCCTTACTAACTATCTAATTTAAGAACAGCTAAAAACGCTTCTTGAGGTACTTCAACGTTACCGACTTGCTTCATACGTTTTTTACCATCTTTCTGTTTCTGTAGCAGTTTTTTCTTACGAGAAATATCACCACCATAACATTTTGCGGTAACATTCTTACGTAATTGTTTAACAGTTGTTCGAGCAATAACGTTATTACCAATAGCAGCTTGAATGGCGATATCAAACATTTGGCGATGAATAAGTTCTTTTAATTTATCAACTAACATACGGCCACGAGCAACTGAATTATCTCTGTGAGTAATCATCGCCAATGCGTCAACACGGTCACCATTGATCATTACGTCTACACGAACCATATCTGCAGCTTCAAAACGTACAAAATTATAATCGAGAGATGCATAACCACGACTGGTTGATTTCAATTTATCAAAGAAATCCATCACCACTTCTGCCATCGGCAACTCATAGGTAACCGCAACTTGATTTCCGTGATAAATAATATCTTTTTGTACACCACGCTTTTCAATACACAAGGTTATAACATTACCTAAGTGCTCTTGTGGCACTAAAATATTTGCCTGAACAATCGGTTCACGAATTTCATCAATATTATTTACTGCCGGTAAATCACCTGGATTATCAATTGATAAAATTTCACCGTTAGTACAAGCAATTTCATAGTTAACAGTAGGTGCCGTAGTAATTAAATCAAGATCATATTCACGTGATAAACGCTCTTGAACAATTTCCATGTGCAGCATGCCAAGGAAACCAATTCTAAAACCAAACCCGAGCGCTGATGAATTCTCTGGCTCAAAAAATAATGAAGCATCATTTAGGCTTAGTTTGTTCAATGCATCACGGAAATTTTCAAAATCTTCAGAGCTTATAGGAAAAATTCCTGCATAAACTTGTGGTTGAACTTTTTTGAAACCACCAAGCGCCGTTGCCGCTTCTTTTTTACTGATGGTAATAGTATCACCTACTGGTGCACCATGGATTTCTTTAATGCCGGCAATAATAAAACCTACTTCGCCAGTTTTTAAAATACCTGTCTCGACTTGTTTAGGTGTAAATATACCGACTTTATCAATTTGGTGAACTTGTCCTGTAGACATCACCACCATTCGATCGCCTTTTTTCACTTCACCGTTCATCACACGAACTAATGAAACAACACCTTGATAATTATCAAACCACGAATCAATGATCAAAGCTTGTAAATTGCCTTTAGGATCACCTTCCGGTCCAGGTATATTTTCAACAATAGTTTCTAATACATCTTCAATACCAATGCCTGTTTTTGCTGAACACTGCACAGCACCTGTAGCATCAATACCAATAATATCTTCAATTTCTTCACTCACGCGATCAGGATCTGCTTGCGGTAAATCAATTTTATTTAAAATAGGGAGAACTTCTAATTCCATTTCAAGAGCGGTGTAACAGTTCGCTACTGTTTGTGCTTCAACACCTTGTCCTGCATCAACTACCAATAAAGCACCTTCACATGAAGCAAGTGAACGGGAAACTTCATACGAGAAATCAACATGCCCAGGTGTATCGATAAAGTTGAGTTGATATACCTCACCGTCTTTTGCTTTGTAGTCTAAAGTAACACTTTGGGCTTTAATCGTTATGCCACGTTCGCGTTCAATGTCCATAGAGTCTAGGACTTGCGCTTCCATTTCACGTTCTTGTAAGCCACCACAATGTTGGATCAAACGATCAGAAAGTGTAGATTTGCCGTGATCTATATGGGCAATAATTGAGAAGTTACGTATATTTTTCATAAATGGAAGTTCAAATAATGCTGTGGTTAATTCAATAGTGGCGAGATTTTAGCGAATTTAGCGCTCTGGGGCTATCTTTATGTTACGTTAACTTGTGTATAGGGACTTTTAATCAGAGATTTCAACGATATTTATTGAAGGAGCGTTTATGCGAAGAATACGTGGGATCAACAAATCACAATATTTACCACGTTTTTGCTGATGTCTAGCCAGGCAGAAACCTAAGTAACCACCTAAAACGCCAAAAGCAATTGCAATTAATTCATGACTAAATATTTCATTATCGACAAGCCATTGTCCTAGAGCAGAAGCAATAACTAAACCGAGTAATGGCCACAAATAAACTTGCCAAGCAGACAACAATAAATGCTTATCTGATAAACCTATAACAACCGTATCGCCAATTTTAACAGGTAAATCTGTATATAAATCTAAACTAAGCTTAGGCTGTGGAAAAGCTTTAGCTACTTGTCCACTGCCACAATTGTCTACTTGTTTACAGCCACTACAACTTGATTTTATCTCACTTTCAACTGTAATTTTATTGCTTACAATAGTATCAGCGGCTTCATATTCAGTTAAGTGAATAGAAACAACGGTAGCGTTTTCTTCTATCATGGAACTTTTGGCGGTTTGATAGTAATTGAATCAGCAATCTTTTTAGCTGTATTTGAAGGGATTTTCCCTACAACACTCACTTCAATACCTTCATTAACTTGGTTTAAGACAAGCGTTGCTCCATCTTTTGCAAAATCAGCATTACGTTGTTTTTCTTCACTCGCATTAACATAAATTGAAACGTCTACGAGGCCGTCACTAAATAACATAAATTCGACTGGCTGTTTTGTCAGTGAAATTTTATGTCGATTTGAATTAATTTGTTTAAAACCAACAGGCAACCAATTTACATTCCATTGAAGTTGTTGTTGTTGATATTCTTCTGGAATATCTACTAGCACAGGAAGCTCTGTTTCATGAAGCTGTAATACACTTTCAGACGGTTTATCTGTTATATCTAAATGAGTAAACTGAATATGCTCTAATGGTTGACCTTGTTTGGTAACAATAGACATTTTCAATAGCATACTAGAATGTTGATCTAACCAAAGCCAATAGGCGTGACGGTGAGCATTTTTCGCTTCGATTCTGATCAATTGTGCTGGACGACCTAAAATTCGGCTGCGTCCAACAGAAATGAAATCATAACTTGTTTCTAATTGAGAAATATCTCCCGATAGGATAGATGGTATAGGTCCACTAATTTTTTGAGAGGAAACTGAGTAAGGAGGAAGTTCTGGCTCAATATAACTAACGACGTCGCCTTTGCGTAAAATATCGCGGCGTGGGCCATTGAGTAAAGAAAGTATTTCGAGTTCTTTACCATTGTCATCCACACCATGGAACCAATGATATGGCTGAGCTTGATTGTTTTTAACAACAACAAAGGATGTACTAAAATTGAGTTTATTTAATGAAACAGATAAACGTTCAAGCCAAACCTTTGCTGGTTCACTTTCTTCAGCAACTGCCGAAAAGCTAATACTTAACAGCAGTACAACATAACTTAATAATTTCATTTATTACTTTCATTCGCCTTATTAGTATCAAGACTGTTTATTTCACTTTGCTCATCGACTTTATTCGCATTAACAGTAAGTGAGCCCAATTTAATTTGCTGTTTATGATCAGAAAGCAAAGCATGGAAACGACGCTGTTGTTCAATAAAAGCTTGTTTCTGTGAAGCAACATCTGGCTGCTGAAAATTTAAACTCACTGGTTCTGCAATACCAGCCATAGGAATAGTTTTTACTATTTGGCTAGGTAAAATAGTTTCATTATTCTGTGAAACATTACTTTGCACGCCTAAAACCATCAAACCTGCTGCTGAAGCAGCAATCGCTAATTGGCCAAAAGGTTTAGCGAACTCGACTACTTTAGCTTTTAACTTTAACACGAAAACATTATTTGTTTTAGGAGCCAAGACTGTCGGTTCATCGGCAATAGCTTTAGCTATTTCTTGAGACAAATCGAGTTGTAAAATATCAGGAGTGTCGTTACGTAAAACATCTCCAATCAAATGATAACGATCCCAAGTAGTGGACAAATGTTCATCGTTGATGATTTCATCAAACGTGTGTTCATTATGTTGAAAATTATCAACACAAGATGACACTGTCTCAAACTTACTTTCACTCATATATACACCTTAAAAATTAACACGACATTCGTGCGTATTAAACTAATTTTATCTTTTATATTACAAAGCTGATATAAAAATCTAGCTTTGTAATAGTGGCCTAATTCTTTTATCTACTGCGTCTCGAGCTCTAAATATTCTCGAACGCACAGTACCAACGGGGCAATCCATGATATGAGCTATTTCTTCGTAACTTAGCCCTTCAAGCTCTCGTAAATTTATTGCCGTACGTAAATCTTCTGGTAACTGTTCAATGGTATCAAAAATAACTTTTTTGATTTCATTGGTTAATAACAACTTTTCAGGTGAAGCATTTTCTCTTAGCGCTTCGCCTGAATCATAAATTTCTGCATCTTCAACTTCTATGTCAGAACCTGGTGGCTTGCGATTACTAGCAACCATATGGTTCTTTGCGCAATTAACGGCTATTCGATAAAGCCAAGTATAAAATGCGCTATCTCCTCTGAAATTTGGTAAAGCTCTATAAGCTTTAATAAATGCTTCTTGAACTATATCCGGTACATCACTGTGATTCTTTACATAACGCGACACTAAATTTGCTACTTTATGCTGATACTTTGTCACCAAAAGGTTAAAAGCATTTTTATCTCCGCGCTGTACTCGTTCAACCAATTTTTGGTCAACGTTTATTTCGCTCATTTGAGCCAATACTCCTAAATATTACTTAACTTATAAAATTCGGTTCAACATCTGGCTCATGGCAAACACACAAAGTAGGACTGCACTTATTTGAAAAAGTTCGATATAAATTCAAATAATTAATAAAAACTAAAATAATTGTACGTTTTTATCCAAATACAGCCTGTTTTATCTGTCCACAAACGTTAATAACCGTTAAGATTCCTGATATACATAGAATACATCAAAATCAAAACTTTATGAACACACAACACAACTGCGACGTATTAATTATTGGTAGCGGTGCTGCTGGTTTATCCCTTGCGCTACATTTAGCAAAAGACGCCGATGTCGTGGTACTCAGCAAAGCTTTGGTTAATGCTGGCTCTACTTTTTATGCCCAAGGTGGTATTGCAGCTGTTTTTGATGAAAATGATAGCGTTGCTTCCCATGTTGACGACACACTAATTGCTGGTGCGGGTTTATGTGACGAAGAAATAGTACAATATACGGCGGAAAATGCCCGAGCATGTTTAGAGTGGTTAATTGACCAAGGTGTCGATTTTGATCAAGAAGAAGATGGACAAGGTGAATTACGTTATCATCTAACTCGCGAGGGTGGTCATAGTCACCGCCGAATTCTCCATTCTGCTGACGCTACGGGGCAAGCGATTCAAACTACTTTAGTTGATCGCGTTAAACGTCATAGCCGCATACGTATTTTTGAACGATATAATGCTGTTGATTTAGTTTGCGAACAGCCAACTGATGCTAATAATCAACAGAAAAAATGTATCGGTGCTTATATCTGGAACCGAAATATCGAATGCGTTGAGCGTATTTTTGCTAAGAAAACCATTTTAGCCACAGGTGGCGCAAGTAAGGTTTATCAATACACTTCAAACCCTGATGTAGCGAGTGGAGATGGCATAGCGATGGCTTGGCGCGCTGGTTGTCGTGTAGCAAATATGGAATTTAATCAATTTCATCCAACCTGTTTATTTCACCCTGAGGCCGGAAACTTTCTATTAACTGAAGCATTACGTGGCGAAGGTGCCCTTTTACGACGTCCTGATGGTAGTCGATTCATGCCAAGTTTTGATGATCGAGCTGAGCTTGCGCCACGTGACATAGTAGCCCGCGCCATCGATTTTGAAATGAAGCGTCTCGGTGCTGATTGCATGTATTTGGATATCAGCCATAAGTCTGCTGACTTTATCAAACAACACTTCCCTAATATCTATGAAAAAACTAAATCTTTAGGTATCGATATTACCAAGCAACCTATGCCCGTTGTACCTGCCGCACATTACACTTGTGGTGGAGTTATGATCAATAAGCAAGGTAAAACTGATATAAATAACTTATATGCTATTGGTGAAGTCGCCTATACAGGTTTACACGGCGCGAATCGCATGGCGAGTAATTCACTATTAGAATGTTTGGTATTTGCACGCGCAGCCGCTTTAGATATCGAGCATCAAATCGACCCTTCACAAAGTATTGTTGAACTGCCAGATTGGGATGAAAGTCGCGTAACAAACTCTGATGAAGAAGTGGTAATTCAACACAACTGGCATGAACTGCGATTATTTATGTGGGACTATGTTGGCATTGTTCGTACTACAAAACGTTTAGAGCGAGCTTTGCACCGTGTTGAATTATTACAACAAGAAATCGATGATTATTATCAAAACTTCCGAGTGAGTAATAATTTATTAGAATTAAGGAATTTAGTACAAGTTGCTGAATTAATTATTAGATGTGCAATGGAACGTAAAGAAAGCCGAGGCCTACACTACACCCTTGACTATCCAGAGTTAAGTGAAATTGCAGTTTCGACCATACTAAAACCATAAAATCGAGTTTTTGTATTCAGATTTCAGTCGTATTATTTAACTTCAAAATAATACGACATAACCTAGAATATTGTTTTGGAGACAAACTTGTTTTGAAAATAAAATAAGTGGGTTGAGATAACTTTTTTAGTAACGTTTTTAATAGATTCTTTCCAAGCGACTTTTGACTTCCAGATGGTTTCCCTTCAAAAACTAACCAACAGCCCCAAAAGCCAATTCTGCTAGTTACGCTTAATTGTCTTTTGTCATCGGCTGAAAACTGACATTCGCCTAAAAGATTAATCGTAAAACTGTTTGGCTGAGTATAGATAAAACGCATAAAACTAAATTTATTATGCGTTTTATTTATATCAATATTAAACTTTAACTCGCTTGAGGATAAATTGCACCATGGCGTTAAGTTCTTCGTTTTCACAAATTTCATGTCCCATAAACCAAGCAAACAATACCGGATCTTCCTCTTCCAATAAGCGTTCAAAAATGTGCTTATCTTTTAATGAAAGTAAATCATAAGCGTCTTCTACGAAAGGCATAAAAAGTACATCTAATTCGAGCATGCCACGGCGGCAAGCCCATCTTAAACGTGGTTTATTATCGGTTAATGACATATAACACCAGGTAAAATAAAATCTGCGCTTATTCTAACAAAGTCGATTACCATTACAATATTGTTTATCAAATCTAGAAAAATAAAGTAACGAATCTAATGAACGCCTTGAATTTTTCAAGAAAGTCCTCATTATTGACCCTAACGATAAAACAACAATGCTAAATTAATTATGACAACCTCTGTTGAAAGTACCTTACCTAATTACGATAATCTGCCTGATGCATTTGCCATTAGTTTAGCTGAATATGGCGCAATTGCTTTGCATGGAGAAGAGCAAAGCAAATATTTACAGGGGCAAGTCACTTGTGATGTAAATACACTTGAAGATGACAACTTATTACTTGGCGCTCATTGCGACGCAAAAGGTAAAGTTTTTTCAGTTTTTAGATTGATAAATCGTCAACAAAAACACCTAATGTTGCAACCTGACGCAAGTATTAGTTCATCATTAGCAGAATTAAAAAAATTTGGCGTATTTGCCAAAGTTACTATTGAACAAACAACAGGTTTAGCGTTTTATGCCATCGCAGGAAAAAACGCTACCGAGGTTCTACATCAACAATTTGTTGAGTTACCTAATAGTCTAACCCCAGTTCTACAAGTTGGTAGTACTACCATCGTTTACTTAGCCGGAAAATTGAAACGTTATCTCATTATTGATGAAGCATCGATTGTAACAAAAATCGTCAATGACTTTTCATTGGCAATATATTCACAAGCGCTTTGGGATTTAATTGAAATTAACGAAGGCTTTCCATTATTAGCACCAGAAACAGTTTCTTCTTACGTTCCACAAATGCTGAACTTGCAAGCTATACATGGCATAAGTTTTACTAAAGGCTGTTATTTAGGGCAAGAAACCGTTGCTCGTATGCAATATTTAGGGAAGAACAAACGCGCTTTGTTTTCACTGAAAAGTAAGTCAGCAAATAATGATTCTATAAGCTTGAAAGCGGGTGATATTATAGAACAACAGCTCGGTGAAAACTGGCGAAAAGCGGGTGATGTTTTAGCGAGTTATATCAGTGATGATGGTACTTATTATCTGCAAGCCGTTCTAGCGAGTGATATTGAAGGTATTACAAACTTACGTATCAAAAACCACGAAGGCTCAGCATTAAGCGTAGTCGAATTACCTTATAATTTAGTAGAAAAATAGCCAACAAACATTTATTTCAAATTTAGGACATTTAATGAAAATTTCAGAAAACAAAGTTGTCGTATTGCACTATGCCGTATCGGACAGCGAAGACACATTAATCGATAGTTCATATGATCACAGCCCTTTATCAATTATTCAAGGTACTGGTTATTTAATTCCAGGGCTAGAAGATGCGTTAATGGATCACGTTGTTGGCGATAAATTTGAAGTTGAAGTAAGTGCTGAAAATGCTTACGGCGATCGTCATGATGAGTTTGTACAAACTGTGCCGAAAAGCATGTTTGAAAGTGTTGAAGATTTAGCCGTGGGTTCGCAATTACGTGCTACAACTGACGATGGCGAACAAACCGTTATTGTGATCGATGTTACAGATGATGAAATTACCGTTGACGGTAATCACCCGTTAGCGGGTATTGATTTAAAATTTGAAGTGGATATTTTAGAAGTGCGTGATGCAACTGAAGATGAATTGCAACATGGCCATGTCCATGGAGAAGGCGGTTGTGGGCATTCTCACGACTAAAAAGTCCAATAAATACTTAACGTAGGCACCTGCCTTACCTTAGTTATAAAAGCGAAATATAAATAACATTATATTTCGCTTTTTTGTTTCGTTCTTTGTTTGTTATTAAAGATTAAAGATTCATAATACGAATAACTTTCTCACGTACTTCTTGATACCGAATGTTTTCACAACTGCCAAAACCTGCTAACTGTTTAACTTTATTTCTACTAAAAAGAGGGACGGTTAATCCCGTTAAAAATCGGCACATTGTTTCTAACGATATGACACTTTTATTTTTCGTCGACATATGTTCAATGAGCGACGTTAATACTTCAAAGATACGGATATCATCAGGCCAAATTACATCCTGAGAATAGTTTAACTTGACTTCTTTCCCACGACAAACCGAACAATGTCCACAATTTACAGGGGCATTCTGATCGTCAAAGTACCTAGATAAGTTATGACTTAAACAAGTATCTAATTCGAAGAACCTCACAAGCGTGGCAATACGCTTTATTTCCTTTTCTTCTTTGTCTACAAAGTATTCATGCAATGATCTCGCTAACGTAGGTGAAGACAACAGCGTTTTATTAACACTATAGACTTCAGTGATTTTTTTTGTTTCTAAGGTGATCAATTGTTTTTCTTGTAAGTATTCTAAAGCAACAATCACTCGGCCTCGATCACAACCATAGTGCTGAAACAATGCATCAAAGTCTGGCTCTCCCCATACTTTTTTAAACCCGCTGTATTTAAAAATGGTAGCCAAAAACTCTTTTCGTTCACCTTCAAACGGATCTAACACTTCATCTTTAGTGGTGGTAAATTTATATTTGAAATCTGCAAAGTATGAAAACAGAGGTTTAATAACGCCTTGTAGTTCCAACTGAACGAGTAAGGTTCTCATGGGTAATTGACGAATATTACTCGCATTAGACAAAGACAATCCTTGTAATTCCCATTTATGATTTTGACATTCTTGTTGAATGTTTTTTATCACCAGGTCAATACCACTCAATTCAGGCGTATCACCAAATACAAAATTTTCAACGGTATTTAACCCATCTAAATTCGCCAACGTAATACAATTGGACGGTAAACTATCTCTCCCTGCTCGTCCTATTTCCTGACTATAGTTTTCAATGGATTTTGGTAAGTCATAATGTATAACAAAACGGATATTGGCTTTATCAATACCCATACCAAATGCAATGGTCGCTACAATGATTTGTACTTTCCCTGACATAAAGTCTTCTTGGATTTCCTGTCGTTTTTCACTCATAAATCCAGCGTGATAAGGTTGAACACTCAAACCTTGCTGCGAGAGAAAGTTTGCCACATATTCAGCACTTTGCTGCAATGTCACATAAACAATGCCACAACCTGATTGTTCATTAATACTTTCTATAAGTTGCTGATTTTTAGCTTTTGTTGGAACTGCTAATATCGATAGATCTAAGTTTTGTCGATAGAACCCTGTTTGAACAATGTGCTCTGGTAAAATTGAAAATTTCGCTGCCATATCTTTCTTTACTTTTTTGGTTGCTGTTGCAGTCAATAAAAGTACGAGAGGAATATTTAGCTCTTTTCTATAATTGGGTAACTTTAAATAATCAGGACGAAAGTTATGCCCCCATTCTGAAATACAATGCGCTTCATCAACCACCAACATTGAAACATTCACGGCATCAATAAACTGCCTAAATCTTTCATTCTTAAAGCGCTCTACTGACACCATAAGAATTTTTATTTTTCCAGAACGAGTATCCGCCATCACTTGTTGATTTTGCTGAGGCGTTAATGTTGAATCAATACTTGCTGCGGCAATTCCTTTACTCGATAAAAATGCTAATTGATCCTTCATCAACGCCAGCAAGGGAGAAACAACAATAGTCAAATGAGGAAGATGAATAGCCGCTAACTGATAACAAAGTGATTTACCAGAACCAGTAGGAAAAATTGATAATGACGACTGATTATTTAACAGCTGTGTAATGGTTTGCTCTTGCCCATGGCGAAAATCATCGAAGCCAAATGCTTGTTTTAAGGTAGACTTTAATTGTAAATTTGATGAGTTATTCATGACAATCCTTAGGGAAGTGTTAACGAATGAGCAAGACTAAATCATACGTTCAGCAAGAAATATCAATGATACGCTAATTTTTGTCGTTAGACCTTTTCCTGAAAATAAAAAACGACAAACATTTGTTTATCGTTTTAATTCCAAACAAAAAACTTTAAATGTCTATGAATAATATTGCGTTTCTATGCGTTTACAGTATTGAATTAAATTGTCATATTTTCTGGCTTGTTGGTTAAAGCTGTTGAAAAAATCGACACTGATGAATTCACATAAAGCCGCGTAAGCGATAGCATCGAATGAGCTGACTTTATCTCCAAAAAAATAATCACTTTCACCTAACAATGTTGATAAAGCTGAAAAATGTTCATCAGCAATTGTTAATAGCTCAGTTTCACTATGGCGACCATATCCTTGCCTTTTCAGAGTGTTTTTTACATCTTTTCGAATAATGCTTGGCATGATCCATTTAAAAGGAATGGGGATTTGACTAAAAAAAGCGTCTTGTAGCAATGGCCAAGTATCTTCTTTTACCCAGCGAGAATAAACTAAACACCAATACAGGCTTTCATCTAACGCTTTAGTATAAAGAGATGCTTGTGCTTTTTGAACGTCGTTTAAATGATCATCCAATTTAATGTTATATTTTTCAGTCAGGTATTTAAAGATAAAAGCAGAATCCCCCACTTTGGTGCCATTATCGTCAATGAAAGGGAATTTATTTTTAGGTGACTTTTTTAACTGATTAAAATCACTAATATATTCATAATCTATTGCTGTCAATTTAAAAAACAAATCCACCTTAACAACAAAAGGGCTCGCATCTATCACACCAAATGCCTTGCCAAAACCATAGAGCTTTATCATTATTCATCCTTAAATTTTTATTAATAATTTAATTAATTCACCTTGTGATAACAGAATACACAAAAAAAATAGCACTGTAAATTAATACAGTACTATTTAAGCTGGAGGATTGTAAGCAAATATCTCAACTTACTTTATTGAAAATGAACAATAGTATGGATTATTTTTCAGCCGCTATTATTGATATTTCAACCAGTAGAACATCACGCGCCATTGAAGCTTCAACGCAAGCTCTAGCCGGAGCAAAGCCTTCTGGAACCCAGTTATCCCAAACTTCATTCATTTGTGAAAAATCATTCATATCTTTTATATAAATTGTCGCGGACAATATATGCTCTTTATCGCTCCCTGCTTGTTCAAGTAAATCATCCACTTTATCTAACATTGAACTCGTTTGTTCAGCGATGCCTTGGCTAGCATCTTTACAAACCTGTCCACACAAATAGATCACGCCGTTATGTTTGACAATACGGCTCATTCTTGTTTTTGTCTCTTGTCTAGTAATAGTCATTTTTGTTCAGTAATTATTGATTTTGCTAAAGTATATACTTTAGTGATAGAAGAATGTACACCGAATACTGATACCGTGAATAAACTTTGACCTACTGGATATGAAAATAATTATTATTCGTTGAAACTTACAATTAAACATTCCCAAATAGAGTAATTAACGATAAAGTATTTAACAGATGAACACTTACAAAAGGAAGACTGATGGATATTAATCAGTGGGTTGACGAATTATTTGAAGTTTTCGATGTTGATAAAGACGGCGTTATTAGCCGCAGCGAGTTTGTTGAATTAATTGACTGTCTTTTACAAGATAAAGGCATTCGCATGTGTGAGACTATTTTTAATAAATTTGATGTCAATCACAGCAATTCTATCTCCAAAGACGAACTCAAAGCCATGGTGATTGAATTAGCTTTGTAATATCGCTGTTTCAGACCTTAGGGTGTATTAAATTTTTTTCTGTATAACGAAATTATTATTTTCATTTAATCAAGAGCTTAGCAAAGCTCTTTTTTTATATCTAAATTCCGATGGTCAGACCTCTTGTTTCAAATGTTATTTCTGTTATCATTTCGGTGTACACGTGTACACTCAAAAAATTAGTGAAAGATAACAGGACAATAAATGACAAGCCAATCGAGCTACAGTACGAATGAAGAAATAGCCAATACTTTAACACATGCTCTTGGTGCTATATTGTCTGTAGTTGCCTGTTACTTATTATTGAATAACGCGATTGCAGACAGTAATAACTTAAAAACAATAAGTTATGCCATTTACGGTACAAGTTTACTCTTACTATTCACTGCTTCAACTGTCTATCATGCGGTTCAAAACAGCGAGAAGAAAAAGCTTTTCAAATTACTCGACCACTGCGCCATTTATTTACTCATAGCGGGCACTTACACACCACTCATGATGATTACTTTAGATAATCAGCTTGGCATGATCATGCTTTCTATCATTTGGACTTTGGCTATTTTAGGCATTTTTTTCAAATTGAAGTTTGGCCATCGTTTCAAAAAAACATCTCTAGTAACTTATTTGGGTATGGGATTGATATCGATAACGATTATCGACCAATTACATGAAAAGTTATCAAGCCAAGGGTTAACCTTACTTGCTTTAGGTGGCGCTATTTATTGTTTAGGCGTTATTTTTTACGTGAATAAACGTATTATTTTTAATCATGCTATTTGGCATCTATTTGTACTCGGTGGAGCAATAAGCCATTTCTTTATGATTTATTTATACTTATAAAACCATATTGAACTTCGCTGTTTTTTGCCATTCATGGCATCACAGCATAACGTTCTTCCTGAACATACTAAGGGCAGTTTTCTACCCTTAGTTAAATTTAACTTATTTCATGTTATTTATAATTGCCATGCATAACTAAACTTAGTAAAAATTGTTCTTTGATCTCGTTCAAGCGAATCTAAATCATCGTTTTGATAACCACCATCTGAATAACCTATAAAAAACAACGTTTGTGGATTAATTTTATAAGAATAAATAAGTTGTGTTGAAAAACGCCGACTGGTCTCATGCGGACGATCTTCAATATCATCAGTCTCGTCAAATATATACAAACCAACGTCTCTTTCTATATCTGTATACTGCACAACAAATTTCAAAATGCTACGCATATTAAATTGATAACCAAACCTAATGTCATACTGATTAGCGGTGAATAAACGTTTACCTTCAATATCTAATTGCCTGTAGTTATGGCTAAAATCAATATTAATATGTTTATTAGCGTCCCAAGTAGCGGTTGTTTCAAAATTGAACACATCACCTAATCGAGTATTAGCATAATCAATTTGTTTACCTAACCGCGTAAATAATTGTAATTTGAATCCAGACGTTGGTGTAAATCGTACGTAACTTCTTGCTTGGTTTTCATAAAAGTATTCACCGTCAAAGTATCGCTCTCTATGAGTAAAACCAAAATTGCCGTACATTTGCATTGGCCCTTCAATTTCCCCAAATAATTCATACTCTTGTTCAAGCATTTTGCCGTCTTGGTCATAGGTTTTATCCCAATCTCCAAAGTATCCCCATTGGGTGAGTGTATCTTCTTCGGTGCCATACCAAGTTTGATTACCACCTAAAACAATTTTTTCATAATTTGATTGCGACTGAAAACCTAAATCCGCACGAAAGTCTTCTTCAACATTAGTATAATTCGCTCTAAGGCTATAATCACGTGTTTGATGAGAATACGCCAAACTATAAGCATTACCTTTTTGCTCTTTTTCAACATCAAACTCTTCTGTCACGTACTCTGGATTGTCTGATTCAGAACGGGCTATTTGATAACGTAGACTATCGGTCTGACTAATCCAGTAATTACCATCTATAGAAACCAATGTGTTTTTATAATCTGTTGCTTCTCTATTTGTGACCAAAACACCTACATCGTTATGCTCGCCTACATCGACTTTATAACGAGCCACAACAACTTCTGACTCATCATTTAACTCAGCAATATCTGAACCTGCATTTCCTGGCATTAAAAAACGCGTGTTACTGTCGTTTGCCACCATCAAACCATAGCTATGAGCATTGGTTTTTCCTGTTAATTTAACCCCAATATCAGGTTCAGCAATATTACGTGTATGAACAAAATTGAAGTTACTGGTATCAAAATACGATGCTCCATCTAAAAAGAATGGACGCTTTTCTGGAAAAAATAGTGAGTAGGTACTATTAACATCAAGTTGGCCTGAATCTGCTTCAACTTGAGAAAAATCCGGATTAATTGTCGCGTTCAACACCATATCTTGCGTAATACCCCAGCGAATATCCAAACCAGGATCTACTTCTGTGTCGCCATTTTCCCAACTTCCTGGCACTACTTCTTTTTCATCTTGTCGTGATAACGTAAGTGTTGGTGTTAACTGAAAATTATTACTTGGCTTTATACTTTTAAAACCAACCATTTGATCAAACTGGCATAAGTTACATTTAATATTACGATCACGTTTATAAGTTGCGATTTGACGTCGAACATCACGAGGATAATTTCTCCAACCCGCAACATTCCATGTTAATTGTCCATCGACCTGAGGAAAGCGTAACGCGGTAAATGGAATACTCATTTCAACCACGTAGCCAATATCAGTGATTTTCCCTGCGCTATCCCAAATAGCATCCCAAGAATCATCCTCATTCCAACCGCTAGTATCATCCATACGCATGTCGGCTTGAGCACCTAATGGATTTACAAAAAACTCATAACCACTTCGTTGATCGTTAAACGTATCAATAATAATACCTACATTATCGTCATTCCATAGTGCGTCGCGATCACGTAATGAAGCGCGAATAAGTTCAGGATTAGGATCATAGGCAATAATAGCAACGTTAAGAGTTTCACCGTTTTCATAAAAAAACACTTCAGTTTTTACCGGTGCTGGAATACCTTCTCCAGGATTATTTTCATATTTCAGATGCATTTTAGTGGCGCTTTTCCACACAGGTTCATCCATAACACCATCAACGACAATTTTGTCTTCAAAATGGGTTAATGCATAACTTTGTTTTGTGGATTCTGCCGCTTGAAGTGAAAAGTGATTACTCAAGAGTACTAGCGTAACAATCAGGTATTTTTTAAGTAGTGAAAAACGTGGATGGGGTTTATATTTTCTCGTTCTTTTATGACTATGGTCAAACATCTAATTTGCTCACGATTACATTTTAATTACACCTATTGTCGTAGTTAAAAGATAAAAAGTTTAAATCAAAATGTAAATTTTTGTGTCGCAAACAATTAAACCATTTATATTCAGTAACTTAAGATCAAATATATTTTCATTAAAAAACTAAACTATTCATGAGAATCAATATATCGCTGTAATGACTCGAGTATTTCAGGAAGGTTTTTCGTTCCTAAACCTAAACGAAAATATGAACCTTCAAGACCAAACAAGCATGCTGGGTAAACAAATATCCCCGTTTCTTGCGCCAATTGTTCCGCCCATTTAAGTATAGGTACTTCAGTATGACATTTAACTAAAGTGAGTAAGCCGGCCTGAGGAATACGCCAGCTAAAACAGTGACGATTGATTTCTATAAATTGCTGAAATAACGAAATATTATTTTTGATAATTGCGTTATTACTATTGATGATTTTTTCATGATTTTCTAAAGCAAGCTCTGCCAATTTTTCATCAACAATTGAGGTACAAATAGATGCTTGTGCTTTTACCGCTAATAATTTTTTCAACAACGCTTTATTCTTTGAAACTGCCCAACCAATGCGTATCCCTGCCAAACCAAAACTTTTTGATAATACAGATACCAGAATAGTTCGATCATAATCTAAATAGGTATGAGCTAATTCAACACCGTTATAGTTACTTGCTTGGGAAACATCATCCGCTAAAAGATAACAATTGTATTTTTTAGCGAGCGTTAAAATTCGATTTGAAAACTCACTATTGATGATGCTACCACTTGGATTATGCGGTGAATTAAGCACGATTAATCGGGTATTTTCATTTATTAAAGCTAAAAAATCTTGTTCATTAATTTGCCAATCTTGCTCAAAACTAACCGTTAAACACCTTACCTTTATTCCTAACTGCTCTGCCATGGTAACCAAAGAGGGATAACATGGCGTAACCACAACAATTTCCATATCGGAATACTTGTTATGAACAGTTTTACCATCGTATTCATTAAAAAATACAGTTTGATAAATAGCAGACAATGCCTCTTGTGCACCACAAAAGGTTAAAATATTATCGGCAGACAATTGAACTTGATGCTTATTATAGTCTTGATGAAAACGGGCAATCAATGATCGTAAATGATGACTACCATTGATTGATGCATATGATAATTCTTGCTCACCTAGCAAATCATCAAGGCTTGTTTCACCTAAAGTGCATAACTGCGCAACCGACAAACTTTGCCCACAAGAATTACTCAAATTATGACGAATAGTAACCTTTTTATTTGCAGCAACTTTTTGACCAAAAGCAATATGCGCGGGTAAAGTATTTATCATAAGTCGCTACGTTTTCCGCTGCCAAACTGACATTTCGGTTGTTGTTACCGTGAAAGTACAATCGTTTTTCTTAATCACTCGCGTTAGAGGCTGTGCTTCTAAAAAACTAAAGTCATCTTGTAACTGTTCATTTAAACCATCAAAACCACTGAGATTTTCACCGTTGACTTTAAGACCACCTAACCAATTTTCTTTTTCAGTATGCTGTGTTGTGTACTGATGATCAGTTAATACAAAGAGGAACCCTTGCTTGTTGAGCCTTTGCGATAAAGTAGCTAACAACTGTTTCGGTTGATAACTTTTTTCGAGCGCATGTTCAATTAAAATGGCGTCGTAGCCATTAAATATACTTTTCAAGTTACTTGCATCACCTTGACTAAAAACAATATGTTCAGCCGATTCATTTAGCGTTAAGTCTTTAAGGGATACTTCGTGAAAACTCTGTATATCGCCTGAAATAACAGAGGTATAACGAAGTGTGTTTTGTTGTTGAAGTTGAACACCGTATTGAATGTATCGGGCAGAAAAATCAACTGCATCAATATGCTGAAAGTACTTTGACATTTCAAAAGCTGTTCTACCTAAACTACAGCCTAAATTTAATAACTTATTGGCATTAATACCGTATTTTTCTACTTTATTCACCACCAAACCACTGACTTGCTGTGAATAATTATCAATATTTAAATGTTTATCACCGTAATGGCTTTCCAGTTGCTCGCAAACGTCGACGTCAGTTTCATAACAATTAACCGGTGTTAAAGGGATTTTACCATCGAAGTTTTCAACATAACGAAAGCCCGCATGTTGTGTAAAGTGTCGACGAAAAGCATAGCGAGATGAAGCAATGGTTTCGTTACCTGTTGATATCCAAGAGCCTCCTTTAATCAAATTATGCTTACCATCAAAAGTTGGCGTAGAAAAGTCATCATAAAGTGGGTGTACTTTAAAGCCTTCATAACCATCTATTGCTGACTCATTCCACTGCCAAACATTACCAATAACATCATAAAACTCGCCTGCAGAAAACTCGTCAACAGGACATGATGAAGCATAGTTGGCTAAATTAATGTTCGCAGATTTTTGCAGATAACCAGGTTTATCGTCAGTGACACTTTCTCGCAAGCAATGCCATTGTGCTTCTGTTGGCATGGCTATATCTTTATTAGTTATTTCACTTTTCCACTGACAAAAAGCTTTCGCTTCTAAGTAATTAACTTCTGCAGGCCAGCTTAGTGGTAAAGGTATTTCGTTAAGCAAATTACGTTGAAAGTATTCGTTATTATTTTTTCGCCAAAATCGTGGCATTTCAGCTTTTGTAAAGTTAAGCCACTGCTGCCCTTCTTCCGTCCAATAATGTGGTTTTTTATAACCATCGGCTTGAATGAAAGCTAAAAATTCTTGATTAGAAACTAAATACTTTGAAGCTGAGAATGACGCTACGTCAACAGATAACTCGCCATACTCATTATCCCAACCGTAAGTTTCATCATTAGACTTTTTCCCTAAAACGATTAGTTGCTCTGCAACAGGTAATAACTCATTCGTTGGTGCAGCAGAAAAATGTGTACAGTCTTTCCAGCGACTGTCTTCTTCTGTTTGGTTTGTTAAGTTAGCTAAAGGCAACATGCGCATGATCACTGACGACGTTTCCAAATGAATACGTTCATGTTCACAGCCCATTAATATCACCCATGCTAATGAATCTTGTTTAATAGGTAATGTTAATTCCATCGTATCGATAAGATTATTGACTAAACCAAAGACCTGCTCTCGATATTCTCTCACTTCGTCTACATCTGGCCAATCGTAATGTTCACTGTTGAGATCATCCCAACTCATTTCATCAACACCAACCGCGCAAACCGCTTCTAATTTAGTATTTACACGTTTATTGATGTACTTACCTAAAATTAGTTTATTGACGAAGAATGTAGCCGTATGGCCAAAATAAAATATAAGTGGGTGACGTAATGATTCTGGTCGTAAATAATACGCTTCATCATTATTGATTAAAGCAAACAACGATTCATATGTTGCCCAAGTATTATGAAAGTAATTTTTCAGCTCTACTCGTTTAGCATCTACTGATAAACCATTAAGCTGTGGGGTAATATTTTGATTATTGATAGAATTCATATTTTATTTTTTAGTTATTTATTATGGATCAATGGTTGAGAATAAGTTTTTGCTGATATGGTGCTAAAATCATTTGTTTTAATTTATCACCTAAATTCGGCTGTCTAAATATATCATCACGACCTAAAGATTGACCGGATAGCTTATTTAAGCTTTCACTAAACCAGTTGTCGTTTTCAAATAATGAGATTGCGCCTAAATCAGTTTTCAAATTATTATCATATAATGATAATGGCAAATCTTGTTGATGCGCTTCTTCGCGAAGCAATCGAACACAGTTATCACTTTTATATACTTCAAGCGCGTCTATTAAGTTCAATAAAGCATAAATAATATTGAAATAAGCATTATATTGTATGCTTGACGCACCAATTCTATGTTCGATTCGAGCGGTTTTCTGCCAATTTTGCTGACTCACTAATACTTCATTGTTATGGTCGTAGAGTAACGGTTCTTCGCCCATAGCTTGATTATGTTTACCGACTTCTTTGTATAAGGCAATACTGCCTTGATGACCGCCCGAAATATCGATAGGCGAACATAATTCAGCAGCCAATCCATATTTACTCTTTAGTGCTAGACGTTCAAAAGCCTCTTCTTCTGGCAAATAAATCAAACAGCAGTTTAAGCTAGTATCGAGAAAACATTGTTGTAAATATTCACCAAAACCACTATCGATAATAATATTATTACCTTCTCTATCAAGCGCACTAATATTCATCTGTACCGCATTAGGAATATGAACAGCGCGGGTTTCTGTGGTAAATATATCACCACTACCGTTTGCTAACTTACCTTTGTCACCCGCCCATACAACAGGTTTAATTAACGTTTTATAGATACCTTGCTCAGCAAATAAACGAGGGAGTATTGTCATCGCTTGACGTAAATTATCAGCTTCTTTTAAAGGAGACTGACCATTAAAAAGTGAAACATACTCCCACTGATTACTCCAATATTCTGGCACAAGTTCTCCATCAATTCCTGCATTGGCCAGTTGACGATTAATGCGAGAGAAATTCAATGAGAATTCTTTCACTTTCAAATTAAGTTGGTAACAACCTTCCAATTCGAAGTGAATAACAGGTATAAAACCAAGGTTTTTTATATGATTTTGCAATAATATTATGGCTTGAGTCGTTAATGGAATTGTTTTTTTCATAGTAAGGTAATAGATTTTTTATTGATAAATAACCACATTATTTTTGCCATTACTCTTTGCTTGATAAAGTGCTGCGTCAGCATGTAAATATAACTTTTCACTCGTAGGGCTAACTTCAGACAAAGCAGTAATACCTATACTTACGGTGATTTGCAACCCCGGCTTGTTTAGATAGGTTTGCTTGCTAATTTTTTTCAAAAAACGTTCTGCAATGACTTTGGATTGCTTTTCACTTGTATGGGGCAAAATACATAAAAATTCTTCACCGCCAATCCGACCTATAACATCTTCACAACGAAATACATCAAGGCAAATATCCGCTACAGTTTTAATAATAGTATCTCCAAAAGGATGACCAAATTGATCATTAACCCCTTTAAAGTTATCTATGTCGAATAATATAACTGACAGATCCGTTTTTTCTACTATCTTACCTTTTAAGTAATTAGATAAATATTCAAAAATATAGCGGCGATTATATAGATTTGATAATGAGTCTTTAATCGAAACTGCGTACATCTTCTTATTATTCATATACTGAATAGTTATCACTGTTATAACAATTACGCTGCTACATAGAATAAAGATCAATAAATATATATTTTGTAATTCTTGTTGGTTCATTGATTCATTTTCTAACGCAATAACTTTCTGTCGTTGTTGAGTAAGTGCGTCTTCAATGTATTTTCGCTCATTTTCCATAGCAGCACGCGCACTGGTAAGGCGTGTACTAGAGTTTTTTACCAGTAGCTTGTTATATTTTTCGTAATACTCTCTAGATAATTGAAAAGCTTCACTGTCGTTATTTCTTGCATGTGCAAGATCTGCTGCAAGTTTTACCACTTCAAGTTGCCATTCCGTTCCTACCAACTCAGGTAGAGACAAAAATATATTTTCAGCTTTAGTCAAAGATGCTTGGGCTTGGTCCAACTCACCTAAAATAATAAAACAGTGAACCTGCTGTTTGTACAATTCAGCGTTGTAATCAATTAAGCCGTTTAACGTTAATGCTCGATTAATAACATCTATAGCCTGTAAACAATCACCTTTTTCGGCGAGTGTCATGCCTAAACCGTAGGCAGAAAAGAATGAAATATCGGTGTTAGGTGTATAAGTTAAATTTTCTTGATAAAGCTCGAAATATCGAATCGACAACTCGTACTTTTGCCAATAACGATAAGTTGCTGCAATACCATAAATAGCCTCTGAAACATGGGAGGGATAATGTAAACGTTCATAAGTCTTCAGTGCTTTTTGATAATACTCAATCGACTTTTCATAATCCTTCATATAACCATAAATAGCACCATACGTTTCATTAATAATGGCGATAAGAAAATCATCTTTTAATGAATATGCTTCCAAGTAAGCTTCTTGCATTTCAATTAATGACAACTCAAACAGTTCCGTTAAACTTTTAATGTAAGCAATTTCTTGTTTGGCGATAATAAAAAGATAGGTTAACTTTTCTGCTTTAGCTATAGACATAGCCTTACGAAGAATAATTGTCGAATCAGCATACTGAGCACTTCGGCGAAAGGTTAGTCCTTGAAATATATAAAGGTTGCTTTTGATGATTGCGGGAGTTTCAGCATCGATAAGTGCTAGTGCTTGCACAACTGTTTTATTAAAATCCGAATAGAAATAGAGCAAATTTTCGGCTTGTGCTTTACGTAATAACCACCAAAGTTTCTGTAATTTTGGCATGTCGGAAAAAGTATTTTCTAGGGTTAATATTTGTTGATATGCACGCAAGGGTTCTTGATGAATTTCGTCGTCCATGTTCAATAGTCTAATTGAAATATCGACTTGGTCTATCGTATCTGCTGCTAATTGCGCACTATTACTTGCCTGTGATTGAGGACAGGTAAAACTAAATACAATAAAAACAAATAGAAAAACGCTATAAAAATCAAACTTCATTACACATCCGTGATCAATGACACTGTCAATTTATTCAATGATTTTACTTTAACATAGAGATTTTTTTAAAACGAGTTAAAGCAATAAAATCATAATTTATATCAACATAAAGTCATATTAGTTATTGTAGATCTTGTTAAAATCAGCGACTTTAAAACCTTGAAGATATTCGTCGCCAATCTTTATTACCGGTACCGATCTAAAGTTCGCTCGGCGGAATTCTTTCTGCCCCGCTGGCGTTTTTACATTACACAAACGGTAAGTAATACGATGTTTTTCAAAATAAGCTTTTGCCGTGTCACAATGAGGACAATTACTCATACTGTATAAAACAATTTTTTTCATTATTCAATTTCCCTTCATTATTTGCTAAACATGCCATGACAAAACTGAACATATCTTGAACTGTTGATACTAAAATTACATGCTGTAATTTATAGTTTACAGGAACTTGCATTAAATAACGCACTCCTAAAGTGTAAATTGAGTAAAGTATTCATAAGGTAATAATAAGACCGATTAAATGAAATATAATTGCTATAAACACGCAAAATTATCAAATAAACGCCATGATTTTAATATACCTACTATACCCCACAAAAATTTACGTTATAATCATAGAAATTATAACTGTATAAAAAAACAGTTATCATGCTAAACTGATTCCAATGGATGAGAAGAGCTTTTGGAAATAATAGTGAAATTATATATTGCCGAAAAACCAAGTTTAGGGCGCGCCATTGCGGCAGCCTTACCCAAACCTCATAAAAATCAAAAGGGCTATATCGAGCTAGGCAACGGCGATGTAGTGAGCTGGTGCATTGGTCATATTCTTGAGCAAGCAAATCCAGAAGTGTATAACGATGACTTTAAAAAATGGCGAATGGATCATCTACCCATTATTCCTGAACAATGGCAGTTAACACCAAAAGCACAAACACGTACACAACTTACGGTATTACGAAAATTAGTAAAAAGTGCCAGCGAAATAATTCATGCTGGCGATCCAGATCGTGAAGGACAGTTGTTAGTAGATGAAGTTATTGATTTTTTAAAAGTATCTAAAACTAAAAAACAAAAAGTTAAACGTTTATTGATCAGTGATTTAAATTTACCTGCCGTTAAAAGATCATTAAATTCATTACAAAGTAATCAAGATTTCATGCCATTATCTATTTCAGCCCTTGCTCGCTCACGCGCTGACTGGCTTTACGGCATAAACCTAACTCGTGCTTATACATTACAAGGCCAAAAAGTTGGCTTTAATGGCGTACTTTCAGTGGGTCGCGTTCAAACACCACTTTTAGGTTTAGTTGTAGAAAAAGATCGTCAAATCGCTAACTTCGTCCCTCACGATTATTTCGATGTTTATGCAAAAATCATTACTCCTACAGGTGAGAAATTTACCGCAAAATGGCAACCAAGTGATGCTTGTGCTCCCTATATGGATGATAATAAAAAAGTCACAAATAAGGCACTCGCAGAAAACGTTGTTAGCCGCATCACAGATAAACCAGCCAATGTTACTTTAGTTTCTGAACAAGATAAAAAGCAATTTGCTGCGCTTCCTTATAATTTATCAGCATTACAGATTGATGCTGCGAAGCAATTTTCAATGAATGCAAAATTAGTACTTGATGTTTGTCAGGCTTTATATGAACAACATAAACTTATCACTTATCCAAGATCAGACTGTCGATATTTACCTGTAGAACACCATAAACAGGCTAGTGCTATTATTAAAATTTTATCGAAGTCAAACGATAAGTATGCTGATTTTGCAAAAAATGCTGACTGTAAAATGAAAAGTAAGGCTTGGAATAATAGTAAAGTGAGTGCTCATCACGCAATAATTCCGACTGAAAAATCAGCAAACAGTATTTCTCTTAACTCTTTTGAAAAAAACATTTATCAGCTCATAATTAGACAATATCTCGCACAGTTTTATCCTCCTTATCTTTATCAACAAACGCAAGTAGAGCTTGATATTGCTAAAGGAAAATTTACGGTAAATGCTAAAGTACAGCAGCAAATAGGTTGGAAAGTTATGTTCCAATCAAGTAAATCCAAAAGCAATACTGACTCAAACAGCGAGCACGATTCATTTTCAGAACAGCTTTTACCCAAACTACAGCAAGGAGAAACATTACATTGTGAGCAAGGGTTAATTGCTGAAAAGGTAACAATAGCGCCCAAAGCATACAATGACGCTTCACTACTCAGCGCTATGACAGGTATTGCCCGTTTTGTTCAAAACATCAATATAAAAAAAATTCTCAAGGAAACAGATGGCTTAGGCACTGAAGCGACTAGAGCAGGCATTATTGAATTACTATTCAAACGAGGATTCTTGCAACGAATAGGAAAAAATATCACCGCAACTGAAATTGGTACTTCACTTATTAACGCTTTGCCTAAAATGGCCACTACGCCAGATATGACAGCACAATGGGAAGCAACACTAACTGATATTAGTGAGCGAAGAAGTAATTATCAAAGTTTTATCACCCCCTTAACTGCTACATTAAAAAGTATGGTGACTCAAGCAGAACAGCAGTCTTTTGCGCAACTGCCTAAAGTCCCCTTTAAACGGAAAGCAAAAAGAAAAACACGTTTCAAAAAAGCGGGATAAATGATCTCATTTCAGTCCGGGACACGTAAAATAAAAAAGCCTCATTCTAAATGAGGCTTTTTTATTGAACTATCAACTAAGTAACTAATACTAGTTAAGAATCCCCGTTAATATCAGTATTGCGATTGCCGCTAAACATAACAATAATGTCCGTTTTGCTAACCTCACTAATAAACAAGGTTCTGCGGTACAATCATCAGGATCCACCATAAAATCTTCAGATTTTTGTGCAACGTTAATAAGGATCTGATTTGGCTGCTTGTTTATATCGAATAAATTCTCTAACCATACAGGCATTGCTTTTGAAAAGTGTCCTACAAGCATGTAACCAAAAGCAACGATACGAACCGGCAACCAATCAACCCAAAATAAAATATCTTTTAAAATAGGCGTTTCCATTTCTTCACTTGAATTTGTTGCTTGAGGCTCTTCTTCAACTTCTACAGATGTTTCAGTATCATCATTTTCTACGTTAATTTGAGTATCATCTTTGGTACATTCTTTATCTAACGCTTCAGGTGTTTCATTCATCGTTACCAATAAACGATAAAATAATGCACCGGCAGGGCCAAAAACAACAAAGAAAATCATAATAGCAATAAAGTATCGATAATTTAACCATACTAAAAGTTGCCCAAAACTCATTGGCGCACTGCTAGTGTCTTGCTGTAATTGGCTATGATGCAATTCGCACGAAGTAGGTTCACCACGAAAAGCAGACATTAAATAATCTTTATAGCACTGTCGGGTTTTAACACAGCCGAAACAAACAATTAATATAAAGGTGGAGAAAACTAAATAAAGTAAACCGTCATCAACAAGTTCGATAAGCACATCACAAATAACAACGGGGATAGCAATAAATATCAGTTGTAACACTATAGATTTCTTGGCTACATCCATTAATTTTGAGCTTTTAAATAAGCTAACATATGCAGTAAAGTATGTTTTAAATTGCCACACTGATGTCGACAAATATCGTTCTGCGACCAATGCAATAAGTAAGCTTATAAGACTCATAACGTTTTCCTAATTTTATAATATTCTTTAAAAATGATTATATACTCTTTGCTATTAAATTAACTAGACTTTAAGCAATGATAAAAATGTTCCCAATTAAAAGCGTCACCTGGGTCTGTTTTTCTCCCTGGAGCGATGTCACTATGCCCCGTAATATTATCTTTTATATCAGGGTAGTTTTTTTGTAGTGTTTGAGTTAATTTAGCCAATGAATGATATTGCTCTTCAGTATAAGAGATATCATCTGCGCCTTCTAATTCGATACCTATAGAAAATCCATTACAATTTTCTTTCGACTGGTATGACGATACCCCAGCATGCCAAGCTTTGTCATCGAATGAAACATATTGAATGATCTGTCCTTCTCTTGTGATCAAACAATGAGCAGAAACTTTCAAATGCGCAATTTCTTCGAAATAAGGGTTAGCGCTTCTATCTAAGTTTCCTAAGAAAAAATCAGTAATATAACCTCCTCCAAACTGCTTAGGAGGCAACGATATATTATGTACAACTAATAAATAAACGGTTGCACTTTTATCACGCAGACTAAAATGTGGTGATTTTTGCCGTTCGGCTTTAACAAGCCAACCATTTAGAATGGGCATATCACTGTTTTGTTTCGTTGATAATTTATTTTTAAAGTCTTTCGTCATACAATAGCGTTAATATTAAATTTTGCGGTTCTATGTGTAGAGTATGACTGAAATTGATTCGACAAACAAAATGGGAAAAATATTTATTTGGTTAGCGTGGATATCTGCGTTGGCATTACTCGTGTTTTTCTTCCAAGATGTTCTTGATAAACAATGGGATCCAAATAGAGATCCTGAAATCAGTTTGAGTAATCAAGGTAAAGCAGAGGTTAAATTACTGCAAAATCGCCAAGGACATTATGTGGTACATGGTGAGATTAATGAAATGCCTGTCGTTTTTTTACTTGATACTGGAGCAACTCAAGTATCAATTCCTGCTCATATTGCAGAGGAATTACAGTTAACGGGCTCTAGAGAGTCTCTGGTAAATACGGCAAATGGCACCACCACTGTTTATCAAACAAAATTACAACAACTCAGTATAGGTAATATTTATTTGTATGATGTTAGTGCTCACATCAACCCGAGTATGCAATCAAATCAAATTCTATTGGGCATGAGCGCATTAAAAAGGGTAGAATTCAGTCAAGTAGGTAAGCAACTTATATTACGTGAACAATGACCTACCAACTTTGATTTATATGCGTTTAACGGTTAACTAAAACATTATCCATTATTTACAAAAAAGAGAACAAAATTCAATGCTTTCTGTGCAATTACAACACGATATTAAAAAAACAGTAACTTGGGCATTATGTGAAGATTTAGGCGTTGATAACGCTGAATCCTTAAAAAATAGTCAAGATATTACCGCTGAATTAATTCCCGCCGAAAACATAGCGGTTGCTAATATTATTACCCGTGAAGATTGTATTATCTGTGGAGTTGCTTGGGTGAATGAGGTGTTTACGCAGCTCGATGCTATATATAAAACGCAAACTAACATCACTTGGTTTGTTAACGACGGCGAAAGTGTTAAAGCAAATAGCACATTATTTGAATTGTCTGGGAATGCACGAATTCTTCTAACCGGTGAACGTACGGCTTTGAACTTTTTGCAATCACTTTCTGGTACTGCAACCCTTACCAGTACTTATGTAAAAGAATTGTCTAAAACTAACACAAAATTATTGGATACCCGCAAAACAATTCCGGGTTTACGTAGTGCGCAAAAATATGCGGTAAAGTGTGGCGGTGGCGTGAATCATCGTATTGGCCTATTCGACGCTTTCTTAATTAAAGAAAATCACATTGCTGCTTGTGGTGGCATTGAAAAATCAATTAAAACGGCACGCAAGAACCACCCAAACAAAACCGTTGAAGTTGAAGTTGAGAGTTTAGAAGAACTCAGTCAAGCGCTTCATTCTGGTAGTGATATTATTATGCTTGATAATTTCAACCATGAGATGATTGAAAAAGCCGTTAAAGCAACGGCTGAAATATCTCAAGGAAAAACGAAATTAGAAGTGTCTGGTAATATGACTATTGAAACGCTAAAAAGCTACGCAAAAGCAGGTGTAGATTTTATATCCGTTGGCGCATTGACTAAACATGTTAATGCTATCGACTTATCAATGCGATTCGTTTAGTCATTTTTTGAGCGCAAAACAGTTAAAAAGTTGTTAGTTATTAACTACTTTTTAACTAAAAGCAAAAAAAACATAAAAAAAGTGTCACAAAATTTTACATTTACTAATTTTTGTCGCAAGATGAATTCAGCCCCCGTAATTATGTATGGAAATAGATATTATGAAAAATGTTAAATCTTTAAGAAATAAATCGTTAAACAAAGCAAAGGGTTTTACCCTTATCGAATTAATGATTGTTGTAGCGATTATTGGTATTTTAGCTGCGGTTGCATTACCTGCTTATCAAACATATACAGAAAAGGCACGTTACACTGAAGTTACTCTTGCTGCTAAATCAGTTAAAGACGCCATCGATGTTTGTTTTCAAACCAGAGGTGATTTTGATTTAGGAAACTGTGATACTTTTGCAGAAATTGGCATGGTCGCAGCTAACGCAACTACTGGTGATGAAGTTACAGCAATGACTATAACTTTGTTAACTGCTGCAGTTACTGGTACAGGTGCTGATGCAGCAACTGGATCAACCTACATTATGACTCCTACAGCTTCAGGTTCTTCATTAACATGGGCTCAAACTGGCACATGTATAGCAAATGGTGTTTGTTAATCATTAAACATTATTAGAAAAAAGCTCCTTTGGAGCTTTTTTTTTCTCTTCATTTTATCATCACTTCTTTTTACTCAACTTAAAACGGGGTAACATATAATTATAACTAATATTAATAATGTATACACAATACTCTCCTATCAATAAAAGGTTGCCATGAAAGGACATCACAGACAATTAAGTGTGTTAACGACACTTTTAAAAGATGATATTGTCGCCGAAAATAAGGTTGATATCATAAGTGCTGACTTCCTTAAACAATCAAAACCTTTTATTCGTTTTCTCATTGAAGATAAAAACTTAGACGCTGAAAATATTGCTAAAATATTATCACGTAGTTTTGGTTATCCGCTTATTGACTTAAACTCTTTCGACACGGCTATGATCCCCGAGGGTATCCGTAACGAAAAATTGATCCGCAAACATAATGCACTTCCCTTGTTTTTAAGGGGTAAAGTTTTATTCGTTGCGATGTCTGATCCTACCAATCTAGATGCATTAGAAGATATTCAATTCAACACCGGTTTTCCCACCGAGTTAGTGTTGACTAATGACCATAATTTACAAATATTTATTGATAAAATTCTTGAAGAAGAAGGTGATGCTTTAGATATTTCTGACATTGATGCCGAAGAACTTGCAGATATAGACGTTCAAGAAGAACGCCAAGAAGATGATTCTGCTACGGGCGATAAAGAAGATGCGCCAATTGTTGTTTATATCAATAAAATATTACTAGATGCAATTCGAAAAGGTGCATCAGATTTACACTTTGAACCTTACGAAAAATCTTACCGTATCCGATTTCGTGTGGATGGCATTTTAACTGAAATGGCAAAGCCACCGATATCTCTTGCTTCTCGAATGGCAGCACGCTTAAAGGTAATGTCAAAGCTTGATATAGCAGAAAGACGAGTCCCTCAAGATGGACGAATTAAATTAGCATTATCGAAGAAAAAATCTATTGATTTTCGTGTATCGACTTTACCCACCATGTGGGGTGAAAAAATAGTAATGCGAATACTTGACTCTTCTAGTGCTATGTTAGGTATTGAAATGCTGGGCTATGAACCAGCACAAAAACAAATTTATATGGATGCCTTAGAACAACCGCAAGGCATGATATTAGTAACAGGCCCTACAGGTTCAGGTAAAACAGTTTCGCTTTACACAGGGTTAAACATTCTTAATACCGAAGAGCGTAATATATCAACAGCAGAAGACCCTGTAGAAATAAATTTAGATGGTATCAACCAAGTACAAATAAACGTTCGAGCGGGCTTAACTTTTCCAAATGCGCTACGATCATTTCTTCGTCAAGATCCTGATATTGTCATGGTTGGTGAGATCCGAGATCTTGAAACCGCAGAAATAGCCATTAAAGCAGCGCAAACAGGTCACTTAGTTTTATCCACTTTACATACAAACTCAGCGGCTGAAACCCTAACTCGACTATTAAATATGGGCGTTCCTTCATATAATGTTGCAAGTTCGGTGAGTATTATTATTGCACAGCGATTAGCACGACGTTTATGCAACCATTGTAAAGACGAAGATATTGTTCCTCAACCTGAACTTGAAAAACAAGGCTTTACATCTGAGCAACTTAGCGACATTCAATTATTCAAGCCTATCGGTTGTGAACATTGTACCGGTGGTTATAAAGGTCGAGTTGGTATTTATGAAGTGATTAAAATCAGTGACAAGATGTCTTCTATTATTATGGAAGGTGGAAACTCTCTGGATATAGCTCAACAATGTCAGAAAGAGGGCTACAATAACTTACGTCAATCAGGCTTAGAAAAAGCGTATCAAGGGGTAACGAGTTTAGCTGAAATAAACCGTGTCACGTCTGCTTAAGACATTTCACTGTATTTCTATTCTGTTATATATTGACTAATATTAACAATAATAAGCAATTTTATTTTTATAGGTAAAATATCAAATGGCAAAACCAAGAGATAAAAAGCGAAATGTCCCCCAAGTTAAAGCGCTTGATATTTTTGTATGGCAAGGAGTAAACCGAAAAGGAAAAAAAATAAATGGTGAACTATCTGCTGCAAGTTTGCTTGAAGTAAAATCTCAGTTACAAAAACAAGGTATTACACCCGGAAAAGTTAAAAAGAAAGCCAAACCCCTATTTGGTGGTTCAAAAGATAAAAAATTAATACCTGCAGATATGGCTATAGTTACTCGACAAATAGCAACTATGTTAGGTGCTGGTGTTCCTTTAGTACAAACCATTCAAATGATTGGAAAAGGTCATGATAATGGTAATATGCAAAGGTTGTTAGGAGACATTTGTAATAAATTAGAGTCTGGTATTCCTTTATCTGAATGTTTGCGTGACCATCCTAAGTTTTTTGATGACTTATATTGTGATTTGGTTAGCTCTGGCGAGCAGTCAGGTGCGCTTGAAACGATTTACGACCGTATTGCAACTTATCAAGAGAAGGCCGAAGCATTAAAGTCTAAGATTAAAAAAGCGATGACTTATCCTATATCAGTACTTGTAATTGCTTTCATTGTAACCTCGATATTATTAATTTTTGTAGTACCTGTTTTCCAGGATATTTTTAATGGTTTTGGTGCTGAGCTACCCGCTTTTACTTTAATGGTCATAGGTATTTCAGAATTCATGCAAGCTTATTGGTATTTGGGTTTAGCTGGAATATTCGCTGCTGGTTTCTTGTTCAAAAAAGCACATCTTAATAGCCAAAAGTTTAGAGATAGTGTTGATAAAAAGATATTAAAAATACCCGTTATTGGTGAATTACTCGAAAAAGCTGCTGTTGCAAGATTTGCTAGAACCCTTTCTACTACATTTGCTGCAGGTGTTCCTTTACCTGATGCGCTTGAATCTGCTGCAGGAGCTTCCGGCAATGCCGTTTTTAGGGACGCTATTTTAGAAATTCGTGCTGAAGTATCATCAGGTATGCAAATGAATTTAGCTATGCGTAACTGTAATATTTTTCCTGATATGGTGATACAAATGGTCGCTATTGGCGAAGAGTCAGGTGCAGTAGATGATATGCTTGCGAAAGTAGCCACTATTTTTGAACAACAAGTCGATGATGCAGTAGACTCTTTAACCAGTCTACTTGAGCCTATGATTATGGCTGTATTGGGTGTGGTGATTGGCGGATTGATCATAGCTATGTACCTACCAATTTTCGAGATTGGAAAAATAGTTTAATTGTTTTAACCCACGTTATTCTGAAGTTTGCATAACGAAATTATAATAAATATTAATAAAAGGTTTTATCTTGTCTGACTTTATCTACTTATTAGAAAGTAACGATCTATTTTTTTACGGTTTGATTTTTATTTTATCATTAATGATAGGTAGTTTCTTAAACGTAGTTATTTATCGATTGCCCAAAATGCTAGAACAAGGTTGGTACCAAGAATGTCGAGAATTTCTTGCTGATGAACTCAAACATTCATCACAAAAAGATGAAGTTCAACTCACGCTATCAACACCTAATTCTACCTGCCCGCATTGTCAGCACAGTATAAGATTTTACGAAAACATTCCTGTCATTAGTTGGTTATTTTTAAAAGGTAAATGCAGCCAGTGTAAAAATAAGATTTCAGCTCGTTATCCTTTGGTAGAACTATCTACTGCTCTGTTAAGCTTAGTTATTGCGCAGCATTTTGGCGTAACCATTATTACTTTTTACGCGTTAATTTTGACGTGGGGTTTAGTTGCACTAACAATGATCGACTTTGACCATATGTTACTACCCGATCAAATTGTAATGCCATTATTGTGGTTAGGATTAATCGTTAATCTATCAAATGGACTGGTTCCTATTGAGGATGCTGTTATAGGTGCTATTGCTGGATATACCAGCTTATTCAGCATTTTTTGGTTATTTAAATTAGCAACAGGTAAGGAAGGGATGGGCTTTGGTGATTTCAAATTATTCGCGCTATTCGGTGCTTGGATAGGTTGGCAGTTATTACCATTGCTTATTTTAATGGCTTCTGTAGTAGGTGCTGTAATTGGCATCAGTTTAATGATTTTTAAAAACCACCAAAAAGGTCAAGCAATTCCGTTTGGTCCCTACCTTGCAATAGCCGGTTGGATAACGCTTTTATGGGGCGAGTTAATCTGGTCTTGGTATTTAGCTCAAATAATTTAAAGTGATAACAATGAATATTAGCAATAAAGTTGTAATCGGTTTAACTGGTGGTATTGGTAGCGGTAAAACCACAGTTGCCAATTTTTTTGCAGATCTAGGTATAGACATTATAGATGCTGATATTGCAGCAAGAAAAGTAGTAGAGCCTGAAAGTAATGCCCTTGTTCAAATATCAAAACATTTTGGCTTGCAGTATATTAAAGCAGACGGAACACTAAACCGTCCATTATTGCGTAGTCAAATATTCAGCAATGATATTGATAAACTATGGCTTAATAATTTATTACATCCCCTAATCAGACAAACAATGCTCAATGAAATTGAACAAAGCCAATCTCCATATTGTTTGCTTGTTGCTCCATTATTGATAGAAAATAATTTACAAAGTTTAGTTGAGCGTATTTTAATTATAGATATTAGCCAGGAAGAACAAATAAAGCGTGCAGTTTTTCGTGACCCTAGTTCAAAAGAAGAAATAATGAGAATAATTTCGAGCCAAATATCTAGAAAAGAACGATTGAATTATGCTGATGATATTATTGATAATAGTAAAAGTGATTTGAGCATAATTAAAGATAACGTAATAAAGTTAGATCAAAAATACCAAAAATTGGCTACGAAATAGTAAATTTGTACAATATCTCATGTTTCTGTTAAAAAGATTCGCCATTTAAAGTGGGTGTGGTTAGTATATAAAATTAATACAAAGCTTTATTCATAAAAAGAAGTTAAAGACAATAAGTTAATGACCAAAATTTTATATGAACATCCGCTTAACGAACGGATACGTAACTACCTTAAACTTGAGCATTTATTTACTCAGGCACAAGATTGTTTGCAACGTAAAATATCAGTAAGTCATCAAGTCTTTTTTAGTGCATTGTTTGCTATTATTGATACGTTAGAACGTAATGATGTTCGTGGTGATTTGATAAAAGATCTTGAAAAACTAGAACAAAATTTAGTTGTCTGGTCACAAGCTCCAGAAATTGATGACAATATTTTAGCTGAAAACCTTCAACAGACTGTAGAACTTGTCTGCCAATTAAAATGTAATACTCCACTTTGGGCTCAACTTAAAAATGACAAGTTTCTGGCGACTTTGAAACAACGTTTTGCTATGCAAGGTGGTAGTTCAAGTTTTGACTTACCTCAACTACAATTCTGGCTGCATCAAGATAGCGAAACTTTAGCTAAAAATGTACAAGGTTGGTTATCATTATTAGAACAAATTAAAAGTTCGTTGGATTTGGTGTTAAAGTTTATTCGTCAACGGGTTAACTTTAAACATATTGAGACTGAAAGTGGCTTTTATCAAGATAATGGTGAAGGGATATTACTGCTCCGTATCAAAGTAGATCAAAAACTGCCTTATTATCCTACAGTGAGTGGTAATCGTTTTCGTTATTCAATTCGTTTTATGTCTCTTTGTGATAGTAAAGGGCGTAAATATTCTAATAATGCGACTTCATTTGAATTAGCGCGCTGTTAGTATTCCTCTTATTTTTTTCGTATAATCCCCCTCACTAATATTTATTATACAAGACCTAGTTATGACCCTTAAAGTATCTTGCCCCACGTGTCAGAAAGAAGTTATTTGGCAGCCAGAAAGCCAGTTTCGTCCCTTTTGTTGTAAACGCTGTCAGTTAATTGATATCGGAGAATGGGCAGATGAGGGACATAAAATTACTCAGCCATTACAAGGCGATATAGAACTAACTGAAGAGATGCTTGATGCGCTTGAAGGTGAATTTTTACAAAATAATAAATTTTTTGTTGAACCTGAATAGCGATTAATTTGTTGCTAATAGCTTTTCAATAATAGCTGCATTGGCTTGAGGGAAATCGAGGTCCACTAATTCATCTAATGAAAACCAGCCCGATTGTTGACCTTCTTGAGCTATAGGCTCTTGTTGAAAATTATCAACGACATAAACATCTAATAATACCTTTTTATCCCCGTAATCGTGGCTAATTTCAATTAACGGGTAGCAAGATAGAGTATCTATAGCAATTTCTTCCTGAAGCTCTCTATGCAAGGCTTGTGCGACCGTTTCCTTTTCTTCTACCTTGCCACCAGGAAACTCCCATTTACCGCCTTGGTGAGCACTATCTAAACGTTTGGTTAAAAAGTATTGCTGTTCTCTAACAATAACACCGACGGCTACATGAACTACTTTTTGCATTTTGTTACCTACTATTATTCAAGTGAGTTTCTTATATCACCATTATCCAAGATAAATGAGAACTTAACATTGTCTATAGGGATATATAACCTTATGAATTTAATTAACAAGACCATACAGTTCATCCTAAACATCGTCGTTCATTGCAATCCATGGCACCACGACATGCCGTTCATCCTGAACATAAAAAATGGTTAGGTTAATTTACCATGACATTGCTTATATTTTTTGCCTGAGCCACAAGGACAAGGCTCATTACGACCTGCTCTTGGTACTGCTGGCTTTGCTTCCGCACTACTTGCAGATTCATGTGTATACTCTTTTGGAACATCTTCAGCTTTGCGATGTTGTTCTTCGACGGCTTCAACATCAGATTCAGCACGAATTTGAACCTTACTCAAAATGCTGATTACGTCATATTTTAAGCTATCTAATAATTCACCAAATAACTCGAAAGATTCACGTTTAAATTCCTGCTTAGGATTTTTCTGTGCATAACCTCGAAGATGTATGCCCTGACGTAAATGATCCATCGCTGCTAAATGCTCTTTCCAATGAGAGTCTAAGCTTTGTAACATAACAGCTTTTTCAAATTGGCGAATTACATCAGCACCTACTTGCTCTTCTTTCTCGCTGTAATTAGTTTCAACTTCAGCTAATAACTTTTCTCGTAATGTTTCTTCGTGTAACTTGGTGTCTTCTGCAAGCCACTTAGCAATCGGAAATTCTAAAGCTAACTCACCTTTAAAACGTTCTTCTAAGCCAGTAATATCCCACATTTCTTCCATAGATTGCTGAGGAATATGCTGATTTATAATACCCGTTACAACATCTGTACGGATATTTTTGATGACTTCTTCAATGTCAGCTTCATCCATTAGTTCGTTACGTTGTTCATATATAACTTGTCGCTGATCATTTGAAACGTCATCAAACTCAAGTAATTGCTTACGAATATCAAAGTTACGACCTTCAACTTTACGTTGTGCATTTTCAATACTACGTGTAACCCATGGATGTTCAATAGCTTCGCCATGTTCCATGCCTAATTTACGCATCATATTTGAAATACGTTCTGAAGCGAAAATTCGCATCAAACCATCTTCCATTGATAAATAAAAGCGTGTTGAACCCGCATCACCTTGACGACCTGAACGACCACGTAGTTGATTATCAATACGACGAGACTCATGACGTTCAGTTGCAACTATGTGTAAGCCACCTAATTCTAAAACTTTATTGTGCTGTACTATCCACTCTTCTTTGGTTTTAGCAATGTTCGCTTCGCTTTGATCTTTTAATTTAGCAACAATTGCATCAAAGTTTCCGCCTAATACGATATCCGTACCACGACCTGCCATATTCGTAGCAATAGTTACAGCACCAACTTTACCAGCATCAGCAACAATCTCAGCTTCTTGCTGATGAAATTTAGCATTCAATACTTTATGCTTAATTTTTGCTTTCTTTAATACGTCAGATAAAAACTCTGAAGTCTCAATACTGATAGTACCAACGAGAACCGGTTGTCCGCGATCAACACAGTCTTTTATATCAACAAGAATGGCTTCAAATTTCTCTTCAGTGGTTAAATAGATTAAATCAGCCATATCTTTACGGATCATTGGTTGATTCGTAGGGATGACGACAGTTTCTAAACCATAAATATGATTAAACTCGAATGCTTCAGTATCAGCGGTACCTGTCATACCAGAAAGTCTTTCGTAAATACGGAAGAAGTTTTGGAAAGTAATTGAAGCTAACGTTTGATTTTCATTTTGAATATTTACACCTTCTTTTGCTTCAACAGCTTGGTGTAAACCTTCTGACCAACGACGACCTTCCATTGTTCGACCAGTATGCTCATCAACAATTACAATTTCATCATCTTTGACAATATAATCTACGTCTTTTTGAAAAAGCTTATGAGCACGTAAAGCGGCCATAACATGATGTAACAAGGTAATATTTGTCGCTGAGAATAATGAATCTCCATCTTGAATAAGACCTTTCTCATTCATGATTTCTTCAATTCGTATTTGACCATGTTCTGTTAGGTAAATTTGCTTAGATTTTTCGTCAATGGTGAAATCACCTTCAACGAAATCTTTTGATTGACCTGTGTCTTGATCTTTATCTTCTTCACTTTGAAGCATTAACGTCGGTACAACCACGTTAATTTGGCGATAAAGTTCAGAGCTATCTTCAGCTTGACCAGAAATAATTAATGGTGTTCTAGCTTCATCAATTAATATTGAATCGACTTCATCTATAACAGCAAAATTTAATGGTTTTTGAGTACGTTCTTCTGGCGAAAAAGCCATGTTGTCGCGCAAGTAATCAAAACCAAATTCGTTGTTAGTTCCGTAGGTTATATCAGCATTGTAAGCTGCCTGCTTTTCAGTAGAAGCTAAGCCAGCGATATTACAACCAACAGTCATATCTAAAAATTCAAATAAAGGACGACACCAATCGGCATCACGTGTTGCAAGGTAATCATTTACTGTAATTACGTGCACACCTTTGCCTGTTAACCCATGTAAATAAGACGGTAATGTAGCCGTTAGCGTTTTACCTTCACCGGTACGCATTTCAGCAATCTTTCCATCGTTTAGTACCATGCCGCCAATCATTTGCACATCAAAATGGCGCATACCAAAAACACGTTTACTGGCTTCACGTACAACAGCAAAAGCTTCTGGCAATATACTTGAAAGTGATTCTTCTTTCGATAAACGCTCTTTAAATTCTGCGGTTTTTGCTTTTAGTTCTTCGTCAGAAAGAGCTTCCATTACAGGCTCTAAGGCATTTATTTTCATTACTTCTTTGTTCATTTGTTTGATTAATCGGTCATTACGACTACCAAACATTTTTGTCATTAACTTTACAAACATCTTGTTAAACCATATAGCTATTAGAAGAAAATCTTCCACTGAAAATACCGCGACCAGTAATGATCACATAAATTGTTTTTATTTTGCTTTTCTATACACGAACTTAATTGGATCTATTTGTGCATTATTACGTAAAATCTCGTAATGAACATGAGGTCCTGTCGAACGCCCTGTGCTTCCCATACGTGCAATAATTTGTCCTTTGCTCACCACTTCTCCTACTTTAACTAATATTTTTTTGTTGTGACCATAACGGGTTTTTAATCCCTTACCATGATTTATCTCGATAAGTTGTCCGTACCCGTAACGATCACTTGCCCAACTAACAACACCTGAAGCTGTCGCTATTATTGCAGCATCTTCTTTACCAGCGAAGTCTATACCTTTATGTACTGCTGGTTTCCCACTAAATGGGTCTTTGCGTACACCGTAGTATGAAGAAAGCCAACCTTTTGTTATTGGTCGACCAGATAAATAACTCGTATTATCTATATGGTGACCCAAGGTCACAGATTCAAGCGTAGTGAGTTGATTTTCTTCATGTCGTAAACTTTCTTCTAAAATAGATATTTCAATTAACATTTCTGCTAATGATTTTTTTTGACTGGTTTGGCTTTGTAACATAGGGCCACCAGCTGGAGGTAACTGCTGAAAATTAAACTCATCCTCAGGTATTGATGCTTCACTGGCTAATCGATCGCCTAAGGCATTTAAACGTAATACTTGGGTTTGAAGCTCAGCGAGTTTCATCGTTAACGCAGTTAATTGTGGTTCACTTAATGAATTTTCATCTATTGTAACGGGTGAATTTAGTGCGTAAGGTAAAACTTGTGGCACTTCATCTGCAGAAAAAAGCAAATGGATAAAGAAACCTGAAATTAGCGCAAAAACCGTTATCGCAGACAACCAATGCAACTTATTTAGTGTCATTGAAAATCTAACGTTCTTTCCACGATATAGTAGTGTTAAACTCATAATTACTTAAATACTATTCCAAACTAGAGTGGTTAATGGCACGGAAAACAAGAAAGCCTTCAGACATGTCAGAGCTCTTTCAATCATCGAAAGGCACTTTGGCACAAATAGCGGCAAAAACCAACTCTTTAACTATTTTGTCTGACATTGTACGCCAAACATGCCCTGACCTGCCAGCAGATGTCTGGCATATTGCCAATTTTAAGCAGAAATCTTTAGTTATTGAAGTGACTTCTGCCGTTTGGAGCCAGCGTTTACAGTTTGAGCGGATGAATATTTGTCGAGAACTATCCATTGCTACTGACAATGTTTTTGATCAAATTGAAATCAAAGTATCTCCTTATCGAAATAAGGTAATTTATCAATCAGAAGAAAAACTGCCTGAGCCTTTACAAATATCGCAAAATACAGCTAATCAATTATTGGCTGTTGCTAAAAATGCCCCCGAGAGTTTAAAGAGAAAATTAGAAAAACTGGCTAAACATGCGCAAAAAAATCTACCATAATTAAACCAATAAATACTCTTGTAATAAAACTTATCTTTTAGTAATAAAAAACCAGTCAAATGACTGGTTTTTTTTTTGATATTTTTATTTGAAGAAAGTTAAATTAAAAAGTGGCGTTAGCAACTTCTTGGTATTGAATAGGTGACGGTGTTTCGTCTTCGTAAGTCACCCACTCCCAACTTTCTTTCTGTTTAAACACTTCTCTTAGCAAAATATTATTCAAGCCATGTCCAGATTTAAAGGCATTTAGCTCACCTAAAATACTATGTCCACACATAAATAAATCGCCAATAGCGTCTAATATTTTGTGTTTAACAAATTCGTCGTCGTATCGAAGTTCGTCTTTATTAAGCATACGATATTCATCAAGTACAATGGCGTTTTCTAAACTGCCACCTAAAGCTAAATCGTGCGAGCGGAGAAACTCGATATCACTCATAAAGCCAAAAGTTCGTGCTCGACTAATTTCTTTGATAAATGAGCAGCTTGATAAATCCATACTCATTGTCTGACATGTGTTAGAAATCACAGGATGGTCAAATTCAATAGCAAAGTTTATCTTAAAACCATGATGTGGTTTTAATTCTGCCCATTTGTCACCTTCTTCAACACGAATCGTTTTTGTAATGCGAATAAAGCGTTTTGCTGCTGCTAGTGTTTTAATGCCTACCGATTGAATCAGATATACAAATGGTAATGCACTTCCATCCATAATCGGGATCTCAGGAGAATCAATTTCTACAATTAAATTGTCAATTCCTAAACCTGCGGCTGCTGATAACAAGTGCTCGACGGTGGAAATCTTCACACCTTGTTCATTAACTAAACACGTACATAAAGTTGTTTCGCCCACAGCTTCAGGTGTTGCTGGAATTTCAACAACTGGATCTAGGTCGATACGGCGAAATACAATGCCGGTATTTGCGGGTGCAGGACGGAGAGTCAACCGCACCTTTTCACCTTTATGTAAACCAACCCCAAGGGCGGTCACGCTTTCTTTTAATGTACGTTGTCTAATCATAAATGCCTTATTAAGCTTTTATTTTACTTTCAAATGCGCCGTCCACTTTTGACGCGGGCATAATATAGCAAAAAAACTTAACAAAATCAAAATTTCAGCTTTTAGCTACGCTTTATTCAAAACAGAACTGTTCAACCAGTGCTGCTCGTATTACAAATTATTATGAATAACAATAGACCGTAAAGTTCAATATTATCATTCAACTATTCAGTCACATATTAATCAGCTTGCTTACGTAAAAATGCAGGAATATCTAAGTAGTTCTCTATATCTGCTGCAGTTTGTACTTGTGCATTGCTGTCTTGCATTGTTATAGGTGCTGAGCTTATTTCTGCTTGTGGGCTAGCAATAAACTCTTGTCCTACAGCAATTGGGGCAATAGTCGGTGCTGGGTTTACTAATGTGATATCAGGCTTGCGCTCTGCACCAATACCAGTTGCAACAACAGTTACACGTAATTCATTACTCATTTCTGGGTCAATTACTGCTCCAACAACAACCGTTGCATTTTCTGAAGCAAATGCTTTTACTGCATTACCAACCGTTTCAAATTCATCAATACTAATATCCATTCCGGCTGTAATATTAACTAAAATTCCACGAGCGCCAGCTAAATCTACATCTTCAAGTAGCGGACTTGAAATTGCTGCCTCAGCTGCTTCTTCAGCACGATCTTCGCCTGATGCAATACCAGAACCCATCATAGCGGTACCCATTTCTGACATAACTGTACGTACATCGGCAAAATCGACGTTAATTAAACCAGGACGTGTAATTAGCTCAGCAATACCTTGAACAGCACCTAACAATACATTATTGGCTGCTTTAAACGCGTCAAGCAATGATGTTCCAGGGCCTAATACTTTTAACAATTTCTCATTTGGAATCGTAATCAAAGAATCTACACTCTTCGACAAAAACTCGATACCTTGGTCCGCGTAGTTCATACGCTTCTTACCTTCAAATGGGAATGGCTTGGTAACAACGGCAACCGTTAATATCCCCATTTCTTTAGCAATTTCTGCTACAACAGGTGCTGCTCCAGTACCTGTACCACCACCCATACCAGCGGCAATAAATATCATATCAGCACCTTGCAAGGTATCTCTGATCGTTTCTCTGTCTTCTTCAGCACTTCTGCGGCCAATTTCAGGATTTGCGCCAGCGCCTAAACCTTTAGTAACGTCAGCACCTAATTGTAATGTTACATTAGCAGCTGAATTACGTAGTGCTTGTGAGTCAGTATTTGCAGTAATGAACTCTACACCTTCAATAGTTTGGCTAACCATGTGCTCAACTGCGTTACCGCCGCCTCCGCCTACACCAATGACTTTAATTATTGCTTCTTCGTTATGATCTTCCATTAATTCAAACATTTTATTCTCTCCGATTTTTTATTATGTTTTGTTCCACCAAAACTCGATTTTTCTATTCTTTTTCTCACCCGCTGCAGCAGGCTATATACTCTTGTTCAATCTACTTTTACTTATAAATAAGTGAACGATTAAAATTCACCTTTAAACCATGCTAAAATTCGTGAGGTAAAACTTGCAATACCTTCACTTTTCTTACTCTCAATACTTTGCTGCTCAGTCGCTTGCATACCATAATGCAATAAACCAACAACAGTTGAATAAGTTGAATCATCAACATATTCTTTTAAACCAATAGACTCTTTTGGTTTAGCTACACGTACAGGCATTTGAAAAACTTCTTCTGCAAACTCAACAACACCTTCCATTTTTGCTGTGCCACCTGTTAAGACATAACCTGCGGCAATTTGATCTTCTAACCCTGCTTCCCGTAACTCTTCTTGAATAAGCTCGAATAGTTCATGGTAACGAGGTTCTACAACTTCTGCTAATGTGTGACGAGACATTGAACGAGCGGGACGACCACCAACGCTAGGTACTTCAATGTTCTCTTCCATACTCACCATTTGACGAAGCGCACAAGCGTACTGCACTTTAATATCTTCAGCGTGGCTTAACGGTGTTCTAAATATTTTTGCGATATCACTTGTCACTTGATTACCTGCAACAGGTATAACAGCGGTATGACGCAAAGCACCGCCAGCGAATACAGCTATATCCATAGTACCTGCGCCCATATCAACCACACATATACCGAGCTCTTTTTCGTCATCGGTTAAGGTAGCGTAACTTGATGCTAACGCTGAAAAAATAAGTTGGTCTGCTTTAACTTCACAACGTTCAACACATTTAACAATATTTTTTGCCATATCATTCGCACAGGTAACAATATGAACCTTTGCCTCCATACGAACACCTGACATACCAATTGGGCTTTTTATGCCGTCTTGACAGTCAATACTGAATTCTTGTGGTAGCACATGCAACATACGACGTTCAGCTGAAATAGGTACGGAACGTGCAGTATGTATTACGTTATCAACATCTTCTTGAATAACTTCTTTATCGTTAATTGGCACCATACCGTTTTCATTTTGACAACTGATATGCTTACCTGAAATCCCCAAGTACACCGAACTTATTTGGCAATCGGCCATTAATTCAGCTTCATTAATAGCACGCTGAATAGATTGAATAACTAAATTCAAATCGTTAACGCCGCCCTTATCCATACCGCGTGCGGGTTGATTACCAACACCAACAATACTTAATTGATTGTCTGGTGTTATTTCACCCACAGCAACAGATATTTTTGATGTTCCTATGTCTAAACCTACAACAAGATTTCTTTCGTTTACTTTTGACATTAAGGTTAAGCTCTTTGTTTTTTCTCTGCGGTTTTCCAACCTACAGCGAGTCCGGTGTCATAACGTAAATCAACATAATCGACTTGTTGATTTTCTTTTTTTGTTTTTATTATTTGTGGATATACATCCATAAAGCGTTGCACTCGCTCAATTTTATTCTCTCGGCCTAAATTAAGCATTACACCGTTATTAAGTGTTAATTGCCACGAGTGACGTTCAGTAAGCAATAATTCATCAATTGATAACTCACTAAACTTTAGTAACTTACTTAAATTAGCAAAGTTTTCTAATGCGATATGCTCACTACCTTCTGGACCAAAAAATGCGGGTAACCCGGTATTTAAACGTGTCGTATCTGCTTGAAAAGCTTTACCATATTGATTAATCAAAAAATCGCCGTTCCATAAAGCTATTGGCGTTTGATCAACCACATAAATTTTCAGTTCATTTGGCCATTTTTTACGTACTGATACTGAATATACCCATGGTAATTCAGCTACTTTTTTTTGTACTTCATTAACATCAACATTAAAAAAATTACCTAAATTAACATGCTCAATCGCGACTTCAATATCTTGTCTAATTGTAAATGGCATCTCACCACCAATAACAATAGAAGTAACAGGCGTCGACTCTTCAGACGACATTTTATTATTTAGATACCAACTAAATGAAAAAATAGTAACAATCACAAGTACAAAAAAAGAGACACCCAGCCAGAATGACCAATGTAGTGTTTCTTGTTCCTCGGCCACTGATGTTCGCAATGACGTTTGTTTTTTGTTATTTTTTGTCATTATTATTTAGTCAGTGTTCCTGTGCTAATTTCAACTATTTTTGTTACCAGTTCACTAAAATTTATACCATGCACTTTTGCTGATTTAGGAACGAGTGAAGTTTCAGTCATTCCTGGTACTGTATTTACTTCAAGTAATTGCCATTGATTTTCATTATTTCGCATAACATCTACTCGACCCCAACCTTTAGCGCCTGTTGCTTTAAAAGCTTTAAGTGCTAAAGCCCTTAGCGCACTTTCATCTTCATCATTCAATCCAGCAGGACAGTGGTATTGTGTTGTGGTTGATTGATATTTAGCTTCATAGTCATAAAATTCACGCGGCGTTTCCATATGAATAGCAGGTAGCGCTTCGCTACCTAAAATAGCCACTGTATATTCTGGGCCATTTATCCATGCTTCAACTAAAATTTCATCATCGTATTCAAATGCGGCCGTTAATGCTTGATGTAACTCATCAGCTGTTTGGGCTTTTGCCATGCCAATACTTGAGCCCTCATTTGCAGGCTTAACCATGACCATATCGCCGAGTGCATTAAGTATCTTTGACGCTTGTACTTCTTGGTAATCATTTCTCTCAACAATTGCGTAAGGTGCTGTTGGTAAACCTTGTGCCTGAAAAACTTGCTTACTACGAATTTTATCCATAGACAAAGCTGAACCTAAAACATCTGAGCCTGTGTATGGAATTCCCATATATTGCAAAGCTCCTTGCACGCAACCGTCTTCACCACCCCTGCCATGCAATGCAATAAAAACACGTTCAATATTACGCTTTGTTAGATCCGTTAAACAAAAACCTTTGGTGTCAATTAAATCAACTTCAAAACCAGCTTGACGTAAACCTTCTGCAACGGCTTTACCAGAATTTAGCGAAACCTCACGTTCAGCAGAGTCTCCACCATATAAAACCGCTAGTTTTTGATTATTAAGAGGCGCCATTTATCGCTCCTTCCGACTTAACAGTTAATAACGGGTTTTGTATTATTTTACGCGCGATAACGCCAATGGTACCTGCACCTTGAGTAATGACCATATCGCCATTTTGGAGTTGTGCATTTAATAATTCCGCTAATTTTTCTGGGTCACTTACATATATCGGTTCAATTTGTCCACGCTGACGAATACTACGCGCTAAACTTTTACTGTCAGCACTGCTAATAGGTGTTTCGCCTGCAGCGTATACATCAAGTAAAAATAAACAATCTACCTCAGAAAGTACTTCAACAAAATCTTCATATAAATCGCGTGTTCTAGAATAACGATGCGGTTGAAATACCATGACTAAACGTTTTTCAGGCCAGCCATTTCGCATGGCTTTAATCGTTGCTTTGACTTCACGCGGATGATGTCCATAATCATCAATTAGAACCATCTCACCCTTTTCTGTTGATAAGTCTGCGAGTTGTTCGAACCGTCTGCCAATTCCAGCAAACTTTTCCAATGCGCTAACAATAGCTTCGTCAGCAACACCTTCATCGGTTGCAACAGCAATACTCGCTAATGCATTTAATACATTATGTTCGCCAGGAAGATTTACTGACATATCAATATCAGCAAAGCCTTCACGTTGAACAGTAAAATGGCTTATACCGCCATATTGCTTAAAATTAATCGCTCGAACATCAGCATCTTCACTAAAACCATAAGTGATCACTTGACGACTCATTCGCGGTAATAATTCACGTACTACTTCGTTATCAATACAAACTACAGCTAAACCGTAAAATGGTAAATTGTGCAAAAATTCAATATAGGTATCTTTAAGTTTTTCAAAATCACCTTGGTAAGTTTCCATGTGATCTTCGTCAATATTAGTGATCACAGAAACCATAGGTTGAAGGTGCAAAAATGATGCATCACTTTCGTCAGCTTCTGCAATTAAATATCGGCTTGTACCTAAACGTGCATTTGTACCTGCACTGTTTAATAGCCCACCTATAATGAATGTCGGATCTAAGTCACCTTCTGCAAAAATACTTGAGATCAAACTCGTTGTCGTTGTTTTTCCATGTGTTCCTGCGATAGCAACACCGTGTCGAAAACGCATGAGCTCAGCTAACATCTCTGCTCGGCGCACTACTGGAATACGTAATTTTTGAGCATTCAATAATTCTGGATTGTCAGCATTAATGGCTGTTGAAACAACAATCACACTTGCGCCAATAATATTTTCTTCTGCATGTCCGATAGTGATATCTGCGCCTAAAGCAGTTAAACGAGTAACGACTTGATTTTCGCCAATATCAGATCCAGTTATTTTATAACCTTCATTTAACAATACTTCAGCTATCCCGCCCATGCCTGCACCACCGATACCGACAAAGTGAATACACTTAACGCGACGCATTTCAGGTACTTTTATAGGGGCTGTGTTATTTGCAATTTTGTTTTTCATTTTGGTTAATATCTTACTCATTAGTGAACTAACCCCGCGCAAATATCAGCAACACGATTTGTTGCATCAGCGTGAGCAGCGTCATGTGCGGCTTTCACCATAGATTGCACGACGCTGTCTGAGACAAAAAGGCTGTTAAGCATTTGCGCTAAAGTTGTTCCGTTAAATTCTTTTTGTGGTAATAACTTTGCTGCACCACGGGAAACTAAATACATCGCATTTTTTGTTTGGTGGTCATCAACTGCATGGGGTAAAGGCACGAAAATAGCAGGTTTTGCTGCCATCGCTAATTCAGAAACCGTTAATGCACCCGCTCTACAAATAACAACGTCGGCCCATTGATAAGCAGCTGCCATGTCTTCAATAAATTCAGTAACTTTTACTTTGTCTTCAGCCATACCAAATTGTTGATAGTTTACAAGAACCGATGCCTGGTTATCGCGACCCGTTTGATGCCAAACATCAATATTTTGTAAGTGTATTTGCTTCAATGCTTGTGGCACAGTATCGTTTAATACTTTGGCACCGAGACTACCGCCAACGACAAGTACTTTTTTACTACTCGTTGGGCTCTCAGGTACTTCGGGTGATAAATCAGTTATCTCTTTTCTTAATGGATTTCCAACAACTTTACATTCTACATTTTTGGCAAATGCATTAGGAAATGCACTTAAGATAATTGTGGCTATCTTAGCTAAATATCTATTTGTCATTCCTGCAACTGCATTTTGTTCATGCAGTACTAAAGGAATACGCATTAACCAAGCAGCAAAGCCGCCAGGTGCACTAGCATAACCCCCCATTCCCAAAACCACATCAGGTTTTACCTTACGTAATATAGAGATTGACTGAATTACCGACTGAAACAATTTAAAAGGTGTCTTAATGCGTTCTATCAAGCTTTTATTACGTACACCTGCAATATTAATAAATGAAATATCAAAGCCGTGTTCAGGAATAATCTTTGCTTCCATGCGTTTTTCAGTGCCAAGCCAATGAATAATCCACCCTTTAGCTTGAAGCATTTCTGCCACGGCTATACCTGGAAAAATATGCCCTCCAGTACCACCTGCCATCACTAATAAAGTGGGTGACTTCTTACTAGTCTTTTCTTCAAATCCAGTCATATTGTTCGCCCTCCTTATGTTGTTCTGTTTCAGGTTTATTTGATGTTTTACTTGCTGTGACATTTTGCTTTACTTTGCTTTTTTTCAATTTTTTCTTACTTGTGGCTTGAATGCTTTGCAAACGAATTTCATGATCTATTCTCATTAGAATAAACACAGCCATTGTCATGATTATCATTGAGCTTCCGCCATAACTTAATAGCGGCATGGTTAAGCCTTTAGTTGGTACAATACCAGCGCTTGCGCCTACATTAACTGCAGCTTGAAAACTTATCCAAATACCAATTGCGTATGCAAAAAAGCCTTCAAAATATTTTTCTTTTCTCAAGGCGACTCGCCCTAAAAGCAGTGCTTTCAAGACTAAGAACATACTCAACAATAAGATCACACTTATACCAACAAAACCAAATTCTTCTGCAACAACGGCCATAACAAAATCGGTGTGCGCTTCGGGTAAATATTCTAATTTTTGGATGCTATTGCCTAAACCTTGGCCAAATACTTCACCACGACCATAAGCCATAAGTGATTGTGTTAATTGATAACCACTACCAAAAGGGTCTTGCCATGGATCTAAAAACCCTGTGACACGCGCCCATCGATAGGGAGAAAAATATGCGAGCGCGGATAATAAACTAATGCCAACGCCAGATACACAAGCAAATTGCCATATTTTTGCACCTGCTAAAAATAACAAACCGAAAGTGGTAACAAACATCACAATAATTGTGCCCAAATCAGGCTGCATTAAAAGCAACGCACCAAGTACGCCAAAGACAACAAGTGGCTTAGCAAAACCTTTGACGTTTTCCATCACTTCTTCGCGGCGACGAACTAAATAAGCGGATAAATAACAAAAGAAGAATAATTTTGCAGGCTCTGCCGCTTGAATGGTGATAGGCCCCACCACAATCCAACGGGTTGAACCATTAACTGTTCGTCCAACAACTAAAACGACTATTAAGAGTAAAATACCAAGCAGTAATAAATGCCCACTATGCTTTTGCCAAAGACTCATTGGTATACTCATCGTTATAACAGCAACCACGATACTTAAGCATATATAGATAAAATGGCGTTCGACAAAGTGAAATGGGTCATTAAACAAACGTTCAGCAACAGGCATAGATGAACTTGCCACCATAACAAGACCAATCATGTACATACTAACAGCGAGTAATAAGTAGGTACGATCAAAGGTGGCTGCACTTTGGTTTTGATCTGCTGATAACCATTTAGGTAATTTTAGGTTGTCGAGGCTTGATAGAACTGACGTTGTCATTAGCTCATCCCCCTCAATGTTTGTGCTTCATCATTTGCAGAAAGGTCATTTACTGCGTTTACGAAAACATTGCCACGTTCAGCAAAGTTCTTAAACATATCAATGCTTGCACAGGCGGGTGAAAGTAAAACGATATCGCCTGCTTTAACGACATCATCAAGTGCGTTCACCGCTTCTTCAATAGAACTTACTTTTCGACTTGCTGTTTTCGCTTTATTTGCTAATAAAGCAATTTCATCACCATCTTTACCTAAGGTATACACTTGAGAAATATGCTTAGATATAACTGATTGCAAAGGAATGAAGTCTGCGCCTTTACCGTCACCGCCAGCAATAACATACAAGTTATTATCTGGTGACATAATTGCTGCTAAACCTTCTATTGCCGCAAGTGTTGCACCGACATTCGTTGCTTTAGAGTCATTAATCCATTGCACATTCTTATATTTTGAAACCAGCTGACAACGATGTGCCAAACCTTCAAACTTAACAATATGTTTCAAAATTTCTTTAATTGGCCAATTAGCGCTGTAACCTAACGCCAATACAGCCAAACAATTTAGGGCATTATGTAAACCAGCAATAGGCAGTTCGTCCACAGCGATCAGAGCAGTAGATCCAAACATTAATTGTGTTTTCCCTTCAATGACTTCAAGTCCGAAGTGGCCTTTTTCAGCAGTACCTTTTCCAAAAGAGACAATATTTCGATTCTTATCTACAACATGAGTATTCGCATCATCGCGATTAATCACTGCTGTTTGGCATTGGTTATAGATGCTTTGTTTAATCGTAATATAGTTTTCAAGTGTTTTGTGACGGTCTAAATGGTCATCGCTAATATTTAATACGGTAGCTCCAATTGCATTCATGCTATGCAATGTTTCTAACTGAAAGCTTGAAAGTTCTAAGACTAAGCAATCAATTGTTTTTTGAATCTGTTCAAGAACAGGTACACCAATATTTCCACCTAGCTCAACATTCTTTCCTAATTTCTTTCCGATAAAAGCTAATAAAGAAACTACGGTTGATTTGCCATTTGACCCAGTCACTGCGAGGATCGGCGTATTGCTGTTCTGGCAATAAAGTTCAACGTCTCCCGCTACGATACAGTTTTCATTTACTGCATCTGCGATAATGGCAATTGAAGTATCAATACCTGGGCTGACTAATAAAATATCTGCTGTGGCGATAAGGGTTGTATCCCAACCACCTAGCACTAAACATACTTTTGGAAATTCTTGCTGAAAAACTTCAACACTCACCGCATTATCACGACTGTCATTAACTGAACATGTTAAACCATTTTCTTTTAAGAAACGCACACACGACAAGCCTGTTAACCCTGCACCGAGGACAACAATTTTTTTGGCTGTTAACTGCGCTAATGCTAGCGGAGTTTGTGACGTTTTCTGTTTCATTTTATACTTTAATACCTACTTCTATATCTCAATTATTTTTTAACGACTTTACGATTAAATAACTTATTTTAACGAAGTTTTAATGTCGCCAAGCCAATTAAAACCAACACCAATGAGATGATCCAAAACCGTACAATAACTCTCGGTTCTGGCCAGCCTTTCAATTCGTAATGATGATGAATCGGTGCCATACGGAAAATCCGTTGACCACGTAACTTATATGAACCCACCTGCAAAATAACAGATACCGTTTCCATCACGAAAACGCCGCCCATGATAAATAATACTAATTCTTGTCTAACAAGCACCGCGATAACACCTAGCGCAGCGCCTAAAGATAAAGATCCAACATCCCCCATAAATACTTGAGCTGGATACGTGTTAAACCACAGAAACCCTAATCCAGCACCCACAATAGCGGTACAGACAATAACGAGTTCACTTGCCATTGCGATATGAGGTATATGTAAATATTCAGAGAAGTTTGCGTGACCTGTCATATAAGCAAAAATAGCAAATGCACCCGCAACCATTATTGTTGGAACAATAGCGAGGCCATCTAATCCATCTGTTAAGTTCACTGCGTTACTTGTGCCGACAATGACAAAATAAGTCATCAAAATATAGAAAATTCCAAGCTGTGGAAGCACATCTTTTACAAAAGGGATCAGCAAGCTCGTTTCTTCTGGACTTTGAGAAATATAATATAAAAATAAAGCAGTAGCCAAGCCAACAACGGTTTGCCAAAAATATTTCCAACGAGCAATTAACCCATTTGAATCTTTACGAATAACTTTACGATAATCATCAACAAAACCAATTATTCCAAAACTCGTAATAACAAAAAGAACCACCCAAACATAAGTGTTGGTTAAGTCTGCCCACAATAAGACGCTGACTACGATGGCGGCTAAAATCAAAATGCCTCCCATCGTTGGAGTACCTGTTTTTACCAAATGGCTTTCTGGGCCATCGTCTCTGACTACTTGTCCAACTTGCATATTTTGCAAGAATCGAATCAATTTAGGTCCGAAATATAAAGATATAACTAGCGCTGTTAATGTACTGATAATCGCTCTGAACGTCAGGTATGAAAATACATTAAAAAAACTATAATACTGGGTTAAATATTCACTTAGCCAAACTAGCATGAGCTTTTCTCCGATGACTTATTTGCTAAAGTTGACGAAGGTTTCTCTTCATTTTCAAGCCAGCTCATAATATCTTTCACTACATTTTCCATATGGGCGCTACGAGAACCTTTAACTAAGATTGATATATTTTGTTTTTCATTTTCTAATAATAAAATGAGGCAATGCATTAACTTCGACCTTTCACTAAAGTGTTTACCATCAAAAGCATCTGCTGCACTTTGACTTAACACACCTATAGTTAACAAGTTATCGATGTTACATGCTTTTGCATACTCACCCACTTCTTGATGATAACTACGAGCTTGCGAGCCTAACTCACCCATATCTCCAAGAATCAATATGCGTTGTCCTGAATAACTTGACAGTAGATCTGTTGCGGCTTTGATAGATTCAACATTCGCATTATAAGTATCATCAATCAGTTTAATTTTATCTGTTAATTGATGTAAATTCATTCGCCCTTGCACAGGTGACATATCTAGTAAACCTAAGCGGATATCATTAAGTTCAGCACCAAATTCTAGTGCAATTGCTGCTGCTGCAACGGCATTACACACATTGTGCTTACCAGGGACTGTTAATTCGATATAAGTATCACCTTGATAAGTATTTAAATTGAAACTAGCACAGCCATTTTCATCAAGCACTACATCACTAGAAAAGCAATCGGCCTCTTGAAAGCATGAAAAATTTCTCACTGTTTTATCAGTTAATCGCCATTGCCATTTATTTGCTAATTTGCAATCTAGATTATAAAGAGCGACGCCGTTTTGATTTAATCCTTCAAAAATCTCACCTTTAGCGCGAGCAACACCACATAAATCACCAAATCCTTCTAGGTGAGCTGCCGCAATATTATTGATAATGGCGACATCTGGCTTAACCAATGCTGTTGTATAGGCTATTTCGCCAAGATGATTGGCACCTAACTCAACAACAGCAAATTCATGCTGTTGCTCAAGTCGTAAGAGTGTCAGAGGAACACCGATATCGTTATTGAAGTTTCCTTTTGTAGCTAATACATTGCCTAAGCGAGATAAAATAGCAGCTACCATTTCTTTAACGGTTGTTTTTCCGCTACTTCCAGTGATCGCAACCGTTTTAGGTGCAACCTTTTTCTTCACATAAGCACCTATTTCACCAAGGGCTTTATGCGTATCCTTTACAACAATTTGTGGAATGTTCAATTCGCAATGATGGTCAACAATAACGGCGGCACAGCCTAAATCCACAATTTGATTAAGAAAGCGGTGAGCATCAAAGCTTGGGCCTTTCAATGCGAGAAACAGTTCTCCATTTTTCAATGCTCGACTATCAGTATTGATACTATCAATCGTGATATCTTTTCCAACAAGTTCGCCATCAAGGGCTTGAGCAATTTCAGTTAAGCATAATGGGATCATACGATTGCTCCGAGAGTTTCGCTTTTTTGTTGGTAACCCTGATAAATTTGTTGTACAAATTCACGTTCGTTATAATTAATTTTTTCATTGCCTACAATGATGTAATCTTCATGACCTTTACCAGCCAGTAAGATCATGTCATCAGCTTTAGCCTTTGCTAACGTGGCTATAATGGCTAATTCACGGTCAAGCAAAACAATCACTTTTTCTGGATTAACGCAGCCTTTTAACATGTCTTCGACAATATCTTCAGCTTTTTCTGTTCTTGGATTATCAATAGTAAACACTAAATGATCAGCGAAATTTTCTGCTGCTTTAGCCATAAGTGGTCGCTTACCTTTATCTCTATCTCCGCCACAACCGAACACGACCCATAACTCACCGACACAGTGATGACGACAAGCCTGTAATGCACTTTCTAAAGCATCGGGTGTGTGAGCGTAATCAACAATAGCGGTCGCTTTATTGCTTGCAATAAAAGTTTCCATGCGCCCAATAATAGGTGTTAGCGATTCAACGGCTAATTCGATATCACTTAATGAAATATTTTTACTGATGAGTACGGCGATAGCAGCAAGTAAATTTTCAATATTGAAATCGCCAATTAATGGGCTTTCAATCCTTTGTTGTCCAAGGTGGGTATTTAACGTGAATTTAGCACCACTTGCATCTGTTTTAATATCACTGGCTTGAGCGTAAGCTGCATATTCAGAAATCATTGCCGATTGGCCATAAACAACAACGGGTTGTTTATTAGACCATTGAGCCAGCCAATTTTTCGCTTGTTCATCATCACCGTTAACGACAGCTATTTGTGCTGATTTTTGGCTAAATATTTTATACTTGGCTGCCGCATACTTTTCCATAGTTTCATGGTAATCAAGATGGTCACGTGACAAATTAGTGTATACCGCGATATCGAGTAAATCAGCTGTCACACGTCTTTGTTCAAGCGCATGAGACGATATTTCCATTGCGATATTTTTACAGTTATCTGACCAAAACTCTGCCATCAACTGATGCAACTGTGTAGCTGCAGGGGTGGTATTCTCTAATGGTTGTAGGGCATCAATTTGACCTGCGCCATTAGTGCCTATCACTGCAGTTCTTTCTTTACAACTTGCTAATAGTTTTGAAATTATTTGGCTGGTACTGGTTTTACCGTTCGTGCCTGTAATACCAATCATTGTCATATTTTGCTGTGGACTTTGATAATAAGCTTTAGCAAACGAAAACAACTGATTATTTAATTGATAAAAAGCGATTTGTGGAACTTTTCTGGTTGAATCTTCAGTAGGTAGATAAATCACGTTACCATGTTGGTCAGCGCTTTTACATTCTGAAATAATTAATGCACAACCTGACTTAACCGCTTGGGCAATATAATCATTACCGTTTTGCTGACTGCCAATAACAGCACAAAACACATCGCCTTCTTTTATCTTACGGGTATCGTTAACTAAATCACCCAAAATAGCGGGAATGTATGACTTCTCAAATACAGATTCATTTGGTAAACCAAATGTACTAAAAACATCAAATAATATTTCGAGACTCAATGAGTAAGAAAACTTAGGCATCTGCTTTCTCCTGCTCATTTTTTAAAACAGGTTTAGATTCGTTTTGATCAGCAACACGTTTTGCATCGGGTGCGATATTAAGAACACGTAAAGCCCCTTTCATCACTCTTGAAAAAACGGGCGCTGCAACTTCACCACCGTGATATAAATCACCACCAGGTTCATTAATAACAACAACCACAACAATTTCAGGATTTGAAATTGGCGCCATGCCAGCAAATAAGCCAACATAATCATTACCATAACCACCCGCAAAGGCCTTTATTGCTGTACCTGTTTTTCCACCAACACGGTATCCGTCAACTTTTGCATTTGCTGTATGGTCATTAACAACACTTTCTAACATCTCCACAACTTCATAACTTGATTGTTCTGAAAAAATCCGTTCATCTTCTAAAGGTAAAGTATCCAGTGTGCCTTTTTTGATAATCGTTAAGGGCTTTTTGATGCCGCCATTCGCTAAAGTCGAATAAAATTTAGCTAGCTGTAAAGGTGTCGCAGCAACACCATGTCCAAAGGACAATGTTGATAATTCAAATTTTGACCAGCGTTGACGGTCATGCATAATACCTGTGCTTTCACCAATCAAATCAACTCCAGTTTGTTCACCAAAGCCGGCATCAAAAAACTTATCAAGCAAATATTCTTTTGGTACCGAAAGCGCTAATTTAGCCGTACCCACATTTGACGAGTGTACTAAAATATCAGTAAGACTAAGCTTGCCGCGATTAGGAGTATCGCTGACTCGCCGACCACCTAAACGCATCCAACCAGGATTGGTATCAATAATACTGTTAGCTTTTGCCGAACCGAACTCTAATGCAGTCAAAGTTGTCAATGGTTTTAACGTTGAACCAGGTTCATAAAAATCTGTAATAGCACGATTTCTAAACCGATGTATCGCAGTATTTCGACGATTATTAGGGTTATAAGACGGACTATTAACTAATGCCAGTACTTCGCCTGTATGAACATTAGTAACAACAACTGAACCTGAAGTCGCTTTAAATGCTTTTACTGCACCTTTTAATTCTTTATAAGCAATTGCTTGAATACGTTGATCGATACTTAAAACAATATCTTTCGGTTGAGTTGATTCTTGCTCAGAAAGTATTTCAATTTTTCTGCCCTTTGCATCTTTTCGATATTTCTTGTTACCATCAGTACCAGTAAGCAGTTGATCATAAACTCTTTCTATCCCCTCTATCCCACTATCGTCAACATTCGTGAAACCGACAACATGGGCGCTAATTTCTCCTGAAGGATAAAAGCGCTTTGACTCTTTGCGAAGGTGAATACCGGGGATTTTTAGCTCTTTAATATATTTTGCCATCGCAGGTGAGACTTTACGCTCGACATATACAAAACGCTTACCTGGATTTTTGACGATACGAGAGGTTAATTTACTGACATCACGTCCTAAAACATCAGCAAGTGCTTGCCAATGTTCTTTCATAGCCAGTGCATTATTCTCCATGACAATTTTAGGATCTGCCCATACAGTTTCAACGGGAACGCTTATTGCGAGTTCAAGACCATTACGATCAACAATAGAGCCTCGCTGCACAGTATGAGCAGCAGTTCGTAATGAACGCATATCCCCTTGTCTTTTCAACATGTCAGGTTCTATGATTTGAATGTATGCACTTCGAGCAAGTAATCCAGCATAAACAAACACAATTACGCCAACAACAACGTAAAAACGCCATGCCACCGAAATTTGCTGTTTATCTGGTTTTTTCTTCACTACTTTACTCATTGTTGTTCAATAATGACTTCCGAATTTATATTCGGTCTTTTCATTTGTAATAATTTTTTAGCTTTGGTCTCTATCGTACTGTGCTCAGCTAAACTGTTTTGCTCTAACACTAGATTTCGCCACTCAATATCTAGTTCATCTCGTTCTGTTAATAAAACTTCCAAACCACTCGTAGTTTGACGATTCAAATGGGTAAAATAAATCACCGAAAATGCCGATACCACTACCATTATTAACAACAAATATATGAATATGTGTCGTTGAATGTCGTACCAGATATCTAGTGGTAACGACATTTTCGAGTTTGCCATAATTATAAAATCCGCATTAATGCGCTAATCTCATTGCAACCCGCATCACTGAACTTCGTGAACGTTTATTCTCTTCAACTTCACTTTCAGTCGGTTTTAATCGACGGCCAACAAGCTCTAACTTTTTACCTTTATTTAATTCTTCTTCACTGATTGGCAAACCTCGAGGGACTTTTCTCCCTTGAGAATGCTTTTTCATGAATTGTTTTACCATGCGATCTTCAAGTGAATGGAAGCTGATAACCACTAAACGACCATTTTCAGCAAGCACTGATAAAGACGAAGAAAGTACTTTTTCAATTTGCTCTAATTCACTGTTGATATACATACGAATGGCTTGGAAGCTACGTGTCGCAGGGTGTTTTTTGATTTCACGTTGCGGCGCTGTAGTTTGAATAATTTTAGCTAACTGCCCGGTACGGGTGTAGGGGGTTTCGTCACGAGTATCGACAATTGCATTAGCAATTCGCCATGCGTGCTTTTCTTCACCAAAAGTACGTAATACCCACGTAATATCTTCCACGTCGGCAACCGCAATCCATTCAGCAGCAGTTTGACCACGCGAAGTATCCATACGCATATCGAGTGGACCATCATTCATAAAGCTAAAACCACGTTCAGCTTCGTCTAGTTGTGGAGAAGACACACCTAGGTCCAGTAAAATGCCATCTACTTTTTCAAGTAACTGGTGCTTTTTTGCAATGTTTTCTAAATCTGCAAAACCTTCGTGCTCAATAGTAAAACGAGCATCGTCAGCAAATTTCTCAGCAGATTTAATGGCTGTAGGATCTCGATCAATGGCGATAAGACGTCCATTTTCAGAGAGTTGAGAAAGAATAAGGGCCGAATGACCACCTCGACCAAAAGTACAGTCGATGTAAATGCCATCAGGGGTAATAGCGAGTCCCGTAACTGCTTCGTCAAGCAATACGGATATGTGTGACGTATCTAATTTCATTTTGGGTAATACCAACTTACATAATACCAAGGGATCAATTTGGTATTGGGTTTATTAACTATCTTTAGTCGTTTTTTCTTATCTATTTAAAGTGATAAATCTAACAAGCGTTCAGTCAGTTCAATTTCGCCCGACTGAATTTGGCTAATGCCTTTTTGCATTTGCGCTTGCCAAGCACTTTCACTCCAAATTTCAAATTTTTTCAATTGTCCAACTAACATGACACTTTTTTCTAAGTTCGCATGTTGACGCAACGGACCATTTATTAATAAGCGACCACTCTTATCAATCTCACAATCAGAAGCATTTCCTAACAGGACTTGCTGTAACAATCGTTCTTGTGGGTTCATGCTTGATAAACTACACAATTTCAATTCAATTTCTTCCCATTCAGGAAGCGGGTAGAGAAGTAGGCAGGCATGTTGAATATCTACGGTACAAACCATTTTTCCTTGGCAATCAGCAAATAGCTCATCGCGGTACTTGGTAGGTACCGTAATTCTATTTTTGCTGTCAAGCGTAATTGCGCTAGTGCCTCTAAACATAAACCTACTTTATTATTTTAGTAATCTTTGAAGATCCACTAATTCCCACTAATCCCCACAATGATACAGTTTAGTGAGAAAAGTAAAGTCATGTCAAGCAAATGTTGGTTTAAATGATCTGCTCAAACACCAATAAAATTAAGGGTTTTAGCAAAGTTGATGAATTTGTGGGGTTTTGTGGATCCTTACCCCAAATAATGTTGAAAAATTAAATTTTTTGACTGTTTTTGAAGAAAACAATAACAGTTAGCGAGTGCTTACTTGATACCGACTAGCCCTATTATTAACAGCCAAAAAGCGAAAAATAATTTCAACTTCGTAGCAGAAAGATGAGTTACTAAGGTCTTAGCAAAAACGCCTCCAAGTACTGCACCCGGACCAGCAAATAAAACCACTTGCCAATAAACTTCAAATTGAATAAGTGTATGCTGCCAAATTGCTGCCCACACGGTAAAGGCAGAAACAATAACGGCAGTTGCAACCGCCATGCTAATATCAAAACGTCGAAGAATTAAATAAATCGCCAATAACTCTCCTACTCCAACTGATAACCAAGCAGTTAGAGCTCCACCAAATATGCCTATAGTTATTAAAGCGAACCAGTCAAAAAGATAAAGTTGGCTTCGTTCTCTGTGTGGTTTTAAGAAAAAAACGGTAACAATGATAAATAGCCCTAGGGCGAGGGAAAACCAACTAAAACTTTGGTGTAAAGAGCTAGGTGATGTTAGATGATATCCATATACCAACCAGATGCCGACAATTGAGCTAACCGTGGTAATACTAATAATACGTTTGAAACCTTGCCATAAACGTAATTGTGTTTTTTCTCTTTTATAATGAAACCACCAAGTGAATGCACCTGCGGTCATTCCAAAACATTGAATAGCGAAGCTAGTCGCTACCGATTGTTGCTCGGTAAAGTTTAATTGATTAAACAATGGAATAAAAACGACGCCACCACCAGCCCCAGTAGAGTTGGCAAAAATAGCGCCAAGGACTCCAATAAAACTGAATAATCCAAATTCATTTATCCCCTCCAACGTTATCGGGGAAAGTAACAACATGACAAACCAGATAACAATAAAAGGTCTAATGAATTTAGGGTTGGTTAAACGAAGAAAACTCATTAAATGTTAATTCTTGTGCTGATGATTAAGTTTTTCAGTAAGAAATAATATCGCATCTTCTGATAAGTTATTATTGGAAATATAGCTGCGACCTTTATTGTGTTTTATTAACCAACCCAATTCAGTCGTTTCGATTAAAAGCACTTCTGACCATAATAAGGTTAAGCTGGCATAAAAAGATTTACTGACAATCCCATCTTCATCAATCGTCAAATCTACATTACCTTTGGCGGCTTTACTGAGCATTTGACGCATTACCCACCACGGTTTTTGATAATAAGTGCTGACCGCTTCAAGAATACCTATCGCGAACACAAACCATGCGGCATAGGGGTTCATTTGTGTAAACAAAACTAATAACATTCCAGCGATAATTAGAACAATTGATTTTTTATACGCATGAAAAGAAGTAGGAATAATAACAGACTCGCTATAACACTCTTGGAAATGAGCTTTGTCTAATTGATATGTCGTTGAGTAGGAAAAAGGCTGTTGCATAGTAATAAAAATACTAAGGTAAAATAATAGTGATATTTTACCTTAGTTTCTAATCAATGATGAAGTAAATAGTAATTAAATATTGATACTTTTTAACCTTCATCATTTTGGGATGGTGTATCGATGTCTTCTGATATACTTTCTTCAACAATCATTTCCACTTCGACACGGTCGACACGTTGTAAGCCTCTTGGTAATTTGTTACCACGACGCCCACGATCACCTCGGTAGTGTTCAACATCACTCGGTTTTAACGTTAATTTACGCTTACCCGCATGTAATGTTACGGAACTTTCAGGTGAAATAACGTTAAGTATGGAAACAAACTCTTCTCGGCTTTTCGCTCGAGCAGACGATATGTTAATAATTTTATTACCCTTACCTTTACTCAATATAGGTAAATCTTTAACTGGGAATACCAGCATTCGACCTTCCGAAGTAATCGCAAGCAGCAACATATTCTCAATGTCAACAATCGGTAAAGGCGTATTCACTTTAGCATTCGCCGGTAAACTCAGTAATGCCTTACCGTTCTTATTACGACTGATCATGTCAGAAAATTGTCCAACAAAACCATAACCAGCATCGCTACTAAGCAAGTATTTACTTTCATCTTGAGCCATTAAACTTGTAACAAAAGTTTCCCCCGTAGATAAATTAAAGCGACCAGTTAATGGTTCTCCTTGGCTTCTCGCTGTAGGTAATGTGTGAGCATCCGTTGTATAAGCACGCCCTGTAGAATCAATAAAGACCACAGGGTTATTACTACGCCCTTTTGAGGAACACAAATAACTGTCGCCAGACTTGTAACTCAGCGCTTCAGGTTCTATATCATGGCCTTTGGCACAACGTGCCCAACCTTTATCAGAAACAACAACGGTTACAGCTTCACTCGGTACTAAATCTTTTTCAGAAAGTGCTTTTGCTTCACTTCGTTCTATAAGTATAGAGCGGCGTTCATCGCCATATTTTTCTGCAGCTTCTTGAATTTCTTTTTTCATCAGCGTATTCATACGCGCAGTTGAATTTAATATCTTTTCAAGATATTCACGTTCAACATTAAGTTCGGCTTGCTCTGCTCTGATTTTTATTTCTTCGAGTTTAGCAAGTTGGCGAAGTTTAATTTCTAATATTGATTCTGCTTGGCGTTCTGACAAATCAAAACGAGAAATTAATTCTGCTTTGGGTTTGTCAAAGTTTCGGATAATTTCAATAACTTCATCAATATTTAGGTAGGCGATCAATAAGCCATCTAATAAATGCAGACGTGCTAGTACTTTATCGAGACGATATTGCAAACGACGACGAACCGTTTCACGACGATACTCTAACCATTCAGATAAAATTACGCGTAAGTCTTTAACGGCAGGCTTATTGTTCAAACCAATCATGTTCAAGTTAACACGGTAACTTTTCTCTAAATCAGTACTCGCAAACAAGTGATTCATAAGCTGTTCGACATCAACACGATTAGATCGAGGCACAACCACCAAGCGTGTTGGGTTTTCGTGATCAGACTCATCGCGCAAATCAATAACCATAGGTAATTTTTTCGCGTTCATTTGCCCAGCAATCTGTTCGAGTATTTTTCCGCCAGAAGCTTGGTGAGGTAAAGAGGTAATAACAATATCACCCTGCACAACTTCATAAATTGCGCGCATTTTTATGCTGCCTTTACCTGTACGGTAAATTTTTTCAATATCAGCTTTTGGCGTAATTATTTCAGCGTCGGTTGGGTAATCAGGACCTTTAACGTATTCAAGTAAATCACTAATATCTGCTTTAGGCTTTTCAATAAGATGAACACAAGCGTTAGCAACTTCTCGCACATTATGGGGCGGAATATCAGTTGCCATTCCTACGGCAATCCCTGTAATACCATTTAATAATATATGAGGTAAACGCGCTGGTAGTGTTTTAGGTTCGTTCATTGTGCCATCAAAATTTGGCGTCCAATCAACGGTTCCTTGCCCTAATTCTGCAAGTAAAACTTCACTAAATCGTGATAAGCGTGATTCGGTATAACGCATAGCAGCGAAAGATTTAGGGTCATCTGGTGCGCCCCAATTTCCTTGACCGTCAACTAAGGGGTATCTATATGAAAATGGCTGCGCCATTAGCACCATAGCTTCATAACATGCAGAGTCGCCATGTGGATGGAATTTACCTAACACATCACCGACGGTTCGCGCTGATTTTTTATATTTAGCAGTGGCAGACAAACCTAATTCAGACATGGCATAAACAATACGTCTTTGTACCGGTTTCAAGCCATCACCAATATGTGGCAAAGCTCGGTCCATGATCACGTACATCGAATAGTTTAAATAAGACTCTTCGGTGAATTGTCGAAGTGGTCGCTGTTCAATACCTTCAAGGCTAAAATTAAGCGCGTCTGACATGAATTGATTCCTGAGTTATCCCCCTCTCAAGCGGCAGCCTAAAGGGTGACTTTGATTATTATTTTTATATTATATATAGCTAGTCTCTAGCTTATATGATTATGCGGGACGGGAAAATACTTCTTTACGAATATGTCTAAATTATTAGGTATTGTTTTTGGTTTGGTCATTAAACTGACAAACTAGATTACGACCATGTGCTTTAGCATAATACATGGCTATATCAGCAGCATTAAGTAAATCATCAAAGCTTGTATCAACTTGGTCTAAACAAGCAACGCCAATGCTTACCGTGAGTTTTTGTTCAATATTAAATTCAGACAAATCTTTATTAGCTACCTTTTCGCGTAAACGTTCGGCTATAGCTTTAGCTTCATCACAACATACTCCAGGTAGTATTCCAGCAAACTCTTCGCCACCTAATCGAGCAAAAAGATCTCTAGAGCGCATTGTTTCACTCCCTAACTCGGCAATGATTTTTATTATTTCGTCGCCAACACCGTGACCATAATTGTCATTTATGTTTTTAAAGAAATCTACATCGAGAAGAATGACACTTAAATTTTGGTTTTCACTCTTTGCCAGTGCAACGGCTTCAGCGCCTTTTTCAAATAAAGTACGTCGATTATATAAATTAGTCAGGCTATCTGTTTTCGCCAAATATTTTAATTTTTTTCTTACCTTCACTTGTCTCAATAAAAGCATAAGAAAAACAATAACAGTAATAACTAAAATTATAATATTACGCTGTTGAACAAACTGTTTATTTTCAGCAGCAATTATTTTTAAGTGCTTAATTTTATTTTGATTTGCTAATAACTCATTTTGTCTAATCTTATGGTCTGTTTCATAGATTTTATTGAGTTCCTCGATTTTTTCAATTCTGGTTTCATCAAAATACCGATATCCACCTTGGATATATTTTTTCTTATATTCAAAAGCTTGTTTAAAATCACCTAATGAAGCGTAAGATTTAGCAAATACAAAATTGACCATTGTAAAGTCAGGTGAGTGAAGTTGTTTAGCGGGTATTTTATCTTTAAGTTCTGACGTTTTTTCAAGCCAAGTTATTGCCTGTTCATTTTGACCTGAGTTATTGGCGATTAGACCATGAATTAAGAAAATTAAATATTGCTCTGCGGCATTGAATGTAGCGCTAATCTTTTCAAGTTGTAAAAGTACATTTTCATCTTTATCCGAATTCTTTACAGACTTATCTTGTACAAGGGATAATAAAGATAAAATACGATCATTAACGGGAAGTGGTTCTTTACTGTTTAAAATAGTCTCTGGATCTGGTGAAAGTTGTTCACTACTATTTTCTTGAGCAATTAATTCGTCAACAGCTTCCGCCATAGAATTAAAAGACAAACTAGCAAAGCATACACATAATAGAGCACACCATTTTTGATAAGAAAAACTGCTGATTCTCATTAAAAGCATACCTTGTTTTTACCTAAACGCTTTGCTTCGTACATTTTAACATCGGCTTCTTTGATTATTTGTGTAAAGTTCTCTGTATTTTCTCTTTTATAAGATGAAATACCAATACTGACTGTAACTTGTTCGTCGACTTTATTAAGCTTAATTTTTTCTTGAATAGATAATCGTAAACGTTCTGCAACATCATAGGCATCTTTCGGAGATGTTTCAGGTAATAAACAGATGAACTCTTCACCACCAAAGCGCCCAAAAGAATCATTTTTCCGCATAAGTTGATTTACTAACTCTGCAATTTTCTTTAAGACCTTGTCTCCACCTTTATGACCAAAATTGTCATTGATCATTTTAAAGTTATCTACATCAATCATCAGCACACTAAAATCTTGTTGTTTAAAGTGCGTTGAAACAAACATTTTTTCACCAAGTTCAACGAGATGACGCCGATTAATAACACCTGTTAAGTCATCAATTTGACTAACCCTTAATAAATGCTTTTGTCCTTGAACCATTTTAAGCAAAAACCACGCTAGCACTAACATTACCAATGAAACAAATACGATTAATAACTGTAAATTATTTTCATGATAAGTCATATTATTTAGCTGAATTATCTGTACTGACTGTTCTTGCTCTAATAATTTATTTTTAAAATCAGCTTGCTGACTTTCGTAACTTAAGCGTAACTCTTCTATTTTCTCCATATTTGTATTTTGTTTATCTTTAAATAAACGCTTTAGATATTGTGACTGTTTTTCATAAGCTTGCTGATATTTTTCTGTTTTGTAATAAATTTCTGATTGCAAATACATCAAATTATAATGAGAAAAAGTATTTTTTGTTTGGCTATTTTTAGCTAAAAAACCTTCTGCAACAATTAAACTATCTAATGCTTCATCATAGCGGCTCATTGCTTCAAGTACATATGCTTTTTCTATCGTGAAATAAAGTGGAGCATTATGCTTTTGTGCTCCTTCCATGTATTGTTCTGCCATTGTAAGGTATTGGTAAGCGGTTTCTGTATCCGGTTCTTTTTTCATAGCATACGCAATTGACATGCTTAAATATAACCCACCGACTACTTCATTATTACTAAGTTTTTCAGAACTTTGAACTATTTCTTTTAGTAATGGAATGGCTTGCTCATAACGACCTTCTTCCATATGGTTAATAGCGATATTTTGAAGACTATTTAATGCATAGAGATCCATTCCTGCTTTTTTATAATGCTCATAAGACGCCTGATAAAATTTTACCGACTTCTCAGGTTGATACATATAAGCGTATAAAATGCCTAGTTCACTGTTTACTGAACCTTTTAATTCTTCATTATCAAGTGAATTAGCTATGGTAAGTGCATCGTTGAGCATGACCATAGATTTTTCATACTGCTCAGTAATATAATAAACAGCGCCTAAATTTATTAAACCATCTGCTATATATTTTTTGTCATTTAAAGATTCTGCAACTTCTAAACCATTAAGGTAATTTTCAATAGCACCTTGGTTGTCACCTAAACTTTCTAATGAAAATCCGCGTAGGTAGGAAAGTTCTGAAATTAAGATAGTAGGGCTAGTTAAAGATTGTGTTATGCGTAACCCTTGAGATGCAATATCACGTCCTAATTTATATTGGGAAGTATCAAGATATAGTTCTGAAAGAACTTGATAGTATTTTACCTGATTTTCAGCACTTAATACTTCAACATTCGTTTGATATGTATCTAGTAACAGCAGCGCATCTGTAACATTTGTCTTTTGTAATTTTTCAACACGTTCTACAAAAAAGTGGAAATCACGATTTATAGTTTCGTCATCCGCCAGCGCTTGCATAGATATGAATAAATAGCTCAATAGGAACCAAAAGTTCAAGGCAACTTGTTTGTAACGATTTTTTAACAAATTCAACCTCTTATTTATCATTTTAGCTATAGTTTGACGAATTTTAGTAGCAGTATAAAACGATTCAAAGCGAATGATAAACCGTTATTTATAATTATTAATTTTTCATGAACATAGAAAATAAATAATACTAGAACAAACACAATTTTTACTATAAATTAGCAACGTTTTTATATCATTATAAAGTCCCTGTAGCTCAGCTGGATAGAGCAAGCGCCTCCTAAGCGCTAGGTCGGACGTTCGAATCGTCTCAGGGACGCCAAAATCACAATTACGAACGGTCAATAATACCCACCAAACCCATTAATAACAAGCCCTATAGCGAACTTAACGGTTGTTAACGATTAATAAGAACTTGTAAAAATCACACTTTATTGTAACACTGATAGTAACACCACCCCTATACAATCAAACTCAGTGTTACTATGGCTAGAATAACCACTCCTTTAACAAATACAGAAGTTAAACAGGCTAAGCCTAAAGACAAGGAATATAATCTTGTCGATGGTGAGGGCTTGATGATACGCGTTAAGCCAAATAGCTCTAAATTGTGGCTATTTAACTATTACCGACCTTTTACGAAGAAACGCGCAAATATTAGCTTTGGAAAATATCCTGATGTTTCATTAGCTGATGCGAGAAAAAAACGTACCAGCGCTAGAAATTTGCTTGCTAAAGATATTGATCCCAAAACACATAAAGAAAAAATTACTGAAAATAAGAAAGTAGAGCTAAGTAACACGCTTATAAAAGTGGCTACTGATTGGTTTGAAATAAAGAAAAAGACCATTGCGACAAATACCGCTAAAGACACATGGAACTCCCTTAACAATCATATTTTCCCAAAGCTTGGCAATCACCCTGTTACAGCTTTAACGCCTGTTATTGTGATTGATGCGATGAAGCCAATCGCTAATAAGGGCAGCCTTTTTGTTATTAAACGTCTTTGCCAACGCCTTAATGAAATAATGACCTACTCTGCCAATGTTGGCTTGATTGACGCCAACCCACTAACAGGCATTTTAAAAGCCTTTGAAGCCCCAAGGAAACAACACTACCCCACAATAAAGCCTGTAGAATTACCAAAGCTAATGGCTGACCTGAGCTATTCAACATTAAGGCTAGTAACGCGCTTATTAATTGAATGGCAGCTTCATACTATGGTTCGTTCAAACGAAGCCGCTACAGCAAAGTGGGCTGATATTGATGTTGAAAATTTATGCTGGCGAATTCCTGGCGATGTAATGAAAATGAACAAGCCACACGTTGTTCCACTTACACCACAAACCCTAGCAATATTAGAACGTATAAAACCCGTTAGCGCTGACAATGACTACATATTCCCTGCCGATAGAAACCTTAAAGGCCATGCTAACCGCGAGTCAGCAAACATGGCATTAAAGCGTATTGGTTATAAGAACAAATTAGTGGCGCATGGTTTACGGTCACTCGCCAGCACCACCTTAAACGAACAAGGTTTTGATCCTGATGTTATTGAATCGGCATTAGCCCACGTTGACAAAAACGAAGTAAGACGCGCTTATAATCACGCTGAATATTTAGAGCGTAGACGAGTAATGATGGCTTGGTGGTCGGAGCATATTGAGCAGGCGAAGACTGGGAAAGTAAACTTTAATAAAACGTTTACCAATTTGAAGGTAATAAATAATGGATAAAAGAAAAATTAAAGTTACTAAATCAACTGATGGAAAAACTACTATTAGTAGAAATAAATTTGGAAGTGGTTATAAAAAAGAATCTATTTTATTACAAACGAGTACGGTAATAGATCAAGGCAATACTACAGATGAAATTATGAGGTCACATAATGATGGGTTTGATCCTGCTAAATTAATTAATGGCATTGAATCTACGATTATGAAATTTCTAAAAAACAAAGATTTACCGACTAAGGATTTTAATGAAGGAATTCCTTACAGCGAAGGCGGAGAAGGTTTTACATTCATATCTTTACCATCACTTTTAAAGCAGAACCATGCTGATATTATTGGAGTAGTTCAGGCTAGCTCATGCCTTTTTGAAATAAATTGCTGTAAAGACGATCTAAGGAGAGATGATTTTAAAGCTGGAATGGCTCATGCTTTAAGATTAGTCACAGCTTTTCAAAGGTTTACCTATTCGGTACTTGAACCAACAATTTCGTTAGGGAAGTCACGCCAAGAAAAATTATTTCATAAGAATACAAAGCTAACAAATGACGAATATAATTTGTGTTTTCAACATTTCGAGTCACTAGATAAAACAGAAGATGATGTTCGGAGTTTGTTAATAGGAGAAAAGTGGGAAAGAACTAGTAAATTCGCATTTGAAAATTTTGAAGTAAAAATTACAACTCAAAGCTTAAGAAAAACCTATTCTGATAAATAAACCTTGGTAGTTACGCTAAGCTACCAACATCAATTTTGTTTTTAATATACCTGAATCGTTCAACAACTGACTAAGGTAATTAAATATGACTATTAACAAGTTTTATCAATTAATCCGCAGACCATCTGTTTTATCTCAAACAGCTAGATCAAAATCCGCATTACAACTAGACGAAAAAGCTGGGTTGTTTTGCCCCCCTATCTCGATCGGTGATCGTGCCGTTGCTTATATCAAGCATGAGGTAGAAGCCATCATCCAAGCTCGTATTGAAGAACAAACACCTGAACAAATCAAACAGCTTGTTTCTGAGATAATCAAACAACGTAAAGCTGCATAGGGGGCAACATGAAATCATTACACATTAATATTCATCTTGTTGTTGAATCAAAAAACATCCCTCATGAAGAAAGTAAATCAAAGCCAATATTTAACAAATTAATCCATGGAGTGAAACGCAAAGAGCTTAGGTTAATTAACGAAAGCTATCATGGCTCGCCTCTTGAAGATTTAGAGGGGGAAAAGTACGGGCATTGGTTAATTGATCGATATAAAGATTTTGATGGAGATAGTTGTCTAAAATTCAATTACCGACATTTAAATGGCTGTAAATTGCTTGATAAAGAAGCTAGGCGATTAAGGCGAAAAGAACGAGCCGAATTATCGCTGAGAAAAGCAAAGCAAGAAGAAAAACGTATACCCAAAGCTTTAGCTGAGATGAGTAAAGCTCAAATGGAATACTTATTGTCACTTGGTGATGCTGCGAATGATCCTGTATTAGATAGTAAAAAGCCCACTGAGGATTAACAAAGTAGGCTTTCATTTAAACTGGCTAGTGGAATAAGTTTAGCGACCTACCACTAGCCAACAACTAGAGTATAACCAAGTTAACAGCTTTTCAATAGTTAGTAGTTACAAACCTGTTAAGCACTACCCTGTTTATGTTGATTGTTATTAACCACTATTTATAGGTTTCTTACCCCTATATTTAGGCTGATTGTAATAAACCAACTATAACCACTGGGTTTAGACAGGTAAGTAACAACTTACTTTGAGCTAGGTAATTAATAATATCCTTTAGCGTTATCTTAGTTAGTAAACTATCTAATGGCATATATAACCAAAGACAAGGCAATAACAGTAAACGGCAATACTTGGTGGGTAAACTCGAAAGGAAGTGGGTTAATTGCGCACTCCATAAAAGCAATGATTAACCAGATTGATGCGATGTTAAGTCACCATAGCAAAATTCACATCATACGGTTTGATCTAAGAGTTCATGAATACACTGAAAATAACGGCATTATTACGGCATTTAATCGCAGATTACATAAATGGCTGAAACGAAAATACAGCTTTAAACGTATCGGCTTTATGTGGTGTAGAGAACTAGAAACAGCCAAGAAGCAACATTATCACTACGCGTTATTGATAGACGGTCACAAGGTTAACTTTCCTTATGAAGTAACCAATAAAGTAAAAGAGCTATGGCGGCAATTAGACGGCTCTGAATACTTTCCTGATAACTGCTATTACAATGTTAAAAGAGATGATTACGAGTCGATACAGGACGCTATCTGGCGTATATCTTACTTGGCTAAAGCTAGAGGGAAAGGCTATAAACCAGATCAAGTTAAAAACTATGGAACGAGTCGAATAAAGGTAAATGACAGGCAATAAAAAAGCACCAATCAATGGTGCTTTATTTGTTACTCATTACTTGAATGTAAGAGTATAAAACAGACTAAGTTACTGTTTTTTGAATCTACGAGCTGCTAAGCCCATAATACCTAATGCGAAGATAGCAAGGGTAGAAGGCTCAGGAACCGCATTATACGATACACGTGCGCTAACAAACCCGTATGGTGAGTCAGTATGTACACCGCCACTACTATTAACCCCAGTTTGATTTGCCACCAAATTCAATACTCCATCATCTAAATAATTTAATGAAGGGGTTTCGAAATTAATAGTGCCGAAACAATCGCTATTGAAAGATCCGCCATTAGCCGCTAAACAAGATGTAGATGTTCCTCCACCTATACGGCCTAGAAGTGTACCTTCTAAAAATATGTCCATATATTCCCCTGCTGAAAAATCCATCCGCTCCCATGAAAAAAGAAAAGTTAAATCACTCGCCGCAGGAGGTAGGTTAGAAAACTGCCATGTAAAACCATTCTGAGATGTGCTTAGAGAACCGAATTCATTGTAAGTATCAGATGCTGATATCAAGCCAGCATTAGCAAAACCACTAACAGATAACACCAAACCAACAACAGCCGCTTTTAACATTTTTAAATTCATTATAATTTCCTTAATAATACATACCTGATAATAGAAAAGGCATTTCAAGTGATTGTAGTTCAACTAACAGCATAAATCATACCAAAGTCAATAAGTTACTACTTTTCAACCAGATAAGGTTAAATAAAATATTAATACAAAGCATTTACAATGAAAGTGTAAAGATAATCGACACTATATAATCAATTATTCTATAAAGAGTAAACCTATCAAATACAATTATGACTAAGCTCTTTATTGGTTTCGGTAAAAGCATCATTTCCCTCTTGTAAATTGAGGATAGTAAAAATATGGCCGTAGGTTGATTTGACCAACCAGCACCTCAGAAAAGTAGAAGTTCAAGCCTGTTTTTCGTACAAGATAAAAATGATACAATGTAATAATATTATTACAGTCAGGCTTTTAACATGACAACAGCTAACAAAACACCTACCAGTAAATACATGGCTGGCGATATTAGGCATTTAATCAACCAAGCCATTCAAAACGAATTAACCAACTTACCAGCAACACTTTCTGAAATTAAAGACCCTATTCAAAGATTAAACTTCTTAACTAAATTAATGCCTTTTGTTTGTGCGCCCATTAAGCAAGTTGGCGTTATGACAGCTAGAAGAGAATCAGGCGAAGATTAGTATATATTCCCTTTAATTTTTCGGAGTCAACAACAATGCCTAAAGGCCATCATTACGGTAGAACACAAACAAGGGCTTACACTGGCGAGTATCACCGCATATCTGCCAATACATTTAAAAACCTATTAACAGTGCCATTAGGTAACTACTCACTTAATACTGAATTTCTTAGTAATGAACATCAAAAATTTAAATTAACAGCATTAGAATGTGGTGTTCGTTTGATGACATTCACCATAAACGATAAACCTCACAAAATAACCTTAAAGCACGATAATCGAAGCGCCAGCAATAAACTATACATAACTTGCCCATACTGCCAAAAACAGCGACAAAGCCTTTACGCTATTAAATACGCCTATGGTTGTCGGCAATGTATCGGCTTACATTACGCCAGCCAAAGTGAAAGACCAAACGAGCGGTTAATGAGGCGCATTAGAAAGCTAAGAAAAGAGCTATGGGGTTTTGACTGGCCTGACGTAAACAATATGTTTGAAAATATTTATTATTGGCCTAAGCCTAAATGGATGAGGTGGAAAAAATTTGAACAAAAAAGAAATAAGATAACTGAGTTAGAAAAGAAATATTGGCCTATGGTAGATGTTCAAATGAAGGCTATGTTTGGAAATAGCTTTATTAATGACTTTTGATTATAGTAACACTCAAAGTAACACTACCAATAATAACAAAACACCAAACCAATAATTAACAGTGACTTAGCAAGCCTAAACGACGTCTCTCAGGGACGCCAAAATACGAACCATGGCATTTTATTTCACAGTAATAAATCCATCTGATGAAGTTGTACAGCCCCTTCAGAATATAATTCAAAATATTGAGATGACTTAGATACTCTCAGCCTGTTATTCAATTGTGATTTCTAAATGATAATTAAACGTTGATAATATACTGCTCACGCTCATTTAAGATCATTAATTTTGAAAATAAAAAAGCCCCGTAAATACGAGGCTTTTTTGAATTTTAACAATTAGACTAATGCTCATTGACTGATTGTTCTAATGTAACGTCCTTGTCACCTGCAATTGAGATGTTACTCAATGCTGCTGAAACAGCTAATACGATTACCGCAAAAATTACTGTAGTCAGCTTAATTCCTCTCGGAGATGACCTGTTCATAAATGTTCCTGTGTCAGGTGTTTTTGTTGTTATTTTTACATCTGTACAAAACTCAACCAATCTATACGATTAATATCTATAATTCAACAATATAAAAGTAAAATTATTGTTTAAAATCAAAACCTCTGCATTATTACATTTCATTAACATTACTGGGGTTTTGAACGGTTTAATCTAACTAATACCAAAAAAAACACTTATTTGGATAATATCGTTTGCAGTTTAGGTACTGTCTAGGCGAAAATAGCGCCACTTTCACCTTCATATACTTAATTTGATTAAGTATAAATATAATAAAGATTTGGAGTTTATATGCCGTCTCGTCAAGAATTGGCCAATGCAATTAGAGCTTTAAGTATGGATGCCGTACAAAAAGCGAAATCAGGACACCCTGGAGCCCCAATGGGCATGGCAGATATTGCCGAAGTATTATGGCGTGATTTTTTAAAGCATAATCCAACAGATCCAAACTGGGCTGACCGCGATAGATTCGTTTTGTCAAATGGTCATGGTTCAATGCTTATTTATTCTTTACTGCATTTAACGGGTTATGAATTACCGATTGAAGAGTTGAAAAACTTCCGCCAATTGCATTCTAAGACACCTGGTCACCCTGAATATGGTTACACGCCAGGTGTTGAAACAACAACAGGCCCATTAGGTTCTGGTATTTCTAATGCTGTAGGTATGGCTATAGCAGAAAGAACGCTTGCTGCACAGTTTAACCGTGAAGGTCACAACATCGTAGATCACAATACTTATTGTTTCTTAGGTGATGGTTGTTTAATGGAAGGTATTTCACATGAAGTATGTTCTTTAGCCGGTACTTTAGGTTTGGGCAAGTTAGTTGCTTTTTGGGATGACAACGGTATTTCAATTGATGGAAACGTTGAAGGTTGGTTTACTGATGATACCCCTGCTCGTTTTGAAGCATACGGATGGCATGTAATTAGTGTTGACGGACATGACTCAGCTGCTATCGCAGCCGCGATTGTTGAAGCGAAATCAGTTACTGACAAACCTTCAATGATTTGTTGTAAAACTATTATTGGTTTTGGTTCACCTAACAAAGAAGGTACACATGACTGTCATGGCGCACCATTAGGTGATGACGAAATTGCTGCAACGCGTAAAGCATTAAACTGGCCGCATGCTCCTTTTGAAATTCCAAGCGACGTTTACGCTGATTGGGATCAAAAAGAAAAAGGTCAATCAAGCCAAGTTTCTTGGAACGACCAATTCTCTGCATATCAAAAAGCTCACCCAGAACTTGCCGCTGAATACGAGCGTCGTGTTATTAAAGGTGATTTGCCAAGCGATTTCGAAGAAAAAGCGAATGCATTAATACAAGCTTGCCAAGAAAAAGGCGAAAGCATTGCTTCACGTAAAGCTTCGCAAAATACTATTGAAGCTTTTGGCGCAATCTTACCTGAGCTATTAGGTGGTTCTGCCGATTTAGCGGGTTCTAACTTAACATTATGGTCAGGCTCTAAAGGTATTGAAACTGACCCTGCTGGTAACTACATCTATTACGGTGTTCGTGAATTTGGTATGAGCGGTATTATGAACGGTGTTTCATTGCACGGTGGTTTCATAAACTACGGCGCTACGTTCATGATGTTTATGGAATATGCACGTAACGCGGTTCGTATGTCAGCACTAATGGGTATTCAAAACGTTTTTGTTTACACCCATGACTCTATTGGTCAAGGTGAAGATGGTCCAACGCATCAACCTGTTGAACAATTAACGAATTTACGTACAACTCCGAATATGGATACATGGCGTCCGTGTGATGCAACTGAATCTGTTGTTGCATGGAAATCGGCTATTGAACGTAAAACTGGCCCAACGTCATTAATATTCTCTCGTCAAGGTTTACCTGCCGTAGCGCGTAATAATGATCAAGTAGCAAATATTGCCAAAGGTGCTTATATATTACAAGACTGTGACGGCACTGCTGACGTGATTTTAATTGCGACTGGTTCTGAAGTTTCTTTAGCACTTGATTCGGCAAAACAGTTAACCGCTGACGGTAAAAAAGTCCGCGTAGTTTCTATGCCTTCAACCAATACTTTTGACGCACAATCAAGCGAATATAAAGCATCAGTTTTACCTTCATCAGTAACAAAACGTGTAGCGATTGAAGCTGCTCATACTGATTTTTGGTATAAGTATGTTGGTTTTGGTGGCGCTGTTGTTGGTATGACAACTTTTGGTGAATCTGCACCAGGTAACGTTTTACTTGAACATTTTGGTTTCACTGTTGAAAACGTAGTAAAAACTGTAAACCAACTGTAGAACTTTATAAAAATCCTCAAACTGCAAAATAGGTAGTTTGAGGATATTTTCACCTCGGGTAAATCTCAATATATGTCTATAAACATTGCTATCAATGGTTTTGGCCGCATTGGCCGAAGTGTTGCTCGTGCTTTATACGAGAATGCAGATCATAACCAACTAAAACTTGTTGCCATTAATGAAGTTGCCGAACCGAAAGGTATCGCACATTTATTAAAATACGACACGACACATGGCCGCTTTCCTTTTTCAGTTGAGTTAAAAGATAACCAGTTAGTTATCGCAGGCGATGTAATTAAACTTAGCCATGAAAAGTCACTTATTGATTTACCATGGAAAGAGCATAACGTAGATATTGTTCTTGATTGTACAGGGAAATTTGCCAATCAACACGATGGTAATATTCATCTAAACCAAGGTGCGAGCAAAGTGCTCTATTCATACCCTGGCGAACAAGATGTTGATGCTACAATTATTTATGGTATTAACCATCAACAGCTGAGTGCTAAAGACAAAATAGTCTCTAATGGTTCATGTACAACGAATTGCGTTGTACCTGTGATAAAAGTGATTGATGAAGCGTTCGGTGTTGAAAGCGGAAGTATCACGACTATTCATTCCTCTATGCATGACCAACAAGTTATAGATGCTTATCACCCTGATTTACGCAGAAGTAGAGCAGCAAGCCAATCTATAATTCCTGTTGATACTAAGTTAGCGATGGGTATTGAAAGAATACTACCAAAGTTTGCAGGTCGATTTGAAGCGATTGCCGTTAGAGTGCCAACCATCAATGTAACCGCGATGGATTTAACCTTAACGTTATCAACAGATGTTGATATTAACGCGATCAACCAAGCAATAATCAAAGCACAAAATAACGGTTTACAGGGAATTTTAGGTTATACCGAAGAGCCCCTTGTTTCAGTTGATTTTAATCATGACCCACACTCTTGTATTGTTGATGGTAACCAAACACGTGTAAGCCATAAACGATTAGTAAAAATGTTAGTGTGGTGCGATAACGAATGGGGTTTTGCAAATCGAATGATCGATACCGCGAAAGCCATGGCGAATACAACTTAACTTACACCCAAAAAATAAACTAAATCATTAAACGTAATTTTTAAACTTATCTTATAGGAAACAGCAAATGTCAGTAATTAAAATGACCGACTTGGCGCTAGCCAATCAAAGAGTTTTGATCCGTGAAGATCTAAATGTACCTGTTAAAGACGGAAAAATAACCTCTGATGCTCGATTAAGAGCCGCTTTACCTACCATTAAACTTGCTTTAGAAGCAGGTGCAAAAGTAATGATAATGTCACACCTTGGTCGTCCAACCGAAGGTGAGTATAACGAAGAGTTTTCTTTAAGACCTGTTGCTGATTATTTAGCTGCGGCACTTAATGCGCCTGTTCATTTATCAAAAGACTACTTAGACGGCGTAAATGCAAAAGCGGGTGAATTAGTTATTTTCGAAAATATTCGTTTTAATGTTGGCGAAAAGAAAAATGATGATGCATTAGCTAAAAAATTAGCCGCTCTTTGTGATGTTTTTGTTATGGACGCTTTCGGCACAGCTCATCGCGCACAAGCGAGTACTCATGGTGTAGCAAAATTTGCTCCTATAGCGTGTGCTGGACCTTTGCTATCAGGTGAATTAGAAGCACTAGGTAAAGCACTTGATAACCCTGCCCGTCCGTTAGTTGCTATTGTGGGTGGTTCAAAAGTTTCAACCAAACTTACTGTACTTGATTCTTTAGCAAAAATTGTTGACCAACTTGTTGTTGGTGGCGGTATTGCGAATACATTTATTGCTGCAAACGGTCATAATGTTGGCAAATCATTGTATGAAAAAGACTTACTTGATGAAGCTAATCGTTTAACCGCGCAAGCGAAAGCTAATGATGGCAGCATCCCTGTTCCAACAGACGTATTAACTGGCACAGAATTTTCAGAAACAGCTGTGGCAACATTAAAATCAGTGAATGATGTATCTGATGAAGATATGATTTTTGATATAGGTCCAGATTCAGCTAAAGCATTGGCAGAAATCATCAAGAATGCTGGCACTATTGTTTGGAACGGCCCTGTAGGTGTTTTTGAATTTGACCAATTCGGTTCAGGTACAGAAGCTATCGCTAAAGCAATTGCAGAAAGTTCAGCTTTTTCAATTGCTGGTGGTGGAGACACTTTAGCTGCTGTTGATAAATATAATATAGCCGATAAAGTATCTTATATTTCAACCGGTGGCGGCGCTTTCTTAGAGTTTTTAGAAGGCAAAATACTACCTGCTGTTGCCATTTTGGAAGAACGCGCTAAAGGGTAGACTTTTACCTGCGACTATCTTCTAAAAATGATTTGAACAAAGCCTCTATTTACAAATGTAATAGAGGCTTTTTTATAAAAGGTCGCTTTTTTTAAAAATTTTTACACAAACAACAATATTTACTTTCACCTCTGTTTCACTCTTTCGTCGTAAACTTACAAAACAAAACCATCAATTCCTTTCATTTAGCGTGCTAAAAATGAATATTGATTGTAATTATCGAACATTATTTAAATTACCTATAATAAAAAGATATAAAAACCCACTAATCACATCTTTTTTCTTTTGCCATGACAATTTCTTATCTGGTATACTTACGTTACGAAAGCTTAAATTTCATGATGAAACTTTAATTTTGAAGCTTAAAACACACTTTATGACTTAATTTAAATACTTAGGAGTAATTCAATGGCTTTAATTTCTATGCGCCAAATGTTAGATCACGCAGCAGAATACGGATACGGTATTCCCGCTTTTAACGTTAACAACTTAGAACAAGTTAGAGCAATCATGATCGCTGCAGACAAAACCAATAGCCCGGTTATTCTCCAAGGCTCTGCAGGTGCTCGTAAGTATGCTGGCGCACCATTTTTACGCCACTTAATTCTAGCTGCAATTGAAGAGTTCCCACATATCCCTGTTGTTATGCATCAAGATCACGGTACTTCTCCAAGTGTATGTCAGCGTTCAATTCAAATGGGCTTCTCATCAGTTATGATGGATGGCTCTTTAATGTCTGACGGTAAAACACCTTCAAGTTACGAATATAATGTAGATGTTACGCGCAGAACTGTTGAAATGGCACATGCATGTGGCGTTTCAGTTGAAGGCGAATTAGGTTGTCTAGGTTCGTTAGAAACTGGCGAAGCCGCTGAAGAAGACGGTGTTGGCGCAGCAGGTAAATTAACGTTAGAACAAATGTTAACTGACCCTGAAGAAGCCGCTGATTTTGTTAAGAAAACCCAAGTTGACGCTTTAGCTATTGCTTGTGGTACTTCCCACGGTGCATATAAATTTACACGTCCACCAACAGGCGATATCTTAGCGATTGACCGTATTAAAGCAATTCACTCTCGTATCCCAAATACACATTTAGTTATGCACGGTTCATCATCAGTTCCACAAGATTGGTTAGCTATTATTAATGAATTTGGTGGTGAAATACCTGAAACTTATGGTGTGCCAGTAGAACAAATTTGTGAAGGTATTAAACATGGTGTTCGTAAAATCAACATCGATACCGATTTACGTTTAGCGTCAACAGGTGCAACTCGTCGTTTCTTAGCACAAAATCCAAGCGAATTTGACCCACGTAAATTTTTAGCTGAAACAACCAAAGCAATGACTGAAATTTGTATCAACCGTTATGATGCATTCGGCACTTCTGGCAATGCTGATAAAATCAAACCTATTTCATTAGATACTATGTTTGATTTATACGATGCAGGTAAACTTACTGCTGTTGTAAAATAAACTCATTCTGAACATTTGTCGTTCCTTGCCATCCATGGCACTACGACATACTGTTCATTCTGAACATAAAAGGGCTTAGGCCCTTTTTTTATAAGCTTTCGTTATAAAAATTTCATAATAATATTAGTCATTAATAGACAAATTCACTATAATCATGCGCAATTTCATAAAAGAGTATAAAAAATGGACAATATAATTAATTGGTTTACTGAAAACCAATCTATGCTACTAGCAACGTTAATCCAATTTGTTATCGCGATAGCTATCTTTATCATTGGTAAGTTTGCCGCTAAACTTATTAGTTCAGCCACTAAAAAAATCCTTATTCATAAGAAATTCGATGATACCGTTATTTCTTTTATTGCTAGCCTCGTTTATGGTTTAGTTGTAATTGTTGCCTTTATCGCTGCTATTTCTCACTTAGGCTTTAACACGACTTCGTTAGTAGCAATTGTTGGTGCAGCAGGTCTTGCTATAGGCTTAGCTTTACAAGGTTCATTATCTAACTTTGCTTCAGGCATATTGTTAATTTCATTAAAACCTTTTAAAGCCGGTGATTTTGTAGAAATTGCAGGTACAGCAGGTGTTGTTGAAGAAGTTCATGTGTTTTCTACACAATTAAGAACAGGCGATAACAAAACCGTTATTATTCCAAACGGTGGTATCACCAATGGCAATATCACTAATTATTCAGCTAAGCCGACCAGAAGAATAGATTTAGTAATTGGTGTTGGTTATAACGCTGATTTAAAAATAACAAAACAAATATTAAACGACGTGGTTAGTAGCCATGCTTTAGTGTTGAAAGACCAAGCTATCACCATTGGTGTTAGTGAATTAGCCGATAGTTCGGTGAACTTTGTCGTTCGTCCATGGGTAAAAACATCAGATTACTGGCCTGTGCATTTTGATTTATTAGAAACAATTAAAATCGAATTAGACAAAGCTGGTATTGAAATCCCATTCCCACAACTTTCTGTACATGTTAATCAAGAGAATCCAAATGAACAATAAATTAGTAACCGCTGCGCTATTAGCCGGCTTATCACTTAATGCTTTTGCCGAAGACGCGGCTGCTCCTAAAGATCCATTAACCATGTCTGCTGAATTAGGTGCACTTTTCAAATCAGGTGATACTAAAAGTACTGATGTTAAAATTGGCTTCGATGCAAACTATGAAAAAGATTTATGGCGCAGCGCTATTAGTTTTGATGCACTTGTCAGTAAAACTGAAATTGAAGATGTTAATGGTGATAAAAACTCTGAAACAACTGATCAAAAGTGGAAAATTGTTGGTCAAACAAACTATACAATAGATACTGAACGTTCAAATTATGTCTACGGAAACGTATCATATGACGATAATCGTTTTGGCGGATTCGAAAGCCAAAGTTCTGTTTCTGCTGGTTGGGGCCGTCGCTGGTTTGAAAGTAAAAATGGAACCTTTGATGCTGACATAGGACCGGGTTACAAAAGTGACGTTGCCCGTTTAGAAGATGCTAACGGTAACGAGTATACTGAAACTCAAGGTGCTTTTATTGTACAAGCACAAGCTTTATACACTCGAAAAATAAATGAACATGTTGAATTTAAGCAACTATTAGTTGTAAAACATGCAACTGAAAGTGGCGAGAATAGCAATTACCAAGCAGAAAGCTCTTTAACAACGAAATTAATCTCAACGTTACAACTTAAAATAAGTTTTAAGGTTGACCATAATACTGAAGTTGCAGAAGAAAAAGAAAATACAAATACTCAAACAGCTATAACACTCGTTTATAGTTTCTAGATTAATCTAGATTGATTATTTTACTCAGCCTTCAACTTTAAACTTGAAGGCTTTTTTTTATACAAACCAATTTTTTCAATCAAAACGTTTTAAGCAAATAAACGATCTATTAATATTCTATTGCCAGTAAGACCTCTCTTTATTCAACCACAAATGACCAAATTCAACATCAAAACTTTGAATCCAAAACCTTAATTGTTCACTGCTATCAATGGCACCAGGACATATAAACCCTGCACGTTCCTTGTCATCCTTGTCATCCTTGTCATCCTTGTCATCACGACATACAGTACACCCTGAACGTAAAAAGCCACTTAGATTTAAGTGGCTTTGTGTATATATGACAATGTATCTTTAATTGATATTAAAAATCATAACGTGCAGTTAGTAAGAAGCTTCGCGGAGCTTGATAGCTTGTAGCATTCCCATAGTTAGGATTATTCGAGCCAATGGTTTTATCAAACTCAGTCATATCGTTGTAACTTGCAGCAGTATCAGCATCGAGTAAATTAAATACTTTAGCAGACAATCTAACTTTGCCAGTAGTACCAACATCAATAGTGTAATTAACACTCATGTCTATGCTAGTGATCCAATTCCCATGACCGCCAGCACCACGTGGTGATGGTTGACCGTCAGTGTAGAAGTTATTACGATCCCAATCTTCACACCAGGTAATGTTTTTATCTGCTGCACACGATCCAACATCTTCTGGATGATAACCAAGAATATTACGAGCACGACCTTGTTGAGCGAGTAAAACTAAACCAACATTTAAGTTCTCGGTTATTTCATACGTACCAAATATTTTAAATTTATGCGGAATGTCATTAGACGTTCTACCGTTCGAGTGATCCGTAAACTCAGGACTATCAAATGAACCAGACCAGCCTGGATCAGCTTGTGAATGTGTCCCACTCACTAACCCCTCAGTATTACCTTCCGATCTAGAGTAAGTGTAAGAAGCTTGTAAAGTCGAGTGCTCAGTTGGTCTGCCTTCTAAAGTAAACTCAAGTGCTTGATAAGTTCTTTCGGCCTGTGGCAAGCCAATATAATCAGCAGACCAAGTAACACCTTCCCCACTACTTACAGAACCATCACCATCTTGGTCGTAGGATAAATGAGCTGAAGAACCTGGGTTCATTACAAATCCTACCCAAGATCCACTAATATCCCAATTAGGATCCAATTTAGCCGCTTCCTCAGGGTTCTCTTCCATCCACTTGGTTAATACAAACTTCATGTTAGTATCTTCAATCGAAGATATAAGATCTTGATAAACGTATCGAGCCCCTACAACCCAGTTTTCATTTAATTCATGAGTAACAGCAACAGAAATTTCATCGCTATACATAGGGTCGAGATCTGCATCAACTAATGTTTCATATGGTTGTGTGAACGTACCATCACCGTAGTTAAGCAAGTACATTGATTCTGGATTTGTTGGTAAACCGCCTTGCCCAATTTCATCAAACTTAGCATAATCATACTGGTTAGTTTCACCTAATGTCATTCGAACACTGGTATTAGGAGAGATAGGCATAAAATAACGACCATAGTTTAATGATACTTTAGTAGTACCGTCTCCGTTTACATCCCAAATTGCGCCTAAACGAGGTGCCCACTGATTATCCATATCAGCGTAAACATCTCCTTCACCCGTTTTTGATTCGAATGCACTATTACGTAGACCAATATTTAATGTTATCTCATCAGTAACACGCCAAGTATCCTGAATATAAATAGCGGTGTTTGTTGATTCAGCCGTACCGACACGGTCGTATTCACGTGCTCGGTAATAATCATCACCTGCTGAAATCCCAGTAATTAAACCTTGACCTATATCCGCTCTCTTGCCATTAAGCCAATCTAAAGTTCCCTGGCTCATCACACGGTATTCATAAGTCTTGCCGTCACCCGCGTAAGCAATATTATCACTAGTTTCAACCACTTCTTGGCTATAACCAAAACGAATAGTATGATCACCAAATTCCCAATCTAAATCTAAACGAAATTGTGTTCGTTGGTCATCGCGCAACTCTTGCTTGTAATCACCTACCCAGCTTCCAATTTTTTCCCATCCCCAGTTATCACGTCTATCCCATACAGGTGAGTGGTCTGCTGTTGGGTTAATAGAATCTGAAGTCTGCTCAGTAACACCATAAATTGCATTTATAGTGATTTCGTCCGTTATAATACCTGAGTAATTTGCTGACCACATTGAGCCGCCCCAAGTAGACTTGTTAGGAGCAGAAAAAACTTCATCACCGGTTGTACGTGTTGAACGAGATTGTTCCCATTCGTTATTGAGTGCAGTAAAACCAATGTTATGTTCATCATTAATGAACCAGTCAACTTTAGCTAACCAGTAGTCTGCTTGTTTATCTTTTTTGGTATATTGTCTCGAATCAAGTTCATTGGCATTAGCATATTCATCTTTGATGTCTTGAGGATTAAAAATTCCATAGAAGAACAACGTATCTTCTACAATGGCACCACTAGCATAAATATTGTAGCGAGTTTCTTCGTAGTTGCTATCGCCATTGTTACTTATCATAATTGGGTCGAATGGATAATTACCCTCATCATCAGACTGTAAACTGTAACCCCAAGTATCAGGGGACTGAGATGCCATACTGCTTGGAATATAATCAACAGTTACACCAAATTTAAACTCATTATCACCAGACTTTGAGACTAAATCAGTCACACCACCGATGAATTGGCCGTATTCCGCTGAAACACCGCCCGTCACGATATTTGTTTGAGCTATTGCTTCCCAAGGAAGATCAATATTTCCTAGCCCTTTTCGGATATCAGTGATATTTAAACCGTTTAAGAAGAAGCCATTTTCAGCAACCGATGAGCCATTAAAAGATGCGCCACGACCATAGTCTGCATCAGGATCTGCTGCGAGAGAAGAGCCAGGAGCTAATAATGCAACCGACGTAAGATTTTGTCCAACCGGTAATCGTGCTATATCGTCAGCGGTTAATATTAACTGTGTCGTTGAGCTTTCAAAATCCACCATGTTAATATTTGAGCCTACAACACTTATTCGCTCCGTGCCTGTTTCAAACATGGCAATATTATATTTTGCTGAACTACCGGCTTTAACAACAACTTCTTTTTCTTCTATTGTTTCATAGCCATTCTTACTAAAGGTAACAGTGTATTTTCCAATAGGAAGCGCTTTTACATTAAAGTCACCTTTAGCATTTGTTGTCGTTGTTCGTGTTAAACCTTTACTTTGATGCTTTAAAGTAACTTGAACATCAGAAAGTGTAATGCCTGACTCAACAATTACGTGCCCAATCAAAACGCCACTTGTTTTATCAGCGGCAATAGCTGAAGGCATAGAAATCATTAACGCTGTAGCAACAGCAATTGCTGCTAATGTTTTTTGTGGCTGAAAACCACTTTTATTATTATTCATATTAATCCCCTTAATGAAACGCGCATCGCACGTAAATTACTGTTTGAAACAGTTTATTTTTATAACTCGTTAAATATACTGTATACAATATATTTAACGGGAGTATATTGAACGAAAAGAGAACGATCAACGATCTTTTTCATATTTATTGAACTAATTCACAATAATTTTACAACAAAGAATAAAATCAACAACTTGCAGATTGTATATACATTATTAAATAAACCAAATTTATGATGATAAATAGATGGTATCACCGAATTTTAAATGAGAACCGATTGAGCCAATCCAACAGTAAATGATGAAATGATAATGTCTTACACTTATTTTTATTTGGACAAAAAAACACTACAAATAGCGATAAACTAAGAAAGAAGTATAATTTGTGTAATCATTGCGTGGCGAGGGATATCAATAGAACGCTACTAAAGACAATGTTGAAGTCAAAATAATCGGATAGCAGTATGACTTGCTATCATGTTTTAATGGAAGGGTTTGTTATTTATGATGTTTGAGTTTATTAATTTCAAGTCAAAAAAAAACCTTAGCATTTTTGAAAGTGCTAAGGTTTATTATTATTTACAATGTATAAAGAGGGTGTTTATTCCCATTCAATCGTCGCAGGTGGCTTACCTGAAATATCGTAAACTACACGAGAAATGCCATCAATTTCATTGATAATACGATTCGATACTAACCCCAAGAAATCATATGGTAGGTGTGACCAACGCGCTGTCATAAAGTCGATGGTTTCAACACAACGCAATGATACAACCCAATCATATTTACGCGCATCACCCATAACTCCTACTGATTTTACCGGTAAGAATACGGTAAACGCTTGGCTTACTTTTGTGTATAAATCATGGTTGTGCAATTCTTCAATAAAAATAGCATCGGCACGACGTAATAAGTCAGCATATTCTTTTTTCACTTCACCTAAAATACGCACACCTAAACCAGGTCCAGGGAACGGGTGACGGTAAAGCATGTCATACGGTAAACCTAGCTCTAAGCCAATTTTACGTACTTCATCTTTAAATAATTCACGTAATGGTTCAACTAAACCTAATTTCATGTAATCAGGTAAACCGCCAACGTTATGATGCGATTTAATCACATGCGCTTTGCCAGTAGCTGAAGCCGCTGATTCAATCACGTCAGGGTAAATTGTACCTTGTGCTAACCATTTGGCATTATCAAGCTTGTTAGATTCTTCTTCAAAAACGTCAATGAATACATTTCCGATAATTTTACGTTTTGCTTCTGGTTCACTTTCATCTGCTAATCGGTTTAAGAACCTTTCTTCAGCATCAATTTTAATGATGTTTAATCCGAAATGATCACCGAACATTTCCATCACTTGTTCGCCTTCGTTCAAACGAAGCAATCCGTTATCTACAAAGACACACGTGAGTTTATCGCCAATGGCACGATGTAATAACATAGCAACCACTGATGAATCTACACCACCAGAAAGACCTAGGATGACTTCGTCGTCACCTATTTGAGCTTTCATTTTTGCGATAGCATCATCAATGATTGATGCTGAAGTCCATAATTTTTCACACTGACAAATTTCAATAACAAAGTTTTCTAATATACGTAAACCTTGTTTAGTGTGCGTAACTTCTGGGTGGAACTGCACGCCGTAGAATCTCTTCTCTTCGTTGGCCATGGCGCCATAGGCACAACTTGCTGTTTGTGCAACGTTAACAAAACCTTCAGGGATAGCTGAAACTTTATCACCGTGACTCATCCAAACGTCAAGTAAAGCATTACCATTATCACCAATACTGTCTTCCACATTGTTGAATAACGCAGATTTAGCAATAAGTTCAACTGCTGCATAACCAAACTCTTTATGACTCGAACTTTCAACGCCACCACCAAGTTGTTCTGCCATAGTTTGCATGCCGTAACATATACCTAATACTGGTACACCAGCGGTATAAACGTATTCAGGCGCTCTTGGTGAATTATCTTCAGTTACTGACTCAGGACCGCCAGCTAAAATAATACCTGTTGGGTTAAAACCTTTAATTTGCTCCTCGGTTACATCCCAAGACCAAAGTTCACAGTAAACGCCTATTTCACGAACGCGACGGGCGATTAGTTGTGTGTATTGAGAACCAAAATCTAATATCAGTATTCGGTGATCATGAATGTCTTTACTCATGTTGTTTTCCTACTTTATTTAACTATTTATAAAATGAACAGGCTGAGTTATTTATTGATAACTCAGCCTGTTTGAATTTTTTTTACTTATCAAACTAAGATAAGAATAGTTGAAATTGAAGCTAGTTAGCATTATGGCAAAGAAAAAGCACGGAGTTGACGCTAGTCAATGAGTACTTTTGATGCAGCCATCATGTTAAATAGCAATAATTTCAGCTGTTCGACTAGCCCATTCGATAATTTGGAGCTTCTTTAGTGATGGTTACATCATGTACATGCGACTCGCCCATACCTGCAGAAGTTATTTTCATAAACTCTGGCTTTGTACGCATAGTCTCAATATCTTTAGAACCAGTTAAGCCCATAGATGAACGTAACCCACCCATTTGTTGATGTATAATTGCCGCTACAGGACCTTTATAAGCAACGCGACCTTCAATACCTTCTGGTACTAATTTGTCTGCTTCACCTTCAGATTTTTGGAAGTATCGATCACTTGAACCATCTTTTTGAGCCATAGCACCTAAAGAGCCCATGCCACGGTAAGATTTATAGTAACGACCTTGATAAAGCTCTACTTCACCCGGTGATTCTTCTGTACCAGCAAACATGCTGCCAACCATGACACAATGTGCGCCAGCAACTAATGCTTTAGCAATATCACCAGAGAAACGTATACCGCCATCAGCGATAACAGGAATACCTGTACCTTTTAAGCCTTCAACGGCATTTGAAATAGCCGTTAATTGTGGAACACCAACACCTGTAACTATACGTGTAGTACAAATTGAACCAGGGCCTATGCCAACTTTAACCGCATCAACACCGGCATCAGCCATCGCTTTAGCGCCTGAAGCAGTAGCAACGTTGCCTGCAATAATTTGCAAATCTGGATATTTATTACGTGCTTCTTTCACACGATCTAATACGCCTTGTGAATGTCCATGCGACGTATCAATTAATAATACATCAACACCAGCAGCAACTAATGCGTCAATACGTTCATCAGTTCCTGCGCCAACGCCAACAGCTGCTCCAACACGCAAGCGACCTAGTTCGTCTTTACAGGCGTTAGGTTTATCTTCTGCTTTTTGATAATCTTTCGCTGTGATCAAACCAACAAGTTTGAAAGCATCATCAACAACTAATATTTTTTCAATACGATTTTCATGCATCAAACCCAAGATTTCTTCTCGGTCTGCGCCTTCTTTTACCGTCACTAAATTTTCTTTCGGTGTCATTAAAGCAGAAACAGGTTTTGTTAAATCTGTTTCAAAGCGTAAATCTCGTCCGGTAATAATACCCACAAGATTGTGGTTTGTATCGACAACTGGAAAGCCAGAAAAACCTAAGTCATCTGCTTTGTGCATAACTTCTTCAATAGTAAAATTAAGACTAACCGTAACAGGGTCTGAAACAATACCGCTTTCGTATTTTTTTACTTTAGAAACATTCTTCGCTTGTTCAGCAATAGTCATATTCTTATGAATAAAACCTAAACCGCCTTCTTGCGCTAACGTTATTGCTAGGCGAGCTTCAGTAACTGTGTCCATAGACGCAGAAATCATCGGTACATTTAAGTTAATTTTACGGGTTAATTTAGTTTTTAAATCAGCCGTGTGTGGTAGAACTTTCGAATGGGCAGGTACAAGTAGTACATCATCAAAAGTTAGTGCTTCTTGGGCAATTCTTAGCATCGCAACATCTCTCAAAAGGCATGGGTGTAGGGAGGAATATTGCGGCAGAATTTTAACCGTTTTGTTGTTTAAGAACAACATAAATTTAAAGATAAGCTAAAATAAATTCCCCTAGATACTTTAAAGAAATATATAATAATCACTAATATCGCATTAACATTAGAAAAAGTAAGCACTTTATGGCTACACAGCACATTTTACAAGTAAGTGAACTCACAAAAAAAGTAAAGTTCATGCTAGAAAGTGAACTTAATACCGTGTGGTTATGTGGTGAAATATCAAATTTCGTTGCTGCTAGCTCTGGACATTGGTATTTGTCATTAAAAGACAGTAAATCACAAGTTCGTTGTGCAATGTTTAAAGGAAATAATCGGCGAGTAAGGTTAGCGGGAGGGTCTGCTCCTCGTAACGGTCAACAAGTTTTAGTACGTGCAAAAGTTTCATTATATGAGCCGCGTGGTGACTTTCAATTAATTATTGAAATGATGGAAGATGCTGGTGAGGGTTTATTACGTCAACAATTTGAACAGTTAAAGAGTAAACTCAATGCTCAAGGTTTATTTGGCCAACAATTCAAACAAGAAATTCCTAGAAATATTTGTACTGTAGGTATAGTTACCTCGCCAACGGGTGCTGCAGTTAAAGATATTATTTCAGTGCTTCAAAGGCGTAACCCGTCGATAGACATTGTTATTTACCCTGCCCTTGTACAAGGTCAACAAGCTAAAGATGATATTGTTCATGCGATTGACAGTGCTAATCAACGTGAAGAGTGCCAAGTATTAATAGTGGGTCGCGGCGGCGGTTCTCTAGAAGATTTATGGAGCTTTAATGAAGAAGAGGTTGTAAATGCGATATTTCATAGCCGCATACCAATTATCAGTGCAGTAGGACATGAAATAGATACAACATTGAGTGACCTCGTTGCTGATTTAAGAGCGCCTACACCATCAGCGGCAGCAGAACTTGTTTCGCAAGACAATAGTGAATTACAAAGTCGATTGAGTGACTTATCCAAACGCGCTCAGTTTTTATTTACACAAAAAGTGAAACAAGAAAATTTAACGTTAGCAACGCTTAATCATCGATTAACGCAAGTTCATCCTGAAAGAAAACTACAACAACATCAGCAAAAATCCGATGAGTTAACTATGCGTTTAGATAAAGCAATACAGCGTGAATTAGAACGATTTAGAAGAACGCCAGAAAAGTTAGCGCAAGCTTTACAACAATGCGATCCTACAAAACAGATACTTCTTAATAAAAATCAAATATCTCAACTTGATGAAAGACTTAAACGCGGGTTACAACTTTTAATTAAAACTAAAAGTGAACATTTTGTAAGTATTATTGAGCAATTAAATATTGTTAGCCCACTTGCGACTATTGCTCGTGGTTATAGTGTGACCCGTAATAGCAAACATCAAGTAATTCGTTCAACTACTCAAGTAGAAGTTGGTGAGACATTAACGATTCAAGTAAACGATGGTAGCGTGTATTCACAAGTTATTAGTAAAGATTAATTTTCTGCAATCACGGTATGCTGAAGTAACTTAATAACTGACGTTTTACTTTCCTCTTCAAATTTCAAACCGACACAAAGTCCATTGCTTTGTGATTTGAAACTGCAAATTTGTGCCGAAAATTTTAAATTTCCTAATCCTTGAAAATCTTCAACAACTAATTCAACGGCTTTGTCTTTTTCCATCACGAGAGATTCACCATTATTGATCAATACTCGGCAACCGTTTACAGAAATATCAATCATAGTAGCTAACCAATATTCATTGGCTACTTTTATTTTTACAACGATATCAGTGTCAATGCGCATTGCAGATCGTAGACTTTGCAAACTAACAGAGCGTGGAAATTCAAGTACAATTATTCGAGATGGAATTTGTAGCGTTTGTTTTACATTACTAACAAAAGCAACCACAGCTCCCTCATGACCTTCGATTAACCCCCTAACCGTCATGGACATACCTTGAGTAATATATTGAGAAAAATTCCCAAGTTTACCCGGATCTGGATATTGAATCAGCACATATTGCTTTGGTAAATAACCAATAAAAGTACTACGAAATTTTGCCTTTTGTCCTGCAGGAGTAGATATATCAAGAGTGATAACAGAACCTGAGTGTAATAAACCAAGATTTCGGTCAAGGCGATTCGCTGTTGTAATTTTTTGGGGAGTTGCAGGCATAATATCTACACTTAAAAATACATGTTCTCAATGTAGCACTTAGCAAAAAGCCAATCAAATGATTGGCTTTAGTAATTTACAATTATTGCTATGTTAAAAGAATGGCTTAATCCTTTTTATAACCTTGAGTTGCTCTAGCCATTTTCTTTTGCTGGGTATAATTCAGTTTTTTCTTACCGGCAAATGGATTAGTGGTTTCTCTGAATTCAATGCGAATTGGCGTGCCCATAATTTTTAATGATTTACGATAATAATTCATTAAGTAACGTTTATAAGAAACAGGAAGTTTTTTAGCTAAATTACCATGAATAACAATAATTGGAGGATTATAGCCACCAGCATGTGCGTATTTAAGCTTAATTCGGCGTCCTTGACTCATCGGTGGCTGATGATCAAACACAGCCATATCTAATATCTTCGTAACCATTGCAGTAGATATACGTTTCGTTGCAGAAATAAAAGCTTCTTCAACTGACTCATATAAATGGCCAACACCTGTACCGTGTAATGCCGAGATGAAATGTATACGTGCAAAATCAATAAAACCTAAACGACGATCTAGTTCAGTTTTAATACGATCTCTAACATGTTCTTCTAAACCATCCCATTTATTTACCGCAAGTACTAACGAACGACCTGCCTCTAATATAAAACCAAGCAAACTTAAATCTTGATCGGTAATACCTTCGCGAGCATCAATGATTAACAAACACACATTGGCATCTTCAATTGCACGCAAAGTTTTAATCACTGAATACTTTTCAACGACATCTGTCACATTTTTACGACGACGAATACCTGCTGTATCAATAAGAGTGTATTCGCGTCCATTATGTTCCATTGGAATATAAACACTGTCGCGAGTGGTGCCAGGTGCATCAAAAACAACGACACGGTCTTCACCTAAGATACGATTAGTAAGTGTGGACTTACCTACATTAGGTTTACCAATAATGGCAAGTTTGATTTTGTCATTTTCAAAAGGTGCTTCGGCAATTTTTTCTTCATCAGTCTTACCAGAAAACTCTTGATCACCATCAAACTCATCATTTTCACGAGCTTCACCAAGCGCTTCTATATGAGGCGTTAATGCTAATGTTAATAACTGCGTAACACCACGGCCATGAGCAGCAGCAATTTTATGAACGGTATCACCAAGCGATAACTCATAAAACTCTGCAACAGCAGAATCAGCGTCGATACCATCAACTTTATTCGCAACCAAAAATATTCTTTTATTTTGTTTACGAAGGTAATCAGCAATACCTATATCCGCAGATGTTAAACCATCGCGAGCATCTACCAAGAATAAAACTGCATCGGCTTCTGCTATCGCCATTAATGACTGCTCAGCCATTAATGCATCAATTCCTTGTTCATTGCCATTAATACCGCCGGTATCTATAACAATAAAAGGGTGTTCTTCTACTTTAGCTTGACCATACTGGCGATCACGCGTTAAACCCGGATAGTCTGCGACGAGAGCATCACGGCTTCGGGTTAATCGGTTAAATAACGTCGATTTGCCAACATTAGGACGCCCGACAAGTGCAACAACTGGAAGCATGTTTACCTCTATAACTTCATTTTAGAGTAAACACCGTTATGCAAAATGCAAAACTTTTACTCTATTTAATAACAAACAACGGCTCCAATGCATTGTGCAATGGAGCCGTTTAATTCTAGCTGATAAAAAAGCTTATGGAATTTTTATCGCTTGTAAATCACCATTACGTGATTGTGCATAAATAATATCTTCGTGAACAGTTGGCGCAATATTTAAACCGCTGCTGTCTACTTCATGACGAGCAACAATATTACCTGTCGTTTGATCTAAGAAATGTAGGTAGCCTTCAAAATCACCAACAACAATATAATTCCCAACAACAGCTGGTCCCGTTACATCGCGATTAGTTAATGAAAGTTGACTCCATTTTTCAAAACCGTTTTGACGGTCAATCGCATAGACATGACCTTTGATATCGGTTAAAAATATAGTATTTCCACTAAAAGAAAGTTGACGATATGATGAGTATTGACGTTCCCATAATATACGACCAGTGCGCAAATCAGCAGCGGCTAAATTACCTCTAACAGATATGCTATAAACTTTATCACCAAAAATCACCGGAGAAGAATCAACATCAATAACACGTTCTAATTGTGTTGAGCCCGTCGCTTCACCAACCTCTGCAGTCCAACCTTCTTGACCATTTTCAAGAATATAAACTTTCATGGTTCCATCAGCTGAACCAACGACAACACCACCAGAAGAAATAGCTGGAGAGCTTACACCACGTAAAGTTAATGCGGGCACTTCTTGTTCGATCTGCCATTCAACGTTACCATTCGACGCATTAAACGCTTTGATAACGCCAGAAGCTGTATTGACAACTAATATTCCGCTATCAATCGCAGGAGCTGCAATAACTTCACCTTTAACTTCACCTTGCCAGTCAAGTTTGCCAGTATCAGCATCCAACGCGAATACTTTACCATTCTCACTACCAATAAATAGTTTGTTGATACCGGTGATCGGTCCGCCATTTAACAATGCAGATTTTCGACTATCAAAAAAGCCACGTTCACCTTTTGAATCACTTAAATCTGTTGACCAAATTTTTTCACCTTTTTCAAGTCCAAAAGCGATTACATCACCTTCTCGACTTGCAGAATAGAGTTTTCCATAAGCAACACTTGGTTGAACACGCGAAAAGTAATCATCTACACCGTTACCAACGCTTGATTCCCAAAGCACATTAGCTTCAAAAGCTGCATTGATTTCTGTTAACTCAGCAACTTTAGTCACTTCGTCTTCATCATCTGTTGTCGAACAAGCTCCAAGCCCTAATGACAATAGCGCTATCGCTAACAACTTTTTATTAAAGCTTATTTTTTTTAGCATGTTAATGATCAGCCTCTTTATTTAGCAATAGTTGATAATTGAGCTAAATCATTTAATTTCATTTGTAATGCGCCGTTATTTTCTTGGCCTTCTACGTCAAGTGCTGCTTGATAAGCATTACGAGCAAGCTCTACTTTTCCTTGTTTAAAGTAAGCATCACCTTTAGCTTCTTCAATCGCACTTTTAAATGACTCAGGCAAAGTTACAGATAACGTTGCTAATGCTTCGGTATACTGTTCAAGTTGAATTTGCACACGTGCTAAACGGATACTAGCAATAGCCTTAATACCTTGGTTTTTAGCATTATCAATCGCTGTATTTAAATGTATAGCGACTTGCGGCCAATCTTTATGGCTAGAAGCTTTTTTTGCTAAAGCAAACGCAGTTAATGACGCGTAACTTGAATCTTTATTCTCAGCAATAAATTTATTAGCATTAGCAGAAAAAAGTGTGTCTTCTTTACCTGCACTTTCCATGACAGTTTGATAAGCGTCAGAAGTTACAACTTCTGATTCTAACTGCTTATCTTTATATACATTGAAGCCAATAAAACCAGCAAAACCTAGGGCTAAACCAGCAATAACTGCAGTACCATTTTCTTTCCAAAAACCTTTAATGGCTTCTACTTGTTGTTCTTCTGTTTGATAAACGTCCACTACTTCACCTTAAATTAAACTGTTTAATAAAGCTGGCACTTGGTCAAGTGACACCTTTTGTTGTTCGTGTTGTCCACGCAAATATTTTATCGTTACACATTTTTCTGCAAGTTCATCTTCACCGATGATAATTGCGACTTGTGCGCTCGATTTATCTGCACGTTTCATTTGTTTTTTCATATTACCACCACCGCAGTGGTTTTGTATGCGAATTTCTTTTACTTCGTCACGCCATAACTCAGTGAGCTGCGCCGCTTGAATATCTACGCCTTCCCCTAAACTAATGACGTAAACATCAACTTGTGGGCGAATGTTATTCGCTTTGTCTAATTCCGTTAACATTAACACTAAGCGTTCAATACCTAAGGCGAAACCAAATCCGGGTGTTGCTTTTCCGCCTAGTTGTTCTACTAAGCCATCATAACGACCACCAGCACAAATTGTACCTTGTGCGCCTAAACTGTCAGTTACCCATTCAAACACTGTGCGGTTATAATAATCTAATCCACGAACTAAGCGCTCATTGATCACATAATTAATGCCCGCAGCATCTAAACGCTGACAAACTCCGGCGAAATGCGTTCTAGATTCTTCACCAAAGTAATCACTTAATTTTGGTGCACCAACTAAAGCCGCTTGTACATCTTTATTCTTACTATCTAAAACGCGTAATGGATTAGTATGCATTCTACGCTTAGAGTCTTCATCAAGTTGATCTTCTTTTTCAGTTAAGAAAACCACTAAAGCATCACGATAATTTGCGCGTTCTTCATTTGAACCTAATGAGTTTAGCTCTAGTGTGACAAACTCATTGATGCCAAGTTCCCGCCAAAGTCGAGAAGTTAGCATAATAATTTCTGCATCTATGTCAGGAGTCGCAATGCCAAAGGCTTCTAAGCCAAATTGGTGGAACTGACGATAACGGCCTTTTTGTGGACGTTCGTGCCTAAACATTGGTCCCATGTACCATAAACGCTGTTCTTGATTATAAAGTAAGCCATGCTGATTACCTGCACGAACACAACAAGCAGTACCTTCTGGTCTTAATGTTAAGCTGTCACCATTACGGTCATCAAAGCTATACATTTCTTTTTCTACGATATCGGTTACTTCGCCAATAGAACGTTTGAAAAGCGCCGTAGATTCAACAATTGGCATACGAATTTCAGCAAAACCATAGTTGCTTGCAACTCGGCGTAGAACCGTTTCAACCATTTGCCAAATAGGAGTTTCAGAAGGTAAACAGTCGTTCATTCCTCTGATGGCTTGTAATGTTTTACTCAAAGTTAGGTTCTCTCTTATTTCTGGCGCTAAAAAGGCAATTATAAAAATGGGAAAATTTAAATGCAGCGCGCATTATAGGCAGTTTGAGCGGAAACGTAAATAGCATTACGCTTTCCTCTTTTTATGGAGACTAGGCTACTCGATTTCTTTAACATCAATTTTGTTAGCAGCATCAAGTAATTTTGCCTTAGCACGAATTCTTTCTTCAAGTTGGTCAACTAAATTATTGTTGTCAAAGCGATCTTTTTGACGGATACCATCTAAGTAATAACCACTTTTGCGGCTACTTCCGGTTAATCCTAAATCTGAAACAATGGCTTCACCAGGTCCGTTGACAATACAACCGATTATTGAAACATCCATAGGCGTTAAAATATCTTCAATTCGTTGCTCTAATGCATTAACAGTTGAAATAACATCAAATTCTTGTCGAGAACAGCTAGGACAAGCGATTAAATTAATACCGCGACTACGAAGTTTCAATGACTTTAATATATCAAAGCCAACTTTTATTTCTTCTATAGGATCGGCAGCTAAAGAAATACGCAATGTATCCCCAATACCTTCAGCTAACAGTAAACCCAAACCGACTGATGATTTTACCGAGCCTGAACGTAAGCCACCCGCTTCAGTAATACCAAGATGAAGAGGATTATCAATTTGCTTCGCTAATAATCGATAAGACTCAACCGCAAGAAAAACATCAGAGGCTTTAACACTTACCTTGAATTGGTCGAAATTAAGTCTATCTAGGATATCAACATGACGCATTGCTGATTCAAACAGAGCTTCAGGTGTTGGTTCAGTATATTTTTCTTGGATGTCTTTTTCTAATGAACCGCCATTCACACCGATACGAATTGGGATATTCATATCACGTGCACATTCAACCACACTTCGCACACGGTCTTCACGACCAATGTTGCCTGGGTTAATGCGTAAACAGTCTACGCCGTACTCAGCTACTTTAAGAGCGATGCGGTAATCAAAATGAATATCTGCAACAAGAGGTACTCTGACTTGTTTTTTTATTTCACGAAAAGCCTCTGCGGCATCCATAGTAGGTACACTTACGCGCACAATATCAGCACCTACAGCTTCTAATGATTTGATTTGTGCAACGGTCGCAGCAACATCAGTGGTCAATGTATTTGTCATTGACTGAACTGTAATAGGCGCATCGCCACCTACTGGGACATTACCCACCATGATTTGGCGAGATTTACGACGGATTATTGGAGATTCTTTAAACATAATAATTCACAACTTTAGTGGTTAATCACTCTGACGTGATAAACGTTATTTATACAAAATGCTAATGACTAATTGGAAACGGGTAAAGTAAACTTAGCGATATTTCCCGCGTTAAATTGGCTCATATCAATAATTTCATCTGAAAAATCTATTGCCACTAATTCAGGTCTACCTAGCGTAACATTAAAAGGAGCTTGCCCAGATATTTTCATTACGTAACCTAACTTCTTTACACCCCATGCAATGCGCTCACCTGTTGCATCTGAAATATTCACCCAACAATCTCCCGAAAACGTAAAAGTAACATTCGTTAACGTTACCTCTGACTCTATGGTTTCGGTGACTTCACTAACTAATGAGCTTTCAGTTTGCTGAGCTGTTTCTTCGTTAACTTGCACATTTTCTATTGGCATTACTGGATTCGTTATATTCAAACTATCCTGATTTAATGTGGCAACCGGTGCCGATGCCTTTTCTATAGTGTTGTCAGTGTTGGTGTTTTCAACGGCAGGAGTTAACATTGGGCTGATTGTAGTTTTTTCTAATAAATCAAGTTGTTGTTTTTCAATGTTGTCAGCTGATTCTTTTTTTGTTGATACCGTTTCGTTCAAACTTTCTTCTGTATTATTTTGCATCCACCATACGACAGTAGAACCTATAAGTATGGCCAAAATTAAATAGCTGATCCACATTATGCGGTTGCTCTCTGCTAACTTTTCCGTTCCCTTAGAGAAACTTTGTAGTTCAGAGGCCTGTGTTTTCGCAACATTTAATTGCTCATAACTTGCCATGACATCTTCTTGAGAAACATTCACTAACTTAGCATAGTTACGTAAATAACCGCGGTTGAAGGTTTCTGGCATGCTTGTATCAAACACTTCATTTTCTATTTCATTAACTAACGTTGTACGAAAATTCAATTTTAATGCGACATCATCTTGAGATAAGCCCATTTTTTTCCGAGCATCGCTAAGAATTTGCCCGGGGCCCATGACTTCCATATCTTCAGAGAGTTCTTCTGAAGAGTTTTCAAGTGCTTCACTTTGTAATGAATCAGCTTTTTCTTCAGCGACTGGACTATTTTTTTCAATAGGGTTCATTGAGTTTTCTCTTGTACGTTATTTTTAGTAGCGCGATTAGTTGTTGTATTATTTTGTTCAGGTGAAGAAACATAAATCTTTTGACCTAACGATAAAATATTGTCACGAAAAATATTATTCCAGCTTTCTAATGTGTACATATGAACGTTATATAACTTCGATATCGTAAATAAGCTTTCGCCGGCTTGAACAATATGTATTTTACGGTCTGGCGCTTTCTTAATTTTACTTTGGTTACTTTCAACAGCAACAGTTTTAACCACACTACTTTTAGTAAACCTTGGCTTTTCACTTATTTCTCTAGGGGTTATTGTTCTGTTTTTTTTAGGTGATAAAACCACTACACGCTTTTTAGGTGATGAAACTGTGGTATCAACATTCGCAGCTTGATAAGCTTTAGCCAAATCATCAGCTTCGATATGTTCAAGCTCATTAAGAATATATTGTTTAGCTTGATAAGAATTAGGGAACATTTTTAATAACATACCGGCATAATTTTTAGCTATACGACTATTGCGTTGTTTATCAAACACTTTATAAGCCAAAGCAAGCGCTTCAGGACTAAAGCGGCGCGTTGCTTTTTCATAGCGTTGTAAATATTTCTGGGCATTTTTGTAATCAGAAAAAGCGTACTGCAAACGAACCATTTGTAACAACGCTGACGCGCGATTAGGGCTATGTTGAATAGATTTAGTGAAATATTTTTCTGCTTTAACGAAGTCATCGGCTTTTAATTGGCAAAGTGCCAAATTTTCATAGCTTTGAGAAACCATCAAATAGGTTGGAATTTCTATCGCTTTTAACGTGTATTTTTCAGAAGCTTCATACTTTTCATTCCGACAAAGAAAAACGCCGTAGTTATTTAAAGTATCTGGATTTTTAGGATCTATTGATAACGCTTTTTCATAGGAGTTAGTGGCAAGGATCGGCTCACCAACTACATCATAATAGTGTGCAAAGGCTGTATAGACCTCTGATAAATTAGGTGAGAAACGCTTTGCTTTTTCTAAGTTTAATTTTGCCTGAGTGGTATTACCCATGTTTAAGTAGCCAAGACCTAGCGTTATCCGAGTCATGGCCATATCGTTATTACTGGAATCGCTTTCTACAACAGGCGTGTCGCTGTCATTCTCATAACTTTGCGTTACACAGCCCGAAAGGACAGTTAACAAAACGATAACGCTCGTTATAAATAAACGCGGCATAAATTTAATCATATTGAAAAATATCACTTATCTTAATGTAATAGCTACACATTATACTTATACCAGCTCCACTACAAGGTACGTATTTAGGGCTACATACCTAGGATATAAAGATTACACAAGCTTTACTGAAATTTCTTGCTCTTTAGCAGCTTCACTTTTTGATGAATTCATCGCTGTACGCTTAGTTCTGTCAAAAACATCACCGGCCAATTGACCACAAGCTGCGTCAATATCGTCACCACGAGTTCGACGTGTTATCACCGTTAAACCATAAGACTGTAAAACTTTATCAAAACGATCAATTCGTGAATTACTTGAACGCTTATAAGGCGATCCTGGGTAAGGATTGAATGGAATAAGATTAATTTTACTCGGTAAGTCTTTCAAAGCAATAGCAAGTTCGTGCGCTTGATCTGTACTATCGTTAACATGATCTAACATCACATATTCAATCGTTGCTTGTTTATTCGCTTTTGAACCTTCGATGTAACGACCAGCTGCTGCAATAAATTCTTCGAGCGGATACTTTTTATTGATAGGTACTAATTCATCACGCAACTTGTTGTTTCCTGCATGAATTGAAATAGCTAAGGCACAATCTATCTTCTCTTTCAGCATATCTAATGCAGGTACAACACCAGAGGTACTTACAGTTACTCGTCGTTTAGATAAACCATAACCTAAATCGTTTAGCATTGTATCAAGCGCTGGAATGAGGTTTTTCATGTTTAATAGCGGCTCGCCCATTCCCATCATAACAATGTTGGTGATAGGACGTTTTCCGGCGATACGTGTCGCGCCTATATCATTGGCAACACGCCATACTTGACCAATAATCTCACTCATAGAAAGATTACGGTTGAAGCCTTGCTGTGCAGTTGCACAGAAAGTACATTCAAGTGCACAACCTACTTGTGAAGATACACACAAAGTTGCACGATCGTTTTCAGGTATCCACACAGTTTCAACTTCTTGTCCACCTTCAAGGCGAAGAGAATATTTTATAGTTCCGTCTGTCGACACTTGTTTTTCTGAGATTTCAGGTGCTGAAATTTCAGTTAAACGTTGAAGTTTTTCACGTAATTTTTTATTCAAATTTGTCATTAATTCAAAATCAGAATAACCAAAGTGATAAATCCACTTCATCATTTGATCAGCACGAAATGGCTTTTCGCCAAGTGAAGCAAAAAATTCACGCATCGCTTTGTGATCTAAGTTTAATAGATTTATTTTCTTATTTACCGGAGGTACGGCTTCGCTTACAACTTCAGTCACTTCACTCATAATTCACTACTTTTTAAATAACAACATTACAGAAAATAAATTGTACAACTTTTATACAAAGCATGACAATTTACATATCAATTTATAACAAACCTTAAGCGTTTCAACTAAGCATCTCGAAGTTAAAACAAAGAGTTAGCTTACTAAAAAGTTTAAGGTTTATTATAAGTCTAAAAATAACAAAAGGATTTTACTGAAAACAGTAAAACCCTTTTAATACGTTTCAATTAATATTGAATTAACAAGGAGCTAATTTTTTCAAAATTGAGAAGCGAGCGCAGAGCGTAGTTTACTACGTGAGCACTTGCGACAAAGATATTGAGCAAATTAGCAATTGTTAAACAATATTAACGAGTACGTGGACAAATTTCGTCATCTGAGAAGAAGTATGCAATTTCACGTGCAGCAGATTCTAAAGCATCAGAACCGTGAGCAGCGTTTTCATCAATGCTATCAGCAAGATCAGCACGGATAGTACCAGCAAGCGCTTCAGCTGGGTTAGTAGCACCCATGATTTCACGGTTTTTAAGAACAGCGTTTTCGCCTTCTAATACTTGAACCATTACAGGACCAGAAGTCATGAATGAAACTAAAGCACCAAAGAAAGGACGTTCGCTATGTTCAGCATAGAAACCTTCAGCTTTTTCTTGGCTTAAGTGAATCATTTTAGAAGCAACAATTTTTAAACCAGCAGTTTCAAAACGGTTGTAGATTTGACCAATGAAGTTTTTAGCAACTGCGTCAGGTTTTACGATAGAAAAAGTACGTTCGATAGCCATGATAAGCCCTTATATAAATTTTAAATTAAAATAGGTATAAATTTTGGCGCGATTATAGACGAAATATAAGTAAAAAACTACTTTATTAGGTATGAGGTATTCTATGCTTCAAATATATGTAACGGTATTATTCCAATGCTTAAATAAATAATAATAAAAAAGCCAATCATCAGATTGGCTTAGAGAGAAGCAAAGTACTTATTTGTCTAATATTAGTTATGTTTGCTTAATGCAACTTTAAACACTGCTTCGACGATACTGCCTATATTCTGGCTTCCAAAAATTACGCTCTATTTTCGCCAATAAGCTTTCATCATCAATCCGTAACGCTAGATCTTGATCAAATGCTACTTTCGCGACAGCAAAAGCTATTTTTTTACTTAAACTCGCAATTTCTGTTAACGGAGGTAATAATTCACCCTGCCCGGTATTAGCCAGAGGTGAAGCCTCAGCAAGTGTTTCACTTGCAACCATTAACATTTCATCTGTTACACGATTTATATTAGCAGCAACAATACCTAAACCTAAACCTGGGAAGATATAACTATTATTACATTGAACGATAGGAAACGTTTTCCCTTGATATTCAACCGGCTTAAATGGGCTACCTGTAGCAACAATTACTTCACCTTCCGTCCAGTTAATAACTTGTTCAGGTGTTGCCTCTACTTGCTTAATCGGATTACTAAGCGGAAAAATAATAGGCATTGGACAATGCGACTTCATTTCCTTAATCACTTGCTCGGTAAATAAACCCGGCACACCTGAAACACCTATTAATATATCAGGCTGCGCATTATTCATAACGTCGAGTAATGTCGCATATTCTTCTGAAACGCCCCAACTTGATACCGCACTTGGGGATTGTACTAATTTTTGCTGAAAATCACGTAAATCAGCCATGCCATCCGTTAATAATCCAAAACGGTCAACCATGAAAATTTGGCTACGTGCTTGCTCTGCTGAAGCTCCTTCATTAATCATTTGCGCGATAATTTGTTCAGCGATACCACAACCTGCCGAACCACTACCAACAAATACAATTTTTTGATTTGAAAGTTTAGTTTCTATACCTAGTTTACGCCCTTTAATTCGACATGCCGCTAATAAAGTACCCACAGTTACCGAAGCAGTCCCTTGAATATCGTCATTAAAACAACAAATTTGGTCACGGTATTTGGTTAACAATGGCGTTGCATTAGGTTGAGCAAAATCTTCAAACTGCAGTAAGACATGAGGCCAGCGACGTTTTACTGCTTGAATAAACATGTCGACAAATTCATTGTATTCTTCTTGATTGATACGCTTATGACGACGGCCCATGTACATAGGGTCATTTAATAATTTTTCGTTATTCGTACCAACATCTAACATTACAGGTAGAGTATACGCAGGACTGATACCACCACATGCGGTATAAAGGGAGAGTTTTCCAATAGGAATACCCATACCACCGATTCCTTGATCCCCCAATCCTAAAATGCGCTCACCATCAGTAACTACAATGACTTTTATTTTATTTTTTGTGGCGTTACGAAGAATATCATCCATGTGATGTCTGTCTTCATAAGAAATAAATAATCCGCGGGAACTACGATAAATATCCGAAAATTGTTCACAGGCATCGCCAACCGTTGGCGTATAAATTATTGGCATCATTTCAGCTAAATGTGCTTGTACTAACTTAAAAAATAAAGTTTCATTATTATCATGAATAGCGCGTAAATAAATATGCTTATTTAAGTCAGTTTGAAACTTACTGTATTGCATGTAAGCACGTTCAACTTGCTCGTCGATTGTTTCATAACGAGGAGGCAATAAGCCGATTAAATTGAAGTTAGTACGTTCCTCTTCATCAAAAGCACTACCTTTATTTAACAGTGGTGTTTCTAATAAACTCGGACCAGCATAAGGTATATATAAAGGGCGTTTTTTGTGTATTGTCATAATAATTTTTTATGTAGGCCATATAGTTGATGAATAGCGATAATTCATGGTGATGATGTTAATCGATAGTATAGTGCAATTGAGGCTTATAAAACAGTCGATTACCCTAAGAGGATCAAAAAACATCAATTAATGAATATGGACTTAATCCACTTCAGAAATCCATGCCAATTGAATAGCTTCTAACACTCTTTCTCCACAATGCTTAGGATCATCATCAAAATTCTCTAGTGCTATCACCCATTTCATGAGTTCTGGAAAATGCAATTTAAGTGGATCAACATCTGGGTACTCTTCAATTAAATCTAATGCTAACTCTAGTGAGTCTGTCCAACGATATCCCATAAATAATTCCCATCTATAAAAAATAAAAAAGATTAAAACAAAAGGTTAAACCATAATGCATCTATTGCAATCATGATAATTAACCAAATAAACATTCTGCGGTATTTAAGGCAAAACTGACAATCTGTATGCCACCATTTTTTCAATGTTTCTTTCACGAAAACCATTCACCTTCACACTTTGTCATGAGTATAATCTAGCAAACAAATTTTATCTAAAACAGTAGAGAATAAATATGAGTGAAATTAAGTTTTCAATCGCACAAAAAGAATTACTGATTCAAAAATTACAACAATATTTTTCGAACGAACTTGATCAAGAGCTTGCCCAATTTGACGCTGATTTTTTACTTGATTTTTTTACTAAAGAAATGGGGAATCATTTTTATAATCAAGGTATTTATGATGCTCAAAAATTATTAACAGAAAAACTAGACTACATTTCCGATGAAATGTACCAATTAGAAAAACCAGCCAGCTAGCACTTACCTTTTAAAAATTAACAAAGGTAATTGGAATTCTTATAAGAGTTGATTTATCACAACGTTTATTCTCGTAAATACGCTAAGATATAGCTATTGATTATTTGAAACACACACTATGATGCAAATTACTGATTTGAAAGAAGAACAAAAAATTCTACCTATATTTCGATTAGGCTTCCGCCCTTTTTTTTTAGGAGGAGCTATTTTCAGTATAATTTCTATAACTCTATGGGTTTTGCTTTATCGAGGCGCAGTTAACTTTTCACCTTATGGTAATGGTTATTGGTGGCATATTCATGAAATGATTTTCGGTTTTGGCAGTGCCATTGTTGCAGGATTTCTTCTAACAGCAGTACAAAACTGGACAGATATCCCTAGTATAAAAGGCAAACCACTCGCCGCACTATTTCTCTTATGGCTGTTAGGCCGTGTTGTTATGTTAATACCCGATTTGTTCGGCACTACTTTAAGTGCCCTTATAGATTTGAGCTTTTTGTTAACCGTTGCTTATACTCTAGCAAAACCTATATTAGCGATTAAACAATACCGAAATTTATTCTTTGTTCCTCTATTGGTGTTATTCACCATTGCTAATGGTGAAATGCATCTAGCGACCATTTATCCGCAACATGTCTCCTTAAGTTATTCAGGCTATGCGGGCATTTTATTAGTGGTGTCTTTAATGTCCGTCATGACTGGGCGCGTTGTTCCTATGTTCACGGCAAATGGCACTCAAACGACTAAGGCGAAGCCTACCCCATTATTAGATAGACTCGCCAATGGAAGTTTACTACTTGCCACTTTGATGTTGCTCTTACATCCTTTAGTGGGTTTTGTACCTATGTTTTTCGGCGCTATTTTAATTGTTGCAGGCATATTTCAATTAATTCGCTCTCTCAGATGGCGTCCTTGGATAACACTAGGTGTACCACTCTTATGGTCATTACATTTTGCGATTAAATTTATGTGGTTCGGTCTGATATTATTAGGATTTAGCTATATTGTTGATGAAATACCAACTAATCATGTTTGGCACTTACTCACTATTGGTGGTATCGGCGGTATGATATTGTCGATGATTTCTCGTGTATCTTTAGGTCACTCTGGCCTTCCATTAACACCTCCTAAAATAATGTCAGTTGCTTTTGCACTTATTACCCTTTCTTCAATGATACGGGTATTTGGTCCTTGGTTTAACCCAGAGAAGACAATGATGTTCATTGATATTAGCGGATTTTGTTGGTTGGTTGCTTTTGGATTGTTTACCTTCTACTACGGTCCAATGTTATTTAAAGCACGAAAAGATGGACGTCCTGGTTAAACTCAATTAAGCACTATTAATAATAGTAAAAAACAACCATAAAAAACGGCAAACATAAATAAGTGTGATTGCCGTTTTTTTTCGCTGTGAATTCCCTTAAGCTAGTCTTATCACTTTCTTTTTGAATATCAGCTATGCAAGTCGTTTTTTTAGATCAACAAACTTTCAGTCCTAAAATTTCTCTCGACAATATAGAGTCAGAAGTTAGCAACTTAATCTGTTATGCAACAACGACACAAGACCAAGTTATCGAGCGTTGTATGAGTGCTGACATTATTATCACCAACAAAGTTATCCTATCAAAAGAAATTCTTAAGCAATTGCCTCAGTTAAAGTTAATTTGTATCGCAGCAACCGGTATGAATAATGTCGATTTACCTGCGGCTGAAGCCCTTGGAGTTTCGGTTAACAATGTCAGTGGTTATTCTCAAAATTCAGTCTGTCAGTATGTATTTGCTCAAATGCTTGAATATTTTAGTAACACATCACATCACAACAACAATACTCAACAAGGTCACTGGCAAAACAGTCCTACTTTTTGTTTTCATGGAGAAGGAAGCCAAGAACTAGCAGGGAAAAAAATCGGTATTATTGGCTACGGTAATTTAGGTAAGTCGGTTGCCTCTATTGCCCAAGCCTTTGGCATGGAAGTACTTATTGCAGAGCGCCCCTATGCAACCAAAATAAGAGAAAATCGCCATAGTTTTATTCATGTATTACAACAAGCTGATGTCATTAGTTTGCACTGCCCACAAACACCTGAAACAGAAAACTTATTAAATAGTAAAACGTTAGCCTTAATGAAAACTTCTGCTCTGCTCATTAACACCGCTCGCGGGGGAATTGTTAACAGTCATGATTTACTGCATGCATTAAAAAACAACATAATATCTCACGCCATTCTAGATGTATTAGAACAAGAGCCTCCTTCAGCTAATCATCCTTTGATAAGCGCTCTGACTAATAACGAAATAAATAATTTGTCTTTAACGGCCCATATCGCTTGGGCAAGTATTGAGTCGCAGCAAAGATTAATTGATTTAGTGGCGAGTAATATCCAAAACTTTATGAAATAGATAAGTCCATTAAAATCAATTAACTAAGTTTTTGCCTCTTATCAGTGATATCTCTAATGAATACGTTAACTTAGTCATTATTTGGTTTCATGCATCAAACTATTTTCACACTTCATTTATGTGTTATCAGAAGAGATGTTTTTTCCTCGACCTTTGCGAAGTTTATTATAGGTACGCTGCATCACCATTTGATACAAGGTAGGAATAATAAACAACGTTAACACTGACGAAAATATTAATCCCCAAACTATCGATGTCGCTACAGGAGACCAAATCAGAGAGTGCCCGCCTAAACCTGATGCCAAGGAAAACAAACCAGCAACGGTTGTTAATGTTGTGATTAAAATAGGCAAAACACGACGACGGCCAGCATAAAATATAGCGTGAATTAAACTCATGCCTTTTGCCAAATTATTATTCGCGGTTGAAATCAACATAATTGAAGAGTTCACCGCAATGCCTGCTAAAGCAACAATGCCATACATAGTGAATAAACTCAGTGGATCACCCGAAACAAGCAACCCTAAGACTACGCCTACAAAAGCCATAGGTACCGTCATCAAAATCATTAGCGGTTGAAAATAACTCTGAAATTGAGTGCTCAAAATCAGATACATTAAACCAAGACCAAATAAGAATAAAACACCGATGGCATCAAGACTTTCTTGGATGTCATCTAATTCGCCAGAAAAATCTAAACTAACGTTAGGAAAGTCTTCAGCAATCGTTGGCCAGTAATCTTGAATTAGCTTATTAGCTGCAACGGTATCTATGCGTAATTTATCTATATCGGCTTCCAAGGCAATTGTGCGTTTAAAGTTATAATGCCTAAGATTATTTTTCACTTGTATGGTGTTGATATTAACTAAATCACGCAGTAATACCGTATCTCCACTTCTTGTTGGCATTGATATTTGCAATAAAGCTTCGATATCATCAAATTGATTTGTGACCGCTGCACTAGACTTAACGCGTATAGCAACTCTATCGCCCTTATGTTGAACATAGCTGGCAATTTCGCCGTCTACTAACATTTTAATGGTACGTTGCACATCTGAAGGCTGAATACCTAATCGGTTAATCGCATCACTGTTTAAGGTTAAGTTTAAGCCAAAGCGACCTTGGCTATCATCATCACTTATGTCTCTAAAACGATCATCCTCATATAAAAATGTGCTTAGTTTATCTGTTGCTCGGCGAAGCTCAGCGTAATCGTCGCCTCGTACTTTTACATTAATGGGTTTACTTACTGGTGGTCCGCCTGAAAGCTTTAAAAATGAAATGTTACTGGCGCCTATAATGTTACTTTCAACGGCTATTCGTGTTTCTTCAATTAACTGTTCAACGGTGCGCATATCACCCGTTCTGGGTTTAAGGCTCACCATGACTTGTCCTAAATGGTCGCCAAATTTTGGCGCTAATTCGGTAAACATTTGCCCCGCATAACTAACCACTGAACGAGTATCTTTATCATTAAGTACTTTGTTCGCTACTTGTTCAATTTGTATCACCTTTTTCATGGTTTCATTAATTGAACTTGTCGTTGGCATTTCAACGTTAATGTAAAATAAGCGAATCGTATCAGCAGCAAAAAAGTCAGTACGTATCAAACCTTGTTGCACAACAGTAACGGCTGAAAATAGAAGAAAAAATAAGGCAAACAATGTCTTTTTCGGGTGACGCATTACTTTGATCAACTTGAAACCATAATGAACTTTCAGTCGTCGAATCGCTTTTTGACGCTTAATATCAAACTTACTGGGTTTATCAAAATTTATTTTTGCGGCGGTAATATGTCCAGGTAACATCCAATAAGCTTCAATTAAACTAATCGCTAAAGCCACAGTTACCACTAAAGGAATAACCATCATAAACTTACCCAAAATACCCGGTAATAACATTAACGGTAAAAATGCAGCCATCGTCGTTAATACTGATGCTGTTACTGGGCGAATGACTTCATTAAGTCCTGCCCAAGCAGCATCAACTCCACGCATACCTTGACGCAGTTTAGTGTAAATAGAATCAACGACCACAACTGCATCATCTACAAGCATGCCAAGTGCAATAACAATTGCGAGCAACACCGAGGTATTTAGCGTTTGCCCCAACATTTGTAAAACGATAAAGGTGCCAGCAAGGGTGAAAGGAATGCCAATAGTAACCAATAAACTTATTTGGCTACCTAAAAACAACCATGTAACAAAGAACACGAGTACTAAACCAAGCATCGCATTATTTTGCATAGTATTAAGCGCACTTCGCGTATTTAATGTTTGATCATCTACAAGTGTAAACTTCACCCCTAGTTGTTCTTCAGTTTTGTTTTTATGTAATACGAATTGATTGATGCGTTCAACTAACTCAAGTGTATTACTATTTTCCTGTTTCATAATGACAAACAGCACAGCTGGTTGGCCTTCAAAGCTCACTAATCGATCTGATTTTTCACGAGCACGTACTACTTTCGCTACATCTTTTAAACGTAGTTCTGTTCCGTCATATTGCTCTTTTTGGCTTAAAATAGGGAGTTGAGCTAATACTTCTGGATCGGTAGTCGTACCTTGAATTCTGATCAACCACTGATCATTCGCAATGCGTGCACTCCCCGCAGAAGTATCAACAAAAAAACCACGGATACTGTTAGCAATATCAACAGGGCTAATGCCTAAATTTTGAATTTTTTCAATATCAAACTGTACTTGCAATTCAGGTTCTCGTTGGCCAGTCGATTGCACTCGGTCAACACCAGGAATACGTGCTAAATCTTTCTCCAATGTTCTCGCTTGTCGACGTAAATTTTCATCATCGGCAGGGCCGGAAACAACAACGGATGCTGTAGGAAAGGCATTAGCTGAAGTTAATTCAACAATATAAGGGCTTTCAACTTGAGCAGGTAATTGGTCTTCAATATTACTTATTTCACGACGAAGATCAGCCATTCGTTTTGTAAATTTTTGCTCATCCATGTCGTTGAATCGTACTGTTATACTAGACAACCCTTCACGACTTGAGCTAGAAACAAACTTTATATCCTGAATACGTTCTAACGATTCTTCGATAACATCGGTGATTTTTTGCTCAACATCGCGCGCCGATGCCCCAGGTAAAAATGTTGTTACTTGTACCCAGTTAAAATTTATTGACGGGTCTTGTTCTCGTGGTAATTGCTGATAAACAATGATCCCCATCACTAAAATGAGTACAAAAGCTAAATTCGTTAACACATGATTTTGAATAAGATTACGTAGCCACATATTCAAAACCTCCTATTGGTTAACTATTGATTTTTTGCTGGTTTTATCTTTTTTCATCAACGAGACTTTTTCACCATCAAGTAAGCCAAGTCTACCTTCAATAATGAGTAATTTGTTTTGTTCAATTGAGTAAGGAACTGGGCGCCCTTCTTCTGCTGAATCTACGGCAATAAATTGAGCATTTTGACCATTCAAGATGAAAAACCCATTTTTACCATCTCTAGATTGTAGCAAGTGCGCAGGCAAATGTGCTTGACCACTGAGCCAGCGTAATCGTCCTGAACTACCTGCAACAGCGCTACGACCTTCGAAATTGAATCGAGCTTCTCGGCTACGCGTGTTTTTTTCAACTACGGGAATAAGTGTACGTAAAGAGAGCGAGTAACTTTGCTTATCTACCGAAAAATCATAGCTGTCGGCCGCTAAGAAACTGACTTGATCATTGAGGGATATTTTTCCTGAGACTTGTAAATTATCAAGCTGCAATAATTCAACCACTGACTGTCCCATGGCTAACATTTCTCCTTCAGCAGCAAGACGTTTGGTGACAATACCTGCGAAAGGTGCATTAATTTGACAACGGCTGACATTTTTTTTCGCCAAAGAATGTCGCGACTCTAGTGCTAATGATTGTGCTTGTATTTCTTTAATCGTAGTTTGTCTTCGGTCGAGTTCCACCTCGCCTATATTATTTTGTTTAGCTAACTTATTACCTCGATTAAGTTCACGCTGTGCAAAGGCTAATTGCTTCGACAACAACTGTGTTTGAGCTTGTTCTGCAGAAAAAAGTAATGTCGTATTATAACAATCAAGTTCCGCTAATAACTGTCCTTGCTGAACTTCGTCACCGACATTCACACGTATTTTTTTTAACAATGCGGATATTTCAGCAGGAATTTTACTTTGATTTAAAGCGACAACTTGCGCTGATGCATTGCGTTCAGGAAAGAGAATCAGTGATTCTGCTTTCTGAACGGTAACAAATTTTTCAGCATATATTGAAGTGCTGAATATTGAAGCCGCTAGTACCACTGTAGAAAACACTAAATTAGAAAAGCGTATTGAAGAGAAAGTTGCACCGAGAGTTTTCACGTTAAATGTCCCTATTAAAGAAAAAGTTATAACTTAAAAATTGTTATATTTTATTAAAGATAATTACATTATGTCATTGACCGACCGGTTGGTCACTATGATTTTAAAAGTAAATATAAAACAACCGAATCTCAATCACGCGATTGCCCTGCTACTCGAGTTCTAAGTAATGGATTAACAACAAGCTAAAATCTTGCCACAAGATTTTATAGGCCTGTTTGTCTTCAAAAACTTTAAGATGAAAATTAAAACCAATACAAAAAATATCAATCATTCTTATTGTTCTTTCAATTTTTTCTGGGGAGATATTGTCACCATAAAAATTTTTAATCGCTGGCACTATTTGTCCACAGGCTCCATCAAGTAATTTCTGGCAGATAAGTTGATATTTATTTTCGTGAATACTCTTAGGTAAAAATCCATAAAAGACATTCATCATAACTTTATCTTCTACCAGAATATTAATTTGATAATCTCCCAAAGCATCTAAATACTCAGCCATAGAGTCGAATTGTTCAATGGGCGTGCTTTGCATAAAGTCATCAGTGATTTTTTGCATCATTGCACTAACAACATCATCTAAACTTTTAAAGTGATGATATAACGTTCCCTTAGCAATGCCTGCAACGTTGACAAGCTTATTACTGGTTAAGCCGGCAAAGCTTTCTTCTCCAACAATGGTAAAAGCCGCGGTAATTATTTTTATTCGAGTGGCTTGAGCCGTTTCTTTTCGTGTTAAGACCATGAAAATTACACTTTAGGAAATTAGTGATGTAATTGTAGAATTCATAGACCGGTCGGTCAATTAATGAAGTCAAATTAAAGTAAATACAAGAGAATTAAAAATTAAAAAAATTAATTAACCCTTTTTCATTACTCAATCGTTTAACTCTATACAAGCTTACACAAAACTCATTAAGCGAGACAAATATGAAAAAAGTACTTTCACTATCATTAATTACAGCCGCATTATTTATTGCAGGTTGTGCACAAGAATCTACTGAAAAAAAATCGCAGGCTGACAATACTTCAGCAATAAAAATACTACATACTGTAGAACTAGCCGAGCCTGATGCTAAAGAATCAATCGTAAGAGAACGGGTAAGCCAAGACCAGGAAAGTATGAAAGTCATGAGAACTGGACATTCTAGCGTGATGGCTGCTCAACAATTTCAGAGTCGATCAAGAAATCTTACTATGTCGCCACCACAATATTTACTTGAAGCGGATAATGAAAAATATAATCATCAAAAAAATAATGGCGTATTAATCGTAAGCGAACAGCCTGTATCAACATTCTCTGTTGATGTTGATACCGCATCATATGCCAATGTAAGACGATTACTGAATCAAGGGGCGTTACCACAACATGACGCTATTCGAGTTGAAGAATTAATTAATTATTTTTCTTATGATTACCCTTCCCCCACACAACAGCCTTTTTCTGTTTATAGTGAAATAGGCCCTAGCCCATACAATGCTGACAAACATTTACTGCATATTGGTGTAAAAGGTAAATCTGTGGCAGCAGATAGTAGACCTGCAGCTAACTTAGTTTTTCTTATTGATGTTTCAGGTTCTATGAATCAAGCCAACAAAATTGGGCTGTTGAAGAATGCTTTAAAAATGCTCACTAATCAGCTTAGCCAACAAGATAGCGTTGCTATTGTTGTTTACGCGGGTGCGGCAGGTACGGTATTAACACCAACACAAGGCGATAACAAACAAGCAATTATTGACGCGTTAGCAAAACTTACTGCTGGAGGTTCTACAAATGGCGGAGAAGGTATTGAAGCTGCCTACCGCTTAGCCCAACAGTCCTTTATCAAAGATGGCATCAATCGAATTATATTGGCGACTGATGGCGACTTTAATGTGGGTACAACCGATAACCAAGCGTTAAAAAGTTTAATTGAAAGCAAGCGAAAGTCAGGTATTGATTTAAGTATTCTCGGTTTGGGTACAGGAAATTATAATGATGAATTGATGCAGCAACTTGCTCAAAACGGTAATGGTAATGCCTATTATATTGATACGTTAAATGAAGCACGAAAAGTCTTAGTAGAAGAGCTGTCATCCACTTTATTAACCATTGCCAAAGACGTAAAAATTCAAGTGGAGTTTAATCCGCAATTAGTCAGTGAATACAGACTTATTGGTTATGAAACACGCGCACTAAATCGAGAAGATTTTAATAATGATAAAGTCGATGCTGGCGACATAGGTGCTGGCCATACTGTTACCGCGATTTATGAAGTCAGTTTAACTAATAGTTCGAATAAGGCTAACGATCCTTTACGTTATCAAGGTAACAAAAATGAAACCGTAAAAAGTAATAGCGATGAATTAGCCTTTTTACGTTTACGCTACAAAACACCAGAAGAACAAAAAAGCCAACTAATTGAAGTAGCCATCAACAAAAACAAAATAGTTAACGAACTTGATGAAACCAGTAATAATTATCAATTCTCTGCAGCGGTTGCTGGTTTTGCACAACTGTTGCGAGGAGGTACAAACCTTTCTACAATGGAGCTAGACAACATCATTCTTTTAGCCCAACAAGGAAAAGGTGAAGACACACATGGTTATCGAGCAGAGTTCATTAACATGGTAAAACTTGCACAAGCATTATCACCACAACTCGTTGCTAACAATGAGTAACAGCCTTTGAATCAAGTGGTATTACCGACAGAAGATTCAAAAGAATCGGTATCTGATGAAGCGCTGATGCTTGCCTATGGAAAAGGGCAAGCATCGGCCTTTGATTCACTTTATCAAAGGCATAAACAAGTCGTTTTTCGTTTTTTTGTGAAACAAGGTTTATCCCTCGCGATTGCCGAAGAACTTTGTCACGATACTTGGTTAAAACTAATTAATGCCAGAGAAAAATATCAGCAGCAAGCGCTATTTAGAACTTACCTGTTCACCATTGCTAGAAATACATTAATCGATCACTACAAGAAAAAAAGTACACAAAATGAAGTAAACCATACGAATAATAATTCTGATAACGACTCAGGTAACAATGAGAGTAGTGACTACAGTAATAATCAAGGTAACCATGATGATTTAGCCACCAACATAACCACCTCTCCTGTTTGTGAGCAACAGCAAAAAGAACAATTACACATAGCGCTATCTCTCAATATCGCTGCTTTACCATTAGAACAACGAGAAGTCTTTTTGTTGAAACAGGAATCTGGTTTTTCAATCGAACAAATTGCACAAATAACAGCGCAGCATCAAGAAAAAGTAAAAAGCAGTTGGCGCTATGCCTTAAAACGTTTACGTAAGGGGTTACAGCATTATGTCAAATAAATACACTGACAATAACGACAAACAAATTCAAGCTTCTGCTATGCAGCAGCAAAGTGATGAAGCCTTCATCAATGAACTTTATAATGAAGTGTCAGAAGAAGATCAAAGTCAACCCAGTGAATTACTAGATCAACGCATTATTAACGCCGCGCATAAAGCAGTTGAGAAGCCGAAGAATTCAAGAAGCAACTTGAAATGGTATTCATCACTCGCTACTGCCGCGTCTTTAACACTCGTTATCAGCTTAGTCGTTTTACAGCAAAGTAATATAGTGCCCAATGAACAAGCTAATAACATGCTAAAGCAAGGAATTACGCTACAAAAGCCAATGATATCAAGCAATGATATCGAGTCTTTAGCTGATCAAGAAGTTGTCGCTGAACAAATGGATTATCAGGCAGGGGCAAGCTATTCAACTAAGATGGTCACTAAAGAAAGAATGGTACGTACCACACAATATGAAAAGAAGGCTAAATTGAGCAAGCAAAAATCATCTGAACCCATGATTGCCGCATCCCCAGTGTTTATGGCACACTCCAATCAAAGAGAAGAGAGTAAGACGAAAGAAGATAAAACTGAAATAATAGACCTGTCTATTCAACAGCTTCAACAATACATACTGCTAAATGAGAACTTGAACGTTGAAGATCAATGGGTGTGGTCATTCGAGTCAGAAAACGACATTGAATATATCATTGATATTTTTCGCGATGAAGAACAATATATCCAGTATCGTTTAGACAAAGCTATTTTTAAAATCATTGAAATACCTTCTCAAGATTTAACAATACTTCCTTTAAACAGAAGCATTTTATCAAAAATAACAATTATAAAAGCAAACAATTAATAAATGTTTTTACTAAAACCATTCATCTTTAACTTTGCCATAATGAAAATATCCCCATTGACCAACGCGTCTTAATGGCGCGAAAGGAAACTTGGGTAGTTCACAATTATATAAAGGCAGATTTGCTATTTTCGGGTCAATTGTTTTTTCAGCAACTTTTTCAGCTAAACGTTTACCCGCTTGAACCGAAAATGACACACCTGAACCACAGTAACCCATACTATAGAAAACACTCTTTTTCTTATTTTGATAAATATGTGGTAAATCATCTAGCGCCATACAAATCCAACCAGACCATGCATATTGATATTTCAAATTTTCCAGTGGTGGAAAACTTGTTTTTAACACCGCTAATAAACGTTGTGCGTAATAAGGATCCTCTGCAGACTTCCCTGTAATAGCGCCACGGCCACCAAATAGAATACGATTATCTGGCAGCTTTCGGTAATAGTATTTAAGTGCGCGTGTATCCATCACGACATTTGACGTTAAGAAATTACACTCGGCTAATTGTTGTTCTGACAATGGTTCAGTAACAATAATTTGCGACAATACTGGCAAAGTGCGGTCTGTTGTTAATGAATGAAAACCTTTAGGAGTATAACCATTTGTAGCTATTACTACTTTTTTTGCAGTAACAATACCTTTAGGTGTCACTAATTTTTGTTGATTTCCTTCATCTAAAACCTCTAATACCGGAGAACTTGTATGTACTTTAGCGCCAGCCTCACGTGCTAAACGTTGGTATCCCCACGCAAGTTTCAGGGGATTTATACCAAAGCCGTCTTTATAACGAATTGCACCATAAGCATTTTTATCGTCCATGTATTGTTGACGCACTTCATTTCTAGTCAAAATCTCTACATCACTATTTTTGATGCCTGCAAATGTTTTCTGTTGAAGTTCAGCTTGGCTAATAAGTTCAGCTAACTTACTTGGTTTGTGTGCAACCTTTAAAAACCCACGCTCTTGAACATCGCAATCTATACCTTCAGCGATCAGTGACTTTACCGTTTCTACGCCATCGCACATTTCATCATAAATGCCGCGCATCACTTCTTCACCCCATTTCGTCGCCATATCGCTATAAGATTTGCGACCTGAAGACTTAAGAATAAATCCAGCATTTCTGCCACTGCAGCCCCAAGCTGTTTGGTTAGCTTCAAGTACGTGTGCTTTAATGCCATGATCTCGCGCTAAATGTAATGCACAAGACAGCCCGGTATAACCTGCACCAATAATTGCTACATCAACATCGATGTCTTGACTTATTTCACCATCATCTTGTGGCGCATTATTTTGGACATCAGCATTTTCAGCCCAATAACTTTTAGGATATTCAACGCCACAACCAGGAGATTTATCGTGTAAAGGATCGTACATTTTTTTATAACTGCTTTAATGAAGAAAACCACAGAAACCTTACCGTAATTATTGTAAATTTGCTAAGCTGAATGTATAAAAATCACCTTTATTTAAACAAACATTCAAAATGACAATACATAACGAAGAAGAAAAGTCTCAAGTATCCTATCGAGAGATGCAGCCTGTAGATTTTTCTGCTGTAATAGCTTTAGGGACGGCCGTACATGGCGCTGGTTATATCGATGATTCTATTATTATTACTTGGTATCAAAAGGGCCTATTAAAGACAAGTGAATCAGAAGAAGTTAATGCAAACTTTGTCGCATACTATAATGAAAAATTGATTGGCTTTCGATTAACCTACGCCATTAATCAATGGGAAGTAGACCAATGGTGCAGTCCAGAATTATGGCCACAGCCCAGCAATAAAGTTTGTTATTTCAAATGTAATACCGTTGATGAAAACTATCGAGGATATGGTGTTGGTAGTCAGTTACTTAAATTATCGACGCAAGCAGCGATCAAGCAAGGTGCAACTGCCGGTGTGAGTCATTTGTGGAAACAAAGCCCGGGGAACAGTGCTGTTAAATATTTTACCAAATGTGGCGGTATTCTCATAAAAGAACACGCGGACCGCTGGAATGAATTAAGCAAACAAGGCTATGAATGCCCTGAATGCGAAAATGAATGTCATTGTGCTGCTGCAGAAATGATCATTAACTTTAATATATGATCATCTCCTGCGTACTTAAAAGAGCTAAATATTAGCCAAATATTTTCTTGAGTAATGAAGGCGACGTATGAACTTCAAAGTCACTCTCAATATGAACATCTTCTTCAGTCTTTATTTCTTCAATATCAGTAAGTTTTAATGGTTGAAAGTCTGTAAGACTTGGGTATTCAACCGAAGCATTTTTATGTTCAAAATCTCCAGATGCGGGATTAAAACGATATTCATTTGCCCATTCTATTATATTTTCAGTAACCTGATTAATTGCATCAACAATGTATTTAACTTCTTTATCAGACGTTGTTGGATGAAATGATGCACGTATCCAACCGGGTTTTTCAGCGTAATCACCCATGTTAATTTTTTCAGTTATTTTATTAGATGTATCATGATCAACATTCAGTAAAATGTGGCCGTAAGTTCCGGCACATGAACAACCGCCACGCGTTTGCACGCCAAATTTGTCATTAAGTAAACGTACCACTAAATTATAATGAACATTAGGTATATAAAAAGAAACAATGGCCAAACGGTCTTGAATATTTTTTTCTAACATCACAACTTTGTCATTTTTTGCTAATTCCCCCATCACATAACTCGTAATTTCTTTTTCACGGGCGGTAATATTATCAACGCCCATAGCATTCTTTACTTTTATCGCTAATGCAGTACGAATACATTGCAAAAACCCCGGTGTTCCACCATCTTCACGCATTTCAATATTATTGAAAAAACTATGCTCACCCCACGGGTTTGTCCACGTTACGGTTCCACCACCGGGGTGATCTGGCACTTTATTTTTATAGAGTGCTTTATTGAAAATGAGAACACCTGAGCTGCCCGGTCCACCGAGAAATTTATGGGGTGAAAAAAATATAGCATCTAACGCTTGCTTAGGATTTGTTGGATGCATATCAATATCAACATAAGGTGCTGAACACGCAAAGTCGACAAAACATAAACCGCCATGCTCGTGCATTATTTCTGCTAATTGATAATAAGGTGTTTTAATCCCCGTAACATTTGAACAAGATGAAAAGGAACCTATTTTTACTTTTCGGTCTTGATACTGTTCTAGTAAGAGGTTTAAGTGTTCTAACGACGGTAAACCTTGGCTGTCAGGATCAACAATTTCTAAGGTAACATCACATTCATACCATGTGGTTTGGTTTGAGTGATGCTCCATATGCGTAATGAAAACGACAGGTTTATCAGAGTCATCAAACTTCACTTGCTCTTGCATACGTTCAGGAATACGTAAACCGAGAATACGTTGAAACTTATTTATAACCCCTGTCATACCTGCATCTGCCGTGATCAACACGTCGTTATCACAAGCATTTACATGGTGTTTTATAATTTGCTGTGCATCATGATAAGCATGAGTCATCGCACAACCTGTTAAGTTGGTTTCTGTATGCGTATTGGCAACAAAGGGACCTAAGGTATTCGTAATATAGTTTTCAATAGGCGCGTAAAGTCTGCCACTTGCTGTCCAATCCGCATAGACAATATCTAATTGCTGACCATTAATTTCATGTGTTAAAGATTGACCAATAATATTATTTCTAAAGGGAATAAAGTGATTTTCAAGTGACATGATTTTTAGCTCGCGGTTTTTTTTGATAAAATAATTCTAACAAAAAACCAAATACGAGCAACCAAAAACCAATAAAAACAACAAATACGCAAAATAGTTTCAGATAATTCAAATCAAGAGAAAAAATGTCTAATTTAAATGGCAATATGTTCGACTAACGAAAACTCATTTTTTAGAAAAAATGATGAAAGACCTGAGTTTGTCAGGTATTTAAGCTGATAAGTAAAACAATTCGTCTCACAAACCTATTTACTTCCAAAGAATTAAGTTAGCGTATAACTATTGATAACTACAAAAATTATATAAACATGAATTTTTCTTTAGGTCGATTACTGTCTGTCCCAGTGATTATGATTACCCTTAGCGCTTGTCAAATAACGAATAACAATATTGATTCCACTCAGAATACAGCCAATGAACAATTTAATAGTGCTGTTAAGCAACTATTAGATCATCGCAACAGCAAAGGACTTTATAAACAAGACAAAGTCGAAAATGAAACCGTGAAGGAAGAACGTTATTGGCCTGATTTATCACCAAGAGCTTTAGAGAAGAAATATCAAGAACGGGTGGCCATAGCATCGGTGTTTGAAGCTATCAATCAAGATTCCCTCTCAGACGATAACAAGATTAACTATTCCATCATTAAAGCTCAGCTTGATAATAATGTTGCTAATTATCAATTTAAATCGCATTACATGCCTTTCAAATCAGAGTCAGGATTTCACTCAAATTTAAATTTTGTAATCAACAATACAACATTTAAAAAAGAAAAAGATATTGAATTATATTTAAAAAAACTATCTGCGCTTCCTGAATATTTCGATCAAAATATTTACTGGATGCAACAAGGTTTGGCAACAGGAATTACTCAGCCTCAAGCAGTTTTAGTTGGATATGAGCAATCAATACTTGCCTTTATTCCTGCCTATGTTGAAGATTCTGAGTTTCTTAAACCTTTTACCACAGCATCTACGTTAATTGACGCTAAGGTTCTGTCTGATAAGAAACAACAGCTTATTGAAATATTGAAAGCTAAAGTTATTCCTGCTTATCAAAACTATTATCATTTTTTTACACAAGAATATTTTCCAAACGCTCGGAAAACCATCGGCGTTTCTGAGACGCCTAACGGAAATGAATTTTATAAAAATCGTGCGAAACATTACACTACGACAGACATGACGCCTGAACAAATTCATGAACTAGGTTTAAGTGAAGTTAAGCGTATTCGAACAGAAATGGCTGAGATTATTGTAAAAACGGGATTTAAAGGGTCCTTCACTGAATTCACTCATTTTTTACGTACTGATCCACAATTTTACGCCAAAACACCATTAGAGTTGATTAAAGAAGCGTCATATATTGCTAAACAAATGGATGCAAAATTACCGGCGTTATTTAAACATTTACCAAGATCACCTTATGGTGTTGCTCCGGTACCAGACAGCATTGCGCCTAAATATACTACCGGTCGCTATATTGGCGCGCAAAACGATAGTCAGCCTGGATATTACTGGGTAAATACTTACGCATTAGACAAACGTCCACTTTATGTATTGCCCGCGCTTACATTGCATGAAGGCGTCCCAGGGCATCATTTACAAATATCACTTAATGCCGAATTAGATAACTTACCTTCGTACCGCAGAAATGCTTATATTTCTGCCTTCGGTGAAGGTTGGGGGTTATATTCTGAATGGTTAGGTATTGAAGCCGGTATTTACCAAGATCACTACAGTAACTTCGGTCGCCTAACTTATGAAATGTGGCGTGCTGCGCGTCTTGTTGTTGATACTGGTATGCATGTTATGGGATGGTCAAGAGAACGAGCTATGAACTTTATGACCAATAACACCGCACTTTCAACACATAATGTAAAAACAGAAATTGACCGTTATATTTCTTGGGCAGGACAAGCGCTATCTTATAAGATTGGTGAAATTACCATTAGAAATCTCCGTAAAAAAACGGAAACTAAATTAAGCCAAAACTTTGATGTACGTGAATTTCATCATCAAATATTGAAAAACGGTTCAGTACCTTTAAAGGTACTTGAAGACCAAATCAACGCCTATATTGAAACAACGTTAGTAAAAATTTCAGAAGAAGATAAGAAAAAAACCAAACTTAGCGAATAAGCTTTGTATTATTTTTTGGCCGTCAATTAGACATTAAGTTAAATTTACGGGCAAAAAATATAATCATAATATTGAATAATAAAGATACTCATTAACATGACGAAACAGTCCGATACTTTGGACTGTGGGATTAGGGATTAGGGAGAACAACATTACAATTGTTGACCTCCCAATACTTGATATAACTTAAAGCGATAAACAAAAATCTCATGTTATACCAATATAGATATTACTCCATATTGATATACTTTATTTAGCTTCTAAAAGCAGAATAGATAATGACTTATTATAACTTATCTACTGCCGCTGCAACTCCATTCATACCTTGGTTTATTTCTACAAAAATACCATCTACTTGGGAAATCAGCTCCATCCCTGACTGTGATTTCTGTTGTGTTTCAAGGATATTTTTAGAGAGTGATGATGATAACGTTGTATTGTTTTTAACAACTTCAGATATCTCAGCTGTTGAAGTACTTGTTCTTGAGGCTAATTGTCTTACCTCATCAGCCACAACAGCGAAGCCTCGCCCTTGTTCGCCAGCTCTAGCGGCTTCTATTGCCGCATTAAGAGCCAACAAATTCGTTTGATCTGCAATAGATGAAATAGTACTAACAATATTACTTATTTTATCCGACTGATCGCTTATAGCTGCAATATCTTTAGCAACGACTTCTACATTATCGGTAATTTCACTCATGATAGAAACACTTCTTGCTAACACTTCTTTACCTTGATTTGAGACTTGCTCTGTTTCTACTACGGTAGAATGCACAGCCTCCGATGCACTTTTTATATTGGCTACTCTATCTGTAACATCAGTCGCAAATTTGACTATACGAAGTAATTTTCCGTCTTCGTCTAAAACGGGATTGTAACTCGCCTCTATCCATAAAGAATTACCATGTGCGTCTCTTCGCTCAAACAAGCCTTGAACATATTCACCGTTATTTAATTTTCTCCAAAAATCTTTATATTGACTACTGGCAACTAAATCTGGAGCACAGAATATTTTATGATGCTTCCCTTGAACGTCAGAAAGACTATAACCAGTAGCATTTAAGAAGTTTTTATTCGCTTCAATAATTGTTCCATCTAATTCAAAAGAAATTGTAGCAGTAGACTGATCTAACGCTTTTAATATGCCATTTTGAATATTAGATTTTACAACAAAGTCTGTGATATCGCTGGCAATTTTTACAACAGAGGTTATGCGGCCATCATCATCTTTAACGGCATTATAACTAGCCTCTAACCAAATAAGTTCTTTATCTTTAGTGAAACGTAGAAATCTGTCACTAATAGATTGACCTGAAGCAAGGCTCTTCCAAAATTGCTTATATTCGTTTGATTCTGTGTAAAATTTATCGCAGAAAATACGATGGTGTTTACCTTTAATTTCATCAAGGGAATAACCAACCGCATTTAAAAAATTTGTATTCGCATCTAATATGACTCCATCGGGAGTAAAGGCAATAAATGCCACTGACCTTTTTAAGCTTTCTAAAATATTATGTGATTCAGAAGCTTCTATTTGCTTTGGTGAAGGCGTGTTATCTATTGGCTTTTTTGAAAAAAAGAAACCCATGTTTTATTCCTTTAACATATAAGTAAGTGTGATGATTTAATTGGTTTATTCTTGTGATTTATAACTATAGTACAATAAAACTTTATAAAGCGATTGTATTTAGTTAAAGGCCTTTAATTGACTAATTTATAGCTGTGCTTATTTTTTTTTAGTTTTTTTTCTTGTTCTATTCGTTTTCGTAACTGGTTTCTTTTTCTTAACTTGTATAGGCGCTTTTGAAAATTCTTTATGGAAAGGCTGCTCTGTAGCAACAGGAATGACTTGTCCTATGCTATTTTCAATAATCGTTAATTGCCTTATATCATTTTCTACCGCAAATGAAATGGCCATGCCACTTTTACCGGCACGAGCAGTTCGCCCGATACGATGTATATAATTTCTTGGATCTTCAGGAAGGTTATAGTTAATGACTAAAGTTATATTATCAACATCAATTCCACGAGCAGCAACATCAGTGGCAACTAATACTCTTAAATTAGAATCTTTAAAGTTTTGTAAAGCTTCTTCCCTAACTGCTTGAGTCTTTCCGCTGTGAAGACTAGCAGCCGTTATTGAAGCTTCTTCAAGTGCTTTAACAATGATGTCAGCGCCATATTTGGTTTTACAAAAGATAAGCACTTTTTCATAGTCTGGGTTTGCCAAAATATTAAATAGCGCAGGCACTTTATTCGATTTTTCAAGCTGGTAAACACTTTGATTAACCAAGTCGATAGTAATCATGTCAGCCGCAATTTGAACTTTTTTTGGCTCTGTTAATATAGCTTGTGCAAGTACTTCTATTTCAGCAGGCATAGTAGCTGAAAATAATAGTGTTTGTCGGCTCTTTGGCAGTTTAGATATGATGGTTTGAACATCATTAAAGAACCCCATATCAAGCATAGTATCAGCTTCATCTAAGACAAATACTTCTAACGCCTTAAAATTTATATCGCCGGTATCAATTAAATCTAATAATCTTCCTGGGGTAGCCACTAAAATATCAAGTCCAAGTTCGATAGCGTCAACTTGACCTTGTCTTCCTACACCACCATAAACAACCTTAGTTTTAAGTTCTAAACCATCAGAGTAGTCATCAATGTTTTGCATTATTTGAGACGCAAGCTCTCTCGTAGGCGTTAGTATTAACGAACGCGTGCTCTTAGCTTGGATATCTATTTTATTTCGTCCAAATTTATTGATAATAGGCAATGAAAAAGCCGCTGTTTTTCCTGTGCCCGTTTGCGCTATACCAAGAAGATCTTTGCCATCAATAAGAGTGGGAATACATTCTTTTTGGATAGGTGTTGGCTGTTTGTAGCCCTTAAGAGTAACCCGATCAATAATTGACTCTAAAAGTGAAAATTCTTTAAATTCTGACATGCTGCCTCGGTATTCTTTATTCAATAGCCATATTGTAACAGAATGACCTAACAGAATGCTTTAACATATTTAATACCTATTAAGGGTATTGCCTTTACTGCGGTATACGTCATAGAAAAGCTTAACAATCACTGCAAACAGGGCAATCCCCCTGCTTTTTCAAACTAAATTGTTGCCATTGATTCGAAAAGCCATCAAACATATTCAGCTGATTAATGTGAATTGCATTACCCGTTAACAACTTTATCGCTTGTAACGATTGCATACCTGCAACTATTGCTAATACCGGTCCAACAATTCCCACTGTTTGACAATTATTCGTTGGGGCCTTTTCACTGGCGGGAAATAAACATTGATAACAAGCGCTTTCTGGATTTCTTGGATCTACCACCAATTGTTGGCCGTCAAAGCCTGTTGCCGCGCCGACAATTAAAGGCGTTTTTTTCTCAACACATACTTGATTCAATAAATAACGGGTTTCGATGTTGTCAGTGCAATCAATCACTATATCAACTTGCTCAATATAATAATTAGCTAACTCTGCATCGAGCATTTCATCAACCACTTCAATGACAATCTCACTATTATGTTGTTGTAACTTTTCAGCGCCAATATCTGCTTTATTATTGCCAACATCACTTTCGGTGAATAATATTTGTCGCTGTAAGTTGGTGATATCAACCTTGTCGCCATCAGCAATAAATAAAGTACCTACGCCAGCGGCGGCCAAATATAAACTAACAGGATTACCTAAACCGCCCATCCCCACTATTAATACTTTTGAATTTTTTAAAGCAAGTTGCCCATTTTCACCAATTTTCTTCAGCATAATTTGGCGGCTATAACGTAGTTGTTCGTTTTGAGATAACATGAGCAGAATAGTTTCCTAAAGAAAATTAATAACGTTTACATTAGCGCAATGAGCGAACTGCGTTGGCTTTAAATTGGATAAATAGTTTTTGACCTAACGTTAGCGATAAACGCTTAGCTGACCAAGTAGTGATCGTAACAAAGAAGTCTTGTCCTGAACAATTAACCGTTATTAACATTTGAGCTTTACTGCCGTCAGGCGGTCCTATTTTGCCAAGTACCGTAATCACACCCTGTAAATGATTCACAATAGAGCTTTCGATAGGTTCATGTAAAGTGATGCTAATATCGCCCGCTGCAATAATACAGCGAACTTGCTTTTCGGTGTTAGGCTCGTGATCACAAGCAATAAATATTTGTTGTTCACCTAAAACTAAACTTGTTAAACCGTATTCAGGCAAATGTTCTTTCACGGTTAGAGACAAACTGGTTTGATGCAATATTTCGTTATTGGTGGTCAGTTGATGAATAACTTCATGAATATCTCCATGGTGAGACACTTTTCCAGCAGAAATCACCAGTAACTTATCAGCAAGTTGTTGAATTTCATTTAAAGAATGGCTGACATATAACATAGGTAAATTTAGCGTTTTCTTCACTTTTTCAAGTAAAGCTAATAATACAATTTTATTCTTATCGTCCAACGCGCTCAAAGGTTCATCTAGTAATAATAATCTTGGCTCGGCTAATATTGCTCGCGCTAACGCAACACGCTGTTGCTCGCCACCAGAGAGCTGAGTAACAGGCTTATCGAGTAGGTTTTCAAGTTGCGTTAATTCGACTATTTCTGAAAACTGTAATACACCATTTTTATTACGTTTTTGTCCATAACGTAGATTTTCTTCAACACTCAAATGGGGAAACAAACGACTATTCTGAAAGACTAAGCCAATATTACGCTCTTGTGCAGCAACAAAAATGTTGGTTTCACTATTTAATAATTCATCATTATTCAGTGATACTTTGCCCTGTGCCTGCTTTTCAAGCCCAGCGATTACTTTTAGTAACGTAGACTTTCCCGAGCCTGAATGTCCATATATTCCGGTAATGCCACTGAGTGATATTTTCTCATTAATAGATAATGAAAACTCGTCATGCTGAACGGTAAAATTAAGGTCTAATGCAGTTATTAGTTCAGCCACGAGAAAGCCTCTTTGATTTTAACGATTTATTTATCGAAGGGCGATTAAGTAAATAAATCAGCGATAATAAAACAAGAGATGAAATAACTAAACTGATTGAAATAATATGCGCTTGCGCATAATCAAACGCTTCAACATGGTCAAACAAGGCAATTGAAAGCACACGGGTTTCACCGGGAATATTACCGCCAATCATCAAAACAACACCAAACTCCCCTACCGTATGAGCAAAACCTAAACTGGCAGCAGTAATAAAGCTCGCCTTGGTGATCGGTAATACTATAGTGAAAAAACGATCGAAAGCACTAGCACCTAACATAGCCGCAGCTTCTAATAAGTCATCACCCAATTGTTCAAAAGCTTTTTGTAACGGCTGAACAACAAACGGCAGTGAATATAAAACAGAACCAATTACAATGGCCGAAAAACTAAAAGCGAGTTGTTGTCCTGTAGCTTGTTGCCAAAGTTGCCCAGGTAGATATTGCGGTGAAAATACTAATAATAAATAGAAACCTAGAACGGTCGGCGGCAAAACTAAAGGCAAAGCCACCAAAGCTTCAATAAACACTTTTGCCCGACTTTGCATTTTTGCTAAGTACCACGCCAGAGGCGTACCAATTAACATCAGAATAATCGTGGTTAACCCCGCCATTTTCAGCGTGGTAATGAGCGCGAGAATATCAGGGTGAGTATTATTCATCAGTTTTCAACTCACTGTTAACTTCGTTCAGTGTTGTATAACCCGAATCAGTAATAAACTGCTGACTCTCTTCACTCATTAAAAATTTAACAAAACGTTGAGCCTGTTGGATATGTTGGCTTCGCTTTAAAATCAACAATTGCTGTTCTATAGGCTGATGTAAACTTGCAGGAATTATCACACCTTTAAGATTATTGAGGATGAGTTGACTATTACTGACAATACCTAAATTTACCGCTTGAGAGCGCGTTTGCTGAAAGGTTTGACCGATATTAATACCCTGAATAAAACGTGTTTTATAACTATTCCACAATGCTAAACTTTCTAAAACTTGCTTTGCCGCTTTGCCATATGGCGCAATTCTAGGGTTCGCAATAGCAAGGCGTTGCTTATTATTTTTCAAGGCCGTAAATGGATCAGTAGCAATTTCATGCGTTGCAGACCAAAGGGCTAATTGTCCATAAGCATAAGTTTGTTGGCTACCAATTAAAGCTAAATTCGCTTCAGTTAATAATTCGGGTCGTTCTCGATCAGCCGATAAGAACAGGTCAAAAGCAGCGCCATGTTTAATTTGCAGAAATAAAGTTCCGCTAGATGCCGGTATGATAAGTGGGTCAGGAAATTTTATTTGATTGGGATTATAACGCGCTAATAATTTTTTTAAGGTTGGTGCAAAATTAGAAGCAACGGCAATACGTAAAGGTGTTTCGTTAAGTATTACGGTATTTTCCTCTGGGCTTACGTGATTTTTAGCTTCAACGACAGTGAGTGAGCAAAACAGAAGCCCTATAAATATCAAGCTAGAGAATATACGACCCAGCAATAAGCTCAACGCTATTTACTCCACGCCTGTGCTTTTTCTTTATCACTGGTTTTAGCTTCTAACCATGTTTCACCGAGCTCTGTGAGTTCTTTTTTCCAAAATGGTGCTTTTACTTTCAAAAAATCCATGATGAACTCGTTAGCAGCAAAAGCATCTTGACGATGTTTACTGGTTACGCCAACAAATACAATTTGTTCACCGATCGCCAATTGACCTATACGGTGAATAACTTTAACCCGACCAATGTTCCAACGTTGTTTGGCGGTTTCAATAATCTCAGCCAACAACTTTTCGGTCATATCGGGATAATGCTCAAGGAATAATCCCTTTACTTTTAAACCCAAATTATTATTACGCACTCGTCCGCTGAACGTAACAACTGCGCCATCTTCTACATTATCATTTTCTAACAGGTCGACTTCAACACCGTGATCAAAATCTTCTGTTTGAATGCTTATTTCTGCGAGCTTATTGATGGGAGTGTTTATATTCAAAATATTAACCACCGGTAACAGGAGGGAAAAAAGCTACTTCGTCGCCAGATTTCACTATAAAGTCGCTCTGAACCATTTCGTGATTTACCGCACAAAGTAATGAGTTGTTGGCTAAATAATTTTTCCAATCCTCGTCTTTTTCCCCTAAAGCGTCTTTGACTTCAGCAACCGTACTCGCGCACTTAGCGCTAACCTCAGTACCACCGCAACCCAACTGTTCTCGCAATGCGGCAAAAAAAATGACTTTAATCATTGTTTATCCTTCATTCTTTTGATTCTGTAGCGCTTGTTCCGCTTTTGCTTGCCAAGAACCTGACTTACCACCTTCTTTAGTTGTCACGCGAATACCGTGAATTTCCATTAAAGGATCAGCCGCTTTACACATATCAAACAAGGTTAAACAAGCAATAGAAACGGCAGTTAATGCTTCCATTTCAACACCCGTTTGTCCGGTTAATTTACATAAACTCGTAACATGCACTTGACTGTTTTCTTCATCAATAGTGAAGTCTACTTTCACTTTCGTCAGCATTAACGGATGACAAAGCGGAATTAAGTCACTGCATTTTTTGGCGGCTTGAATACCCGCAATACGAGCAACAGAAAATACGTCACCCTTTTTATTATCGCCTTGGGTAATTAAAGACAACGTGTGTGCCGACATTTGGATATAACCTTCTGCAGTAGCAGAACGTGATGTCATTGCTTTTTCAGTGACATCAACCATATTAGCTTCGCCACGTTTATTTACATGACTTAACGTTGGTTCGTTAGGTTTTACTTGTTCTGAAGAATGGCTCATTAGTCACGCGTCTCACAAAGCTCAATCTCAGCCATTTTTAAATGTGGCACAAAATTACAAGGTCGATGGCTGGCATCGAGTTGTTCTTTAATCAGTTTATCCCAAGCTGTACGACAAGCATTAGTAGAACCAGGTACACACAAAATAACAGTGCTATTTGCAATACCTCCAAAAGCACGTGATTGAATCGTTGAGGTGCCAATTTCGTCTAAGGAAATAGCACGGAAAACTTCTCCAAATCCTTCGACATTTTTATCAAACAATGGCAATAAAGCTTCAGGGGTATTATCACGAGCAGTAAAACCTGTACCGCCTGTAGAAATTATCGCTTGAACACTATCGTCAGCGACCCATTTGGAAACAATTGCACGTAGTTGATAAACATCATCTTTAACAATCACTTTATCGGCAAGCTTATGACCTGCTTCAGTTAAGCGTTCAACAAGTACTTGCCCAGAAGTATCGTTAGATTCATCACGAGTATCAGAAACAGTTAGTACAGCAATTGATAAGGGAATAAAAGCGTTACCGCCATGTGAAGAGCTCATAAGTTTTCCTAAAGTTTATTAATTTTTGAGTTTATTGCTAATATTGTTTTTAGTTAAATAAAATAATGCGCTGTTTAAACGTTAAAGCGTTCCTGAGCCTGCCGCCATTCTTCTGGTGTATTACTGTTAAATAAACACTGTGACGACTTTAACGCTAAAGCTTGATGCGGCACTTGTGCCAAAAGAGAACGAATCGATGGTCCATTTTTTTTGTTGTCACCTTTTTCGTTTACCGCACTTTTATGCACTTGCCGATATTGTGCAAAATTAGTCGTAAAAAATTGCTCAACAAAAGCATTATTAGGTAAATAAAGCGGTAGAAAGTGATCAGTAAAGAAACAGGCTTTTTGCGTTAACTCGCCTTTCATTTTTAACTGTTGAAGCGTTTGTTGGGTCATTAAGGGTAAATCAACGGGTAAAATAAGTAATGATTTTGGTTGGTATTTTTTAATAACACTATAAATACCTCCCATAGGACCTAGCTCAGAAAATTGGTCTGTAACATAAATGTCAGTATTTCCATTACCGATATCGCCATTTTTAGTATTGCCACTATTAATATCTCCGCTAACAACAACCTTGTTGATACCGATATTTTTTAACAGTTTTTTACTATAGCTGAGCATATTTTCACTACCGCTCGATTGCCCATATTGAGATGAGCTATTGCGCATTAATAAAGCTTTGTTAGAACCCATACGAGAGGATTTTCCGCCAGCTAAAACTACGCCTAGACAGTCTTGATTCAAAAAATTGGCGTTCATATTTGCTTTCATACTAGCTCTCATATTCCCTAACATATCACCCGCCTAACATCGCTAGGTTTTTAGTGGCACCAGTCATCTTTTCTTGCAGAAAATGTGTCGCTTTTTTATCCGTCATCATGGCGCGAATTTGTTCTTTCAATGGTTCAATATCGTCTTGCTTTAAATATTCTTTCAGTGATAAACCTTCTTCGGTAAATAAGCACAAATGCAACTTACCTAATGAGCTAATGCGTAAACGGTTACAGGTGTTACAAAAATCTTTACTATAAGGCATGATCAAACCAATTTTACCTAGGTAATCAGGATGATAAAATTCTTGCGCAGGTCCTGCAGCTTTATCATTTATCACAGGTAACCAACCATCAAGTATTAAATTTTGTTTAATGCGCGCACCTTGTACATGTTGTGCATCAAAAAATTCTTGGTTATCACCGGTTTGCATTAGCTCAATAAATCGCAATGTCACTGGAGTCACTTTAAGCCAATCAAGAAAGGTTTTAATATCGTGCCCATTATACTCACGCATTAATACGGTATTAATTTTGATAGATGGACGACCATCTGCCAACGCCATATCAATACCTTTCAAAATATGTGGTAATTTATTATGGCCTGTAATCGAGTGAAACATGCGCGGATCAAGGCTATCAATACTAATATTAATCGCGTCAACACCTGCATCTAACCAACTTTGTAGATGCTCGGGTAATTTATAGCCATTGGTAGTTATCGCGACTTTTTTAATACCAGGTGTTTGCTTACAAGCAGCAATAATTTCAGGTAAGTCTTTTCGCAAGGATGGTTCGCCGCCTGTGATACGGATTTTTTCCGTACCCATTTGCGCGAAAGCATTGGCAACACGTTTGATTTCATCAAAAGAAAGAAAGTCACGATCATGGTCACATGAATAACCATCAGGCAAGCAATAGGTGCAACGGAAGTTGCAAACGTCAGTAATAGAGAGGCGCAAGTAATAAAACTTGCGACCGAAGTTGTCTGTTAACATCTCACCTTTCCAAATGTAGGGAGGCTAACGCGTTTCCTTGTTAACCCTGGTGGTTAAAGCGATATTGCTTTGACCACGGCTTGTAATAGCATTCCAAAAAAGATTTAGCTAAAAAAGCTCGGCGAATAATTTTTTAATTCTTATCTATAGTAAACTATTTTCAAGATATAAATACGGCTAGAATGTAAGTAATCTTGACGTGTATCAAGAATCCATGATTAAAGCATATTATTTGTCCTGTATTTTACGTCATAATACCTACACCCAAGCGGAACTAGCTTACCGCAAGAAAATAAACAGAAGAGTTACCTATGGTTGATTGTTGTTCTGCTCCCGGATTATTACCTTTCGAACTAGCGATGGAAAAAATGTTGTCGGCTATAAAACCTATTTCCGATACAGAGTTAATTTCTTTATCACAAGGTTTAAACCGTGTTTTAGCTAGCGATATATCAAGCCCGCTAAATGTTCCACCACATAATAATTCTGCGATGGACGGTTATGCATTTAAAGTAGAAAGCTTACGAACTAACAATAAATTGAAAATGGTTGGCCGGTCGATGGCAGGTGAACCATTTTCAGGTGTATGTAAGCTGGGTGAATGCATTCGCATTATGACAGGTGCAAAATTACCTTCGTGTTGTGACACCGTCGAAATGCAGGAAAACTGTCAAGCCAACGATGAAAATATTACTTTTCTAGAAAGTAGAGAATTTAACGATAATATACGCTTTGCTGGTGAAGACATAGCGATAAACCAAGATGTATTTTCACAAGGTAAAAAATTATCGGCTATCGACATTGGTGTACTTGCCTCCTTAGGCGTACCTAAAGTCGAAGTTTTTCGTAAAATTACTGTTGCAGTATTAGCAACGGGCGATGAATTAAAGCCTCCAGGAGCAACCCTCAGTGAAGGTGATATTTTTGAAAGTAACGGCCATGCGTTAATCGCTATGTTAACAAAGCTCAATGTCGATGTTATAAACTTCGGTATTATAGGTGATGACGAGGAAGCAATTCGTACAGCATTCGAACAAGCAGACCTGCAAGCCGATGTTGTTATCTCTTCAGGTGGTGTTTCAGTGGGTGAAGCTGACTACACAAAACTGATACTCGAACAATTAGGTGAAATTGGTTTTTGGAAAATAGCCATGAAACCCGGTAAACCTTTTGCTTTTGGAAAATTACCAAACAGTTACTTTTTTGGCTTACCGGGCAATCCCGTTTCAGCATTAGTCACTGCTCATCAATTAGCGGTTCCAGCCTTATTAAAATTACAGAATGCTCAACCGAAAAAATTTCCTTTATTGAAAGTAAAAACCGCCACTCAATTAAACAAACGTCCGGGACGTATGGATTTTCAGCGCGCGATACTATCGACTAATGAACAAGGTGAGATGACAGTTACCAGTACGGGCAGTCAAGGTTCTGGAATTCTAACAAGCATGTCGACAGCCAATTGTTATATTATTTTACCTGCGAGCCAAGGAAAAGTGCCTGCAGGTGAAATAGTTGATGTGCAGTTATTTGATGAAGTCATTCAGTAAACGATCCGCATGATGCGAACTAAAATATATTGCTTACCCGGTACCATGTGCGATCAGCGCTTATGGAAAGCTTGTATTCAATATTTACCTGAAAATATTGAGCTTATTCATCTTGTTATTCCTATGGGTAATAATATTGACGAGATAGTCACTTCACTTGAAAAGCAGTTACCCGAAGGTAAAATCAATTTAGCCGGATTTTCTTTAGGCGGTTATATCGCTTCTGCTTATGCCTTGAGATTTCCTGAACAAATTAATAAGTTACTTCTTATTTCTAATATGTCTTATTCCTTGCCTGAGAATGAGCTAAAAGAGCGTAGCAGAACAATAGCCTATTTGAAAACTCACGGATATTCAGGGATCCCCACTAAACGTATAACCGCTCTTCTTGACTCAAGTAAACAGAACAGCCTTGAAATTATCAATTGTATTCGAGAAATGGATACAAGCCTTGGCAAAGAAACCCTTATACATCAATTAACAGTGACTACTCAGCGAGAAAACTTATTAATAAAACTCCCTACACTTTCAATACCTATCATGTTTTTAATTGGTGATAACGACTCGTTGGTGAAGCTCAGTCGTATTGAAGCTGTTTTAGAGAAATCCTCTCTAATTTCTTTATCCGTACTTGCCAATACCGGCCATATGTTGCCGCTGGAGCAATCACAAATGTGCGCACTCAATATGAGCCGTTTTTTTATAGAGTAATAAACAGCTAAACAAGGTAAAATGACGTATTATTTTTATGCCAAGGAATTTACGTTGAGCGAACTTAGCTTCTCCACTTTACAACTCAAGCCTGAGTTAATTCAAAATTTAGACTCTATGGGTTATCAACAGATGACCGATATACAAGCACAAAGCTTACCTACCATTCTTTCTGGCGGCGACGTTATTGCCCAAGGTAAAACGGGATCAGGAAAAACAGCGGCGTTTGGCTTAGGTGTTTTAGAGAAATTAGAGGTAAAGCGTTTCCGTATTCAATCGTTAATCCTGTGCCCGACACGTGAACTAGCAGATCAGGTTGCAAAAGAACTACGTAAACTGGCACGTGCAATTCACAACATCAAGATTTTAACCTTATGTGGTGGTATGCCGTTTGGTCCACAGGTTGGTTCACTAGAGCATGGCGCGCACATTATTGTTGGCACACCAGGAAGAATTGAAGATCATCTAGGTAAAGGCACATTAAAGTTAGATAATGTGAATATGCTCGTATTAGATGAAGCCGATCGCATGCTAGAAATGGGCTTTCAAGCTTCTGTTGATTTCATTATTTCAAATATTCCACAAGATCGACAAACATTATTATTTAGTGCGACCTTCCCACCAGAAATTGCAGATATTTCTAAAAAAATAATGCGTTCTCCAACAAAGGTTACTGTTGAAGGCAATCATGAAGAAAGCACTATTTCACAGCACTTTTATAAAGTAGAAAATGACAGTGAACGTATCGACGGCATACGTTTGTTATTGTTAAAGCATCAACCAGAATCTAGCATAGTGTTTTGTAACACCAAAAAAGACGTTCAAATTGTTGTGAATGAACTGCGTAATTATGGTTTTAACGTACAAGATTTACATGGCGATTTAGAACAAAGAGATCGTACCGAAGTATTGGTACGCTTTTCTAATAAAAGTATTTCAATTTTGGTCGCTACCGATGTAGCCGCTCGCGGTTTAGATGTTGATGCTTTAGACGCCGTGTTTAATTATCATATTGCCCGTGATAGCGAAATTCATGTTCACCGCATTGGTCGTACTGGCCGAGCGGGTAGCACAGGTATTGCCTGTTCATTCTTCAGTGAAAAAGAAAGCTACAAAATTGGATTATTAGAAGATTACCTTGACCGTACTATTGAAGGTGAATTATTGCCTGATGCAAGCGTACTGAACGAATCAGTATACTCGCCTAAAATGTCTACTATACAAATTGACGGCGGCAAAAAGCAAAAAGTACGTGCAGGCGATATACTAGGTGCATTGACTGGTGACAAAACTATTTCAGGAAGCGAAGTCGGTAAGATTCAGTTATCTGACAATTGGGCTTATGTTGCTGTTAGCAGAAAATTTGCAAAATTAGCGTATAAAAAACTCAGTGACGGAAAATTGAAAGGCCGTAAATTTAGAGTTAGATTGTTGTAGTAACAGTAAAACGTGTACAAAGCAGCACATAAAAAGTATGAGGTTTTATAAATTGATTGTATTTAATTTAAAACCTCGTATAGTACTGTACCCATATACAGCTTAAATTAAATTGTATAGGCCGTTTTATCAACTATGATAAAACTATCAAGCGTAATATTGATCAGGTAAGGAAAAGTAATGGCAGTTGAAAGTCGATTTGTCGTCATTAGACAAGGTGTGGAGGTTGAAACATTCATGGACAAAAAAGCAGCAGACGAGTATGACAAAATGCTTGATATGGCTGATAGCTTAGCCGAGATGTTTGAAGGTACCACATTAGATCTTAATGAGAAGATTCGCGAAGAACTCTGTATTTACTTGGCTAAAAATCGTGAAGATGTGCTTGTTGCGCTTCAGGCTAAAAAAGCTAAGCCTGTAACGACTAAGAAAGTTATCGTTAAAAGTGAAGGCCTAACTTCTGAAAAAGAATCGGCTACGGATACCCCAGAACAAGAAAATATCGAACCTGCAACAGTGGCTGTTAAAAAAGCAAGTAAACCTGCGGCTAAAGCACCACGAAAAGCCAAAGCAAATAAAGACGCAGCCTAACATCTTGTTATGCAAGTACTGAAGTCTACGAATATGTTGTCATATCAATTGGTTCGCAGCGCTAAAAGAAAAACAATCGGCTTACAGGTTAAGCACGGAAAAATTATCATCCGTGCGCCAAAATTTGTTTCTGACAATGAAGTCGCCAACATCGTAAATGCTAAAAGTGCTTGGTTACAGAAAAAGGTTGCCGAGCAAAATAGCCTTCCATACGAAGCCAATAATCATTATCAAGAATCAAGTAAGTTATTGCTCAATGGTGAACTTAAAACACTCCACATTACTTACGGTCTTTTCCCCGAAGTTATCCTTGAAGAAGATTTGATCATCGTTACTATTTCAAATCGAATGAAATCAAAAGTATTTGATAAACCTGACTTACAAAAAACACAGGTAAAGAAACAACTCGAAGATTGGTTTAAACAGCGGACCAGTGACTATATCGATGAAAACCTAAGTCTTCAAGCCGAAAAAATTGGCGTTTTACCTAAGTCATTTAAAGTAAGATTGTATAAGTCTCGTTGGGGAAGTTGTAATAGCAGGGCTGAACTTAGCTTTAGTTCTTTACTCGCAATGACACCAAATTGGGTAATTGATTACGTTATTGTTCATGAACTTTGCCATCTTCAACATATGAATCATTCTCCTGCTTTTTGGCGAAAAGTTGAGCTGAATTATCCTAATTATGTATTAGCAAAGACTTGGCTAAAATCTCATCAGAGTCAATTACATTGGCCCAGTAATTAATTACGTTGGCGATTAAATTACCCTAGAAAAACACTTCAAATTTATGTTTACAAAATGGAGTTGGTAACTAAAAACGTCTTAAAGCTCTCTTCTTATATTCCCACTAAAATATCCAAAAAATTTAATTAATTTTCAACAAAAATAATAATATCTAAGTAAATCCTTTACTTACTAAATTATTGGCATGAATATCGCTTATCTTTTCAACACTAATTAAAACGAACAAAATAATGACAGTTGATTAATCGTCGTTATTACAGATAGATAAGGACGCAAACCATGAAATTAAAAACGTATAATTGGAAAGCCACTGCGATATACACCCTTTCAGCAATATTGTCTATTATGCTATTTTCAGTAATTTTTGGCGTGTAATAAACCGTAAAAGAAACTGATAAATACAATAATATCTCTAATTTGTCGTTAAATTAAGCTGAAATTGATGAACTATGTCAATAAAAGCATAAAAAAACGGCTTTTTGTGCTTTATTCATTAACAGTTCACAAAATTTAAGGTAGATTAGCACCATAAAACAAAAATAATAAAGGAAGACTAATCACATGAGCTTTTCAGTTCTCGTTTGTGATGACTCTAATATGGCGCGTAAACAAGTTTTACGTAGCTTACCAGAGCAATTATCTGCCAACGCCCAGTTAGCAAAAAATGGCCAAGAAGCCGTTGAACTTTTACGTTCTCAACAATTTGACATCTTATTTCTTGATCTGACTATGCCAGTTCTTGATGGCTTAGGCGTTTTACAAGCATTAAAAGATGAAAACATTACACCGGCAATTTTTGTCATATCTGCTGACATCCAACCAGAAATGCAAAATAAAGTACTTGAATTAGGCGCAAAAGCTTTTATGCGTAAACCTGTTCAGTTAGATGTCCTTAATACTAACTTAAAAAGTCACGGTTTTTTATGAGCGAACTTAATTTAAATGAAGATCAACAAGATTGTTTACAAGAAATAATCAATGTTGCTATGGGTCAAGCAAGTGATCAACTTGCAAGATTTTTAGACACCTTCGTTTATTTGAAAGTACCCAGTATTGAACAAGTAAGCACACTGAGTCTTATTGAAACCTTAAGCAGTAACGAAAACTCTGCTGCGGTTGTCAGTCAGGGGTTCTTCGGTTATGAAGGTATTCGAGGTGAAGCTCTTTTAGTTTACAAGCCTAAGGACTCAGATCGTCTTGCAGACTTACTGGGTTATGAACCTGACGAATTATCAGTTGAAGAGCAAATCATTGATTTAAGCTCGATTTTAACGACAACATTTTTAAATGTGTTTGCCAAGCAAATAGATAACCAAATGTCTTACAGTGCTCCGCGTTTATTGGCTGGTTCACAAAGTGCAGTATCTGATCATCTTGCTCAGCAATCTTTTAATTGGGACTTAGCATTAAAAGTTAAAATAACTTATCAAGTGACCGACTATTCATTTAATTGCGATATGATTTTATTTATACCTGAATCGGCAATTAACAATATAAAATCTGTTATCGACAGAATCTTAGAAGAATTTTAATGTATTCCAATGACATATGCATTGATATTACCAACAAGCTAAACACTGGTGTTCTGATTATCGATAATCAATACAACATTGTATTTTGGAATCGGTATTTAGAAATTCATTCCAATAGAAAAACAGATGATGTTGTCGGCAATAACATTTTTCAAGTTTTCCCTGAATTACCTCAAAAATGGCTTAAAAGAAAAGTAGAGGGTGTATTTCAATTGAAATCACAATCATTTTGTTCATGGGAACAAAGACACCATCTTTTCGAATTACAACATACACGTCCTATATCAACTAATAGTCATTTTATGGCACAGAACTGCACATTCCTGCCGCTCGAAAGAAAAGATGGTAGCGATAATGTATGCATTCTAATTGAAGATGTTACAGATGTTTGCCATTACCAGACAATGCTTAATAAAACATTAGAAGAACTTGCACAATCAAACCGAATTGATGGTTTAACACAAATATTTAATCGCAAGCATTGGGAAGAATGTCTAGAGAAGGAATTTTCTCGTGCCCGTCGTTATCAGCATGGTTTAGCACTCATCATGTTCGATTTAGATCATTTTAAATTGCTTAATGATACCTACGGACACCTAGGTGGCGACTTGGTATTGATTGAAACGGCAAAAATTATTAGTTCACTTTTACGCTTAGGCGACCTGTTTGGACGTTACGGTGGTGAAGAATTCGCTATTATACTGCCTAATACCGATATAGTTGGCGCTTTAGATGTTGCTGAAAGAATTCGAGTGGCTATCAGTAAAAATGTAATTAACTTTCAAAAATCTGAAATAAAAGTTACAGCGAGCGTTGGTGTTGCCGTAATTAGCGAAGAAGACACCCGTTACGAAGATTTGATCTCTAATACAGACCTTGCCCTGTATGATGCTAAAGCTTCTGGAAGGAATATTGTTTGTGTTGCAAAACACCTTATTGAAGCTTGATAAATTGAATAAAACACCTCAAATATACAAAAAAAACAACCAATCTCCACATTTATGAATAAAGTATAACTTTTTATTCATAAATAACTGTTGACAGTAAAACACTGCTCAGGCATTTTATACCCATGAAAACATTTATCCGCCGTATTACCATTATTATTACCACTATCACCCTCAATGGGATGATGGTCATCGGCTGACGTGTAAAAAACACATTAAATAAAAGCCCGTGACCTTCTAGGTAACGGGCTTTTTTTGTTTTAGGGTTTAAATCATTACTCAAGGCTTTGGCTCGCAAAGCATGATGTAATAAAGAGGAAGTAAAATGCGTGTATTAAAATTTGGCGGTTCGTCTCTAGCATCAGCAGAACGCTTTGTGCAAGTGGCTAAGATCATTTCTGATAAGAGTAACGACTCTCCTGTGGCCGTGGTTGTTTCAGCACCACAAGGCGTAACTAACCACTTAGTTGCTATGGCAGAAAACATTAGTGATGAAATAAAATTACAAAATGATCTCGAACATTTCAGAAAAGCCATTAATAGCATTATAGAAGACCTTGGTGCGGGTGTGCCGAACTTCAGCCCATTACATGCAGAACAAACTCTTGTAAATTGGGAGCATAAGCTTTCACGCTATTTGCAAGGGGCAACAATGTTGTCTTATTGTCCAGATCACATCAGAGCTATTATTATCAGCATAGGCGAACGCTTAAGTGTTGCCTTACTTGAGTCAGTATTAAACGCAAAAAACATTGAAACTTCAGTACTTGTTCCAGAGAATTTTTTAATCACTAATGACGCTTCACTCAATGCCGTAGCTGACTTAGTGTTATCAAAAGAAAACTTTCAAAAGCAATATGAAAAACTGAACAAAGTCGCTTTAATGCCTGGTTTTATCGGTGTGAACAACCAGAAACAAGTAACAACATTAGGTAGAAACGGATCTGATTATTCTGCTGCTGTTTTAGCTGTTTGTGCTGAAGCTGAGTGCTGTGAAATATGGACAGATGTAGACGGAGTTTTTAATGCGGATCCTCGCCTTATAAAAGAGGCTAAATTACTCGACTATTTGTCATATCAAGAAGCCATGGAGCTTTCCTATTTCGGTGCGAGTGTATTACACCCTAAAACGATAGGACCTATTGCACAATTCCATATCCCTTGTTTGATTAAAAATACTGGTAACCCGTCAGCGCCAGGTACACTAATTTCAAATGAAGATGATAAAACTAAAAAAGTTAAAGCAATATCTAATCTTGATGATTTAACGATGATTAACGTTTCAGGCCCAGGCATGAAAGGTATGGTTGGCATGGCGAGTCGCGTTTTTGCTACCATGAGCCAAGAAAACATTTCTCTGGTATTAATAAGTCAATCATCAAGCGAATACTGCATCAGTTTTTGTATTCATACAAGTGACGCAGAATTAGCTCAACTTAGCCTTCAGCAAGAGTTTGAATTAGAGTTACTCAACGGCTTGCTTGAACCACTTAAATTACAACACGAGTTATCAATCGTGTCATTAGTGGGTGATGGAATGCATCATCAACAAGGCGTTGCCGCTAAATTTTTCAGTTCACTTGCTCAGGCACGCGTGAATGTTGTGGCAATAGCACAAGACTCTTCAGAGCGCAGCATATCAGTAGTGGTAGAAAAACGTAAATGTACTGATGCCATGAAAGTAAGTCATCAAAATTTCTTTACGCACAAGCCTACCATTGATGTATTTCTTGTTGGCTGTGGCGTCGTGGGTAGCGAACTTATTGCGCAAATAGCTCGTCAGCAACCTAAACTAAAAGATCAAAATATTTCATTAAAAGTTTATGGCATCGCTAACAGTAAAGGTATGGTGTTCAATGAAGAAGGTATCGATTTAGACAACTGGCAAGCAGAAATGACGAATACGTCAGTGCCGGTAAATGTTGAGAACATTAAAGTATTTGTTCGTAAAAATCATTTGATAAACCCTGTTTTAGTTGACTCTACTTCAAACGAATCTTTAGCGATGAGTTATGTTAACTACCTTGAAGAAGGCTTTAATATTGTTACGCCAAATAAGAAAGCGAATACAGATTCTTGGGAATACTATCAAGCGCTTCGTAGCGCAGCGCAAAAATCTAATCGTCGTTTCTTATACGAGACTACGGTTGGTGCTGGCTTACCAGTAATTGACACATTACAAAGTTTAATAAAAGCGGGCGATGAATTAGTGCGTTTTGAAGGCATACTTTCTGGTTCACTTTCTTATATGTTTGGTAAGCTAGAAGAGGGTATGACTGTTTCTCAAGCTACAGCAATAGCGAAAGAAAATGGCTTTACCGAACCTGATCCGCGTGACGATTTAAGTGGTATGGACGTTGCCCGTAAGCTATTGATCATGGCACGTGAAGCTGGAATGCAACTGGAGTTATCTGACATATCTATAGAGCCTGTATTACCTGAAAATTTTGATGCAAGTGGCGAAGTAAGCGACTTCATGAATAATTTAACAAAAATTGATGCAGAGTTTTCTAAGCGTGTCGCTGATGCTAAAAGTGAAGGTAAAGTATTACGTTATATTGGCAATATTGTTGATGGAAAATGTAAAGTGGCAATTGAAGCCGTAGCAAGCGACCACCCTTTATATAGTGTAAAAGATGGTGAGAACGCATTAGCAATTCATAGCCGTTATTACCAACCGCTACCTTTCGTATTACGTGGTTATGGTGCAGGTGCCGCTGTAACGGCTGCCGGAGTATTTGGTGATTTATTAAGAACATTAGCATGGGAGCAACAACACTAATGACTATCTCTGTTTTTGCGCCAGCATCAATTGGTAACCTCAATGTAGGCTTTGATGTATTAGGTTTAGCTGTCAGCCCCATTGACGGTACATTGCTTGGTGATATAGTTTCTATAGAGCCTGCACAAGAAAATAAACTGATTGTCATTGGTGAATTTGCCAATAAATTACCGGGTAAACCAACAGACAATATTGTTTGGCATTGTTTGGTTTTATATAACCAAGCGCTTGAAAAAGCACAACAGCCGATACAGAAAGTACAACTAACACTAGATAAAAAAATGCCAGTAGGCAGTGGTTTAGGGTCAAGTGCTTGTTCAGTTGTTGCCGCACTAGTCGCACTTAATGAATTCTATCTAGAATATTTTGATGAAAAAACCCTGTTATTTATGATGGGTGAAATGGAAGCAAAAATAAGTGGTAGTCTACATTATGACAATGTTGCTCCTTGCTATTTAGGTGGCCTAAAATTAATGGTGCCAGACCAACAAGTTATTTGCAGAGACTTACCTCAATTTGAGAATTGCTATTACGTAATGGCCTACCCTGGCATTAATGTTTCAACAAAAGCCGCTCGTGATGTTTTACCGACTAAATACAGTCGCGCTGATGCGATTACTTTTAGCCAAAACTTAGCGACGTTTGTTGACGCTTGTCATCGTAATGATAAAGAACAGGCTTTCTCAGTGTTAACCGATATAATTGCAGAACCGTACCGTAAACACTTGCTACCTAAGTTTGAACAGTCAAAAACTTATTTAGAAGAGCAAGGCCATTTAGCGATAGGTATTTCAGGCTCAGGACCCACTTTATTCTGTGTGTCTGACTCTCTTGAAAAAGCACAAGATGCCGCTAATTGGCTAAAAGAAAACTATTTACAAACCGACTTGGGTTTTGTCCACGTCTGTCAGGTTGATGTAGCTGGAGCAGGTAAATTACCTAGCTAATCACATTATTGAAAAGTAAAAATAAAGAATTTATTAGGAATATGTTGTGAAATTTTATAATTTAAAAGAAAACGATGAACAAGTCAGTTTTGCGGGTGCGGTTAAGCAAGGCTTAGGTAAAAACCAAGGACTCTTTTTTCCTGAAACGATCCCTGTTTTAGATAACATCGACGAATTACTGGCTATGCCACTTGTCGAAAGAAGTGTTCATGTACTTTACCCTTTTGTTAAAGATGATCTAACAAAAAAACAGTTAAGCGATATTGTGACCAGTGCTTTTAATTTTCCTGCGCAAATCCAACCGATCAGTAAAGACCGCGCCATACTAGAATTGTTTCATGGGCCAACACTTGCCTTTAAAGATTTTGGTGCTCGCTTTATGGCTAAGTGTCTTCAAGCCTTTAGCAAAGATAAAAAAATTACCATACTTACTGCAACTTCTGGTGATACAGGTGCTGCAGTTGCTCACGCATTTCATGGTATTGAAAATATTCGTGTTGTCATTTTATACCCGAAAGGAAAAATCAGCCTGCTACAAGAAAAAATGTTCACAACCTTAGGTGGAAATATTGAAACACTTGCTATTGATGGTAGTTTTGATGATTGTCAGGCATTAGTTAAAAAGTCTTTTGATGATAGAGAACTTGCATTTACAATCGGTTTGAACTCAGCTAACTCTATAAACATCAGCCGTCTGTTAGCACAAATATGTTATTACTTTGAAGCGGTCGCTCAGTTATCTCGTCAAAAATGTAAATCAGAGTTGGATAATATCGTTGTTTCTATACCAAGTGGTAACTTTGGTAATTTAACAGCTGGATTATTTGCTAAAGCACTTGGTTTACCTATCAAACGATTCATCGCTGCAACTAACGCCAACGACACCGTTCCTCGTTATCTTGAAACAGGAGAATGGACTCCAAACGAAACAGTGGCGACTATTTCCAATGCTATGGACGTTAGCGATCCAAATAACTGGCCACGTATTGAGCACATGCTCAAATCAGGCATTGTACCAAGTGATTGTGTTAGCTCAGTTTCAATTGATGAAGAACAAACTCAGTCAACCGTTTTACAGCTTGCTAAACTTGGTTACATCAGTGAACCACATGCCGCAGTTGCTTACAAAGCATTACAATACAATGCAACTGAAGAAGAGTTTGGTGTATTTTTAGGTACTGCTCATCCAGCAAAATTCAAAGAAATTGTAGAGAGTATTTTAGGTCAGCCTATCGGTTTACCTAAAGAGTTAGCTGATTGTGCTAGCGAAACAATTTTGTCAAAAGATATGGCCGCTGATTTTAGTCACTTACGTGAGTACCTATTGGTAAACGATAAGTAAAACTATAACTAATCAATGTACAGGAAACTTGTATCTTGATTGGCAAAAAGTATAGAAGCGTTTAAAATGGCCGTTAATTTATATTAACGGCTTTTTTATTCGTAAATTATGAGCAATGAAATAAAACCTCTGTGGCAAAAATTGATCAATGAAGAGCAAGCTAAGCCTTATTTTGTCGGATTAAACCAAGAACTTTCACAACAGAGAGCGAATGGCGATGTTATCTATCCTGCCCCAAATGACGTATTCAATGCTTTTGCCTATAAAGATATAACAGATATTAAAGTTGTAATATTAGGACAAGATCCATATCACGGTGAAAATCAAGCCCACGGTTTAGCTTTTTCAGTTCAGCCTGGTATAAAAACACCTCCTTCTTTAGTTAACATTTATAAAGAACTCGTTAATGAATATGATAGTTTCGATAAACCTACTCACGGTTGTTTAACACTGTGGGCAGAGCAAGGCGTACTCTTACTTAATACAGTATTAACAGTAAAACAAGCGCAAGCGCACTCTCATGCTAAGTTAGGTTGGGAAACATTTACTGATGCCGTAATAGAAAAAATTAATCAAGAAAATAAGGCTTGTGTGTTTTTACTTTGGGGAGCGCATGCACAGAAAAAAGGTAAAAATATTAATACTGAAAAGCACTTGGTTTTAAATGGACCACATCCGTCACCACTATCGGCATATAGAGGTTTCTTTGGCTGTCAGCATTTTTCAAAAACAAATGAATGGTTACGTTCACAAGACATTCTACAAATAAACTGGCATTTACCAAGAACACTTTAGATTTTAAGGTCAAAATGTAAAAAGCCTTTCTATTATTAGAAAGGCTTTTTGTTTTTTCAACGCTAATTTTATGTTTGATTATTTGAATAGTCCAGCATGTCGATCAGTAACGGCCTCACGCCAACCGCCTAACCACTCTGATTTCACATCAGTATTTTGATAAGGACATTTTTCTTTTGTTTTTCCATTTCGGCCTGCTTGATAGCCATTAGAATGTGCTCTGCCTAGGCGATCTCTTTTCTTTGTTCTCATTGATAACTCTCCGTCATTGTCCCGCTATTACCTATTATTATTGTCGAATAAAACAGCAACCGACAATTAAGTTAAGATTAATAGCAGGGCTAAATCAAGTGAGACAAGGCTAAAAAACAATCAAAAATAAATAACTATAAAATGATAAAATGGCACGTTTAAGATTAAATAAATAAAACAACTCGTTACCGAAAACCTTTATTACCAATGAATATAAAAATAGGTTTATTTATAAAAATTTATTTTAATGCTCTGGAATACCTAAGCGGCTAGATCGTAAAAGTGGCTCCAACATACCTTCAAGGCCATTGAGTTTTACTTCGTAAATTAATTCTAGCTGTTGCCCTAATTTTCCTTCCGGAAAGCCTTTTGATTTAAACCATACTAAATAAGGCTCAGGCAGATGCAACAATGGTCTACCGGTATATTTTCCGAAAGGCATAATTTGATTCACGGCGTCGAGTAAGGCTTTTTGATCTGGAAACATAATTTCTCTGAAAATTAAATTTTACTGTGAAGATGATAACCTAAAAGTCTTTAACATCATAAAAGTGTCACATCCTCTCCATATAATCACTGCAAAATTATCGACTAACTTCAAACAGGGAACGAACATGTCAATAGTGAGAAAACGGAGTGCCGCACACAAAGCGTATATTCCTTCAAATGCACGAGACAACCAATATATTTTAGCTGAATTTGCAATAACTGATGAACTGATAAAGTTAATTGCGCCTTATACCTCTAAAAATAGCGTTCAACCTTACTATCATTTGTATCAAAGTTTATCGCAATTATTATTCACGCTAAGTAATGACTATGACATTAAAAGCAGCTTATTTATTGCCAACGATAAATTGGTACGCGTTCGTTACAGCCAAGAAATGCATCAATGGCAAACTAGTCAACAAATTTTATTTTATTATGATCCCCAAAGTCATGAACTTCAAAATTCATTTTTTGACGCAAGCATTCGTGCCAAAAAAATCACCCTACTCTTTTTAGCGTCAGGTGATGATATTCGTATCAATGCTGCGTTATTCCATCAAAAAGTTACAGGGTTACTCGCTAACTTTACCGAGCAAATAAAACTGCCAACCAAAGCGATTAGATTACGCGACCATCAACATCTTACTTATGATTTATTTGCTAAAAACAAAGGATGTTTAGGTACTCAAGCACATAAGTTACGACCTATTTATGAACGTTACAAGTCACAAGACGTTGCAATTTCACCTGAATGCTCGGCTATCAGTTATGCCGTGATTAATTTAACCGTTAATAATCGTATATTAGGTTTAGTGGATATTGATGCCAACTCTATAGATCCCTATAACCCTCTTTATACTTATTTAACCGATACATTTTCACTTGTAGCAAAACGCTTTAATTTAAACAATGGCGCGTTAATCGCTAATGGATTAGTGCCCATTGTTCGTCATAGTTTGCATGAAATCATTTCAAAGATGGGCGAACTACAAATGTTAGGCTATAACCCAAATCTAAGCCCGTGTGGTTTGGTCAGTAAATGGAAAGCCGATGAGCTAGTAGATAATGTGCAGCTGATTTTTGTTGCTACCACCGAAGACTCAAAAAACAGTGGGTACGCTAAGTTTGTCAATCAAATAGAACAGGCTATGCGCTTATTAGCAACAGAGCTTGAAATTCCCATCAATAAAGATGAATTAACATTAAGGTTCCATCAACATATTGCTTATGACTTTCATGGTTAGGTGTAATCAATAGCGATACAAACGTTGGCTTTTTTTGTTGCATTATTTGCAGAGCTCCACGGTGCCTTGGAAGCTGACGTACAATTTCTGAAACAATACTATCATTAAACTTTACGGCAGTAATAATATAAATAACTGCAATAAATGGCCTCCAATGGTGTTCATATTCCAAAATTACATTTACAAAATATATTATTATAAGCTTGATGATAGCAATACAACTCAATTAACAAATCGTAAATAAACATAATAAAAACAATAAAATAAAAAACAAACTTGCTTAACAAAACTATCTAAAACCGTGCTAAATCTGTTATTTTCAATCACTCAAAAACGATTTTTTATAATTTCCACTAAAAACGTATAGACATCTAAACGTCTGACATTGTAAGATTACCTTAATCACATATATTAAGGTTTAATTTAATGTCATCACATGAAGAAAAAATCACGTTAGCTGGCGGTTGCTTTTGGTGTATTGAAGCGGCATTTAAACAATTAGTCGGAATTAAATCTGCGATATCAGGTTATATGGGCGGCAATGCAGCGCTAGCAACCTACGAAAACGTTTGCTCAGGTGAAAGTGGTCATGCTGAAGTTGTAGAGTTAACATTTGATAGCTCTGAGATTACCGCTCGTGAGATATTAGAGGTTTTTTTCACACTTCATGATGCTAGCCAGTTAAATCGTCAAGGTAATGATATAGGTACTCAATATCGCTCAGGTATTTTTTATCACAATAATGAGCAACGAGAACTCGCCTTGGAAGTAATTACTGAGATCAATGCAAGTGATATGTTTAACGATGTTGTAGTGACTGAAGTTACAGAGAAGTCTGAATTTTTTTCTGGTGAGAAGTTCCATCAAGATTACTTCAACAACAATGCAGACACCCCTTATTGCCAAGTAATTATTTCACCTAAGCTAGCGAAGTTTAGACAAACATTTGTAAGTAAACTAAAGCCTATAGAGCATGAAGTAGAATCAATATCTGCTGTAGGTTAATAATTTATTCTCAGCTTAGCTTATAGTTTAACTTTTCCATCTAGCTCTTATATTAATTTTAATATAAATAGCCTATTTCAAAGCCTCACTTACTCATTTTAAATGACTATCTTTTATAAATAATAAGTGAGACTTCTATTAACCGTTTTGGTCATAAATTAATACATCAAGGTGTATAATTTTCTACGATACTTATTCGCTAATGGATCACCATCAGGTAACGACTTCAGTACATCAAGGTATAAACTCTTACTTACCGCATCACCACTGTCTTTTTGCATTAAACGAAAGAGTAAGTTCAACGCTTCTTCATGACGATTAACTTGGCTGTACTGTGCAACGAGTTGATGCTGCAATTCAACGTTGTCTGTATCACTCACTAATTGCGCTTCTAGTGCTTTTATTTCTGGCGAATCAGCTGCTTGAATAGCAAGTTCTAGCTTAGCAATCAATGCTTGATAATAACTGTCTTGATCTACCATCAAAATAGTGGCGAGTAACGATTCAGCTTCTGAGGTTTTGCCTGTTTGAAGATAAACATCTGATAGCACTAATTTTATATCGGCACGTTCACTATCAAGTTGATAAGCATTGCTGATCACTGTAAATGCATCATTCACATTGTTATCGGCTAACAATTGTTGTGCTTGAGCGAGCAATAATTCTTCTTTTTTCGGTAGATGCTTCGCTAAAAATTCATTTATTTGGTCATCGCTTTGTGGCCCAGTTAGTCCATCAAGTGGCTGTCCATCTTTCACTAAAATAGCGGTAGGAAGCCCTTGAATACCAAACTGCTGAGCAATTTGCTGCTGAGTTTGACAGTCAACAGTTACGTAAAGTATATGTGCTTCAAGCCCTTGCAAACCGAAGCCTAATTTGGCTTTTAGATCTAAACTTTCTGGTACTTGTTCTGCCCAAAAATCAACTAAAACGGGTTTAGTTTTTGACTCTTCTATAATAATTTGTTGAAAATTGTCTAAGGTTATTTCAATGGCATTTGTAGTCACAGTCATTTCCATTTAGTTTTATTGATAAGCGTCTATACACTTTATTTTGGGGCAATTATTGAAAGCTCAAGGGCTAAACGCAAAAAGCTGAACTCCCGTTATGTTAAGGAGCTCAGCTTTAGATTTATTAAACAAGAAAAATTAAATTTCGCGTAATAACTCTCGCGCAATAATAATTTTCTGAATTTCGCTCGTACCTTCATAAATAGTGGTAATACGAACATCGCGTGCCATGCGTTCTAATGGGTATTCTTTGATATAACCGCCTCCGCCCATTAATTGCAATGCATCGTAACAAGCTGTATTTGCTTTTTCAGCGGCAAATAGTTTTGCCATTGAAGCCGACTTACCAAACGGTAGTCCTTGCTCTTTTGTGTAAGCCGCTTGCATAAGTAGTAAACGTGCTGCTTCCAAATCAGTATAACGCTCAGCGAGTTTCCACTGTAAACCTTGAAAGTTTGATAATGCTTGGCCAAATTGTTTACGCTCAGTAATAAAGGCACGTGCATAATCCATAGCAGCTAAACCAATTCCTAACGCTAATGAACCAATACCAATTCTACCGCCAGCCAATTCACCAACAGCAACGCCAAAACCTTTATTTTCTTTACCCATCATAGCAGTCGCGGGTATGCGACAGTCAGTAAAGCTTACTTCATTTGTCGGTGATGCTTTTTGACCCATTTTTTCTTCAGGTTTACTTACCGTGATACCTGGTGTATTTGCTTCAACTAAGAAACATGAAATACCCTTACCTTTTGGTGCTGTCGCGTTGGTTACCGCCCATACAACAAAGATATCAGCAAAACTCGCACTGGTAATATAAAGTTTACTACCATTTAGTACGTATTCATCACCGTCAAATACTGCTGAGGTTTTCATACCTGCGGGATCTGAGCCAGCATTATTCTCAGTTAAACAAAATGCGCCTGCTTTATATTCACCGCTACATATTTTAGGTAAGTAATTTTGCTTTTGTTCTTCATTACCTACAGCCTGAATAACTTCTGCGACCATGTTAGTAACAGATGTTGTTACCGCAGTTGAAGCACAAGCTCGTGCTATTTCTGTTATGGCTAAACTAAAAGCAACCGAACCTGCTTCAACGCCACCATATTCAGCTTTAATGTTTAAGCCCATAAAACCAAGCTCTGTTAATTGCGCTAAGTTTTTAAGGAAAAGTGTTTGATCTTGGGTTTCATCAAGTTCGGCGGCTACTGGAGCTAATTCACTTTCAGCGAATTTTTTTGCCATATCTTGAATCATCATTTGCTCTTCGGTTAATGATAAATTCATTTGTTACTCACTTCTGTATTTTATATTTGTATAGGGTGAACATTTGAAAAAATTCAAATGTTATAGTTATTATTATTTTATTTCTTATCTCTTTGTACGATATCTCAATCGATTTAGTTCAATTATCAAAGTACGAACCAAAGTAACGCTACACCGAGCACTAATCGGTATATAACAAATGGCATCATGCCTACTTTTTCAAGTAATATGAGGAAGTAATGAATACAGGCATAAGCACTAAAAAAAGCTAACACGCTGCCAAGTCCAATGGCATTCCAGTCAACAGGACCTGATTCAGTAATTAATTTATAAGTTAAATAACTGCCCGCCATTCCGATAGCTGGTATTGACAATAAAAATGAAAATCTTGCAGCGTTCTCTCGACTTAGCCCAAGCATTAAACCAATAGTCATGGTTATACCTGAGCGTGATGTCCCAGGAATTAACGCTATGGCTTGTGCTAGACCAATAAGCATTGCACCTTTAAAGCCTAGTTTTTCAAAATCGACATGTTCTGAAGCTTTTCTTTTTCCGGCTTTAATATCAGCATAACCGAGAAAAAAACCAAAAATTAGCGTCGTTGCTGCAATAACTGCAGCAGTACGTAAATTGTCTTCAATAAAGTCTTTACCGAGTAAACCAAATAACCCTAATGGGATAGTGGCAAATAATATCCACCAAGCAAGTTTGCCTTCAAAGCTAGAATTATCACCTTTTATACTGCCCACCCAAGCAACCGCCATATTTGCTACGTCTTTACGAAAATATAAAACAACCGCCAGTAAAGTGCCTACATGTAAAGCTACATCGAGTGCTATGCCTTGGTCTTTCCACCCTAAAATTGCTGAGGGTAATATTAAGTGCGCCGAACTTGATACAGGTAAAAACTCCGTTAAACCTTGTACAATGGCTAAAATAAATATCTCTGTAATGGTCATTAGTCGTTATATTCCTTTTTAATAATTCAATTTTAATCGTACATTTTTTAAAATGTGTGACTTACCTAGTTAGCTTGGCCAAGAAAAGTCTACAATCGTTATTTGTTGTTTTGATTTATCGTACGTTTGCCAAAGCTGCTGATAAGACTCGTTCAAAATAGGATGTTTGAGAAGTGGTGCTACTTCAGCTAATGGCCACAATACAAAAGCATTTTCGGTGATTTCGGCACGTGGAATTTGTGCGGGGGCATCAATCACTAAGTCATCAAAAAGTAATAAATCTAAATCTAGGGTACGAGGGCTATATTTCTTCGCATTAATTTCTCTGCCGTTGGCAAACTCTATATCACGAAGTGCTTTTGCTACTTGTTCTATTGTAAGTTTGGTACTTACTCCAACAACCATATTATAAAATTCAGCGCCATCAAATCCCACGGCTTTACTTGCAAATAATGACGATAACGTTAATTCACCAAAAGTTGATTTAAGTGCAGACAAACCAGCACGTACGTAATGTTGTCGATCAACATTACTACCCAATGAAATATATAAACGGGCCATTAAATCTGTGTATCATTATTTGATTCGCTACCACGTTCAATTTCAACAGCAACAGTAAACGCATTATGTACAGCATTTGGCTTTGCTACTTTCAATTTAAGCCAAGGAATATGATACGTTTCCATCAAAAATTTAGCCATGCGTTCTGCTAATGTTTCGATTAAGTCTACGGGGTTATCATTAGCAAATTCAGCAATTTTTATCGATATCTCGGCGTAGTCTAACGTTTTATCAAGTTCGTCATTTTCAGCGGCTAGCGCTGTATTCCAACCCATAGCTACATCTATCACTAACGTTTGCTTGATCTGTTTTTCCCATTCAAAAAAACCTATTGTGGTTTGAATGCTTAAGCCTTGAATATGAACTTTATCCATTAACGTATACTCGCCTTTAATCAGTAATCAAAAATAAAAATTAGCAATCTGCCGATAACAACTAAAATAAAAGGCGATTTTACCTGTGCACTGCTATAAAAACTAGTGGGTCACTGATCAATTAATATTTTTTATTGGCAGACTGTAAAGAAAAACTTATTTGCATTGCGATTACGACACGATAGAATATCAAAAATTGTTAAAAAGTTGTGAGAAACAATAAATTTGGAGATTTTGGTATTATCGCTTTATTACTAACATTTATGATGATCATTGCTGCCTATTTGGTCGGCTCGATTTCTAGTGCTATTTTATTATGTAAGTTATTAAAGCTTCCCGATCCTCGTTCTACTGGTTCAAAAAACCCCGGCGCAACCAATGTTTTGCGTATAAGCAATAAATTTATAGCTTCTTTGGTATTAGCCTTCGATATTCTAAAAGGAACTATTCCAGTGTGGGGATCTTATTTCCTTGGCTTAGAACCACTCAATTTAGGACTTATCGCCCTCGCTGCTTGTTTAGGGCATATGTATCCCATATTCTTTAATTTTCAAGGAGGTAAAGGAGTAGCAACTGCACTTGGCGTGTTATTGCCCATTGGTTTAGATCTAGGTGGACTATTAATTTTGACTTGGGTCAGTGTGATATATTTTACTCGCTACTCAAGTTTAGCAGCCATTGTTACTGTGTCTCTGGCTCCTTTTTATATTTGGTTGTTAAAACCTTTATACATGTATCCAGTGATGATGCTTTCGGTATTAATTATATTTCGTCATAAGGACAATATATGGCGATTAATTAAAGGACATGAAAGTAAAGTTTCCTTTAAAAACACGTCCAAATAGTTTCATACAAGTTATTAAACAGCAGGTAAAGTATCTAACGGCCAACGTGGTGTAGCTTTAAAAGATAAGTCTGCATCAGTTCCAGCTTTTAAACGCTGTAAGCCAGCATAAGCAATCATCGCTCCGTTATCAGTACAAAATTCAGGACGAGGATAGAAAACTTCACCGCCCAGCTTTTTAGTAATCTCTCCTAATTTTTCACGTAATGATGTATTAGCACTCACACCACCTGCAATAACTAAACGTTTCAATTTACATTGTTGCAAAGCACGGCGACATTTAATCGCTAGCGTATCAACAACAGCTTCTTGAAACGCATAAGCAACATCGGCATGAGTTTGCTCATCCATACCTTCATTACCTTGTGACTTTTGAAGTTCGATTTCTTTTCGAATAATAGTACCCGCAGCTGTTTTCAAACCACTGAAACTAAAATCTAATCCTGGGCGAGACGTCATAGGTCGTGGCATAGTGAAACGACCTTGAGTCCCTTTTTCAGCCATTTTAGATAATGCTGGACCACCAGGGTAATCAAGCCCAAGTAACTTCGCCGTTTTATCAAACGCTTCACCGGCAGCATCATCAACTGATTCACCTAACATTTCATATTGACCAATACCGTCAACGCGCACTAGCATGGTGTGTCCACCAGAAACAAGTAATGCAACAAAGGGAAAGTCAGGTACGTTTTCTTCTAACATCGGTGCCAATAAGTGCCCTTCCATATGATGAACTGGCACTGCAGGCAAACCCCAACCATATGCTAAACTTCTACCGATTGAACAACCCACCAATAATGCCCCGACTAAACCAGGCCCAGCAGTATAAGCAACACCGTCTAAATCAGCAGGTGTTAAGTTAGCCTCTTTTAAGACCTCTTTAATTAAAGGTATGGTTTTACGTACATGATCTCGTGAGGCCAACTCAGGTACAACTCCACCATAATCTGCATGAACAGCAATTTGACTATATAAACGATGTGCAACAATACCTTCTGGTAAATCACCATTTCCATCATCATAAATGGCAATACCTGTTTCATCACAAGATGTTTCTATACCTAAAATTCGCATAATACCCTTAACCTTAAGACATTCAATTACGTTTACTTCACTTTATTTGGCGATTTTAACGCCCTATTAAATATTACACCACCTTATTTTAGCTTTAACAGACATTACACTTTACTTTAACTAGTCGTTCGCTTTAGAATACGTCACCCAATTTTGATAGAGTGGGTGTTTGCGAAGCAATAATGCTTAAGCTATACACCAATTATATAGATACATATTAAGGTCCAAAGTACATGCCAGTAATTAAAGTAAGAGAAAACGAACCATTTGACGTTGCATTACGTCGTTTTAAACGTTCATGTGAAAAAGCAGGAATCCTTTCAGAAGTTCGCCGTCGCGAATCTTACGAAAAGCCTACTTGGGAACGTAAACGTAAGAAAGCTGCTGCCGTTAAACGCGCTGCTAAAAAAGTTTCTCGTGAAAACGCTCGCCGCGTTCGCATGTACTAAGATACCTTAGTAGTATTTAAGACTATCGAGTAAAAGATGAGTTTAATAAATCAACTCAAAGATGAAATGAAAGTTGCTATGCGTGCTAAAGACAAAAATCGTCTTGGCGTTATTCGCATGGCAATATCATCTGTTAAGCAAGCTGAAATAGATCATAAATTAGAAGCAACTGATGACAATGTCATTGCGATTTTAACCAAAATGGTTAAACAACGCAGAGAGTCAATCAAGATGTTTACTGAAGGTGGTCGAGATGAACTAGCCGCTAAAGAAGCTGAAGAAGTAACCGCGATAGAATTTTTTCTTCCGCAGCCGCTTACAAGTGCAGAAATTAGTGAATTAGTGACTCAAGCGATTAACGATACCGGTGCTGCTTCAATGGCAGATATGGGTAAAGTAATGGCGATATTAAAACCATTAATGCAAGGTAAAGCAGATTTAGGCGCAGTAAGCGGCCAAGTTCGTAATACATTAAATGCATAAAAGGTTTTAATCAAAGCTTACTAACTTCATCTTATAAAAAATATTCTAAAGCCGTGAAATTTATTTTACGGCTTTTTTGTTTATATAAACTCATTTTTAGTTTCTCCACAATATGAAACTAAAAAAAATCTATCCACTATAGGTTATTTAGGTTTAAAATAAACTTCGCACAAACAACCAAAGAAAGAGCAGTAATGGCTGGTATGATCCCTCGACAATTTATTGATGATTTATTAGCGCGAGCTGATATTGTTGAGCTGATAGATTCTAGAGTACCGTTAAAAAAAGCAGGTAAAAACTACCAAGCTTGTTGCCCTTTTCATACAGAAAAATCTCCTTCATTCAGCGTTAGCCAAGATAAGCAGTTTTACCATTGCTTTGGCTGTGGAGAACACGGTAATGCTATTTCTTTTTTGATGGAGTTTGACCGTTTAGAATTCCCCGACGCTATTGAAGAACTGGCCTCTCATTACAATATGGAAGTGCCGCGCGAAAAAAACAATCAAAGTCCAGCTCAACAAAAACAGCAACAGCAGGCGCATCAACAAAAGCAAGATGACTACGAACTGATGGAGAAAATTAGTCGTTTTTATCAGCAACAATTAAAAGTCGCCAGCGATAAAGATACCGCCATTGAATATTTAAAAGGCCGCGATTTAAGTGGAGAGGTGGTCAAGAAGTTTGGTATTGGTTATATCAGCGATGCGTGGGATGGCATGATGGGCACTTTTGGTGTAAACCCACAAACCACTCAACAGCTTGTTGATTTAGGTATGGCGATTCCCGGCGATAAAAATCGACCTTATGACCGTTTTCGCGGCCGTATTCAGTTTCCCATTCGTGATAAGCGCGGTCGTGTCATTGGTTTTGGCGGCAGAGTTTTAGGTGATGGTACACCGAAATACTTAAATTCACCGGAAACACGTATTTATCATAAAGGCCAAGAACTCTACGGTTTATGGGAAGCGAAACAAGCAAATAAACAATTATCACGTTTAGTTGTGGTTGAAGGATATATGGATGTTGTTGCACTTGCACAACACGGTGTTACTTACGCAGTTGCATCACTTGGTACTTCAACTACACCAGAGCAATGTCAAACATTATTTAGAACCGTTAAAGAAGTTATTTGTTGTTATGACGGTGACCGAGCTGGTCGAGATGCTGCTTGGCGAGCAATGGAAAATGCCTTACCACTCATTAATGACGGAACAACGTTAAAATTTGTATTTTTACCTGATGGTGAAGATCCAGATTCATTAATTAGAGAGCAAGGGCAAACAGCATTCGAAAATATATTAGACAACGCAACGCCATTATCTGTATTTTTATTTGATCACCTTTCTTTACAAGTGAATATGAATACACTGGAAGGGAAATCAAAAATGATTGAATTATTTCAACCGTATTTGAATAAACTTCCTGATAGTACCTTGAAAGACTCTATTTTAACCGAGTTGGCCAATAAGTTTGCCCGTGGTAACGAAAAACGATTAGAAGAATTACGTAAAAAAAATACGCAAAACAACAAAGCTAACGCGATAAAAAGACAAAGTAAAATAACGCCATTGCGTCTTGCTATTGCATTATTACTTGAGCATCCCCATATAGTAAAAGCATTACCAGATATTACTATTTTACAACAGCTCGATATGCCAGGAATTCCCTTGCTAAATAGCTTGTTAGTTCTATGTAAACAGAATTCAGACATTAACAGTGCACAACTAATAGAACATTTTAGAGGCACTACAGAAGGTAATCAACTTACAAAATTGATGTGTTTACAGCATCATGTTGAACCTGAAAATGCGGAATCAATGTTTATAGATGTAGTAGAAAGTTTTTTAAATATATTTATTGAACAACGCACAGAGCAATTGCTTGCTAAAGAACATGCAAGCGGTTTAAGTAAAAGTGAAAAGCAAGAATTACACAGTTTGTTAAGTGCGTAGCAAGCAAAAATAAGTTGAACGTAGTTTAACGCTGGCAATATACTAAGCAATTAGCTATAATTTCCGGCTTACTGTTTTCATTTTGATAGCCATAATTTAGGTGGACACTCGTCAATGAATCAAGCCCCACAATCTAGACTTAAAGAGCTCATTACCAAAGGTAAAGAGCAAGGTTACTTAACTTTTGCTCAAGTTAATGATCACCTGCCACAAGACATAATCGATTCAGACCAAGTTGAAGACATCGTTAGAATGATCAACGACATGGGTATTCAAGTATTTGAAACAGCTCCTGATAAAGACGACTTAATGATGTCTGAAGGGAACACTGATGAAGATGCTGCTGAAGCAGCTGCTCAAGCACTTGCTACGGTTGAAAGCGAAATTGGTAGAACAACAGATCCTGTTCGTATGTATATGCGTGAAATGGGTACGGTTGAGCTATTAACGCGCAAAGGCGAAATTGTTATCGCTAAGCGTATTGAAGAAGGCATTAAAGAAGTTCAGCGCAGTGTTGCTGAATATCCGCCTGCAATCAATTTTTTGCTCGATATGTGGGACAACTTTGAAGCTGAAGAAGTACGCTTAACTGACATTATCGTTGGCTTTTTAGACCCTGATGCTGAAGAAGAAGAAATTCCAGCTGCAGCGACTCATATCGGTTCAGAGCTTTCTAAAGAAGATCTGAGTGATGAAGACAAAACTGATGATGACGAAGATGAAGAAGAAGAAGATACAGGTCCTTGTCCTGAACTTGCTAAAGAAAAGTTCACATTACTTCGCAATGTTTATGAAAAAGCAAATAAAGTTATTGATGCTAAAGGTCGCGGTCATAAAGACGCACAATCAGCAATTGATGATCTAGCTGAAGTATTTAAAGAATTCCGTTTAATTCCTAAACTTTTTGATAAGCTTGTTAAGAACATGCGTAGCGTAATGGATAGATTACGCATTCAAGAACGTTTAATCATGAAGCACTGTGTTGTTGGTGCTGGCATGCCTAAAACAACGTTTATCAAAATCTTTCCAGGCAATGAAACCTCTAAAGATTGGTTTAATGAACAAAAAGCTGCAGGTCATGCTTACTCAGCTAAATTGTCTGATATTGAATTAGACGTTGAACGTTGTATTTATAAATTAAACCAGTTAGAAAAAGAAACTTTCTTAAATGTACACGGTATTAAAGATATTAACCGTCGTATGTCTATCGGTGAAGCTAAGGCTCGTCGTGCGAAAAAAGAAATGGTTGAAGCTAACTTACGTTTAGTTATTTCAATTGCTAAAAAATATACTAACCGTGGCTTACAGTTCTTGGATTTAATTCAGGAAGGTAACATAGGTTTGATGAAAGCTGTTGATAAATTTGAATACCGTCGTGGTTACAAGTTTTCAACGTATGCAACATGGTGGATCCGTCAAGCGATCACCCGCTCTATTGCTGACCAAGCCAGAACGATCCGTATTCCTGTACATATGATAGAAACGATTAACAAATTAAATCGTATTTCTCGTCAAATGTTACAAGAAATGGGGCGTGAGCCAACACCTGAAGAATTAGCTGAACGCATGATAATGCCGGAAGATAAGATCCGTAAGGTATTGAAAATAGCTAAAGAACCTATTTCTATGGAAACCCCTATTGGTGATGATGAAGATTCTCACTTAGGTGATTTTATTGAAGATGGCAGCGGTGAATTACCCGTTGATTCGGCTACTGCTGAAAACTTGAAATTTGCTACACATGAAGTATTAGCTGGCTTAACTGCTCGTGAAGCTAAAGTTTTAAGAATGCGCTTTGGTATCGATATGAACACTGATCATACTTTAGAAGAAGTGGGCAAGCAGTTTGATGTAACACGTGAACGTATTCGTCAAATTGAAGCTAAGGCGTTACGTAAACTACGTCACCCTTCTCGCTCTGAGCAACTTAAAAGTTTCTTAGACGGTGAGTAAAGCTTTTATCTTTAAATAGATAATAAAAAATCCAGTAATTAATTACTGGATTTTTTTTGTCTTTAATTCCCTTACTGAACTCACCTAAACTTTTTACTCTGTAACAATATGCTTAGGATCAGATAAAAAAGTTGGGTCGGTGAGTGTTTTCAAAAAAGCGATTAAGTCAGACTTCTCTTCTGTTGTTAAAACAACCCCCTTAATAAACTGACTTTTCAATAAGTTTTCACGGCCATCGCCTTGAAAATCGCCCTCTGTAACATTTCGTCCGCCAGCGGCATAAAAATCAATAACCTCAGATAAACTAGCAATGCTACCGTCATGCATATAAGGTGCACTGACTTCAATATTACGTAATGTAGGTGCTCTAAATCGCCCATCATCTCTTGCTAAGGTTGATATTTCAGACAAACCCGTGTCATGTTTTGGGTAACCTGATTTGTTAGTCTCAGTATCGCGATTAACATTATACAACCCTGTATTATGAAATGGTCTGCGGTCAATAAGCTGTTTTTCATGACTTGTTGATTGAGTAAAGTTAAAGCCGCCGTGACAATGATGACATTCAAGTTTTTCAGAGAAAAATAAATTCATACCACGTAAAGCAGATGCTGAAATAGCGTTGTCGTCAGCCAAATACGCGTAGGTATCAAAAGGTGAATTTAAAGAAATTAAACTGCGCACATAACTCGCTATAGCTTTCACAATCAAATCAAAATTTGCAGATTGGTCTGGAAATGCAGCTGAAAATAGCACTTCGTATTCAGCGGTTTCAAATCTTGCTAACACCTCTTCTTCATGACCGGTTATGCCTAGTTCAACCGGTGATTCTCCAAACATGGGTAAAAGAATTTGTTGCTCAATAGATGTTAAACCGTCATGCGCCCAGGTTAACGTTTTATTATACGCTATGTTAACTAAAGCTGGAGAGTTCCGCCTATGCGCTTGTTTAGTGCTACCAAATGAATGTGGAATATTTTCACCAAAGGCAAATTTTTGATGATGACAACTGGCACAGGCTTGTTGTTGATTGGCTGATAAGTTTTTATCAAAGAAAAGTGCTTTACCTAAGTTAACTTTTGCTTGGGTCATTGGATTATCTTTCGGCACTTGTGGCTTAGGGAACCCTTCTATAATAGGCCATTGATAATCCTTTTCTTGCTCTTTGTTATCGCTACAAGATTGCAATAACATAAAAAAACTTAAGCAAAAAAAAGCTTTTATTAAAAATCTAGTTAAATTCAAAAGTTGGTTATCCTTTTTATTGCGCAGTAAATAACAACGATTCAACACTTACGTCTACTGCCATGCCTAGGTTTTTAAATAGTACTTTACAACTATCTTCATCAACGGCTGATTGGCAACTATTGTCACGTGTTAATGCAATACCACGTAACAACACCGCTAGATCAAACTTGATTACAGAAGATTTTTCGGTAAAAGGTAGAGAAACTATCACACGATTAGGATGCAAACATTCACTTTTTGGGGCACGAACGGGGCTTAAGGCTTTACAACCTGTAGATCCTAAATGAAATAGCCAATCATCATATTGTGAAGCTAACTCTATACGCATAAATTTATGACCCCCTCGCCAGCCCCAAAACATTGACGAGTCATTTATTGGGCTAGGCTGTGTTAAGGGGTTAAGGTGGTTCAATTCAAAAGGCACGCCTATGCTAAAACGAATATCGGTTATATCGGCTGAAAAATCTAGAGGAACCAACTCAATGTGCCAATTGGGCTCTTCCTTATTTTCCTTACACGTTTCGCCTAATAAAGCGACATTACTCGCTTGATTGGAATTAGTTGTCATTCCCCATGGCTGCCAACCATTTTTTCGAGTGTTCACTTCTACACCGTGTATATAGAATTGTAGCTGTTGATATTGCCACTTTATCAGCTCGTCACTGCTTATTGTTTTTTCATTACTGCTATGGAAATTACTTTCGCAACTCAATGGCATGTTTTTATACATAGGTTGAAAAGAAACTTTTGTAGGGAGCGTTCTTTCAAAACATCCGGACAGTAGAGTTATACTCAGCAACAAAGTAATAATGCCTAACAGAGTTTTTTTTAATATATAACGAGTCATTTTAATAAGGCTTAATCAGTAAATGCAAAGTAATATTTACATCGAGTTAAATAGTTGTTAACTGCTTGGTTTTAAATTGTACGTTAACTTGCTATGGTAAAGCCATCAAAAATTGAACAGCTAAATGAAGAAACGAGCATATTATGGCTAAATTATCATTACCTATTGGCATTGCCATTATTTCAATAGCATCTTTCATATTACCTTCAAATGTATTTGCCCATTCAGAACATGATAAATCTAGGTTTGTCGCGACTAATGGCGTAGACAAAGCGCGTTGTGATAATGTACTTAGACCTTGTAAAACCATAGCTTATGCTGTTAGCCAAGCCAACAAAGGTGATAAAGTCCTTGTATCGTCGGGTGAATTCACCATCACTTCTAGTGAAGAATTGTTCTTCTTAAAAAGTGCTTTAGTACCTGTTTTAGGTGGATATAATCGTTTCGATCATTTTCAATCACAAAGCCCTCAGTCAAACGTAACCACTTTATATAATATCCCATCAGATATGGTTACTGAATTAAGAAAAAATGGGTTTAGAGTTATTGCCGATGGTAAATCTTTTACTGAAGATAAAGATTTAGCACTAAAACTTCAGGCTTATCATCAATTAAGCCAAAGCCAATCGAATGAAGCATGTGTAAGTGGTAAAGCTGATGTATTCAATTGTAATAATATAGATTTACTGGCTCATTTTCCTTTATCTGAAATGTCTACCTCTCCAAGTTCTGGCAGCGATATTTGGGGACATGTAGATTTAAACACCAACAATGAATTTGCCATCATGACTGTAAAAAATGGTGTCGTTGTATTTGACGTTACTAGGCCTACAACTCCTGTAGAAGTAGGCACCATCTCAGGTGTGAGTTCTTCGTGGCGAGACGTTAAGGTTTATCAATATTTTGATGAGAACATAAATTTATGGCAAGCATACGCCTATGCCACTACTGAAGGAAATAATGGGGGCGTTACGATTATTGATCTGAATAATCTACCAAACGCCATTAGCCTGGTAGAAAAAAATAACATAGTAAGTACAGCCCATAACATTTACATTACCAATGTAGATCATACACTCAATATCACACTCCCTAATCAAACAGCTTCCTTACAGCTTATTGGCGCTAATAGCCGAAGTGGTGCTTTTCAAAATTATTCATTAGCAACACCTAAAACATTAGTAACCCCTACAGGAACCAATTTTGGTAGCGGTTATACACATGATGGTGCATCGCTAATAATAGAAGACCAACGTTCAGTTGATGACTGTGGCTTAACATCTGGAACTTGTACGCTTTTCATTGATTTTAATGAAAAAGAAATGAAGCTTTGGAATATAACAGACCCAAATAGTACTACTCAGCTAGGCACAGCTAGATATAGTGATGTTATTGAAAACAATCAATATGTGCATTCTGGATGGGGTACAGAAGACAAACAGTTTATTTTATTACATGACGAGTTTGACGAACAGCGAGGTGGCTTAAATACTACCGTTAGAATATTTTCAATCTCAGATCTTAATAGCCCTACACAGGTTGGTCAATGGACGGGGCCAACACGAGCGATTGATCACAATGGTTTTGTTCGTGGCAATAGATATTATATGTCGAACTATGAGCGTGGCTTAACTATTCTAGATATAACGGATCCAGCAGCTCCTACAGAAGCTGGTTTTTTTGATACTTACACTCCTAGTGATAGTGCCAGCTTTAATGGTGCCTGGGGTGTTTACCCATTCCTACCTTCTGGGAATATTTTAGTCAGTGATATTAACAGTGGCTTATATGTATTAAAAGATAACACAAATACCTCATCTAAAGGTGTGTTTAGCTTTGAGAGTAAGAGTACACAAACAGCACAAGGAACAACATTTAACTTAACGGTGCAACGTAATGCCTCAGAAGCTGCAGAAAGCACTTCTGTTAGCTATCAAGTCATTCAAGGTAGCGCAAAAGAAGCGGCTGACTTTGAAGTAGAAAATAATACGCTGACTTGGGCAGCAAACGACAATGCTGATAAATCAATTAGTATTGTCATCGCAGATGATCTAGAAAATACAGAATTAGCAGAATCTTTTTTTATACGTTTGTATAACCCAACTAATGGCGCGACGTTGGGCTCAAATAATTACAACACGATTAATATTGATGGACAAATAAATACAGGGACAGGAAGCTTTGAATTTTCTGAGCAAACTATCCCAGAAAATATAGGTGAATACACAATAAACGTAAATCGCCTTGGTAGCACAGTAGGCGCTATTGCGTTTCAATATAACATGACTTCAGGACAAGCCATTATTGGTAGCGATATGCTTGACGCATCAGGTCAAGTATCTTGGACAGACGGCGAGAGTGACACTAAAGAAATTATACTAACGATACTTAATGATGTTGAAGAAGAAGAAAATGAGAATTTCACCTTAACTTTATCAAGCATAGATGGTAGTAACATTGGCAGCAATGGTGAAATAACTTTTACTATCGCTGATGACGATCAAAATACCGCTCCTGTTGTAACACTTA